>Ga0081539_10006983_pt1 | contig 10487 bp, 9 predicted proteins | sample TabmetS4T2R2_FD_71023 | JGI IMG/M metagenome (GOLD analysis project Ga0081539, IMG submission 71023) | Tabebuia heterophylla rhizosphere microbial communities from the University of Puerto Rico - S4T2R2 | ecosystem: Host-associated > Plants > Roots > Rhizosphere ... | reverse complement strand
TGCACGACACCCTGGGTAACGCCCTCGCCTCCGCCTCGGCCAGCATGGGGATTCTGATCGGAGACGTTCTTGGCGATAGTTACGTCGGCAATCGCGACATCCACGAAGTACGGGCCCATCTCGGTGAACAAGCCAATAGCTCGAACTTCCGCGACGATGTGACGGTTGACGGAAGAATCAACAATCAGGACCTGCAAACGGTGCGGTCACACCGAGGCGAATCCCTACCTGGGACCTGGATAGCCACCGGAAGCCTGGTCACTGAACACGAAGATCACACGGCCACATTGCTGGCCGACGGAAAGGTCCTGGTCGCCGGCGGTTTTTCCAGCAGCGGTCCTCCCACGAGCGCCGAACTCTACGATCCCGCGAGCGGGACTTGGACGTTTACCGGCAGCCTCGCCGACGGACGGGGTGGTCACACTGCGACGTTGCTGCCTAACGGGAAGGTGCTCGTTGCAGGGGGTGACTCGAGCAACGGGGACCCGCTCGCGAGCACGGAACTCTACGACCCGGCGAGCGGGACTTGGACATCTACCGGCAGCCTGGCCAAGGGACGGATCGGGCACACTGCGACGTTGCTGCCCGACGGGAAGGTGCTCGTCACAGGCGGTTTCAACTTTGGCACTCTCGCGAGCTCGGAACTCTATGATCCGGCGACCGGGCTGTGGACGGCGACGGGCAGCCTCGCCAAGGGTCGCTATTCTCACACGGCGACCTTGCTACCCAATGGCAAGGTGCTCGTCGCAGCCGGTTACAACGGGGTCTCCCTTAAGAGCGCGGAGCTTTACGATCCGGCAAGCGGCACTTGGACAGCCACCGGAAGCCTCGTCACCGCCCGCGATAATCACAGCGCCACATTGCTAGCCGACGGCAAGGTCCTGGTCGCAGGCGGTCTTTACAATCTCGACAGCGCGGAACTCTACGATCCGGCCACCGGGACCTGGGCCGCGACCGGCAAACTCGCCCACGGACGCCAGAGTCACAAGGCCACGTTGCTACTCGATGGGAAGGTACTGATTGTAGGCGGCTATGATGGCATCAGGAGTCTCGCGAGCGCGGAACTCTATGACCCGGCGAGCGGGACGTGGACCGCAACCGGCAGCCTCGCTAACGGACGTTATTCTCACACGGCGACCTTGCTACCCGATGGCAACGTGCTGGTGGCAGGCGGAATAAATCTACCCGACGGCGATCTCAGGAGCGCGGAACTCTATATAAGCGACGGCAGCGCGGACTCACACTGATGAACGCAGCCTCGCGCAAGACTCACGGCATCAAGGACGACTTTCGCAACGATGTGACCCTCGACGGAAGAATCAACAATCAGGACCTGCAAACGGTGCGCTCGCACCGAGACGAATCCCTGCCCTAACGAGGTCTCAAGGTGTGATTATTTCTGGGCCGCCCAAACGCTGGAACTCTCCGGTCTTTGGTTGCACCTGAAAAACGTCTCGGCCCGCACCGGCCATGAAAGCAACAACCAGGAAAGGAAATCGTTCGTATAAAACAAATTCCAACCTCTCGATCCGCCTTCTTCACGGCAATCTCCGAAATGAGTTAGGTTCTTGCTTGACAGTCCTTCGCGAAGTTGAAAGCCTCAGGCGTCGGCGCGGGTTTCCCGGGCGCTCCTGACTTGCACCTGACTTTCTTCGCGCAGGTGAAAATCTATGAAAACACTCCTACTTCTCATTCTCGGGGCGGGATTGGCGCTGCTGCAACCGTGCGCGGGCGCACCGTTCCAATTTGAGGAGACCGGTAGCCTCCTCACCAGACGTACTAATCACACGGCGACGTTGCTGCCCAATGGGAAGGTACTGGTCGCAGGCGGTCTTGGCGGATATAATGACTTTCTCGCGAGTGCCGAACTCTACGATCCGGCAAACGGAACTTGGATGACCACGGGCAGCCTGGGCAATAAGCGGACTGCTCACACGGCGACGTTGCTCCCCAACGGCAAGGTAATTGTCGCCGGGGGAGCGGTGAATATCACTCATTTGGTGAGCGCGGAACTCTATGATCCGGCAACTGGGATCTGGACGTCTACGGGTAGCCTCGGGCAGAAACGAGCCGGTCACACGGCGACATTACTGCCGAACGGGAAGGTACTCGTGGCAGCCGGTACTGATGGCACCTACTACGGTTACCTCGCCAGCACGGAACTTTACGATCCGGCAAACGGAACTTGGATGACCACGGGCAGCCTCGCTGCAAAACGCTATGGCCACACGGCGACGCTGCTCCCTAACGGGAAGGTATTAGTCGCAGGCGGTGTTGGCGAAGATGGCGTCTTCCTCGCGAGCGCCGAACTCTACGATCCGGCCACCGGGACTTGGGCGACTACCGGCAGCCTCACTACTCAACGTTATAGACATACAGCGACGTTGCTGCCCAATGGCAAAGTGCTGGTCACAGCCGGTTACGACGGCTTCGGTAAAACGACAAGCACGGAACTCTACGATCCCAGCACCGGGACTTGGGCCACTACCGGGAGCCTCACTTCTGCACGTGACGAGCACACGGCGACGTTGCTGCCCAATAGCAAAGTGCTGGTCACAGGCGGTTACGATGGCTTCGGTATAACGACGAGCGCGGAACTCTACGATCCGGCCACCGGAACCTGGGCGGCGACCGACAATCTCCTTGTCGCACGGGCCGACCACACGACGACGTTGTTGCCCAACGGCAAGGTGCTCGTCACAGCCGGAGGCGACTACCTCGACCCTCTCAAGAAAGCGGAACTTTACGATTCGGCCAATGGGACTTGGACCACCAAGAGTAGCTTACTTGAACCAAAGGGGGACCATACCGCGACGTTGCTGCTCAATGGCAAGGTCCTCGTTGCCGGAGGTTTTAATGCGACCGACTTTAGCGCCAGCGCAGAACTTTATAGCCCTGGAGCGGGCACCTGGAGTACTACTGGCAGCCTTAACACCAGCCGAGCTTTCTTCACCTCCACATTGCTCACTAATGGCAAAGTGCTCGCGGCAGGCGGGGAAACAACTGGTGGCAGCAATGTCGCCAGCGCCGAACTGTATGACTCAGCCACCGGTACTTGGTCCGTGGCAGGAAGTCTCGCCGTGGCGCGCGCGTTTCATACCGCGAGCTTGCTGTCCGACGGGAGGGTGTTAGTGGCGGGCGGCAATAACACTGCGAGCGCCGAAATCTACGATCCCGCCAGCGGCACCTGGATAGCCACGGGTAGCCTTAACACCCGTCGCTACTTTCACCGGGCAGCCCTGCTGCCAGATGGCAAGGTGCTCGTTGCCGGCGGATTTCTCTTCAACGGTACCAGGGGGCAGACTCTGGCGAGCGCCGAACTCTACGATCCGGCAACGGAAGTCTGGACGTTCACTGGCAGTCTCGCGGCCGCTCGCCAGGATCAAATCTTTGTTTTGCTCCCCAATGGCAAAGTGCTCGCCGCAGGCGGTGATAATGAGACTGGCTTCCTCGCGACTTCGGAGCTTTACGATCCGGCAACTGGAACCTGGTCGGCGACCGGTAGCCTCACGACTGCGCGCGCTGCGGGCGCGACCTTGCTGCCCAACGGCCAGGTGCTCGCGGCTGGCGGAGAGAATCCTGGTGCGCTGGCCAGCGCTGAACTCTACGATCCGGCAAGTGGCACTTGGTCAGTCACTGCCAGCCTTGCTACTGCTCGCTTTGCCCCGCTGACGCTGCTGCCAGATGGCGAGGTGCTCGTGTCCGGGGGAATAGATGCCAACTTTAACCCAGTCACCAACGCTGAAGTCTATGATGTCGGCCTCGGATTTACAAGCGCATCGCAGCCGAAGATCAAGGCCATCAAGAACGCCGGAAACCGCTTTCAACTCACAGGCCGACGTTTCCAGGGCATATCTCAGGCGTCTGGCGGCAACTATCAGGACTCATCCAGTAACTATCCGATTGTGCAGTTACGCAGCATTGACAGCAGCCAGGTTGCTTTTCTTCCGGTGGACTCAACTCGCGGCTGGTCGGATACCAGTTTTACTTCGAGCACGATCACCGCTTTCCCGTCCGGGCCGGCCCTGCTGACCGTGTTTACCAATGGCATTCCAAGCCAGGCGAAATATCTGACGGTCACACAACCCTGAACGAGGGACTGTCAGATTAGGGCTGAGAAAACCCAGGGCTTGGCAGCGGCGTCTTTGCGGAAAAACTCGAGGAGCATCTTTGCGACTTTGAGCGCGCCCTGAGCCGAGGGATGGACGCCATCCGGCTCAAAGTCGCTCCGCTCCCAAATAAGACCGTCGCTCCGCGGTGTTAGCCCATTGGCCCAGAGGTAAGGACCCCACGAAACCCAGGGCGCGCGCCCGTTGCGATTCGGATGCTTGATCTGTGCCTCGATCAACCACTTGACGGCAAAGGCGGATTCGTAGGCGATCGGTTCCCGGCTCAGCTCTATTTTCGAGTATCCGCCATAGGTCCGACTGGAGACATAGATAAGCTTTAGCTGGGGGAATCTTGTCCCAAGAATTTCGACGACCGAGCATAACATCCGCTGCAGAAGCTGAGCCTTTTCCGGAAAACCGGGTGGCTGGTCGCGGAGGGCGGTCTTGAGCCATATGATCTGGACTTGCGCGGCAGATATATCACAGGCTTGAAGCCGGCTATCCACGTAGCTCCAGTATTCGCCGAATGGGATCGCAATCTCGGTCGCGGCCGCTCCTTCCCGCGCCGCATCGATCATTACGAGACTGGGGTTTTTGCGCGGGTCAGCCTCGACCAGGCGTATGAAGTGCAAAAACTCGTGAGAGGCGTTCGACATTCCGATGGAAATCATGACGATTCTGCCGGAACCAGACGGCTTGCCATCCTTATCCAGCGGGCGCACGGTCGCGCCCAGCGTGGCCCCCGCCTCTTCGTAAGCGATAGGGGGTGAATTTTCTCCATTGGGGTAGAGACCGCCCTCGAAGCCGAGATATTTGCCTGACTTGAGATCGGTAAGAGGAGTCACCAATCAGTCGCTCTGCTTTGCGGTTACTTTGCCGGTGTAACCGTCCACCTCCAGCAATTCACCATCGCGGAAGAGATTACGCGCGTCGCGAATACCGACCGCGGCGGGTATGCCGCATTCCCGGGCAAGGGTCGTGGCATGCTGAAGGATTGCGCCTTCCTCGACCACGAGGCCGGCCACGCGCGGGAGCAAGGGCGCCAAATGAGGATGAAGAATTCGCATAACGAGAATAGAACCTGCCGGAACACTCATCACGTCTTCGGCGTTGCGGATTAGATAAGCCTTCCCAGTGGCTCGTCCGGGCGCGGCCCCCAGGCCCGAATAGACTTTGCTTGAGTTTTCCGCGCTCATGAATTTCCCATCATGGTGGTGAGCCGATTCCGTTCCACGCCGTGCAACGAGAGGTATTCAGTATTTCGCAGGTAACGGTCCCGGCGCGCTTGAATTGCCTCGGGATCAGCGATTCCCGCAGTCAGTTCTCCGATTTCGAGGAATAACAGATCGGCGGCCTGGAGCGCGGGGAGTTTTTCACGAAATCTGGCTGCCAACGTTTGCAGGAGCGGAACCATCTTGAGATAAAAGGCGCGGCGCACATACCAGGTTTCTCGTTCCAGGAAATCGAGCCATAGTCCAAGGGCGCGTCTGAGGGCAGCGACCTTCGGAGAAGTTTCGCTCGTTGGCTGAATGACTGTGGTTTTCCTGGCAAAGCCCAAACGGCGGCCAACCTCTTCTGGATCGACCTCATGGAAGGCTGAATGAAGTAACCGGACCACGTAACCCGGGTCTTCGTATCCGGGTGAATCCCAGGCCAAGGGCCCGAAACCGGTTTGTCGCAGGCAAAACTCGCGGACGAGATCGAAGATTTCGGAAGGCACGCATGGCCATTCGCGCCGCAGTCGCTCTGCGGTGTAGTTCCGCGCGCCGCACTTTTGATATAACTCGAAGGTGTCTTGCATTAATTGAGCGCCCGCACTTATCTCGGGAAAAGGCGGCGGCTGGAGATCTCCTGCGTCGGCCAGAGCGCGCAAAAGAACATCGGGGACAAACTTGCTTAAAATCCCATAGGCCAGTAGCAGCGCCATCCTATCGGCGAAGTCTTCCGAAGACTTCATCGGCTCGCCATCGCGCGCGACGGCGAGAGGCACGGGGTTCTCGCTCGCTTCCACCAGGGCGGCGCAGGCGTTGGCGAGTCTTGCGTGCATGAGCTCCAGATTTCCCGGGGTAAGCCATGCGCTTAATGCTTCGATAAGCGCGGTGACCTGCGAGCGATCCAAAAAAAGATCGCCATTTTCGTCCAACCGCGCTGGAAAATCGGAGACGGAGGACAAACCAGGCAACCCAATGGTTGTGGCTGCCGGTGCTGCTAGGGCGAAGAGCGAGCGTTGCAATGGCAGGCCGATGATATGGCGGCGATATGGCCGCGCGGACCTTGGCGCCGCGTGAGCCATTTTGCCGGCCTCATCGGACATCGCGCAATTCTTTCGCGGTCAGCCGCGGAAAAGCGCCGCGGAGAGCATTGAGTCGCCCTTCGGGCCCCAGCGCCGTCATTCCAAGCCGTTCTGCGTCCTGCGGATCATAAGCAACGAGATGAATCGAAATTGGCTCGATGACTGCGCCGGGAAATTTCAACATCAGGGTGACGGTTTCCGCGCCTGCGGCAAGCGCTTCGTCGGGAACGCCAAACTGATAAACGCCCGGCAACAACTGGCGGTCGACTTCGACAAAGCTTCCGGCTCGATGTTCCCCCAGCTTGCCTTCGACGAGAGGAATTGATTGCACCTGGGCTTCGCCTTCGCGGATCATGGCGGCGCTCGCCTCCGCCGTCTGCGAGCTCAAGCCGGTCTTGCCGGAACGCATGTCGCTCGCGTCAAGGGCATAGATGAGCAGCATTTTCGAAGTCGTGCCTTTCTTGAGTGTGTAAGACATACTTTAGGAATCCTTTTTCGCGCCTAGCTTTTCGGCCAGTTCTTTCTCGGCCTCTTCGCCGAGCTTGAGTTCCATCTCGGTCAAACGCGGTAATGCCTGACGAAGGAATTCATGCCGTTTGTGGCCGGCCAGGCTCCAGACGCCGATCCGCTCCGAATCTTGTGGGTCGTAGGCGACAAGGTTGATCTCGACTGGTTTGATCACCGCGTCAGGAAAACGAATCAACAGCATCGCCCGGGCTGAACCTTCCGCCACCATTTCATCCGGCGCGCCGAATTGATAAACGCCCGGCAATAAATCGGGATCGACTTCCGCGATCGCGCCCGCACCCCATTCGCCCGTCCGTCCCTTGACCATGGGAACGGGGTGGGCGGCGGAATCGCCCTCCCGAATATAGGCCGCCCTCCCGGCGGCAAGGTCTTGGGTGAGGCTGGTTTTGCCCGAGCCACTCTCTGCCCAGGTGGCGTAAATGAGCAGCAGCTTGGACTTCGTCCCTGCTTTCATGGTGTAATTGTGCTCTACCGGCATGCGGTTCCTCCTATGGCTCCAGTTTGGTCTTGATGAAGTTAATCAGGGCTCGCAGGTTTTGAAAGTTTTCCTGCAAAAGATCGGTCTCCTCGATCGTGATACCGCATTGGTTTCGACGAAAACGATCAAGGGCCCACATGTTGAGCGAGTCAATCACTCCGCCTCTGGAGCCGAACAGCGGTTGGTCCAGGGTCGGCAAGGGCAGGCCATTCTTGGCCACGATCTCTCTTTCGAGGTATTCAGTCAATGCTTCCTGCACCTTTGCCGGGATTGACCTGCGAAAAAATCGCCAATGATCGTAGTTCCCGCGAATTTTCTCTCCAAGGATCCCGGCATTGGCCAGGAAAGTACTCTGTCCGGAAGCATCGACCAACACCTGCGATAAAACGTTTTCGACCGTGCCGCCGGCTGTGCGAACTCGCATTCCGCGAATCGCATTGCCAAGAGGCGCAATGGCCCTCTCCTCGCACGATCGAGACACCGCGCGCCGCGGGGCTCCGTGAAAAGTATCTGGTCAAAGTCGCTCCGTCCTACCGATCAGGGTCAAGCGCAGGCCCCTTCGGGAAAGGAGGATGGCGCAGGCCCTTCCGCCGGGACCGCCAGCAACGATTGCCACATCCGTTGTCATCTGGTTTCTCTGGGACCAGAACCGGGAGAGGCGATTGGGCCACTCGAAAGTCTTGGCGGGGTTGGCGGAAATTTGTCAACCAAGACCTGAGAAAGCAGTTGGTCTGACAGAGTCGGTAGGGTGTGTTCGGGAAAAGGGGAATGCGACCTGCTCTATAATTTCTATAACGCGGCCCCGCTGGAAGCCACGGAAGTTTTAGTGCGTTTTATGAAATTATTCTGCAATCTTATCCTGTCGTTGGTCTGTTATGTCGCCCTCGGAACTGGTCCCAGACTCTCCGCTGAACCAGAACCTACTCCCACCCCGCATGAAGAGCCCAGCGCCACTCCGCACGAAGAACCCTCGGCCACACCTGACGGTGAACCTGGCGACGAGCATGACGGGGAAGACGGAGATAACGGTGACGACCAGGGAGGCGACGATGGCGAGGGCGACCACGATGGCGGCGAGCACGGCGACTTCAGCCTTCATGGCTTCTACAAAGGGACGACGCCAACCGGTGCGCTCGCCATCTTCTACATCGAATCGAATACCCATGTGCAGATCAACGTCCTCGATGTCGCCAGTCAGCAGATCGGGTTTGCCGAAGGCGCGCTTACGGATGGATCGTTTAGCCTTCTCCTGACCAACGGCCAGGCAGTCAGCGGCGTCGCGACCGAAGACGCGATCAATGTCTCGCTCGACGGAGTCTCATTTCGCGCCGAGCATGCGGCGTTCTTTGGGGAACGCTCGACCATCGCGGGTCGTTATGCGGGTCTTGCCACCGGGCCGACTGGAAGCAGCACCGTGATGTTCGTCATCGATGCGCAGGGAAATATCGTGATGGTGCAGATCGCCGAAAGCGGAAGGACCGGCGGTTACGGGACGATATCGGCCCTGCCGGGTTCCTCCGGTTACAGCTTCACCCTCGAGAACGTCATCGGGAGCAGCAGTCCGATTACCGGCAGCTTTACGATCGTGGACGGCGTCTTTAGCGGCAGCTTCACAACGAGCGCGGGCACCTACACGGTTGCTTCGTTTAAACAAGCCCTCGCTCATCGTGTAGCCAACATCTCCACCCGCGGCCTGGTCGGCCCGGGACAGGGACAGTTGATCGGCGGCTTCATCATCAGCGGCGGACCGACAACGGTGGTGGTGCGGGCGCTTGGGCCTTCGCTGACCGCGGCCGGCGTCTCGCCGGTAGTCGCGAATCCCTCCCTCCAGCTTTTTGCCGGCGGGACCCTGCTCGCCTCGAATGACGACTGGGCCACAAGCGTCAACGCCGCGCAGATTGCGGCCAGCACGCTGGCCCCGACCAACCCGCTCGAGTCGGCCCTGATCTTGCGCTTGGAACCGGGCGGCTACACTACAGTTGTAAGCAACGGCGATGGCTCGACGGCGATCGCCCTGGTCGAGGTTTACGAGCTGGGCTCGGAATAGCCTAACGAATATAGGAGAAGAGGTGGCGCGCGGCTAAAGCGCTTGCTCGGCGCCCAGGCCGGTGTTGGCGCGCACCTCTAGTTCAGCAAAGCGTGCTTCGGCTTCCGGCTCCCGCCGGAGGAGCGTGCCGAGGATAGCGCCGAGAAAACCTAACGGAATGCTGAGGATGCCCGGATTCTCCAGGGGGAAAATCGGCGGCCGCTGGATGAGATGCCGCGCCGCCGCGGCCACTCCCGGCGGATCAACCTTCATCATGCTCGGGCTGATCGCGATCAGGACCAACGACGCAACCAGACCTGTCGCCAGGCCCGCCACCGCCCCACCGGTGTTGAACCTTTTCCAGAAAAGCGAGAGCACGATTACCGGCAGATTGGCCGAAGCCGCGACCGCGAAGGCAAGTGCGACGAGAAAGGCGACGTTCGCGTCCTTGCCCAAAAGAATGGCGATTCCGATCGAGATCGCACCGACGCAGAAAGCAGTAATGCGGGCGACGCGCACTTCCTCGCCCGGCCTGCGCTCCGCCCCGTGATGGATCACCGCGGTGTAAAAATCGTGAGCGAAAGAGGTGGAGGCGCTGATCGTAAGACCGGCGACCACGGCCAGAATGGTGGCGAAAGCCACCGCCGCGATGAAGGCAAAAAAAATGTCCCCGCCGAGCGCCTGCGCGAGGAGCGGCGCGCTCATATTAGTGCCGCCGTGGCTCGCGATGTAATCGCGCCCGACAATCGTGGCCGCGCCAAAACCAAGAAAGGTCGTCATGATGTAAAAGCTGCCGATCAGGATCATCGCCCAGACCACACTTACACGGGCCGTCCGCGCGTCCGGCACGGTGTAAAAGCGGACCAGGATATGCGGCAACCCGGCCGTGCCGAAGACAAGGGCCATGCCTAACGAGATTAAGTCGAGCGCGCCATGGTTGGCCGCGGTATAGCGCAACCCGGGCTGGAGAAAATTCTTCGTCACCAGTTCCCCTTTTTCGTGATAAGTCACCCGGGTCGCCGCCTCGAAGAAACTGCTCAGACTCCAGCCGAA
>Ga0081539_10006982_pt1 | contig 10487 bp, 9 predicted proteins | sample TabmetS4T2R2_FD_71023 | JGI IMG/M metagenome (GOLD analysis project Ga0081539, IMG submission 71023) | Tabebuia heterophylla rhizosphere microbial communities from the University of Puerto Rico - S4T2R2 | ecosystem: Host-associated > Plants > Roots > Rhizosphere ... | reverse complement strand
CGCTTCCGCCGTGCTTGGCGGTCGCTGTTCATCGGGTCGAATAACAATTCGTAGTCTTCGTATTGATCGAAGTCATTCAAGGTAGAGACAATCCTTCAATTGGTCAGAGTCAGTCAGTAACGCTGGAAAGGCGAATGTGTTCGACCGATTCCAGCCGCAAATTCCAGTAGTTGCGCGTTGACTTGACCGAGTTTGGCGGATTGCCAAGCAAGGGAGGTCAACAGGCAGCGTCAGCTCCATGCGCGAAGCGCAGGAAACGAGTGCGCGATATGCCTGTTGTGGGTGAGCTTAGGGGTTTAGGCTGAAGCGCGACCGACAGCAGGCGTACCAACAACAGCAGTGGCTGTGAGTGTGGAATGGGACATACGACCTCCTGCGAATCGCCAATTAAACAACGCTTGAAAGTATAGCATAAGATTTTGCTGCTTGTAAAGAGGTTCGCAAAAGTTCACAGTGGTGCGGAGTGAGACGTAGATGCGGAAGCGTAGGGGCACGACGCGCGCGTGTTTAAAAAGCGGTTTTCCCACTCAATCTAGTCAATAACTTGTTGAGCAAACGAGTGTTTCCAACCCTGTGTAGGGGCGTTCAACGAGCGTGTTTAAAAACCTCACCCCGCGACGTATAGCGTCGTTCCCTTCTCCACCCTCATTTCACTTAGGTGGAAGAGGGGAGAAAAACAACGGCGCAGCACGCGCTTCGCAAAGCGACGAGTGCCCCTACAGCGAAGGAATAGTCGCTACCTTTTTAGACACGCTCACTGAACGCCCTAGTGTAAAAAGCCTCTAAATCAATCAGCCCAAAAATGGCGTGAAGGGGTTTTTTCAATACCCGCAAGTCGCGCTCTCCCTCCTATGCGAATTTATCCTAACGTCGCCTCTGCTCGCACCACGCCTGCGCGGTCATGCCTCGCTATCAGCTTGACCACGCCGCCGTTCGGCGCGTGGACGACCCACTCGACTTTCGCTCTGTCGCTCGTGCTGGCGCTCGTCAGCCCCCATATCGTCGCCGCGCTCGATTTGTACGCACGCCCCTCTAACTGGCTGATTTCCTCGCGTCGTTTGCCTGTCGTCAGTGTCGCGCCTTCCGGCAGTTCAATTTCGGCGATGACGCCGCGCACGAGCTTCCGCGTCAGCGCGTTCTTCGACACGTAGCTCGGCAGCCAACCCGTATTCTGCACCGTCACACGCACGTGATAATTATTACCTTCCAGCGGCGTGACTTTCACGTCGTGCAGTTCAAGGCGCGGCGAAATCAGCAAATGCCAGATCGCCCAGTCCGCAAACGGCGCGATCTCCTTTTCGAGAAACTTGGTCGGCGGGTTGCGCCACGCATACAAATGATCCCACCCGCCGAGTTCGACTTTTCCAAGCTGCGGGTGTTCGTACTCGTACCAATCCACATAGCCGTTGCGGTCAAGTTGCTCGTCACTCCACTTCAGCATCTTCAGATCATCTTCAATCGAGTGCTCGCGGAACCAGTCGATATACTTGTAATCCGTGATCCCCGCCTGCCGCTGCGGACTCCACAGTTCGACTGTCCAGGCGAAGATGCCATTGTGCTCAAACAACCAGTCGTCAAACACGCCCGTGATCACTTCTTTCGGGTGGTAACGGAATTCGTGATAGACCGAAAGCGATGGATAACCGGTCAGTTCCGTAGCTTTGTCGCCGATTTTCTGATATGTCCACAGGTCTTCCGGTGCGAAACTCTCGTCACTCTGTGTGCCATACGGGCGCAGCAGGACGCCGCTCCAGGTATGGAAGGTGATCGCTCCGGTGATGTTCGTATGTCGCGTAATGAAATCGACCACCGTCCGTACTTCCGGCTCGGAGGTGGGGTAGGGACCCGCGCCGGGTTGCTCGTGCTCCTGCCTCCAGCTTGAGGGGAAGTTGCGGTTCAGGTCGAGTCCCTGCTTATTCTTCTGCGACGTGATGATTGCGCCATCATAATCCTCAATGCGCCCTTCCGCCAGCACGCGGTAATACGTCCCACCGACCTCCGTCGGGTCGCGGCGCACCATCAGGCGTGGCTCGTCCGGGTGCTGCTTCCATTCCCCGTTCGGGTCGGGGAAGCGCATCATCAGGATGCGTCCGTCGCCGTCTAAATCCTCGCTCATTAGACCGCCAATCGGGTCTTCGTCGAACGGGTAGGGGCGGGTGCTGGAGCGGATGATCTTGGGGCGCTCTGCCAGCGCCAGTTCTGCGCCGTCAGGGTTGACGCGCGGGCAAATGTAAAACGTGCGCGTATCCAGCACGCGGGTCACAGTTTCATCCGTTCCGTACTGCGTCGTCAGCTTGTTGATCAGGTACAAACATGCGCTAGTTGGCGAAACTTCCGAAGCGTGAATGTTGCCATCGACCCACAGCGCGGGCTTCTCAGTATCGACCCCACCTGCTGTGACCGTCGCCAGCCAGATGTCGCGTCCTTCGTAGCTCTTGCCGATGCTCTCTACGCGCACTAAATTCGGATATTGAGCGGCAAACTCGTTCAATATCCGTGTTAAATCGTCGTAGCGGTAATAACGGTCAAAATGCACGTCAACCGTAGGTTGCTCAACCATCAGTTACTCCCGTTGGATTATGCTAATCAAATTAATTTCAAAGATACAAAAAATTTTTCAATCCTGCGAAGCATTGGTACGCAAACCACGTAGCCAGCGCATGAGACGCTGCCACAGCGTCAATGGAGATGGTGTTTCGTAAATGGGGAGGTAGTGTGAATCTTTTGGCGCGGCGTCGCCGAGGTTGATGCCGCAGAAAGCGCAGTAACGCTTGCTTTCCTCATTGCGGCGCTTGCAGTTCGGGCAGACGATTTCCATCGTTACATTTAGAACGCTCTACGTTCGCAGGTACGACGCGCCATTCACGTCCACCATCGCGCCGGTCGAGAAGAACGATTCATCCGAAGCATAAAACAGGACGACTGCCGCCACGTCTGCTGGCGTTGCCACGCGCTTCAAGGGACTTTGATTGCGGATTGCGTCGCCGTTGGGTCCTTCGAGCGTTTCAGTCGCCATGTCCGTTTCCACCCAGCCCGGCGCACCCGTCACCACGCCGATGTTGTACGCCGCAAGCGCGATTGCCAGTGACTGTCCCATCGAATTCATGCCCGCTTTGCTCGCGCCGTAGGCGGGAGCGGTCGGTTCGCCGCGAAACGCACCGCGCGACGAGACATTGACGATTCGCCCGCCCCCCTTCGGAATCATGTGCTGAGCAGCGCAGTAAATCAGGTTCGCCGCGCCAACCAAATTGGTCGCTAGAATCGCTGCCCACTGCTTCTGCCATTCCTCGTAGCTCACCGTCGCAATCGGGTGATCGTTGTAAACGCCTGCGTTGTTGATGAGGATGTTAATACCGTCCATCTCAGCGGCAACCGCATCGACCATCTCCTTTACCGCTCCCGCGTCGGTAATATTCGCCTGGTAAACGCGGTGTCCGTCGCCTTGCAGCAGCGCCAACGTTTCATCGGCAGCAGCGCGGTTGGCGTTGTAATGCACCGCCACGCGCGCGCCGTGCTGGGCAAACTGTCGCGCAATCTCGCGCCCAATCCCGCGCGACGCGCCAGTGACCAGCACAGTTTTTCCGGTGAAATCCATCATTCCCCCTGTTTTTGAGAAAGGGCGGACAGCCGTCCGCCCCTACAGGATACTACGCTTGCTGCATCTGCGTTTGCACGTATTTCGTATAGCCATCCACACTTAACCGTCCCGCTTCCAGCGACCACACTTCGCCGCCGTAACTGCGCATCTTCTCGATGAAGCGGCGGTCGTGCGACGCGGCAATCACCGGACCAGGGAAGGCTTTCAGCGCGTCTTCCAGTGCTTCCAGCACGTCGAAGCTGACGTAGTTGGTCGGCTCATCCAGCAGCAGCAGGTTTGCCCCGCCCGCGATCAACCGCGCGATTTGCACCTTACGCTGCTGCCCGGCGCTCAGCACGCCCACCCGCTTTTCCAGGTCGTCGTAGCGGAACAAGCCGCTTTGCAGCAGGATTGATTTTAGCGCCTGTTCGCTGCCTTCCAAGCCTTCTTTGTATGCGTCGAACAACGTCAGGCTGTCATCCAGCGTCTGCGCTTCCTGGTCGAGATAGCCAAGCCTGACCGCCGGGTTGATGTACACTTCACCGCTGTCCAGCGCTTCATAGCCCGTCAGGATACGCATCAGCGTCGATTTGCCCGCACCGTTTTCGCCCACCAGTACAATCCGGCTCTTGAGCGAAACCGTGAACGAAACCTCATCCAGCACGACCTTGTCGCCATAGCGTTTGCCCAGCCGTGACACGATCAGCGGCATCCGTCCCTTCAGTGTTTGCGGATCAAACTCTGCCTTGAAGCGCAGTTCTTCTGGCGGTTCCAGGATCGGGTCAGCTTCGATTCGCTTCAGCTTTTCCTCAGCGACGCGCACTCGTTTGGATACAGTGTCGTCGTGGGTGGCGCGTTTGAAGTTGCGAAGGTATTTGTCGTTATCAGTATGTGCGCGGTAATTGCTGTTCCGTCGTGCTGTCTCCTTAATTTCCAGCCGCAGCGCCTTGATTTCCTCTTGCTGTTCTTGGTAGTCGCGTATCCACTTCAGGCGCTCCTGCTGCTTGGCGCGCTGGTAGGTGTCATAGTTGCCACTGTAGCGTTTCACGGCGCGCGAATGCTCGTCGATTTCGACGATGGCGGTAGCGATCCCATTCAGGAACTGACGGTCATGCGAGACGACCAAAATCGCGCCTCTATACTCTCGAAGGTAGTTCTCCAGCCAGTTCATACTCACGAAGTCCAGATGATTGGTCGGCTCGTCCAGAAGCAGCACGTCGGGCGATTTCAACAATAGCATCGCCAGCCCTACACGCGCCTTTTCGCCTCCGGAGAGCGTGCCAAACACCCGGTCACGGGCGATGTGCGCCACGCGCAAGCCGCTCAGCACGATGTCGATCCGGTAGTCGAGGTCATAGCCGCCATACCGCTCGAAGCGGTCGGCGACTTCGCCGTACTCCTGCATGATCGCGTCGAGGATTTCGCCCTGAGCCAGTGTCATCTGAAGCTCCAGGTCGCGCATCTCCGCTTCAATCTCGCGGATTTCGGCAACCGATGCGGCGATCAGCGCATCGAGCGTCTGGTCGTCGAAACCTTCGATGATCTGTGCCAGGTAGCCGAATTTTCGGTCCGGTGCGAAGACGATTTCGCCGCTGTCCTGCGCGATCTCGCCGGTAACGATCTTAAGCAGGGTCGATTTGCCGACACCGTTCGCGCCCACCAGACCGATCCGCTCGCCCGCGTTGACGATCAGCGAAATGTCATTCAGAATGTGATGAAAGCCGTAGCTTTTGGAAACGTAAGTGATGGTTAAATACGCAGACATGCTGCACCTCCTTTTTCGCTCTGATGAGTCCGAAAGAGGGGCGGCAGGAATCAAAAACGCCGCCCAGGGAAAACCCTCAGCGGCGTGAAGATGCAGTTGTAATCTGACATTAGTCAGACGTGACGTTAGTCACACGTGACAGGCACACGCAGCGAAACAGGGAAATCCCTTATCGAGAAAGTTTGCTGCTGTCCGTGCTCACCATTTTATCCTTGCTAATTCCAACAAAAGTTCGGGAAACAGCCTACGAGTTTTGTCGCGCTTATTCGCCGGAACTCCTGTCAGGGTACAGGAGTAGTGGGGGTTTGTCAACTGGCTCACTACGGTCATCGTGGCTATTCAGATGCTCTGTATGCTAGATGCTTAGTCGCCACCAATAGCAGCAATACACTCGATTGAGATCAGCAGCCCACGCGGAAGCTGCACAACGGGTACGGAGCGGGCAGGAGGATTGTTTGGAAAAAACTCGGCATAGAGTTCATTCAATTTGGGGAACTCGGTGGCATTGCTTAGAAAGATCGTCGTCTTAGCGACGTGTTGCAGATCACTGCCTGCGGCTTGCAGCACCATCGCCAAATTTTGGAATGCTTGCCGCGCTTGAGCAGAAAAATCTTCAGAGACCGCTCCCGTCACCGGGTCGAGTCCACCTTGACCAGATATGAACAGAAGCTCGCCGACACGAACCGCATGGGAATACGGACCAAGCGCTTTTGGCATTTGTGAAGATAGGATAGGTTGAGGAAGGGGCATTCGTTGAACTCCAGTATTATATTGATTGTTATAATATATCGTGAATCATTTTCTATACCACTTATCAGGTCAATCCTCCTTGCCCTTCGTCTGCTGGGCTTCAATAATCCAGATCACCATGCTCCATGTATTGGTAATCGCTGCAATCAGCAAAGCCACGCTCGAGAGCCAGATGCTCCCAAATGCCAGCGGTGCTTGATCGGTGTAAAAGAAAATACTGGTGAGGATCATCAGGATAAAGCCGCCAACAGGCAGGATGACCTGGGAAAGCCAGTCCGAAAGCAGGAAGTCTTGGTGCTCAAACCCTGCGCGAATCAACCTGCGGACGTAAGGAAATGCCCAGACCAAACCAACCACACCGCTTGGTAAAAGGATTATGCTCAGAAACAGAGGCGATTCCGACGGGACAAGCATCGCGGCGGAGAGCATGAACACCCACACAAAATACAGGACGCTCGGCGTGGCGAATGCCTTAATATCTTCGAGCGTCGTTTCCGAGACAATGCGAAGTCCCAGGGAGAGTGCTATCAGCATCAAACCAATCAATGCGGCGGCTGAACCCCCTAGCATGAAATAGTAACTTTCCCAGCTATCGAGCGCCGCGATGAACAACTCCATTCTGTTTTTCCTCTGCCCCTCTGAACCCTATCAGTTTTAGCGCATTTACGCACGGTGTGCTGGTGCGCGTGCCACTATCCACGTTATGATTATCCAGTTCTGAGCGCCGGAAGGAGTCTCCTTTGCCTCTACAGACTTTGCAAAATGACCACTGGCAGGTCGGGATTATGCCCGAAACTGGTTCGTCCATCACCTTTGGGCGCGTCTGGCATGATGGAGAGTGGCTTGACTTGCTGCGCCCCACTGTCGAAAGCGACTACGGCAATGCCAGCCTATGTTCCAGCTTCATCATGCTCCCCTGGGCGAATCGTCTGCGTGATGCGCGCTTCCGCTATCAGGGGGAGGAATACCAGTTGCAGCCCAGCAGCGAAGACGGCACTGCAATTCATGGCACAGTGCGCCGCTTGCCCTGGCGCGTTGCCAGCGCCGAGCCGACGCGGGCGGTCAACATCTTCCACTCCATTGACTACGAAGACATCAATTTCCCATTTCTCTTTTCGGCGCAGGCAGAGTTCCGGCTTGATGGTACAGATTTCATCCTCGTACTCACGCTCAAAAATGAGGACACGCAGCCGTTCCCCGCTGGCTTCGGGCATCATCCCTATTTCGTCCGCGACGATGTCGTGCAGGTCGAAATCCCCTGCGACAAACGTTTCGAGTTAGTGAACACCATCGCCTCTGCGCCGCCTGTGCCCGTCACGCCAGCTTTGGATTTTCGCGCATTGCGTCCGCTCGGCGACGGCGTATTCGGGGAACTGTTCAGCAGGCGCTTGGGCGACCTCGCCGCGCGCATCGCCTACACCCAGGTTTCGCTGGCAATGTTTGCGGATGATTTGTTCAAGCACGTTCTGCTCTTTGCGCCGGAAGGCAAATCATTCTTCGCCGTCGAGCCGCAGACCAATGCCAACGATGGCTTTAACCTCTACGACAAGGGGATCGAAGGCAGCGGCGTCTTCGAGCTTTCTCCCGGCGAATCCAAAACTGGAACGGTCATTTTACGCATGGAGCCTCGCACATGAGCAATCGACAGAACGTTTCGAGCGGCACGCCCTGGGAGAGAATCGTCGGCTATTCACGTGCAGTACGCATCGGCAATCAGGTCTACGTTTCCGGCACAACCGCCAGCGACGAGCAGGGTAACGTCATCGGCGACGACGTTTACACCCAGACCCAGTATGCCTTGCAAAAAATTGAGCGTGCCTTGAAGGAAGTTGGCGCGAGCATGAGCGATGTTGTCCGCACCCGCACCTTCACCACCGACATCAGTCAGTGGGAGGCGTTCGGCAGGGCACACGGCGAATTTTTCCACGACGTTCGCCCTGCTTCCACACTGGTCGAAATCAGAAAACTGATTGACCCTAAGCATCTCGTCGAAATCGAGGTCGATGCCGTCATTTCAGCGGACTAAGATGCTGTGCGAGGTTGCAGTTGATGAAACACAGCCTCACTCACGGGCTGGTTTAGCTTCAGGTGTTCTTCGACAATGCGCTGGAGCAGCTCCGCATCAACATGGTGATACCACGTGCCATCCGGGTAGACCACCAGCAGCGGCCCACCCGCGCACACGCCTAAGCAAGCGGTTATCCCACGTTTGACGCGGCACGGATTATCGTAATCGCCAAATTCGCCAAGTAGGGCGGGCAAGGAATGGTAAAGCGCGGGAGCGTTGCCTTCTGGGTCGCAGAAGCGCCCGGTACAAATTAAAATGTGTCGCGCATACGGCGATAGGGTCGGCGGTTCGTTCACTTAAAGCCGCCTGACCGCTTCGACCAGCGCGTAAAGCGAATGAAACGCATCGACGCGGCTCCCATACGAGAGAGTCCAGTATCCGTTATGCACTTCGACGCACGCCAGCGCATCACCGCCAGAAGCAATCGTAAAACCTGCCCGTTCCAGCGCCCGCTGCGTCCACAGGGCGGGTAACCCCTCACCCACGACCATAATGCTTCCGTTCGTGCCCGCGTTGACACGAAACGCGCCTGTTGCAGCGTCGAAGCTCACGTCTTCCGCACGAAAAGCCGCTTCAAATGCGCCGCTCAGCACCAAATCTTCTGGTGCGCCCACTTGCAGCCCGCCGTCGCTCGCCATTAGCCAGATTCGGTCAGCACTCCGTAGCGCCAGGTCAAGATCGTGTGTCGAAAGCAAAATCGCGCGCTTATCCTCATGTGCCAGTTTTCGCAAAAGCTGCATAATTTCGACGCGGCGGGGCAGGTCGAGGAACGCGGTCGGCTCATCTAGGATCATCAAGTTGGGCTGCTGCGCCAGCGCCCGCGCGATCATGATCTTCTGTCGTTCGCCGTCGCTGAGTTCGCCGATTTGCCGCTCAGCCAGTTTCGTCGCACCGACGGCTTCAATCGCCCGCTGCACAATCACGTGATCTTCCGCCGTCAGCCGCCCTGACCAGTCGGTGTATGGGTGTCGTCCCAGCCCGACCAGCGTTCGCGCCGTCAGCAAGCCGGGGTTGATGCGCTCGGTCAGCACCACACTCAGCTTTTGGGCAAGCTGGTTGGCAGGTAGTTTATGCACATCCTCGCCTAGTAGCCGAACCGTCCCACGCAGCGGGCTTTGCATCCCCGCCAGCGTGCGGATCAGCGTCGATTTTCCTGCGCCGTTCGGTCCAATCAGGCAGACCAGTTCGGCCGCCCGCAGCGTGACGTTGATCCCGTCAGCGACCATGCGCGGCGTTCGCCCGCTGTAGCCAATCGCTAGCGCATCGGTTTGCAGGATGGTGGTGCCGTCGAACAAAAAACCCGCCATTGGGCGGGATTCAAGCGGAGTCGTTGCGACCATGCTCGTTTCCCTCTTTCCACGAAGGTGAAACAGAACGGAAGCGGCGGCAGGTATTCGGGCTTGATTTCGTTTTAGCGAAACACACACCGTTGCGGGACAGCGCCGGATTTGCACCGGACTTCCCCCACGCGCCAGCTTTTCTCTGTAGTATGGTGTTCAGCATAGCACGGACGAGCGACCACGTCAACGCACATCGTTATAGTGGGTTTTACAGAAAGAATGCGTCACGTAAAGTTTATCAGGTGACGAGGCTTAGCAGTGTTTCGTTTTTATCCAGCTTCAGCGTGCCTGCGGGGATGCCTGCCGCCGTCTGTATGCGCGTTCGCTTGTTCGTCACGATCCACAGCCTGTTGTTTGGCTGCCATAGGGCGACGGTTTGCAGATCGCGTTTGGGGAAAATCTTGGTGCCGGGGGAGTTCAACTCGTCTGCCAGTGGAATATTCGACGCCAGCACATGCATGATAGTGCCGTCCGCACTGCCGAGCAAAAATTGCGCCGTCCGCTCCACTGCAAATGCTGCGATCAGGCGGTCATCTTTGTCCAGCTTCATCAGCCTGCCTTCTGCTGCTTCGGTCAGCATACTCCAGGGAATCCGCACCGCGCGCCCCGTTGTGTTGAAGGCGATCACCTGCGTGCCTGCGCCAACCAGTTCAAATGGATCACCCTTAATGCGCTGCGGCTGGTGCCCGGTCGGTTGCTCCACGCGCGGGATCAGCGACTCACCGGAGAAGGCGCGGAAGTACGCCGAGTGGCTGATCAGCGCGGCGGGGGCGTCCGGCTGGATCAAGCGCCACCGCGCGATGCCGCTGACGTACTCGTTACCAAACGCATCCGTATGGAAGCGTTCCGAATCTTTGAGAGTCAGCCCTAAATCCCGCAGCGTTGCAAGCTGCTGCGTCGTCTTCAGCATGAAGCGGTATTCGGAGGTCATGATCAGCATCGGTTCGTCCGCCTCCGCAGCCAGCATCCGCCGCGCCGCAATGCCCG
>Ga0081539_10006981_pt1 | contig 10490 bp, 11 predicted proteins | sample TabmetS4T2R2_FD_71023 | JGI IMG/M metagenome (GOLD analysis project Ga0081539, IMG submission 71023) | Tabebuia heterophylla rhizosphere microbial communities from the University of Puerto Rico - S4T2R2 | ecosystem: Host-associated > Plants > Roots > Rhizosphere ... | reverse complement strand
GGGAGCAACTCTGATGTGTCTGGATTGACACACAGGCAGTCCCCTCTGCGGAGAGAGAGGAAACAGAGGAGACAGGACCTGCTGGCGCACTGGTCCGTTACGTTTGTTCCACTTCAGCGAGCAAGCCAATGTCCCGTAGGATACGCACGACGCGTTCACACTCGGCCTTCTCCCCAAAATAGACCGAGGCCCGACCGTGGTGATCCACGATCCACGCCAACTCATAGGCCTGGTCACGGGAGCAGCCGATAGCCAGCATTAATTGTTGGATAACCTCGGCATAGGTGTGGCAATCACAGTTGTAGAGGACGGCTTGCCAGGGATTGTCGAGACTACCATCATCGCTATCCGTCTCCACGTCCTCAACGGTCACTACATCTGGGAGGTCCACAGTCGCCACAGTATGCTTCCTTCTCTCTTACCCTTTAGGAGGGGTGGCGGCTCGTTCTTGCTCAAGCTTGAGCTTCAGCTTCTTCACGAGCGCTTCGTACGACTCATGACTGATGATATTATGAAACTGCGTGCGATAATTATTGACTAAGCTTACACCCTCAATGACCACGTCATAGACCTGCCAGTTCCCATCGCGGCGCAAGAGCTGGTACACAACCTCCACATTCGCGTCGCGCTTGACCACGATCTCGGTACGCACGGAGGCATAGTCCTTATCGATGGTTTCTTTCGTATACAGCACCTTTTGTTCACCGGTATAGCTCTCAATTTTATTAATATAGGAGCGTTCGAGTAATTCGCCAAACAGGGTGGTAAACTCCTTCTTTTCCGCTGGTGAGCGCTTCGGCCAGTACTGCCCAAGAGCGCGCTGAGCCATTTCTTCAAACCCAAAACGCTGAAACACCGCCTGACGCATTTTTTCTCGGCGCTTCTCCGTGTTTTCCGCGGCTTGCATGGACTTATCCTGCAATACCGCCAGCACCGCGTCAATCGTCTCGCGCACCTTCTCCTGGGGCTCCCCGGCCTGCGCTCGGCTCGTAATGCTGACGAGCCATAGACCGCTCAGCAGTACTCCCACACCCACCCATGTGTAGACTCTGTACATATACGTCCCCTCGCTATCCCTAGCGTTTGTGCGGTGGCGGAGGAAGTAATGGCTGGACTACGGCCACATCCCGCCCGGCGACATGATCGAGTTTGGCGAGTCCGAGGTTGTAATTGTAGACTGCCTGAAAATACCCAGCACGCAATTTTGCATAGGCCACAGCGGCATCGGCGACGTCCTTGCCTGGCCCCACCCCGAGGTCAAAGTTCGACACTGCCGTCACGAGCCACTGCCGACCACTGCGAAAGCCTTTGCGCGTGGCTTCGATATTCGCCTGGTGTTGCTGCACTTCGAGGTACGCCTGGCGCACCTGAAACGGAATGCCCTGTTCTGCCAGGGCCTGTTTTTGCTGGATTTTGCCGAGTTCCGCTTCAGCCTCCTCGACCTTACCGGCAGTGATGCCGAGGTTAAATTTCCACTGCACACCCAGCACTGGTGCGACTGCGCTGTCATTTAAGCGGTCATACACGAAGGGATTCCTGATGCGGTCACGATTGGTCGCCTCGGCCACACTGCCGAATACCCCAAAGAAGACTACGGGATAGTAGTCAGCTTTGGTGGCATCGACCAGCTTCTCGAAGGCTTTCACACCTTCACGTGCCTGCGTAAATTCCGGGCGCATCTGGCGGGCGTCCGTGATATATTGCTCGAGTGATCCGATCTCGCGCACCTGGGGCTCAAGCACCTTGTCGGTAAGCTCAATAAGCTCCGTGGGGTCCAGATTGAGCAGGGTGCGCAGGCCAGCCAGCGCCAGCTCTTTCCCCTCACGAATATCATTGAGTTGCTTCTCCAGCTCCCCCTGAAAAGTTTGCAGCTTGAGCGCATCGATATTGTCCACGCCAGGGGCACCCGCCTGGAGTTGACGGCGTATCTTGTCCAGCGAGCTGGTGAGCTGGTCGCCGACTTCGAGCCCTAAATTTTCCAGTGAGACGGCGAGGAGATAGCCATAATACGCCTCATAGACCAGCATAGCGACCTTGGTGGCCCGCTCATTGACTTGCGCCTGGCTCACGGCAATGCCGTGTGCGGCGGCCTCACGCAGGCTATCGATTTTCCCAAAGGTGTACAACGGCTGTACCAGGCTGATAGTCCCCAGACCAAACACTCCGGTGATGGCAGGATCGGTTTTCGAGTCCGGCGAGTTAATCTGATTGCCGCGTGCCCGCGGTGATGGCCCCACCACCGCCGTAATTTCGAGCTGGGCAAAGCGGGCCGCATCGGCCTGAGCCCGCTGGCTCTGGCGTTTGAGCACACCAAACTGCTCCTCTTTAATCTGCGGACTGTTCTTCACCGCCAGCGCGAGTGCTTCGTCAAGAGACAAGACACGCGGTGCCGGGCGTTGTTGTGCCGCCACACCTGTCACACTCCCAGCCAGTACCATACTGAGTATAACGAGCCCTAGACGCATCACCATCCGCCAGACGACGTGTTGCGCTGGCAGCCTCTGCTTCATTTGTCGCGGTTGTACATGCCGCACGCTCCGCCCCTTTCTTGCCGATGGCTGATGCCTGGCAACTGCTCACTCACGTTACAGTTTTCCCTGGATGAAATGCCCGAGAAGTGACTCGATGTCAATAGGGGGCTCGACCTCACGGATACGTCCACCGGCGATTAGCAAGTGGTCTGAGCCGCCTGGAGTAATCCTGACGTATTTTTCCCCAATCAGGCCGCGAGTGCGAATAGACGCAATCGCATCTTCTTGCAATTGCACCTGCTTATCAATACGGAGGGTCACGGCAGCGGCATAATCGGCCAGCTTGATATCCTGCACACGCCCGACCTGGACCCCAGCGATCTCCACGGTAGCCCCCTCGCGGAGCCCCCCTACGGTGGGGAACACCGCGAGGAGATCATAGGTATTCCCTCGGCCTATCTGGAGCTGGCCAAGACGTACCGAAAGATACGCCAGGGCGCACAGACCGAGCACGACAAACAGACCAACTGCGACCTCGAGGTTGAACCGTTTCATGGTGCCTTCTTGCTGTCGTTGTCTAAGAGCATCAGGTTGGTGTGAGTGGCCCCTCCAGGCGGCCAGCAATAAATTGTTGGACAGCGGGATTGCTCGAGCACTGAAAGCGGGCCGCCGTGTCGACCTCCAAAATGACGCCCTGATGCAGCATAGCAACCCGTGTGGCAATATCAAAAATTTGCGGAATTTCATGGCTGACGATCACGGCGGTGTAATGAAAGTGTGCCTGGGTGTCGGCAATGAGCTGATGGATAGACCGCACCAGAATGGGGTCAAGTCCCGTGGTCGGTTCATCGAATAAGACAATTTCTGGCTGCAGGACTAGGGCCCGCGCCAGCGCCACGCGTTTGCGCATGCCGCCACTGAGTTGATCGGGGAATTTGCCTTCGACGCCTTCAAGGCCAACGTCTTTGAGTATTTCTGCCACCGCGACATGGATCTCGGCGTCCGGCATGCGGGTCTTTTCCTGCAGCGGAAAGGCGACGTTATCTTCGACGGTCAGCGAGTCAAACAGCGCCCCTCCCTGAAAGAGCATGCCGAAGCGCTCCCGCACCTGCGCCAGGTGACGGCTGCCACCCTGATGGAGCTCCTGTCCTTCCACCAGGATATGCCCCCTATCGGGCCGTATGAGCCCGATGAGGTGCTTGAGGAACACACTCTTCCCTGTACCACTGCGCCCTACGACCGCCAGAATTTCACCCCGCATGATATCCAGGCTTACGCCCTTGAACACCTCCTGACGGCCAAAACGTTTATAGAGCTCACGGACCTGAATAAGTGGCATCTCAGCCATCACAGCAGCACCGAGTTGAGGAAATAATCCAGCACCAAGATGGCAACTGACGACCACACCACGGCCTCCGTCGTCGCCTGGCTCACGCCCTCCGCCCCATAGCCCGTATGATAGCCCTTGAAACAACACAGAAAGGTAATGATCATCCCAAATACGAATGACTTATAGAGGCCGTTGCGCACATCGGTCAGCGACACAAAGTCCGTCATGTTCCCAAAATAGGTACCACTGCTGACACCGAGCAGTTGTACGCCCACGAGGTAGCCACCGTAAATGCCGATCACCGCAAACAACGCCCCTAACAGCGGCAGAGCAATAAGGCCCGCCACCATATTGGGGACCACGAGGTAGCGGATGGGATTCAAGGCCATCACTTCGAGCGCATCGATCTGCTCCGTAATCCGCATGATGCCAATTTCAGCAGCAATGGCGGAGCCGGCCCGCCCGGTGACCATGAGCGCCGAGAGCACGGGCCCTAATTCGGTGATCAGACTAATGGCCACCGCTGGCCCCAAATACGCCTCTGAGCCAAAACGCGTCAGGGTGTAGTACCCTTGCAGTCCCAGGACCATGCCGGCGAAAAGCCCGGTCAAGGCAATCACCAAGAGGGAGCGTGCCCCAATAAATTGGACCTGCCGCATGACCCGGCGTATTTTAAGCGGGGGAATAAAGATCAGGCCTACGGACTGGCCCAGGAAGAGCCCTATACGCCCCAGAGAGGCCAGCAAGCTGAGCACTGCAGCACCGAGTTGCGCGAGCAGGAAGTGCACCCCCTGTATACTGCTGTCACGCTCCGCCCAGAGAGGCGGTCTGCGTCGGGCCATGGAAAACTCCCCTCCGTTGCGCCGCTATCGACATGGCTTGTTAGTCATTGTCACATATTTTCCCCGAAATGCCGGGCGCTCGCAAGCGCCTTGTCCTCTCTCCTACGGGAACAGGGAGCTATGAGAGCCCCTGCCTATACCCGAAAAGGTGCCTTGATCATGGCCTAGACCGAGGCCGGCAACCCATATTCCTTTTGCAGAGCCGTAATCTGGTCCCAGGTCTCATCCTCAATATAGATGCCATCGCGCCGACGCTGTTGCGCGGTGCGATATTCTAACTCGCCAGGATAGAGTACTTCCGTGAACCCGGCAGCCGGTGGCGTTGCCTTAAGGTAATCGACAAACTCGGCGATATCGCGCTTGAACTTCTCCAACGGCAGAAACGCACTGACGTCAAACACCGCCAGAAACGTCCCGTCATTGTGGCGCCCGGTCGGCGACACCCCAAAGCCCAGCCCCGTTAAAATGCCCGATAGTGTCTCGACCATGAAGGAGAGCACATACCCTTTGTGGGCCTGATCCCCGCCCATTGGTAGAATCGCCCCGCCAGCATAGTAGGCGGCCACATCGGTGGTCGGATTGCCGTCCTTATCCACGATCCAGCCCGGCGGGGCCGGTTGACGGCGGTTGCGCTGTACGGACAGCTTCCCAGCCGCCACGGCGCTCGTCGCCATATCCAGGAAAATGGGCCCCTCAAGGTCACTCGGGAAGGCCACCGAGATAGGGTTCGTCCCCAGCCGCGCCTGGCGACCTCCGAACGGTACCACGGCCTTGGGGCCGCGGCCTGAGTCGCAAGTCATCAGCCCAATCATGCCGGCGCGGGCCGCCATCAGCGGATAGTCGGCTACCCGTCCGACGTGGCTCTGCTGGTAAATGGTCATGGCTGCGACCTGGTGCGCCTTGGCCTTGGCAATGGCCATCTCCATGGCCCGCGTGGTGACCACGTAGCCAAACCCCCAGTTGCCATTGATGCGCGCACTCGTCGGCGTCTCCTGCTCGACGGTCATGGGCGCGCCGGGGACAATATCCCCCCGTTTCATACGCGCGATGTACGTGGGCAGCAAGATCATGCCGTGGGAGTCATGCCCGGCCAGGTTCGCGCCCACCAGGTGCTCCACGACAATCTGCGCTTCCTCTGCGGAAGCTCCGGCGGCACGGAACAATGGCACACCGGTATGGTGTAACTGCTCAGGGGTGAAGATTGGCATGTCCTTGTCCTCCTGGGCGTTTTCGCCCGTCTGCACGTCCAACCTGTGCTAGCGCTGGTAGTGTTCCCAGGCTGCTTTGATTTTTTGATGCGCGTCGTTCAATTGCTGCGTCAGGAAGGTGGCGTCCGCCTGTTTGGCCGGATCATTGGCATAGCGGTCCGGATGACATTTCTTCAGATACGTTTTCCACTGCCTGGTCACCTGCTCCATCGGGGCCCCAAACGGCAGATCGAGCAGGCGATAACAACGTGCCAGTTCGGCACTGTGAGGCAGGCCATGGCCGGCCGGGGCAGGTTCCTCAAAAGGTGGAGAGGAGTGCTGAAAGGTGTCATCCTGCGTGTGCTCGTGCGTCTCAAAATCCGTCTCCCAGGTGGGGGAAGAGGAGGCTCCAGGCCAGTGCTGGTCGAGAAAATCATTTAGATGCGCCCGCCCCAGTTGCACGAGGCGCTGAAAAATGCTCGCCATAGAGCCCCCTTTGCTCACTGCTGCTCTGGTCTGTTGCGTGTCTTGAGGCATGACATCCGCCTGGTGCCAGATCGCCAACCCGTCTCTGTATGGTAGCAGATCAGGCGAGGCTTTGACAGTCCTACCCCCAGGTGTGCTGCCTGGCAGTAGAACTCGACAATGCCTTGGGAAGACCACGTCATGGTGGCGGCTTGGACCCTACGTCTGAGATGTGCTATGCTGCCTGCTATGACTCCACTCTCTGCCGCGCGTTCGAGCCCGTTGCACAAGGAGCAGGCATGCAGGCCAGCAGCTTTGATCAGTTTACCGGTACCGAGAAATACATTGTCTCCGCCGATTTGCGCGATGCGGTCAATGTGGCCATCGCCTTGCAGCGCCCTCTCCTCGTGAAAGGAGAGCCTGGCACGGGCAAGACGCTGCTGGCGCACAATATTGCCCGGGCGCTCGGCAAGCCGCTGCTGGTATGGAATATCAAATCAACCACGAAGGCCAAAGACGGGCTGTACATCTACGATACGGTGCAGCGCCTCAACGATGCGCGCTTTGGCGATGGTGATGTGTCGGACATTAAACATTATATCCGGCTTGGCTGTCTTGGGCAGGCGTTTACGGCGGACGAACAGGTGGTCTTGCTCATCGACGAAGTTGATAAAGCCGACATCGAATTTCCCAACGACCTGCTCAATGAACTCGACGAGATGCATTTTTACATTCTCGAGACGGATGAGCGCATTGTGGCGCAACAGCGGCCTATCGTCATCATCACGTCGAATGCAGAAAAAGAACTCCCCGATGCCTTCCTACGGCGTTGCGTCTTTCACTACATCGCTTTCCCAGACCGCGATTTGATGGCCGAGATCGTGCATGTACATCACCCCGGGCTGGAAGACGACCTGTTGGAGCAGGCGCTGGAGCGTTTTTACGAGCTACGCAGGGTGGAAGCACTGCGCAAGAAGCCATCCACCTCGGAGCTTATTGATTGGCTGCAAGCCCTCGTTGCCGGTGGAGTCTCGGCCGAGCAACTGGCCACGAAACTGCCATTTCTGGGAGTGTTGCTGAAAAAGGAAAGTGATGTCGAGGTGATGCTGAAAAAAGGCGTGAATTCTACGTATGCGCGGGCATGAGGCTGAACCACGTATGTTCCTCGACTTTTTCTACACACTCCGACGTCACAAGATTCCCGTCGCACTCACCGAATGGCGTGTCTTGATGCAGGCCCTCAGCATGGGGTTTGCGCAGGCCTCGCTGGAGCGCTTCTACACGCTGGCACGCGCCCTCCTGGTCAAGGACGTGAGCTATTATGATGCATACGACCTGGCCTTCAAAGAGGCGTTCCACGGTATCACCACACCGGATGAAATCATTGATGAGATCGTGGCGTGGTTGCAGGACCCGCACACGCTTGCGCACCTGACACCAGAACAGCTCGCCTGGCTGCAACAGCTTGACCTGGAGGCGCTCCGCGCCCTCTTTGCGCAGCGCCTGCGGGAGCAGCAAGAGCGGCACGACCGCGGCAACCGCATGATTGGTACGGGTGGGACATCGCCCTTTGGTCATCATGGCCAGCATCCCAAGGGCCTGCGCCTGGGGGGTGCAGGGGGACAGCACAGCGCCGTACAGGTGGCGGAAGAGCGTCACTATGAAAACTACCGTCGCGATCGCGCTCTGGACATTCGCCAGCTCCAGGTGGCCCTCAAACAACTCCGCCATCTCAAACGCCTGGGGGCGGAAGAGGAGTTAGACCTGGACGAAACCATTGACCAGACGTGCCGAAACGGCGGGGAGATCGAACTCATCTTCTGCCCACCGCGTAAGAACAATGCCAAGGTGCTCTTGCTCATGGATGCCGGCGGCTCGATGATGCCCTATACCACCCTGGTCGAGGGCCTCTTTTCCGCGGCGCACAAGGCTACGCACTTTAAGGATTTCCAGTACTACTATTTTCACAACTGCATCTACGAGCAACTCTACGCTGATATGCGTATGAATACAAGAGTGTCCACGTCCTCCCTGCTGCATATCCTGGACGCGGACTACAAAGTGATTCTGGTTGGGGATGCGTACATGGCGCCTGAGGAGCTGCTCGATCCCGGTGGTGCTCTGTATTATTACCATCACAATGATACGCCCGGTCTTACCTGGCTGCGCCGCATTCAGGAGCACTTTCGTGCCTGCATCTGGCTGAATCCTATGCCGGAAGGGCAGTGGAATCGCACCACCATCAACCTCGTGCGCCAGGTGTTTCCGATGTATGAGCTGACGCTGGACGGGCTAGAACGAGGCATTAAGCAGCTCGTGCGCAAGGTGGGGTAAGACAGGGGGGGAAGCCCCTCACCCTAACCCTCTCCCAGGGGGAAGGGGGCACGTTAAACCGTGCCCCCTCCGCCGACGCAGTCGCGGGGAGAGGGAATAAGAAGGGGAGGGAGGAGTATTAGGCACCGACTTGTTCGGGCTTCTCTACGTCGGCGGCCGGTTTCGGGATGGGCACACCCTTACCTGAGGGGTTAGTGAATTTGTCGTTCAGATCCTGGACATAGCGATTGGCCTCAATGAGCACTTCTTTCAGGCGTCGCTGAGCGCGCTTGCCCCAGCCGACCGGACGCTTATGAAAGACGCTGTGCCAGATACTGGTATTCTTGCGAAACGCGGCGATAAAGTTGTCTAAGAAATCCTGCTCCCGCATGTCACTGGTTTCACGCCGCAGTTTCGCGATGACCGATCTGGCGGCTAATTGGCGGATAGCCAGGTGAATATATACCGCCACGACAACGACGACGCCCAGAGCAACCCAGCGCCACACTGGTTCGCTGAGGAGTGCCGACCAGAAGGGATGCGTGAAGGACAGCCCCCACCAGTCGCCAGTCGCTAGTGTCCAGATCAGTATCCCAGCGAGAATGGCCCCAAACACGATGCCATCAGTCCAGAGGACACGACGGCGCCACTGCTCCAGTATGCTCTGGAGCTTCGGAATGACCTTCTCGGTAATATCGTGGACGGTCTGTTCCAAGATGCCTACAATGCGATAGGCTCGGTCGACTTCGACTTGCTGCATACGGCCATAAATTTCCGCGATATCCTCATCGCGTTTCGTCTCGAAGCGTGCCCGGAGCGCCTCGTCGTCGATCGGAATGGCCGCTTCCTTGTCATAGATGCGGTAGAAGCGCCCGGCGGTGAGACCGGCCTGGGCCAAGGCGCGCTGCCAGGAAGCCACTACATCTTCGGGATTGTCCTCTTTGGCAGTGGCGTCGATTTGATTGAGAATGTACAGGAACTTGTTGGAGTCAGGACGGACAATGGTCTGCGACACCAGGTGATCGAGCGTATCCTGCATGGTGCCCACTTCCGGGTGCCGAGCATCGAAAAACACCAGCACGAGATCGGACAGATCGACGATGTGATTGGTGATGCGCAGTGTTGAGGTGCGCTGGGCATCAGCATCGAAGCCTGGAGAGTCAATGAGAATCTTGGCGCGCACCCCCTCGCTGGGACAGGTTTTGAGTTGCAAATACGCATCGACACGCCGCCCTTCACCGGGGGCCGTCTCTTCAATGGCGCGACTGATCTGATAAAACGGAAACCGTGGGTCAGCGTCGAGTGCCAGGCCCGGTAAGACGCGGACGCCGTCTTCATTGCTGAAACAGACCACGGTAAACTTGTCATCAACCGCCTGGTTGCCGGTGAGCTGCAGTTTGTAGCCCAAATAAGCGTTGATAAAAGTCGATTTTCCGGCCGAATAGGTGCCCAGAACAGCAATGAGAGGCCACCACGGCACGCGCGTGGCATAGGATTCCTCCTGGTTGAAAAACCCGAGGCGGCGCGCCACGCCATCAAGATCACGAAAACTCTTCACGGCACGCAGCAAAATGGGATTTTCCTGAGCCAAATGCGCTTCCAGGCTAGCCAGACGCCTTTCGAGCTGGGTGGGTTGAGCCATAACATCCCTTTTAACACAAAGTCATATGCGAGGTGATCTCTCTCGAGTGCACCACGCGAACTGCTTTCTAGTAGACTTGACTGAGGATATACTAACAAGCCGTGGCACAAAAAACCACCGGCTTCATGCGTATGAGGTGTGGAATGCGGCATACGAAACGCCTGGATCAGGGCGTCATAGAGCAGCTAAGGCCTTCTATGGCAAGGCCTTATAAATATTGTCCGTGCTGCGGAACCCCCT
>Ga0081539_10006980_pt1 | contig 10490 bp, 9 predicted proteins | sample TabmetS4T2R2_FD_71023 | JGI IMG/M metagenome (GOLD analysis project Ga0081539, IMG submission 71023) | Tabebuia heterophylla rhizosphere microbial communities from the University of Puerto Rico - S4T2R2 | ecosystem: Host-associated > Plants > Roots > Rhizosphere ... | reverse complement strand
GAGCAAAACGGTCAACCGAACCTAGGATGGTGTAGAAATATGTGGCACTCTTTGGTCCAACAGGCGATCAGACAGGATCCAGCATTTTACGCATTGAACGTGGCCGCTCGCAGAGATAAATGGTGGAAGCTAATCAGCTTTCCCTATTACACCAAGTATGCAAATCCTACCGGCTTCAAATACATCGACTTGAACATCCCACGACTCTTATCTTCGGGAAAGGGAGAGAGTCTCGTGCAGACAGCGGTTTCAATGGACGATGAATGCAAAGATGGATGCACAATCATTGTCCCTGAATTTCACAAACATATTAAAGAGTGGTGGTCAAAAGTAGTGTCGCGAAAAAAGGCAACCAATGGTTATCAACATTCAGTCGAGCACATCTATGAGGAACAAAACGAAGACAAATACGGAGAATTCAAAGAAGTCAGATGTAAGAGAGGGGATGTCCGAATGACGATGGCGTCGATAATCCATGGTTCAACAAAAGGCTGTGATCATGATCGAAAAGTGGTGTTCCCATGGCTGATGGGTATTGAAGAGGACCACGAAAGTCTAGAGCTATATGGGACATGCTCGTGGGAAGAAGCCAGCAGATCTCATCGCGACATGACCGCGATCAAAAAGGAACCGTCAGGACAGAGTCATCATTTTGGAATTGGAGAAGAAAAATTCAGTGCGAGTATAGAGTTACGTGGAATCAGTGCGTTAAGTGACGCTTTGCTGGGTGCTCGAAGATGGGACAGCAAATTAGTCATCAGAGAGAGGAATTTGGTCCTTGGAGAAGATGATGTGACTGCACAAAGATTTGTAAACGAAGTCAGAGAGAAGATGAAAAAGACTTGGAAGGAATCTTTCTATCAAGTGGTTGCAGGCAGAGAGCGAAGGATTTGGAGAAAACAGTTACTTCAAAACTTTGAAAGGTTTAGCACAGTTGGCACAATTGAAACACCGGTAGGTGAGATAACAAAGATTGCTAACGGTGATTTATCATATATACACATATATACATATATATATATATATATAATTCTCCTTCGACCGTAAGACTACTGTATTCTCGTTCAATTAAAATTCTGCTTCGTTTTGTCGCTGTCTATGGCTAGAGCTTTCAATTGTTAACAAAAATGAATTAACGAAATGAATCCTTCCAAAAACCAAATAATTAAATATAAAACAAAAGATAAAAAAGAACAAGAAAAACACGAAACACACCAAACACACATCGCTATAATAATATCTTTTTTAATTTTAATCTGCCATCCTTCTTCGTTTTCTTGGCGACTCGAAGTCGAAGTCAAACTCTTCGGAACTCATCTCACTCATGATACCGATCGATAGTAATTCCAAACTACACCCGCTTTGAAAGCCGTCAACTTCAGCTGTTCCGGTCCTTCCCACATATGGTATGGGAGTGTATTCCACGATGACACGCTTCCCCTGTTTGACTTCTTCTGTTGCTACTTGCTTCTTTTCCGCTACGTTTCTCCAATTTATGTCAATACCATCCCACACATATTTGAAGGCGGACTCTAAATCTTTTTTGCAACTAAACTTGACTGTCTTCCCACTGAATGGCCATCGATAATGTTCTTCATCAAACTCCGGCACCGTTCTTATCAACCCTTTCAAAGCATCTATGTTCTCTTCATTGACTTCTATTATGAGAGTATGTGATAGAGCTCCTGCTCGGAGAAAACAATTTACGACAGTTCCTGTCATGTTGAGCTCCATCACGCTATGCTTTCCATTTCCATCTGCTTTTGAAAATGCGTAGAATCGTCCACCTTTCCTCTTCCATATTGGATTTGGCTTACTCATTACCGCTATCTCTTCTGACTTGTCCTGATTCGATAGGGTCACCGTCGTAGTTGCCCTTTTTATACTCTTGTCTTTACTCATCGTAATAATCCTAAAACCTGTTAAAACTATTGTATAATATATATCAACAAATACCTCAACCACTCAAATGTGAAACTCTTACAATAGTAAATACTAATTGCCAAGATTCAATTTATCGATTTATTCGATCGATGTTGACACTCGAGACTCGTTATCCGATGAGAATTGCTTCTCTATTTATACTATTGTTTTGTGTTCTGGAGTGTTCCATTCGTATCACCTTCGCTTATAAATCCAATTTGCCTAGTAATTTCCACAACTTTTTTTTTAACTTTCTTCTGTGCATTTCTATGGCTCTACAGTCCGTCCTTTTTTCTTTGGTTAACTCTACTATATCTCTTAAAATCTTCTTGTTTTTTGATTTTTTTTTCTTCATTTTTATTCATTCGCTCTTCGCTCACTTCGGGCCTCTGCGCCGCCTCGACGGAGGGAGGCGGAGCCGACCGAGTGCCCGAAGTGAAACAGAGTGTAACGAAGGGTTGGTGTGGCCAACCCTTCGTGCAAAAATTTGAATGTAACGCAAAAAATTGCCTGATTCGGTCAGAAATTTCTGGCAGCCACCAGCAAATTCCACCTTTAAAAAAAAAATTCCACCGCCAAAAAATTGTGGTCAGCTGGCCGATGCAAGATTCCACCACTAGAAAACTATTGTAACTCTAAATTTTCAGTCCTCCAATCGCAAGCAGTGGTCCCTTGCTTTGCCTCACTTCTATATTTTCTAGAATACTCTAGCTATGTTTTTGTAGATTCCACTATAACATCTAGTGTATGCTGGAAGATACAAATTTCTTGTATATTTATAAGCATAACTATGAGTATATATAAAGCAAAAAGTCCTTGATTTTCTTAATATTATCACGCTTATCAACTTAAATCTTTCTTATGCCTCGGCAAATATATCCAGGTCAATCAAAGTTTCGTTCACAAAATGAAGCAGCAAAACTACTAAAGCAAAGAGCTGATACTCGAACACGAATTGCAAAGCTTCGAGCAAACCAGTCAAAAGAGGAAATAAATAGAACAATACTATTACAAGCTCAACGGCGAGAAAACCAAAGACAGCAACAATATAATTCTAATTATATTACTGAAAAGCAAATAGCCAAAATAGCAAGTGAAAGGTATAAAATTGACAATTCTTTTTACTTATTGAATATATATTGACAAACAGATTGTTGTCTTTAGAAGACAATTATAAAAGCTTTACAATAGCTCAAGAAAAATGGCCTGCGCCTCTTTCAGATCCAAAACAATTGTACAGAAACTTTTATGATATGATGCAGAAGGTTTCATACAATATTGTATGTGCATGTTGTGGTATTATTGGACATAACAACATTGACGAGTTCATAACGATTTCAGCATGTGATGAGATATTCATGCTGTTGACTGTCAATTCAGAGGATGTTCCATTCTCATTTGAATGTGGGATTGTGGAACTAGATCAGCAGCATGTCATGATCGATCCATTGGCCATTACAGATCAAAGCACCATATCAGTCTGTCAAAAATGTTACAGTTCTCTATCAAATAATGTGCTTCCTCTTGAAGCATTAGCAAATTTCCGCTGGATTGGACCTGTGCCTGAAGAACTGCAAGATTTGACTTGGCCAGAAGAGGCATTGATTGCACGATCACATCTGTTTGGAAGAGTATTTCGAATGGAAGAAAGAAATAGAGAGTCTGCCTATTCGTCACTCAAAGGACACGTTGTATTGGTGCCACAAAATACAATGCGGCTTCTAGACATTTTGCCACTCTCGCCAGACTCTCTGGCAGACATCGCTCATGTTGTGTGGGTTGGAAAATCCGAGCCTGACATTACAAAGCTGGCTCCACAGTTTACAGTCAGAAAGACTAAAGTTATTGATGCGTTGCAATGGCTTCAAATACATCACGAAGACTATCGAAATGTGACTATTGATACTGTAGAGCTAGACAAATGGCCCTCCGTGTTCATCACCGAAGCCCTTTTGAGCTCAATTGGAAGAGTGCAAAATAGTGCAGCAGAGGATGCAATGCAAAATGGTTTTGCAACTGAAGACATTGATGTTGAAGAGTGTGATGGCACTATTCCAAATACTGTTTCTGGAATGATTGATGTCAACAATATTTCACAGCCACGTCATCTTAAGATCTTGCAAGAGCTGCAGTCATTACAAGACTTACAAAACGATCTCACAATCAATGTCGTACCAGGGAGCAAAGTGTTGGAATATTATCAGGAGTCGACTTATTTTACATCAGCTTTCCCTACTTTGTTTCCATGGGGAACAGGAAAACACATTGACCCTAAAAGGGGAAAGTCAGAACTAAAGCTGCAGGCATGGATTCAATTGTTACTGAAGAACTCATCTAGGTATTATTTATGTTGGGTTATGTTTTGCTAATTATACAGACGGTTCCAAAGTCATACAGACTTTGTGGTAGTGTGCTTTGATCTATTGCGACGACAACAAGCTATGTCAAAAGTGACACTTCGAACAAAACAAAAGACATGGACTAAGACTCAACAGCTGTTGGAATCTCTCACTCCTGAAGATCTGATAAATGCAGCCAAAGAAGAAGAAAGAAACTATCGAATAACGAATCCCGCAGTAATGGAACTGCTCAAAATGCCGGGCCAAATTGGAGGCACAACTTCAGGATCTGACGAAAGAAAGTCGTATATGCTAACGGAACTCAAGTCATCATTTGTCTACTATGGTTGTCCAGTGATCTATCTGACAATCAATCCAGCAGACCGTCGTTCCCCTTTGGCTCTGTTTTACAGTGGAGTGAAGATCAATGTGGACAATTTTATGTCTGATGATTATCCTTTCACCGAACGTGTTCAAGTTTTGTTGAAAAATCCACTGGCAGTGGTTGATTATTTTCACAATATGATTGGAGCAATGATTAATGGTGTCTTAAAACGAGGAATGTTTGGAGAATTAGTGCATCACTATGGCACAATAGAGTATCAAGGTCGCTTTACACCTCATATACATATGGCGGTATATTTTTTCTTTGAAAATAAATTACTAACTCTCGAGTAGTTGTGGCTTAAAGGAACAACTTCACCAGCTGAAATGCGTGAAAAGGCCAAAGTCGACTCTGATTTTCAACACCGTCTACTTCAATTCATTGGCCATGTGGCAAGCGAAGCTCTTCCAGAGCAACCTCAAATATCTGCTGAGGAAGAGGAGCAAGTGAAATCGAAAGCATTTCAGCCATTATTGGACCCAAATCATCCATATTTTGATCGCCAGATGAAGATCGATGTTTACGACATTGTCACCAAACGAAATATGCACAGCAAAAAACATACTCCCACGTGCTTTAAATATGGTCAAAAGCGATGTCGTGCTAGGTTTCCCAGAAAGCTTGTGTCTCACACTCGTTTTGAGCCTGAGACTGGAATTATCGAGATCAAAAGAGATGATGAATAGCTCAATGCATACAACAAATGGTTCTCTCTCATGACGCATAGAAACCATGACTGCCAGTTTCTTCTGACAAAGAACCATGCCATCTCCATAATATATTATATTATGAAGTATATTTCAAAGCCTGAAGCTGGCATCCATACAAAGCTCACCGTGGCAGCTGCAGTACGAAATGCTATGCAGGAAAAAATAAAAGATTACATGTCGGATGTGGACATCAGCAAGAGATTCCTCCTTAAAGCATATAACAAGTTGGATACTCTTCGAGAAATTGGTGTCCCTGAAGCCATTACTCATCTCTTGAACATACCCGATCACTATACAGACTCAATATTCCACCCTCTACATACGTCTCATCTCTTACAGTACATAAAGCGGTTTGACTGTAACAAAGAGTTGGAAATGCAAGATGATGCTGAACAAAAAAGAGATGCTGTGCTGGATGTCAGACTCATCAGAGAAGATCAGACATATAAGATCGTATCCCATTTCGATGATTATGCTCATCGAGGACCTCAATTGGCAGATTTCTGTCTCTATGATTACTGTTCTTTGATCTACAAAAAGAAACGCAAAGGAGGCATTTCATTTGCATCTCAACATTCACAGCATCAAACTTACCAACAGTTTGTCCGTCAAGATTCTTATGTCGTCCCAAATCTCCTTGGACGCTTGCTGTTTATCAACAAAAACTCTCAGGACTTGAGTAAACAAGAAGACTATTATTGTTTAGTAGCATTCTTGTTTATTCCATGGTCGTATAATAACCCACACATGAGAGACACTCAAACATGGAAAGAGTTTTTTATAGTCAATATCGGCACAATCTCGGCTCGACATTTCTCTCATATCAATAATCTTGATCTGCTCCATAAGTCTAAAGAAGAGAGTCAATTCGATATCCTTCAACAAAAAGCAAGATCAAATGGGGAGGTATTTGACGTTGCTGAAAGCACTCAAAGGGAAGATGACGATATATCAGATATCAATGAAGAAAATGAAGATGATCATGATGATCTATATGCGATTATCAAAGAAATCGTTACATCTTCACATTTGGACGACGATTGGTATACTCATGAAGCTATTGACGCAAATCTCGACGCTGGGTATATTCCGTATGAAGAAAGTCTCAATTGGATGAGAAACAAGCTGTTGCATCGTTGCAGAATTTCCAGTCATGAGATGAAGCAATCGATAGAAATGCTAAAAGCACAAATGATGGAATCAGCTGAAAGATGTGACAATGATCCAAAAACCAGGCAGTCATCAGTATTTCTCACTGGCTCAGCTGAAATTGAGGCTGCCATTCAAACTGTTGTTCGAAAGTTCACTTTGAACGATGAACAGGCTCGTGCACTGCGTATTGTTGCTAAGCATTCCCTTGGCACTGGTAAAATCAAAAGTCAGCTGTTGATGGGAACCTTTGGAGAAGGAGGAACGGGAAAGACAAGAGTCATAGAAGCCATAAGAGATTGGTTTGATTTGATAAATCAAAGCGACAGGCTCAAGGTCACTGCCACAACGGGAGCTGCAGCTGTGAAGATAAGCGGCTCAACTTTGCATAGTGCAGCAGGGATTCCTGTAGAAGCAGGCGATAGAAAGAGGACCGTAGAAGTCGGAAAAACTTCAGATAAGCAGGTGTTAGTTTGGAAGCAAGTGGACTATGTTATTATCGATGAAGTCAGCATGATGGATGCAAAAGTGATGCAGCAGCTGAACAGAAATCTCAACTCGTTCAGAGGATCCAACGAAGAGCATGACGCAAAGCCGTTCGGTGGAGTGAATGTCCTGTTTTTTGGTGATTTCTTTCAATTGCCATCGGTGTCTAAGCTGGATTTATGGAGAACAAAACTTGGACGATGGCAGCAGGGCCATGATTTATGGAGATCTCTCAACGCGGTTGTCATATTGACCCAGCAAATGAGACAAGCTGAAGATCTGAGATATGCGGAAGCCATGGCACGAATCCGTATTCACGAGCCTACAGATGAAGACATCGAGATGCTCAATAGCAGAATTGGTGCTCCAATTCCTGATACACCTCTGGTGCCTATAATAGTCCGTCGACATTCGGTACGACATGCTATCAACCTTCAAAGATTGAAAGAGGCTGCAGCTCACCAAAACTTCATAATCCTTCACTGCAAAGCAGAAGTAGTTGTCAATCATGGAATGCCTACACATCAGCTCTACTCTATAATTCAAGGGCCCAAAAAAGCCATTGGAGATGGAGTCTTGTCGCTCATACCAGAAGCCCCTCTCATTATCACGAAAAACCTCACTCATCTCCCTATCCCATTGGTCAATGGCACTATAGTGGAATTCTACGGTTTCTCAGATGATGATGCAAGAGAAATGACGACGTCGGCCATCGTTGATCTGCCATCGTATATTCTCGTCAGATTGCAGTCAAAAAGTCCAATGATTCAGATTCCAGGCCTTCCAGCAAATGTTGTCCCTATATGGCCAGAGTCGTTCAGGTATAATGCTGGACATGGAAGATGGGCAAGGCTACGTCAGTTTCCAATTACGTTGGCCTATGCGATAACTGACTTTAAAAGTCAAGGTCAGACGTACGAATGGCTGAGAGTCGACATCAAGAGACCTCATATTGGAAATGCATCTATCATGTCTCCATACGTTCAACTTTCAAGAGGTCAGTCTCTGCAAAGACTCTCGATATTGCGGCCTTTTGATCTGGATGATTTGAGGTCGCCGATACCAAGCGAATTGATGGAAGAGCTGAAATGGAAGCAAAAAATGAATGAATTGACAGCGAAGATATATCCATAAAATTGAATAAATTGATACTAGATATATTACATATATAAAACAGAGATCGTATCCTTTCTGAATGTCTGCTGGATGAAGTTGGAGTTGAACTTGCCAAGAAAGGAAACGCAGCTTAGTCAGCGGTTGGGCCGCCCAACCGCTGACTAATACAGTCAGGTTTAAAATATCTCTGCGCCCCACCGCTTGAGAACTCCCAACCCCCCCCCTCCCTCTTCTCTCTCTTTTTCTCTCATCAGCAGCCCTATCTACTATCTAAAAAAACAAATCGTAAGACCTCTTCAAACACACTGAGCTAACGAACTAACAAGTGCAGGCATCCATCGAATGGAACTACAGTTATTCAAAGACATTGAACAAGGCACATCGCTAGAAAAAAAGATCCGAAATGCGGTCTCTTCAATGCAACCCGAGCGAAGGCTGAAAACCATTATGGACACGATCGGCATGGCTTTAGAAGCTGAAGAACGCTTCAATGAATTCATTACGGAGGCATGGGAGTTGGTCATAAGCGAACGCTGGTGGGAAGGGATTTACGATAACTTCGATGACTTCAAAGCTGGCTGTGGATTACGAGACTCACTATTGGAATCTATCAGAGCCAGAAAAAGGACTGAAAAGAGAAAAGCAATATCCGAAGCTGGAGCTATCAAAATATGGGGTGGAGAAAGCTTGAAACACATTCTGAGTGATGAATTGATCCCTGTAAACCTGAGCAAGGCATTTCTTGCGACTCTGTGCACTTTGGCTCAACAGATAAACGACGCAAGTGTGGCGAAATCTCTGCTTATCGAGGCACGAGAGGAAAGGCTGAAAACTGCAGGAACTATCAAAGATTCGAGGCTACAGTTGAGTGACGTACGTGCCACATTAGAAAGAGTGAAAGGTAAAAATGTAAAGCAACCTACGATGCAATTGACACAAAAAACAACAAGAACAAGTGCAAAGATTCAAGCACCCAAATCAATGGAATCCCAAAGCAAAGAAACGATACAAGAAGGTATACTGTGAACTGAACCCGTCTTAAATTTTAGAGATGGAGCCAGAGGAAGAGCGAGCCAGAAGTTGTGGATGTACAGATGTCGAACGAACGAGGCTGTTACTATCGAACGTTAAGGAAGCGAGAGGCCTCGAAGACAAACTAAATCGGCTAAACTCGATCGATGAAGATGGATGGAGACAGATCTGTCACAAACATGTGCGAGCAATCTCCGGCCACCTCGAGCTGCAGAATCGGTCTCTCAAACGAGACGAGCTCATCGAAAGGATGATCGATGTACCGAGAAAACGAGTAACGGACCTATTCGAAGACCAAGAGACTCGGCAATGGTTCAGAAAACGGGGTCGCCCTTTAGATGACACCGATAAATTGGGCCCATTCAAATACAGGCGGCTCCAGCCTAACGAGTTTGAGTTTGACAGAAAGACAATATGGATCAGATATGCAGGAGAGGGAGCGATGGAAACATTCTTTTACTACGGAAACGTAGTTGTCAAAGGATTATTTGACTGGATCATCAAGGACTTAGAATTGATGGAAATGATCGAGGCAGAGTTTGACATGTATCGTCATCATCTGAGAGAGCAAAATGGTCAACGGAATCTAGGATGGTGTAGAAATATGTGGCATTCTTTGGTCCAACAGGCAATCAGACAGGATCCAGCATTTTACGCATTGAACGTGGCAGCTCGAAGAGATAAACGGTGGAAGTTAATCAGCTTTCCCTATTACACTAAGTATGCAAATCCGGTCGGCTTCAAATACATCGACTTGAACATTTCACGTCTTCTATCTTCGGGAAAAGGAGAGAGTCTCGTCCAGACTGCAGTTTCAATGGATAATGAATGCAAGGATGGATGCACGATCATTGTCCCTGAATTTCACAAACATATTAAAGAGTGGTGGTCAAAGGTAGTGAAACGAGAAAAGGCTACCAACGGTTATCAACATTCAGTTGAGAATATCTATGAGGAACAGGACGAAGACAAATATGGAGAATTCAAAGAGGTCATGTGCAAGAAAGGGGATGTCCGAATGACGATGGCGTCGATAATCCACGGTTCTACGAAAGGCTGTGATCATGATCGAAAAGTAGTGTTCCCATGGCTGATGGGTATTGAAGAGGACCATGAAACTCTAGAGCTATATGGGACATGCACGTGGAAAGATGCCAGCAGATCTCATCGTGACATGGTCGCAATAAAAAAGGAACCGTCGGGACAGGGTCATCATTTTGAAATTGGAGAAGAAAAATTCAGTGCGAGTGTAGAGTTACGTGGAATCAGTGCATTAGGTGACGCTTTGGTGGGTGCACGAAGGTGGGACAGCAAATCAGTCATCAGAGAGAGAAATTTAGTCCTTGGAGA
>Ga0081539_10006979_pt1 | contig 10490 bp, 13 predicted proteins | sample TabmetS4T2R2_FD_71023 | JGI IMG/M metagenome (GOLD analysis project Ga0081539, IMG submission 71023) | Tabebuia heterophylla rhizosphere microbial communities from the University of Puerto Rico - S4T2R2 | ecosystem: Host-associated > Plants > Roots > Rhizosphere ... | reverse complement strand
CAGCTACCAACCTCGGAGTCCCAGAGAGATGCCTGCCGGTCGTCCAGTGATACCCGCCAAGCTCAAGCGCGCCGTGCTCGTGGAAGCTGGGCACCGCTGCGCCATCCCGACCTGTCGGAACACGCCGGTCGAGACCGCGCACATCAAGCCATGGGCCGACGTGCAGGAGCACACGTTCGACAACCTGATCGCTCTATGTCCCACCTGCCATGCTCGCTTCGACGGCGGCCAGATTGACCGGCTGTCTATGCTGCAGTACAAAGCCAACCTCGGACTCCTGAACAGCCGGTATGGCGACATCGAACGCCGAGTACTGGACTACTTCGCTATGCACCCGGACACTGCCGAGGTGCAGCTACCGGGCGGAATGGACGTACTCATGATGTACCTCGTTCAGGACGGGCTCATCGAGTACGGCGAAACCTTTAGAAGCCGCGGAACAGCGGACGGGTTCTTCGAATTCGACATCGCAGTACTTCAAAATTACCGGCTGACTGAGGCCGGACGTGCGTTCATAGAGCGTTGGAGCGCAGCGAAGGCGTTGGCGTAGCACGAGCAAGTTCGTCATCTAGCACCCAGACAAACGCCACCCCTGACCTCGGGAAGATCCAGCCGTCGAACCCGACGTCGATCGTCCTCGCAGACGCGGCTTCCGGTGCCTGATCGATGCGCGTTGATTCACTGCTGGCAATGAAGTCCAGGACGTTGACCCGCCGGATGCCAGCACCAGCGTAGTCGAGTTGGACATGCAAGCCTTTCGTGGGTCTCGGCAGGTCGAGGTACAGCACGTGGCCGTGGCGCTGGACGAGGATGCGGTAGGTGTACGCGACTGTTACTTCCTCGCCGCCGTTGGCCCCCTTGCCGAGGTTGGCTGTGTACAGCTGCGCACCAGGCCTTTCTGTGCGCCGGATATTCTTGACCTTGCCGTTGACGCTGAGCTGGAGAAGCTCAAAGGTTTGGCGGTTGGCTGCATCAACACCGCCAGATGGGTCGACGTACCACGGGGCATTGACAGTCGGGTCGCGCAGTAACTCGCGATACTCGTCGATGTCAGACACACAAGCGAAGCGCATCGTAGTGTTCGCTGGTCGCACTCGGTACTCGCACCGCAGGGTCACCTCGAACATCGAGCCGTGGCCGGTCGCCGGTCCGGCCTCCCACAGTGCCATCGACACAGAGATGTCCACGTCACGCCACCGTTCAGGAGAACGAATGACCTGGTCACGGAGGTCGGTGTAGACGTCGCCTGCGAGCGCCTGGTCGTCGAGACGCAGGCCGAGAGCGTTGGTGGTGATCCGGTCAAGGGTTTCGGGCGAGGCAACGTTCTTCAAGGTGTCGGCGTTGAAGGCGAGGCTGTCGAGTACTACATCGCGGATGGCTGGGGCTTCGTGGCGGATAGCGGCACGGAACTGCTCGGCTGCCAAGGCCCTCGACTCGTTGCGGGCGTGGTACTCGTAGATGACGCTGATGAGGCCACCACCCACGAGCGCGGCGCCAAGCTCACCGGTCGGCAGACCGACGAGCCAGTTCAGGAGCGGAGTAGCTGCGGTCTCCACAGCCCGAGACAAGGCGAGCAAGCCGACGCCCACAACAGCAGTCACTACGGCTGCGAGCTGCAGTTTCGTCTTGTAGAGCTGGTGGAGCGGACTTGTCATATACCAGATCAAGTATAGCAACAATTCCTGATGGTATTGAATACATGACGAGAGCCCTGGGCAGTAGCAGTGCCCAGGGCTCTCCTTGGTTGGCGTGTATGACAGTCGATCAGGTGCCGCCGCTGCCACCACCACTCATCGCGATGCGCATAGTTCACCCCCTTGAGGGATTGGATTCTCGGCAAAACCCCAGGTCAAGGCCTGAGGTGCCGCCCATGCTACTCATAGGTCTGTAGACTTACAAGTAGCAGGCCGGGATTCTTTGAGTCCATAATGGAGGGTGATCTGCAACGACGAGTGGGCCGCAACTTGCGCGCCTATCGAGTTGCGCGTGGTCTCAGCCAGGAAGCTTTCGCCGAGGTGCTTGGTGTGCACCGCACCTACATGGGCGGCCTCGAACGCGGCGAGCGGAATATCACTCTCAAGTCACTGGAACGAATCGCAGCGCGCATAAGTGTCGACCCATTGAGCTTGCTTAATGCGGAGAATAGCCAACTGCAATAAACGTCATCTAATGTACGCAGCTCTACTCCACGAGGGCCGAACGGCGGATCTCGCGTCGCTTTGTATTCCTTTGCGTGAAAGCGTTAGGATCTTCCTATGCCTCCCGATCTTCGTAAATTCTCCTGCGACTCCGTAGTCGAGCGTGTCCTGCGCCAACTGGAGACGCACCTCGATCCCATCACCAAGGTCCGCAAACGCCGGTCCGTTGGCTTCCGCACCGATCGGAACACTTGGGTCCGCATCGAGATTCGGGATCTCGCCCGCTTCGACGGTCAAGGCTGGGGCATCGAGCAAGCTGCCGTGCTTGATGGCGTGACCATGCCGGCCTGGCACCAGGGCCTGTCCTGGATCGACCATGACCTCGGTGTCATGTGGCGCGTTGACGAGACTGGCCTCGTGACCGACTCGTCCGTCAAGGCGGGCGGCATCCTGACGATCGAGCCGGAGCTGTCCGAGTCGTGGTGGGCAACGCTGAACAGCTCGCTTGACGCGCTTGCCAAGCACCCCACGCCCCGGGTCGCCACGTCGGCCGGCAGCCGTATCACGCAGGAGCGGATCAGCGCGACCATCCACCAAGTCTTTCCAGACGTCGACACCACGATCACCGAGTGGGCCACGGCCCACGCCGACTTTGCCTGGCCGAACCTGACCGCGCCCACCTGCTGCATCCTCGACTGGGAGGACTGGGGGGTGGCGCCACGCGGGTACGACGCCGCCACCCTGCGCGGCGAGTCCCTGGCCGTGCCTGCACTCGCCGAGCGCGTCTACCAGGAGCGGCGGGCCGACCTCGACAGCCGTAGCGGCCAGCTCTCGCAGCTCTACTACTGCGCCAAGGTCATCGCGGCAGGTGAGCGATCTGGACCGCTCCTGGCGCCGGCGGCTGAGTTGGCGAACCAGCTGGTTACAACCCTGCGGGCATGAGCATGCTGCGGTAGCCGGCCGCCAGCTCGGCCGTGACTTCGCCGCAGACGCCCTCGGCCAGCAGCACCTCGGCAAGAACGGAGGCGTCGGCGCCGCTGTCGGCGCTGACCTTGTCGATGACCACTGGCCGGCCGCTAAGCAGCAGCCGCAAGGCCGGCACGGCTGCGAGCTTGAACTGGATCTTGCGGCCGTGCGGTGCGCGCACTGTCACCAGCTCATCCTCGTTGATCGTCATCTTCGGCGGGAACTCGCTCAGGCAGACCACCTCGGTCGGTGGCCCAAACACGCCGTGTGTGACGACGTGGCGGCTGGCTGGCTGCTCGTGTTCGCGACGGTCCAGGTAGTCGGTAATGGAGCTGTCGGTGCCGAGACGCTCGGCGGCATCGACGAAGACTCTGTGCTGGGCCATCCAGTCTTCCGGCGTACCCCAGCGTTCGATGTCGTGGCGGAACAGATCCTGCTGCCGTGACTGATCGGCCAGCCAGCTGAGCCAGTGGGCGCCAGTGCGTTTGGTCAGGCCGAAGGTGACGTGGAGGCTGTAGCCGTCGCCGCGCTCTTGTCGGGTTGCCTGGTGCCAATAGCCGCGGGGGATGTGCATCACCTCGCCGGCGCGGAGCGTCCCGGTCCATACGATCTCGTCCGGCGGCTCGAGGTTGGGTGCGCCGTCGCGGTACATCGGCACGGGTCGGGACAGGCCGCGTACCTCCCAACTCTTTTCGCCGGCCAGCTGCACGATGACGACGTCATGGTCGTCCCAGTGCAAGCGGAAGCCAGAGGCTTCGCCGGTTGTCAGGAAGGCATTCACCTGTACCAGCTCGTGCGCCCACCACTGCAGTGCCCGACAGGCGATCTCCAGCGTCGGGTCATAGGCGTTGAGCTGGTCGACCACCATGGTGCAGCCGGACTTCAGGAGCGCGCCGAGGCGCTGCATGTCGGCCATCGGCATCTCGCCGGTCCGGGCCGTGGCCGTTGCCAGGTAGCGGCGTGGGTGCAGAAACTCGCCGTCGACCAGGCACTGCAAGCGGTGTGCTGGCATGCTGCGGCGCATCACCAGGTCGAGCAACCGCTGCGGGGTCAGGAGCCGGCCGCAGAGTTCGGGATCGGACAGCTGCCCGCGGGCGAAGTCCTGGCCGAGCTCTTTGGGGCCGGTCCAGCCGAGTGCTTTCTCGATGTTGGCGACCAGTCGGTGTTCCACGAGTAGACCTTTCAGTCAAGCGAGTGGGGAGGTCCCGCCGGGCGTGCGGGACCTCCCCGGAATGGAGGCAGGACGCGTGACCGCGTCTAACGGGCCCGCTAGGCGGGGTCCCTGGTCTCCCCGTCGTCCATGCCGTCGGACAGCTGGATCTCGGTGCGGTCCTGCACGACGGGCGTGCTAGTCACACCGACGACGAGGGTGTTGGTCGTCTCGTCCATGTCACCTCCCCTCCTGGTTGTTGATCTGCCCGCTCTCCTGGCGGAAGGCGGGTGGCTTCAGACAGGCGGGGAAGACGGCCAGGGCTATGCGCCTGACCATCACGAGGTAACGGCGCCTGGGCGGTAGTTGTCGCGTCGACGGCTGGCTGGCGTTCTGATCGCTCCAGGAGCCGTTCACAAACTCGACGAGCGCTTTGCCGAGTGCGGCCTCGTCGGACGGGCTGACCGGCTCGCCGCGCTTGGCGTCGGCGTCGAGCATGCGGGTGACGTAGCGCGCGATTCGCGTGTTCAGCGCGGCCAGCTCGCTTTGCAGCACGGCGTTGTCGTGCCAGTCAGCCTCGGGTGGCACTGCGGCCGCGTTTGCGATCGTCGATAGCGTCGCGACGACGTTCATGACCCAGAGCTCGCTTCTGCCGACAACCCTGTCGTCGAGTTGGCATTGACAAGCAGTTGGCTGTCGGTTAGCTGCACCATGTGAGTCAGGACTTGCTGGGTGAACGAGTCGCTGGACAGGTGCGCCACCGACGGCACCACTACGCCGTAGACGCCGGGAAGGCGCAATGCTGACAGGAGCGCGATGAAGCCGCCCCGAGCAAAGCCGTCGGTCGACTCATGGCGGTCAATAAAGATCGATCCCGGCTGGTATCCCGACCGCAGAGCAAAGTCTGTGATTCCCCGAGTCCATGCTGCGACCTTGTGCTCGTCTGATCCTGTGACATACAGGTACCCGTGAACAAGGTGGCGCTCGGACTGCCAGAGACGGTTCACCTGGTCCCCTTCGGACAGTGCTCACAGCGAGTGCCGGTCGCCAACTGGTGGAGTAGAAGGGTCACGATCAACGGGTCGCGGGGGTGGCCTGGTGCCGGTGCCGGCAGCTGCTCATCAATAGGCGTGGTCGACTTCCTGACTGGCCGCAGCGGCGCCACGTTGGTCGACTGCGGAGAGATGATGAGCCGGAGGCTCATGACCGTTGCCACCTTCTTCGTTCATTTTGAGATCACGTATAGGACTCCACGCTGTTGGCGTGGAGCGAGCACCCGACGCCGTCCGCTGGGAAGATCGTGAGCTGGGGGATTCGCTGGAGAGCGGCCCACGATCGGTGCCCGGCGTCGGGTGCCTAATCTCGAAGGTACGAAGAGAACGGCCTCCCAACCCTGACTGTCAGTCTGGGTTGGTTGTCGGTGCGGCTTAACTGATGGGCACGCCGAGGCGGGTTGCCAGCTGTGCCGCGTGACGGGCAACGGCACCGCGGCCACGCTTGACAACGGTGTGCAGCGCCTTATGAGCGGCTGGTCGATAGCGAATGTCTTCTGGTGCTTCGACACTGGCAGCCTGCAACATGACCAGCGCTCCGCCGTAGTCCTGGCGCTGGTTGTAGCCCTTGGCCTGTTCGAGGTGGAAGGCGACGCGTCGTTCGATCGACAGGCTCGGATCGGGCGCGATGCGCTCGGCGAGGCGCAGGCCCTCGCTAGTGTCGCCGGCTTCAACCTCGACGGAGACGGCGAAGATCTCGACGTTGGTCGGGCCGAAGGCGGTCCAGCAGACGTTGCGTTCGCTGGTTCGCTTGGCCAGCGGGAACACCGCACGGACCCGGTCGCGAGCTACCCACGGCTTGCCGAGCCGGACGCTCGCCACAGCGGCTTGTAGATGCAACGAGCCCTGGACAGCGAGCGCATCGAGATCGTCACTGACATGGGGATCGAGCACTTCGGCGGCACGGAGCGCGACCGCCTCCGCGCCCTCGGGCTCGGCCTGTGCCAGCAGTACCTGAGCGAGGTTCCAGTTGGCAGCCGCAAGTCGCACTGGGTCGCCGGCTGCCTCAGCAGCGGCAATACCGCGGTCGGCCGCCAGCAGCGCCAGGTCGACGCGACCGACGCGTTTGGCGACGGTCCGCACCAGGCCGTACAGGTCGGCAGCGCAGCACTGGGCCAGGTGATTCAGTTCCTGGTTGTCGTCGGCCGTCCGTCGCAGCTGTTCCAACGCCGTGATCAGGGCTGGTAACTGGTTGCCGAGCTTGCTGTAGCGCCGCTCGGAGCTCTGCCAGGTGCTCCAGGCGGCCTTCACCTGGTGATGGAGGGCAGTGATGTCCGGTGGCGTGTTGGTCGGCGGTGCCCAGGTCAGCGCTTGGTGGATGGCAGTGCCGGCGTCGAGCGGGCGGATGACCTTCGGGCTGGCTGGAGTCTCGCCCAGCAACGATGACAGCGGGACGCGCAGCACCTGTGCGAGCTGCACGGCGACCGGCAGCGCCGGCAGCTTCTTGCCGCGCTCGATCTGATATAGGTAGTCGGTCGTGATACCGCTCAGGGCGGCGACGACGGCCTGCGTTTGGTGGTTGCCTTTACGGGCGAAGCGCACGCGTTCACCGAACGCCCGTGCGAGTTCATCGTCCATGCTGATCTCCCCAGACCCGTCCCAACCAGCACCGATCGTACGCAGGCGGTTACCGAAGGGGGAACGATGGCACACTTTCAAGGTGTCGTCCAATGCGCCCTCGCCGCGCCTACTGCTCCTCTGGGACGTCGACCACACCCTGATCGAGACGCGCGGTGTCGGCTTCGCCATCTACCAGCGCGCCTTTCCCGCTGCCACCGGTCAACCGCTCACCGAGTTGGCCAAGGTGTCCGGCCGTACGGAGCTGGACATCATGCGGGAGACGCTGCGGATCAACGGGATCGACCCGAGCGACGAGGCCGTGAACCAGCTGGCCACGGCGCTCATCCAGGGCTACGAGGACGCCCGGGATGAACTGGCGTCCCGCGGCCGTGCGTTGCCCGGCGCTCATGACACGCTCGCCGCACTGAGCGAGAACAGCGCGTTCTTCCAGACCCTGCTCACCGGCAATCTTCGAGAGGTGGCGCGCATCAAGCTGGAGGTCTTCGGGCTCGACGGCTTCCTCGACCTCGAGGCCGGCGCCTACGGCGATGACCACCAGGAGCGCACCGAGCTGGTAGTAATCGCCCAACAACGTGCCAGCGAACGCGCTGGCGTCGAGTTCACCAACGATGCCACAGTCCTGATCGGAGACACACCGAACGATGTGGCGGCAGCCCTCACCGCTGGTGTGCAAGTAATCGGCGTGGCGACCGGAAAGACAAGCCTCCACGAGTTGCGCGACGCCGGCGCAACCTGGGCGGTGGAGCAGGCTTCAGGGGTCCTTGAAACACTCACCTCCACACGGTCGTCATAACAACTATTGCACCCAACCGCGAAGATACGGTTGATCAGTTCCACACTGATAGTGGTGGCCGAAACTGAAGCTCGCGGTGAACCCTCGCGCTCGCAGCAGTGCAAGTAGTCGAGCGAAATCTGTTCCCGAACCAAACTTTCGCTCAATGTAGTTCGAGCGCCGAGAAATCGGTCATTCACCCTGGAGAACAGCCGGCCGCGCAAACCTCGCCCAAAGGCTGGCGCCTACCGGAAATCGAGCTATGGTCGGAGCCCGGCCAAATAACGGAAAAGGAAACCGGTAATTTGGCATGCCCGAAACACAAAAGGTGGACTCTGCACCATGGCAAAGCAGCGCAACAATGACAAAATACTTCCCCGAGCGGTGACGTACCTGCGCTTCGCTGTTGCTGATACCGATGGTCACAAGGAGGCTGTCGCCAAGCACATCTGTCAACGGCGAGCCAACGAACTCGGAGCGATCGTCGTGTCGGTGTACACCGAAATTGCCTCAGGCTGTACCGACGACCGCAATCACCTTAAGCGGATGCTGTCAGACCTCGCCGAGTCCGGTGAGATCACCTACGTGATCGTACCCGACCACTCCACGATTGCCTGCAACATGCACCTCTACGGACGCATCAACTGGCAGATTCAACAAGTCGGCGCCCGCATTATTGTCGCGACTGTGCCGCTCGAGCACTACGAGGAATTGAAGACCAACCAGCTTGGTGCTCTGCACGCTGTTGCCGACTGGGCGACCAACGAGCAGCTGGGTGAAACCAGTAACAAAGAAGGCGAGTCATCCGGACCCGCCAACCGAGAGGAACCGGAGGAGTAGCACAGAGCAATAACTGGTCGCAGGACACCGCTTGCCATCTTGTTCTCCATCGCGGAACTCAATTCCCTAATGTCCATCGATTCACCACTGTATGACGCTCCAGGGGTCGAGTTTGTAGTATTTACATCCCGAGCGAACATCTGGTTGATCTGACTCGCGACCTGAGTGATAGATAGGTCGCCATGGATGGCACGCCTACAAGGCTTGAGGGACCTCGTCGGTGTTCTGCGGCTTCACCAGATGAACGCCCTTCTGGCTTCGTCAGCCGCAATTCACCGAGGAGGTGCTCGCCATGAGCGAGCCAACCATGTCCGCCAACACAAGCTCCGGCCAGCTGCGAACGCTAGCCGTGCGCATCAGCGAGGATCTACGAGCCCAGCTCGACATCGTCGCTCAGCTCACCGGACGCACCGCCACCGAGGAGATCCGTGTGGCCTTGGAACACTGGATCGCAAGGACCAAGGCCGACCCGGAGATTCTGAAGAAGGCGCAGCAGGTACAGGCCGAGATCGAGCGCAAGGCCCAGACCCAGCGCAGCGCTATCGCCGCCATCTTTGGCGGTGAGAGCAGCGACTCGGCTGACACTGAAGGTGAGGCCGATCCTGAGGCTAAGGCTCCAGGCTCAACCCGGGCGGGTACACGCCGCAGCAGTAAGTCCGCGGGCGAGTAGCACCACCAGCTCCCACATGTGGCGAGCTACACCCAACGACGGAAGTCCGCCTGGACGCAGTACTCACGCGCGTTCGCGTTCCAGGTGGCTTCCGTCGATTTTCTTTCGAAGCCATGATCCCCCACCACCACAACCTATGTACCCAGATTGCACGGAGTGCCAGTCAGCTACTCCACCCGAATGACCAGCGTGTTGTAGTACCAGTTGAGGCCGTCTGCCTTCACGAGACCAACATTCCGCAATTCGTCACCACGACCGAGTTTCGGGCCCAGATGGAGGCGAAAGTGCACTACGACGGTCTGCCCAGGTGCCAGAGTGCCGACGCTGAGACCAGCCTGTTGACCGACGAGTCCGTCCGAGGTCGGGCGGCCGACGTCATCCTCGCTCGCGCCGAGACTGATCGAGCCGGCCACGTTCGTAGCGCCAGGCGGCAGCGAGTCGGTGACGACCAACCCGTACAAGGTAACGTTGCTGTCGTTCCTGATCGTGATGGCGACCCGCAAGACAGCACCTGGCGAAGCGTAGAGATCATTGAGCCAGTTGCCGTTCGCGGGACTCTGGGCACGAACAACTATTGCGATATGTGCAATCTGAACACGGAACTTTGCCGTGAGGGTTCCCGCATAATCGTATCCTGGTCGCAAGGTCTCCAACGGATGCGACGGAGCGAGGACCACTGCATCGGCGAGTCGGTTATCCTTGACGTCGACCGCAGCGCCCATGGGTGCGACGTTGTGTCTCCAATTCACCGAGCCGGGAACGAACACTAGGCGAGCGTCGTCCCGGTCCAGAGTGACCTTTGACCTGACTTGGCGCGACTCGCCATTGACGGTGACTTCCCAAGTGGGATACCAGGTCCGCTCCTGGTTACTCACACCAACGAAGCGGACCTTGATCGCCATGTTCGGTGCGTTGGAGTAACTGCTCACGTAGTAGAGCTGCGTCTGCACTTCCTGGTCATACCGGGCCTCGATGCCCTTCTGCCATCTGGTTGCTCCGGCTGTCACGTTCGCAACGCCCACACTGCCTACTACGCCCGACGCCATCTCGAAACATCGTCGCTGTTGAACACAGTCGGCCCAGCCTGGGGTTGAGTCGTCCCCTGCCTGGACGGGCATGGTGCCGCGCAACGCTAACGGCGGGCCGCTCGCGGCGATAAAGAACAGCGCGGCCCCGACGAGTGCTAAGGCGAGCGTGCGGAACTGACTGCGGGAGAGACTCAGCCTCTTGAGCGCTATAGCAGAGAAGACAGTATCGGGCTTCGAGATCCGAGGCGTGGTCTGTTTGTCAACTGGATCGGCTAGTGCAGCTTGCCCTGGGG
>Ga0081539_10006978_pt1 | contig 10491 bp, 13 predicted proteins | sample TabmetS4T2R2_FD_71023 | JGI IMG/M metagenome (GOLD analysis project Ga0081539, IMG submission 71023) | Tabebuia heterophylla rhizosphere microbial communities from the University of Puerto Rico - S4T2R2 | ecosystem: Host-associated > Plants > Roots > Rhizosphere ... | reverse complement strand
CGCCGTGGCGGCCGCCGCGGAGGCCGATAGGTTGCGCGCCTGATGGCGAAGGTGCTCGTCACGGGCGGCGCCGGCTTCATCGGCTCGAACCTCGTCCGCGCGCTCGCCGAGCGCGGCGACGACGTGCGCGTCCTCGACAACTTCTCGACCGGCAACCGCGCCAACCTGGCGGGGCTCGACGTCGAGGTCGTCGAGGGCGAGCTGCGGAGCTACGAGCGCGTGCACAACGCCGTCCGCGGCGTCGAGGTCGTGTACCACCTCGGCGCTCTGGGCTCGGTGCCGCGGTCGGTGCAGGACCCGCTCACCTCGAGCGCCGTCAACATCGAGGGGACGCTGAACGTGCTGCTCGCGGCGCGCGACGAGGGGATCCGCCGCGTCGTCTTCTCCTCGTCGTCCTCGATCTACGGCACACGGCGCGAGCTGCCGGTGAAGGAGGACATGGCGCCGGATCCGATCTCCCCGTACGGCGTCGCCAAGCTCGCCGCCGAGCGCTACTGCGTGAGCTTCTCGCGCGTCTACCACAGCTTCGAGACCGTCGTCCTGCGGCTGTTCAACGTCTTCGGGCCGAGGCAGAGCGCGTTCTCGCAATACGCCGCGGTCATCCCGCTGTTCATCACCGCGGTCGCGCGCGGCGAGCCGGTGACGATCGAGGGCGACGGCGAGCAGTCGCGCGACTTCACGTACGTGGCGAACGTCGTCGACGCGACGATGCGCGCAGCGGACGTCCCCGACGTCAACGGCAGGATCTTCAACGTCTCCGCCGGCGCGCCGGCGACCGTGAACGAGCTCGCGGACACGGTCGGCCGCATCCTCGGGAAGCCGGTCGAGCGCCGCCACGGCCCGCCGCGCCCCGGCGACATCCGCGCCTCGTGGGCGGACACGAGCGAGGCGAGGCGGCTGCTCGGCTACGAGCCCCGGATCGGGCTCGAAGAAGGGCTCCGGCTGACGGCAGATGCCCTCCGCTAGCTCGCCGGTCAGGGTCCTGCGGGTCATCGCGCGACTCAACATGGGCGGGCCCGCGCTGCACGTCGCGTACCTGACGGCCGGCCTGCGCGACCGCGGCTACGACACAACGCTCGTCGCGGGAACGCTCGCGCGGGGCGAGGACTCGATGGCGTTCGTCGCGGATGAGCTGGGCATCGAGGTCGAGCGCATCGAGGAGCTACAGCGGGAGATCTCGCCGCTGCGCGACGTGCGCGCGGTGCTGAGGCTCGCGCGGACGATCCGGCGGGCGCGACCGCAGATCCTGCACACGCACACGGCGAAGGCCGGCGCGGTCGGACGGATCGCGGCGCTGCTCGCGGGCGACGCGCGGCCCCCGCTCGTCGTCCACACGTTCCACGGGCACGTGCTGCGCGGCTACTTCGGACCGCTGCGCTCACGTGCGTTCGCGCTGCTCGAGCGACGACTCGCGAAGATGACGACCTGTCTCGTCGCCGTTTCGCCCGAGGTCCGCGACGATCTCGTCCGGCTCGGGATCGCACCGGCGGAGAAGTTCGCGGTGATTCGTCTCGGGATCGAGCTCGGCGACCGGGTCCGCGTGGAGGAGAACGGCCGCGACGAGACGCGCCGGATGCTCGGGATCCCGCCGGACGCCTTCACGGTCGGCTGGATCGGCCGCATGACCGGCGTCAAACGCACGGACGACGTGCTGCTCGCGTTCCGATCGTTGCGCGACCGCGGCGTCCCCGGCCGCCTCTGCCTCGTCGGCGACGGCCCCGACCGCGACCACGTCGAGCGCCGCGCGCACGAGCTCGGCGTGATGCGCGACACGCTCTTCCTCGGCTACCAGGAGGACGTCGCGCCGTATTACGCGGCCTTCGACGCGTTCGTGCTGCCGTCGGGAAACGAGGGCACGCCCGTGACGACGATCGAGGCGCTCGCGGCGGGCACACCCGTCGTGGCGACACGCGTCGGCGGCGTTCCAGACGTCGTGCGCGACGGCGAGGACGGCTTCCTCGTCGATCCCGGCGACGTCGAGGAGCTCGCCGAGCGGCTCGCGACGCTCGCCGCCGACGCGAAGCTGCGCGCTCGCATGGGCTCGGCCGGCCGGGACCGCGTCCTTCCGCGCTACGCCGTCGACCGGCTCGTCGACGACGTCGACCGGTTGTACCGGTCATTGCTCGAGGCCCGCACATGACGACGGCTGCGGCGGCGCGCGCGGCGGTCGTCGTCGCGTTCGCGGTCGCGCTCGTCTCGGCCGCGAGGGACTACCGCGGAACCTGGGACTGGCTCTCGGGCCAGCGCGCGCAGTTCGTACATCTCAGCGCGACCGAGCGCGTGCAAGAGCCCGGCGTCGCACAGCTCCTCCCCGTCGACGCCTTCGACTTCTTCCGCTCGCACCTCCGGGAAGGCGACCGCTATTTCGTCGCGGCCGAGCCGAAGAACTTCCAGACCGGCGTCGACGCCGCGCAGGCGACGCGCATCTTCTCGCGCTACTACCTGCTGCCCGCGATCCAGGTCGCGGACGCGGCGCGTGCGGACTTCGTCGTCACCGTCGGGCTCGATCCGCACACCGCCGGCGTACCGCTCGCCCGCGTCTGGAAGTTCGGCGGCGGGCAGTACTTCGTGGGCGCCGTTCGCCGGTGATCGGGCTCCTCGCCGCGAATGCGTGCTACCTCGCAATCGGCGCCTGCATCACGCGGCGAGTCGGCCTCGCGTACGTCGTCGGCGTCGCCGTCGTCGGCATCGCGACCGCGCACCTCGCGCTGATCCACGTCCCGATCGGCCTGCTCGAGCTCCTCGTCGTCGCCGTCGCCCTCGGCATCTACCGGTGGCGAAGGCGGTGGATCAGGCCCGAGCTGGGCGAGCACCCCGGAGTCGTCGGCGGCGTCCTGCTCGTTCTCGCGCTCGGGCTGCTCGTGAAGGCGACCGCCGCGTTCGCCGTCCGGCCGTTGATCGAGTGGGACGGCTGGGCGATCTGGGCGATGAAGGCGCGGGCGCTCTTCGACTTCGGCGGCGTGCAGCACGACGTCTTCACGACAGCGCCGTACGCGCCGCTGCAGCATCCGCTGCTCCTGCCGTCGCTCGAGGCGACCGGCTTCCGGGCGATCGGCTCGTACGACGGCACGCTGATCCACCTCCAGCTCGCATTGCTCGCGCTCGGCTTCGCACTCGGGTTGTGGACGCTGCTCCGCGAGCGGGTCGGTTCGCCGCTCGCAGGTGTCGCCGTGCTCGCGATCGTCGCTGCGGACTCGACGCTGCAGCAGCTCGCGGGCAACCTCGCGGACATCCCGCTCGCGATGTTCGTCGCGCTCGGGCTCCTCTGCCTCGGGCGCTGGCTGCTGGAGGCCGACCGCGGGCTGCTCGCGCTGGGCGCGGTGTTCCTGGGGGCGGCGACGCTGACGAAGCCGGAGGGACTGCTCTTCGCGTCGGCGGCGCTGCTAGCCGCGGCCGTGGCGTGGCGCCGTGACCTGCTCTGGGGAGCGCTCGGCGTCGTCGCGATCTACGCACCGTGGCGGATCTTCGTCGCCGCCCACCACCTTCGGAACCAGGAGTACAGCCTGGGCGACGCGCTCGATCCCTCGTACCTCGCCGACCGCTCGGAACGGGTGCGGCCCGCAGTGAGCGGCGTCTGGCACCAGGTCTGGGCCTCGGGCTGGAGCTGGCTCGTCCCGTTCGCCCTCGTCTCGCTCGGAGCTGCGCTGCTTGCGCAGCGCTGGCGGATATCCGCCTTCGCGGCGATCTGGGCGGTTCTCTCGTTCGGCGGGATCGTCCTCGTCTTCTGGATCTCGGTGGTGCCGATCCAGCTGACGCTGCTCTGGGCGGCCTACCGAACGGTCGCGTCGCTCGTGATCGGCGCGGCCGCGCTCGCGCCGCTGCTCGCCGGCGAAGCGTGGAGGACGACGCGCATCCGCGCTCGCTCCGACGAGCGCTCGACGGACGCGAGCCCGAGGCCGGTCAGCGTCGCGAGCTCGTCCGGCTCGTAGAGCCGCCATTGGAACGCGCCGCCGCGGTCGTACTCGACGTAGAGGCGGTCGCCCTCGATGTGCTTCGTCTCCACGATCCCCTCGCGCATCTGGAACGACCCCTGACGAGTTTCGAAGAACTCGCGGTTGAAGATCTCGAGCACGAGGACACCGGACGACGCGACCTTCGACGCGATCAACCGGAAGACGTCGGCGTTCGTCTCGTCGTCGAACCAGCCGACGCTCGCCCACATCGAGAGCACGCCCTCGAAGCGACCGGCAACGCGATCGAGATCGCGCATGTCCAGCGTGCGCACGTCGAGGCCGGCCGCCCGCGCCTCCGCGGCCAGCACGTCGTCCAGCTCGACGCCGACGCACTCGTACCCCAGCGCCGCGAGGCCGTGCATGTGCCGGCCGAGTCCGCAGGCGACGTCCAGGACGCGCCCGGGCGGAGGCGCCAGCACGCGCGCGAGGAACGCAACGTCCTCGTCGGTCCGCTCGGGCGCGATCTCCCGGAGGAAGACGTCGTACCACCAGCTTGGTGTCCGCGTCAGTGGGGGAGGCTGGCGAACGCGTTGAAGGCGGGCTTGACGCGTCCCGACGACGTCATCAGGCCGGACTGCCAGCCGCCGAGGAACCGCTCGTCCCGGAGCAGGAACCAGAGCATCATCTGGATGCGCGGGTTCTTGCGTGCGATCGCATAGGACTGCTTGAGATACGCGGCCTGCTTCGCCCAGGAGACGCCGAGCGTCCGGTCGGGCGGGTTCGTCTGGTACGCGTACTCGGTGATCCACAGCGGCTTCGTGCCGTAGAGCCGCTTCACCTCTTTCGTCAGGTCGCCGATGTTCGCGAGCGTCACCGCGTTCTTCGGCGGCCTCGTCGTCGGCGTCTCCCTCGCGGTTCGCGGGTACGGGTGGTGCGCGTACGCGTCGAAGCGGCGCATCCCCGCCTTCTTCGCCGCGCGCAGGAAGGCGATCGGGGAGATCGTCGCCCGCTTGCACCGAGCGCAGTTGTTGCCGCCCGGCGAGGTGACACCGCATGCGACCTTCTCGCTCGAGAGCAGCGTCGAGTGGACGCCCGTGTAGACCGCGTTGCAGATCTTCGCGTAGTCGATCGGCGCCTGCATCCGGTAGACGCCGCCGACCTTCTTGAACTGCGGCGTGAGCTGGAACGGCTGGTTCGGCTCGTTCCATGCCGTCCAGTAACGCACCGCGGGCAGGGGGCGACCGTCCGCGGCCGGGAAGTCGCCGGCGTAGCGCGTCGCCGCTGCGTATGCGAAGTCCTGGAGCGCCTTGAAATTCGTCGGCGCCGAGTTCGGGCCCTTGTTCCCGTTCGCCCAGGGCGGCGTGCCGTAGATCGTGAACAGCATCTTCACGCCGTACTGCGCGGCGTAGTTGACCGTGCGGTCGTACAGCGACCAGTCGTAGGCGGGATCGCTGGGATCGGTCGGGTTCTCCGGCTTCGCGCGGGCGACACCGAACCGGCGCGGCGTGCCCGACTTGCCGCCCCAGTAGAGGTCGATCCGGAGCACCTGCACGCGCAGCCGCTTGAAGATCGGGAAGTTCCGGTCCGGACTGCCGTACAGCGCGCTCGACTCGTCGAGCAGGCCGACGAGCATGTGCGGCTGCGCGCCCGCGGCGGGCACGCAGAGCGCCGCGACACAGGCCAGGAGCGCCCCCAACCCCCCGAGGCGCCTAGACACCGACGGGCGTCCTCCCGAGCGAGGCGATCATGCGGCGCAGGCCCTCGTCGAGCGGGATCTCCGGCTCCCAGCCGAGGATCTGCTGCGCGCGGGTGATGTCGGGTTGCCGCTGCTGCGGGTCGTCGACGGGAAGCGCCTCGTAGACGATCTCGCTCTTCGAGCCGGTGACGCGCAGCACGGTCTCCGCCAGGTCGAGGAGCGTGAACTCGTCGGGATTCCCGAGGTTCACCGGGAGGTGCTCGTTCGACTCGGCAAGCAGGAAGAGCCCGCGGATCAGGTCGTCGACGTAACAGAACGAGCGCGTCTGCGAGCCGTCGCCGAAGACGGTCAGCGGTTGTCCGTCCAGCGCCTGGCGCAGAAAGGTCGGGATCGCGCGGCCGTCGTTCGGGCGCATCCGCGGCCCGTACGTGTTGAAGATCCGCACGATCGCGGTGTCGACGCCCTGCTGCCGGTGGTACGCCATGGTCATCGCCTCGGCGTAGCGCTTCGACTCGTCGTAGACGCCGCGCGGCCCGATCGGGTTGACGTTGCCCCAGTACGTCTCCGGCTGCGGGTGCACGCGCGGGTCTCCGTAGACCTCGCTCGTCGACGCGAGCACGAAGCGGGCCCGCTTGAACTTGGCCAGCCCGAGTGCGTGGTGGGTTCCGTACGCGCCGACCTTGAGGGTCAGCAGCGGCAGGCGGAGGTAGTCGATCGGGCTCGGGAGGCTCGCGAGGTGGTAGACGACGTCGACCGGCTCGTCGACCTGGATCTCCAGGATCACGTCCGCGTTGCGGAAGACGAAGTCGGCGTCGCGCAGGTGCTCGATGTTCTCCAGCGACGCCGTCTCGAGGTTGTCGAGACAGAGCACCCGGTAGCCCTGCTCGAGGAGGTACTCGCAGAGATGCGAGCCCAGAAAGCCCGCGCCCCCGGTAACGACCGCGGTCGGCATTCCGCGAGAGGATACGCGAGGCATCGAACGCCCCCTGCGGTCCTTACGAAGTCCTTACCGCAGACCGGGAGCGGGCATTCACGTTTGCGGCAATCGTCACGAACGTTTCGGACGAGCCCCGTTCCCCCGACCGCGGGGTGTCGTTCCTACCGGAATCCGACCAACGTGTTCTCAAGGTGGCCGGCAGGCGTCCCGATACAGGGAATGCCGGAAAACCTGACTGCGGACATTGCGGAAGACGAAGGAGCCAATGATTTCGATGCGTGACTTTCTCTCGAACCTGAAGCGCAAGACGATCGTGCTCGGCCTGGTCGGTGCCGTCGCCCTCGCCACTGCGGCGGTTGCACTGGCAGGCAACATCACGGCGACCGCGACGGTCAGCGGCGCCGGTGCGCTGAGCCTGACCCACGGCGGCTCGGCGACCGTCGGCCCCGTCACCCTCGACGGCTCGGACCAGACCGTCAACTACACCCTTCCTCTGACGATCGTCGACGCGCGCGGTAGCGGCGCGGGTTGGAACGCGACGATCACCTCGACCACCTTCAACGACGGCTCGGGTCACACCCTCGCGACCTCGGCCTCGAGCGTCAGCGGCGTGACCTCCAGCTGCAACGCCGGCGGCTCGTGCACCGCGCCGACGAACTCGATCTCCTATCCCCTGACGGTGCCTGCCGGCGCCACCGCGCCCGCCGCGGTGAAGGTCTTCAACGCAGCCGCCAACACGGGAATGGGCCGCTTCACGGTCACCCCCACGATCGGCGTGACCGTCCCGGGCAACGCCTACGCCGGGACGTACTCCTCGACGGTCACCGTCGCGGCAGTCTCCGGGCCGTAGCCTTCCGGGGCGATGCTCCGCAGCCTCGCCGTCGGCCTTTCGGTTTCAGCAGCCGCCCTCGTCCTCGCGACGGGGGCGGCTGCTGCGTTGAGCCTCGCGCTCGGCGCCGGGCCGACGTTCACGTTGACGCTGGACGGGTCTGACAAGACGGCGACCGCGAGTTTCACGATGACGGTGACGAACACGGGCGCGACGGGAACCCTCGGCTGGAACATCACTGCGAGCCAGACGCCGCTGACCTCGGGGTCGAACAGCCTCGGCTACGCGACGGTCACCGGGGTCACGGCGAGCGCGTGCAGCGGCGGCGGCTGCGCAGATCCCACGAACAGCGTCACCTTCCCGATCGCGCTCAGCGGGACGGCCGTGAAGATCTACAACGCAGCGCTGAACACCGGGAGAGGCACGAACCCGCTCACGGCGAACCTGAGCCTCGGTGTTCCGGGCAATGCCTTCGCGGGGAGCTACACGAGCACGATGACGCTTTCGATCGCGAGCGGGCCGTGACGCGCGCGGCGCTGACCGCAGCCGTCGTGCTGGCGTTCGCGCCCGCGGCGCACGCGGCCGGACCGGCGTTCGGAATCCGGGCGCTCGGCCATTCCAAGCTCGGCTACTTCGTCTACGACGCGAAGCCCGGCACGCGCGTCGAGGGCAAGGTGCAGATCACGAACACCGGGGACCGCGTCGGCACCGTCAAGCTGTTCGCCGCCGACGCGACGACGGGTCAGACGAGCGGAACCGTCTACCTCACGTCGGGCGAGAAGCGGCGCGACGTCGGCGCCTGGGTCCGGCTGCCGGCGACCCGCCTCGAGATCGGGCCTCGCGAGGCGCGCACCGTCCCGTTCACCGTCGTCGTGCCGGCCGGCGCCGCGGCGGGCCAGCACGTCGGCGGGATCGTCGCCGAGACGGCGCAGCAGGCGACCGGCCCGAAGTCGAAGGGCAAGGCGAACGTGCAGATCACGGTGCGCAACCTCGCGATCGTGGCGGTGCAGGTGAACGTGCCCGGGCCTCGCGTAACGCGGTTCTCGGTCCTCGGCGTCCACGCCGGCGGCCGCAAGGGCTATCAGCAGGTGCTCGTCCGTCTCCGCAACGACGGCAACGTGATGGCGAAGCCGTCAGGCTCGATCACGATCGAGGACAAGAAGGGCAACGAGGTCTTGAGCGAGGACTTCCGGCTCGACACGTTCCTGCCGCGAACGACGATCGACTATCCGATCAACGTGACGAAGAAGGCCCTCGGCGTCGGCACGTACTCGGCGCGCGTGCAGCTGTCGTTTGCGGCGGACAACACGAGCGGCGAAGTTCAGGAGGTTCGCACGCTCCGCGTCACGCCGGCGAACATCAGCCAGGTCTTCACCTCGGCCGCGCCGCCGACGCCGCCGCCCAGCACGGGCACGAGCGCAAAGACGACGCCTTCAGGGCCGACGGCCGCACCCGGGCCTGCGAGCTCCGGCTCCGACGGCGGTGGCGGCGGGCTGCCGACCGGCCTGATCGTCGTCCTCGCCGTCGTCGGCGGGCTGGCGCTGCTCGGCGCCGGCTACGTGCTCGCGCTCCGCACCGCGCGCAAGTCGTAGCTCGTTCCGTCTCGAACCGACCCGTTTCGGGTAGTGAGCCGGTATGGAACCGGGAATGCGGGGCGCCGCTCGGACCGCCGACGTCTTTGGAGTGCTTCGCAGGCTCGCAGTCGCGTCGTTCGCAGCCCTGCTCCTCGCGGCCCCGGCCGCCGCGGGTGACATCGGGGTCACGTTGGGATTCAAGGCCGGAACGCTGGGCGTCAGGGCACCGCGCGTCCAGCTCGGGGGAAGCGTTCAGGTGCCGGTCACGGTCGTCGACGCCCGCGGGAGCGGCGCCGGATGGCAGCTCCGCCTCGCGGGCGGCGGCACGATCACGAGGCTTTCCGCCCGCTGCGCCGCCGGCTCGACGTGCACCCTCCCGAAGGGCGCGATCGACGGCTCCACCTTCACGGTCGCGCGGCACTCCGGGATGGGCAAGATCGAGCTGACGGCGACGATCGCCGGCGGTCGCGGGACGCTTATGGCGTCGGTGCGCTAAGCCTCGCTAAACCCCAAGCGATCTCCGGCACGAATCGTCCGCGCCGCCGCCTCACCTGCAGGGAGTTCGAGCACCTGTCGCGCGCCCCTGCGCCAGCGGAGCCGCCACGGACGTACATCCGCGGCGATGCCGAGGACGCGCAGATCGCCGTCGAGGAACACGACGTCGATCGGGAACCGCATAAACCATGTGTGGATCGACGAGCCGGGTGTGATCAGTATGCCCTCGCCCCGCGGCAGGTCCCGGCGCCCGAGGAGGCCGCGCAGTCGCGCCACGAAGTTGTCAGCGACGAAGCAGCGGTCGCAGACGACCCTGCCCTCGGGGCCGAGAAGCCGGCGAGGCGCAGCACCCATGCTCGAAGTATCCAGTCGATTCCGCCCGTTGGTCTAGTCGCTCTCGACTCGCGGCAGACGTTAGCGGGACACTTTCGGCGTTGAATTCGCTCGTGGCGTCTTGGCACGTCGCCGAGCGCGTTCGCGCGCGCCTTCCGTTTCGCGCGTCGGCGGACCCCTCCGGCGAGCCGCGGTTCCCCGCGTGGATCACTTTTCCCGCCGCCGTCGTCGCACTCGGCGCGGTCCTTGCGCTCGCGGGTGCGATCTGGGTTCACAACGTGCACACTCTGCGGAACCCGAAGCCGATCCCGATCACGGTGCCGCCGCGCGTGAACGGAGTCGTGTGGGGACATCGCGTCTTCGTCGACGTCCGGTCGCTGCGGTCGGCGCTCACGGCGCGCGGGGTCAGCTACCAGGCGTGGGCACGCAGGCATCCGACCGCGAAGAAGATCCTTCGCGGCCGCACGCATCGCTGAGAGCGCGGCGCCGGCGCTCTGCGGCTCTGCACCGCACTCACGCCGAATGGGTGGCCCGGCTCGACCTTCTTCCGTAGTTCTCGGGGGCCCGGCACGGCTGAATCACCTGGTACACGGCGTGGCCCATCGGCCGCGCAAAACGAACCATGGAGGTGGGTACATGTCCGAGCGGATTTCGCTCTGGATGGGGCGGATCATGCTCCCCGAGCTGCGGGAGGAGAAGGGCCAGGGCGCAGTCGAGTACGCGCTGGCAGTCCT
>Ga0081539_10006977_pt1 | contig 10491 bp, 6 predicted proteins | sample TabmetS4T2R2_FD_71023 | JGI IMG/M metagenome (GOLD analysis project Ga0081539, IMG submission 71023) | Tabebuia heterophylla rhizosphere microbial communities from the University of Puerto Rico - S4T2R2 | ecosystem: Host-associated > Plants > Roots > Rhizosphere ... | reverse complement strand
CCCCGAGCGCCTCCACGCCCCGGCCGCCCGCGGCTGGTACGGCGGCGACCTCCATGTCCACATGAACTACTCGGGCGACCGGGTCTGCGGGCCCGACGAGGCGGCGGGCATGCAGGTGGCCGAGGGGCTGCACCTGATGAACCTGGTCGCGGCCAACATCGGCCAGACCCGGGTCTACGACCGCGAGGCCTTCGAGGCCACCGCCGGCCAGGACCTGCCCTGGACGACCGCCGGGCGGGTCGCCCGGTTCTCGGTCGAGTACCGCAACGACCTGCTCGGCCACGTCACCGCCCTCGGCCTCGCCGGGCCGCCGGCCCGCTACCACAGCGGCCACGACGGCTCCGACGAGCCGTTCGACTGGCCGCCCAACGCCGCCGTCTGCGGCGAGCTGCGGGGGCTGGGGGCGACCGTGGCCTACACCCACCCGGTGTTCTCGCCCCTGGAGGACGGCACGCCCGCCGGGGCGTTCGCCTTCCCCCGGTCGGTGGAGGCCCGCGAGCTGGTCGCCGACGCCGCCCTCGGCCTGGTCGACTCGGTCGACCTCATCGGGCCCAGCGACGTCGAGGGCACGGCCGTCCTCTACCACCACCTGCTGAGCTGCGGGCTGCGGCTGGCTGCGACCGTCGGCACCGACGTGTGGCTGTCGCACTCGCGGGGGCCGCTGTTCTCCAACCCGCCCGGATGGGCACGGGTCTACGCCGACCTGGGCGGGTCGCCCCTGTCGGTGGCCGCCTTCGCCGAGGCCGTCCGGGCCGGCCGCACCCTGGCCACCAACGGGCCCTGGGTCGAGCTGGCGGTCGACGGGCACGGCCCGGGCGAGGTGGCCGCGCCCGCGCCGGGCGGGCGCCTGGCGGTGCGCGCCCGCTGCCGGGGCCTCGGGGTGGAGCGCCTGGAGCTCGCCGGGCCCGACGGGGTCGTCGCCGCCACCGAGGCCGATGAGGGCGATGCGGCCGCCCGGGCCGGCGGGGGAGCGGCCGAGCTCGCCATCGACGTCGACGTCGAGGCCCCGGACCCGCTGTGGCTGTGCGCGGTCGCCCGCGGCCCCGGGCACCCCTCGGTGCTCGGGCCGGTGGTGTTCGCCCACACCAGCCCGGTCTGGGTCGAGGTCGGCGGCCGACCCGTCCGCCGCCCGGCCAGCGCCCGCTGGCTGCTGGACTGGCTGGACCGCTTCGAGGCCCTGCTCGACGGCCACGGCCGCTTCGCCGACGACGGCCAGCGGGGCGAGCTGGCGGCCGTGATCGACCGGGCCCGGGCCGTGTACCGGGCGATCGCCGGCCCGGCGTGACGTCCGCCCACATCTGTTAGGCTAGGCTAACTTCGAATCCTGGTCGCTGGAGGGCCATGGCATGCTGACCGCGCTGCTGATCATGCTCCGTGAGGGCTTCGAGGCCGCCCTGGTGGTGGCCATCGTCTACGCCTACATCCGGCGGATCGACCGCCGCGACCTGGTCGGGCCGATGTGGCGGGGGATGGCCGCGGCGGCGGCGCTGTCGGTCGCCGCCGGGGTGGTCATCCACCTCACCGTCGAGAACCTCGCCGGCCAGGCGCGCCTGCTCGCCTTCGCGGCCGTGTCCCTGCTGGCGGTGGTCGTGCTGACCTGGATGATCTTCTGGATGCGGCGCCAGGCCCGCCATATCAAGGGCGAGCTCCAGGACAGTGTCGACCAGGCGATCGCCTCGGGCGGCGACGTCCGCCTGGCAGTCATGACCGTCGCCTTCCTGGCCGTGGCCCGCGAGGGCCTGGAGGCTGCCCTGTTCCTGATCGCCGCCGCCACCACCGAGGACGGCTGGGCGGTGCTCGTCGGCGGCCTGATCGGCCTCGCCCTGGCGTCGGTGGCCGGCTACCTGGTCGTGCTCGGCGGCCGCCGCATCCCCATGCGCCAGTTCTTCACCGTCACCGGCCTGGTCCTGATCGTGTTCGCCGCCGGCCTGGTCTCCCGGACGATCCTGTGGCTGCAGCTCGCCGGCGAGCTCGGGACCGTCTGGAACAACGTCTACGACCTGACCGCCTACCCCTGGCTGACGGTCAGCACCGAGACCGGCCGCTTCCTCGGCGCCATGTTCGGCTGGGACCCCCGCCCGTCGATCGAGCAGATCGTCGGCTACCTGGGCTTCCTGATCACGGTGAGCTGGCTGTTCCTGCGCCCGGCGAAGCCGGCCCCCGCCGAGAAGGCGGCCGCCCGGACCGGTGTCGGCCCGGGCGGCAACGGCTGAGCCCTTCCCTCAGGGGGTGATGCCGAAGGTGGCCAGGAAGGCCAGGTCGTCGGCCTGGTCGAGGCGGTAGGCGCCGCTGGTCCCCGAGCAGGTGCTGCTGGTCCCGAACGACACCACCGCCACCAGGGTGGTGGTGTCGTCAACGAAGATCGGGCCGCCCGAGTCGCCGAAGCAGGTCCCGCCGGTGTTGGCGTTGCTGGAGAACTTGGCCGAGGTGCCCTTGCCCGCGCCCAGGACCCCGTTGAGGTTGACCAGCCGCAGCTCGGCCCGCCGCCGGGTGTCCCCGCCGAACGAGGTCTTGGGCCCCGAGCCCTCCAGGCCGTAGCCGACCGCCGTGTAGGGCTGCTGCTTGTCCGCGGCGTACAGCTCGTCCAGCAGGCCCTGGGTCGGCAGCTGCCCGTAGGTGGGCAGGTCCACCGCCTCCTCCAGCACCAGGACGCCCAGGTCGTGCTCGAAGAAGGCGGCGTCGTACTCGGGGTGCGGGTAGGCGGTCGCCCGGATCCACTCGTCCGAGGCGTTCAGCGCCGCCGACCAGGCCTCGTAGCGGCCCTGGTTGTCGTCGGGGATGAACTCCGAGCTCGGCGGCAGGATGCTGTAGTCCGGCTCCTCGGCGAAGCTGATCCACACGTCGTTGCCGCCCGACCCGGTCTCGGTCGGCTCGCCGTTCAGCCCGGTCCCGAACGTGCAGTGCCCGGCCGTCACCACGACCGTCGGGCTGACCAGCGTCCCCGAGCAGTTGAACCAGCCGCCCGGGTCGTCGAACCGCGGGTCGACCGCGGTCGGGTCGTAGAAGAGCAGCTGCCCCACGTAGGGATGGGCGCCCTCGTCCGGCACCCCGCCCTTGATCGCCTGCGCCGGCGCGGCCATGACCAGCATGGCCAGCACCGCCCCGAGCACCACCAGCACCTTCGCCCGCGTTACCGTTGCTCTTGTTTCGGCCGGTTTTGGCGCCTATGTTACTTCCGCCTCGAAGCACGGTTTGTCCCGACCGTCCCCGACGAGGAGGAGGCCCCCATGCGGAGGTTCAGGTTCAGGGCTTCGGTCATCCTGCCGGTGCTGGCGCTGGTCCTGGCGGCCGCAGGGGGTGTCGTGGCCGGGACCCAGTCGAGCGACGAGCAGGCGCTCCAGCCCGCGGCGCGGGCCGACCGCGACGTCGAGCGGCGGGTCAACGCCCTGCTCGCCAAGATGACCCTCCAGGAGAAGCTGGAGCAGATCCAGCTGCTGCCCGACTTCATGGTCACCGAGGACGAGGTCCGCAACGGGCTCGGCTCGGTCCTGAGCGTGACCGACCCCCAGCGGATCCGGGAGCTCCAGCGCATCGCCGTCGAGGAGTCGCGGCTCAAGATCCCGCTGCTGTTCGCCTTCGACACCATCCACGGCTTCCGCACCATCTTCCCGATCCCGCTCGCCGCCGGGGCCAGCTTCGACCCGCGGGTGGCGTCCGACGACCACACCTACGGGGCCCGGGAGTCGGCCGCGGTCGGGCTCAAGCAGACGTACGCGCCGATGGTCGACGTGTCCCACGAGCCCCGCTGGGGCCGGATCGCCGAGGCCGCCGGGGAGGACCCCTACCTGAACTCGGCGCTCGGGGCGGCCCGGGTCAAGGCGATCCAGGGCGACGACTACAGCGCCCCCGACAAGCTGGTGGCCAGCCCCAAGCACTTCGTCGCCTACGGCCAGCCGGAGAGCGGCCGCGACTACAACACCACCGACATGTCCACCCAGCGGCTGCGCAACCTCTACCTGCCGCCGTTCAAGGCCGCCCTCGACGCCGGCGCCGACACCTTCATGTGCTCCTTCAACGCCATCAACGGCGTCCCCGGCTGCGGCAACGACGACACCATGAACCGGATCCTCAAGGGCGAGTGGGGCTTCGACGGGTTCGTCGAGAGCGACTGGACCGCCGTGGCCGAGCTGCGGGCCTGCCCGCCGGTGCGGCCCGACGAGGGGCCGTGCGGCCACGGGGTCGCCGCCGACGGCCCCGACGCCGCCGCCCTGGCCCTCAACGCCGGCGTCGACTCCGAGATGACCAGCACCCTCATCCGCGACTTCGGGGCCGAGCTGCTCGCCCAGGGCCGCATCTCGATGGCGCGCATCGACGACGCCGTCCGCCGGATCCTGCGGGTCAAGTTCCGCGCCGGCCTCTTCGAGCACCCCTACGCGCCGTTCACGCCCGACCAGGCCGAGGCGCAGATGCTCAGGCCGGACGCGGTGGCGGCGGCCCGCAAGGCCGCCGGCCGCTCGATGGTCCTGCTCCAGAACAAGGGCGGCATCCTGCCCCTGGACCCGGCCAAGAAGACGGCCGTGATCGGGCCGCTGGCCGACAACCAGCACGACATGCTCGGGCCGTGGTGGGGCGCCGGCCGCGACACCGACGCGGTCAGTGTCTTCGACGGCGTCAGGGCCCAGAGCCCGGGCGCGACCACCGCCGCGGGCTGCACGCTCTCCAACGCCGAGCCGCCGACCACCGACCCCGAGGGCTGCACCTCCGACGCCGGGTTCGCCGAGGCCGTGGCCGCGGCCAAGGCGGCCGACCAGGTCGTGCTCGCCCTTGGCGAGACCCGCGAGATGAGCGGCGAGGCCGCCGCCCGCAGCACCCTCGACCTCCCCGGCCGGCAGGAGGAGCTGCTCCAGGCGATCAGGGCGACCGGCAAGCCCGTCGTGGTGGTGCTGTTCAACGGCCGCCCGCTCGCCCTGGAGGGTGTGGTGGACGACGCCCCGGCGCTCCTCGAGGCATGGTTCCCGGGCGTGCAGGCCGGCCCGGCCGTCGCCGACGTCGTCTTCGGCAAGGTCAACCCGGGCGGCAAGCTGCCGGTCACCTTCCCGCGCCGGCTCGGCCAGGTGCCGATCTACTACAACCACGAGCCGACCGGACGGCCCTGCGACCCCCAGCAGAAGTACGTGTCGCGCCACCGGGACATCCCCAGCTGTGCCCCGCTGTTCGAGTTCGGCTACGGGCTCAGCTACACCACCTTCGAGGTCTCGGACCTCAAGCTGAGCGCCGCCACGGTGGGGCGGAACGGCCACCTCCAGGCGTCGGTGACCGTGACCAACACCGGCTCCCGCCGCGGGGACGAGGTCGTGCAGCTCTACCTCCACGACCCGGTGGCCAGCATCTCCCAGCCCGTCCGCCGCCTGCGCGGGTTCGAGCGCGTGACCCTCGGCCCCGGCACGTCCCGCACCGTCACCTTCACCCTCGACAAGAGCGACTTCGGCTTCTACGACAACCGCGGCAAGTTCGTGGTCGAGACGGGGAGGATCGACGTCTACGCCGGCGACAGCTCCAGCGCCACCATGACCAAGTCGTTCACGGTGGTGCGGTAGCGGCCGGCGCCGCCCCGGCGTCCGGCACCGGGGCTATCGCGGGGCCTCACCCGGCGGGTCGGCCGGGTGCAGCAGGACAGGCCCGTCCCCGACCTCGACCACGGCGCGGGCGCCGGGGGGCAGCACCTGCAGGGCGGGGGCGGGCAGCTGCACCAGCCCGGTCGGGCCGACGGCCGCGTACTCGACGCCGCCGAGGCCCTCCGCGCCCACCCGGCCGCCCCGGATGCTCACGGTGCGGTCCATCGCCCCGGCCGCCTCGGGGTCGTGGGTGACCATGACGACCGTGGTGCCGGTCTGGTCGCGGAGGACCCGGAGCAGCTCCCAGGACCCGGGCGACGTTGGCGCTGTCGAGCTGGCTGGTCGGCTCGTCGGCCAGCAGCAGCGGCGGCTCGTTCGCGACCGCCACGGCGACGGCGAGCCGCTGCTGCTCGCCACCCGACAGCGTGCCGACCGGCCGGCCGCCAACGGCCTTGAGGCCGGTCGCCGCCAGCAGCGCCCGGGTGCGCGCCTGGCGGCGCGCGGCCGCCACGCCCGCCAGCCGTATGGGCAGCTCGAGGTTCTGGGCGGCGCTGGCGTACGGCAGGAGGTTGCGGGCCGGCGCCTGGCAGACGAAGCCGACCCGGCGGCGGCGGAACGCGGTCAGCGCCGCCTCCGGGAGGCGCGCGAGATCCTGGCCGTCCACCCACACCTGGCCCGCGGACGGCCGTTCCAGCCCCCCGAGCAGCGCCAGCAGCGTCGACTTGCCGGCGCCCGACGGCCCCAGCAGGGCCAGCAGCTCCCCCCGGGCGACATCGAGGTCGACGCCCTGGAGGGCGACCACCTCGTGGGCGGCCAGCCGGTAGATCTGGAACAGGTCCCGGCAGGCGACCAGGCGGGCCGGCGCCGGCGGCGTCACGGCACGTCCTCCCGCAGCAGGGTGGGGCGGACCGCGCGCAGCAGCCCGGCCACGACCAGCGAGAGGCCGGCGGCGACGAGCGCCAGGGCCAGCCCGGCGCCGACGGTCAGGACCGGCCAGTCGGGCAGGTGCAGGGCCGGCGGCACCCTCGGCGGGTCCAGGAACTGCGGCACCGCCGGCAGGGCGACCAGCGCGGTGGCCAGGCCGATGGCGCCGCCGGCGACCACCCCCCAGCCGACGAGCACGGCGTGCTCCAGCGCGACCGGCAACCACAGGTCACGGTGGCGCGCGCCGAGCGCGTCGAGCACGGCCAGCTCGAACCGCCGCTGGCGCCCGTCCAGGTACAGGTGCAGCATCACCCCGCCGGTCGCCAGCACCGCCGCCGCAGCGGCACCCAGCACCAGCAGCAGCAGCGCCAGCGCGGGCGCCTGGCGGCCCAAGTCGGCGCTGCGCTGGGCGGCGGTCAGGTCCTGCTCGATCTGGACGCCCAGCCCCGAGAGCCGGCCGACCGCGGCGTCCGCCTCCGGGCCCGCCGCCGCCCAGAGCTGCGCACGCCCGGCGAGGCGGGCGTCGCGCCCGTACCGCAGCAGCCCCTCCAGGTCGACCAGCGCGGCCACGACCGCCCCGCCGGTCCCCGGCAGGGCCCGGGCGACCCCGGTCACCTTCAGCTCGAGCAGGGTGCCCTGGGCGTCGCGAACGGCCACGACCCCGCCGACCCGCTGGCCGGCGTCCTCCAGCAGGCCGGTGGTGACCACCGCGGGCAGCACCTCGGGGACGGCGGCGGAGGTGACTGTCACCCTCGGTTCGGGGTCGCGGTGCAGGGCGAGGTCGAGCGCTCCGCCGCCGGCGGCGGTCGTCGTGGGCAGGGCCCGTCCCTGGGCGTCGCGGACGTACCAGCGGCCGGGGTCGAGCCCGCCGACCGGCCGCCACCGGCCGGCCTGGCGTGCCCGCACCGCCTCGAACCGGTAGACGCCGGCGACGCCGGCAAGCTCCTCGCCCTCGTCGAGCCGCAGCCGCAGCAGCCGGTAACCGGTCGAGGCCTCCCCGCCGGCCCCCACGACCCCGCGGTAGGCGTGGCGGCCCGGCCGGAGCGGTCCGAGGTACACCTCGACGATGCGCCCGTCGCCCCCGAGCAGCTCGGCGGTCAGCTCGGGTGGGGCCGAGGGCGCCATCGAGCCGGCGGCGAGCTGGACCTCGATGCCCTCGGCCGCCCCCAGCTCCGGCGGCGGGGTCCTGGCCGGTGCGGGCAGCGGGGCGAGCAGCCGGCCGAGCGGCTGGGTGGCGAAGTCCTCGCGCCAGAAGGCGACGCGTCCGTAGCGGTCCGGGTCGACGCCGAGCAGCGTGAACGGGGTGCCCGAGAATGCCACCGCGGCCCCGGTCCGCAACCCCGGCAGCAGCCGCCGGCCCCCCGGGTCGGCGACCGCGGCGATCCGGTCGCCCGGCAGGCCCGGGGGAAGCCGGACCTGGAGGGCGCGGGCCGCGCCGACCTCGGTCCAGGCGCGGTCGTGGTGGTTGCGCCGCTGGTCCTGGCGCACGGTCATGGCGAACCCGACCAGCCCGAAGGCGACGGTCAGCAGGACCACCACCCGCAGCGCCGCGCCGCTGCGGCGGGCGACCTGCCTGGCGGCGAGGTAGGTGGCCAGGGACCGGGAGCCGGCGTGGGCCCGCACCAGCCAACCGGCGAGCGCGGGCAGCGCCCGGGCGGCGAGCAGGCCGCCCGCGAGCACCGCCAGGGCGGGCGCGAGCAGCGCCCACCGGGTCCCAGCCGCCAGCATGCCGCGGGCCGCCCAGGCGCAGGCTCACCATCCCCAGGGCCGCGACCGCGAGCAGGACCAGCTCCAGCACGACCCGGTGCCGGGTGGCAGCTGCGGGGCGCCCGTGCCGCCAGAGCTCGACCACGCGCCGGCGTGTCTGGCCCGTGCCGGCGAGCGCCGTCGCGGCGAGCGCGGCCACGCTGACGCCGGCGGCGACGCCCAGCGCGGCCGGGGTGACCACGACCGGCACCCCGGGCCGGAGCTGCAGGCGGGCGAGCGCGGACGTCACGACCCAGCCGACGGCGAGCGCCAGCGGGAACGCCACCAGGTTGACCACCGTGAGCTCGTAGGTGGCCAGCAGGAACGCCTGCCGGCCGGAGGCGCCGCGCAGCTTGGCCAGGGCGACCTCGCCCGCCCTGGCGTCGGCCGCCATGCCCGCGACCAGGAGCAGCATGACCATGGCCAGGGCGTCGAGCTGCACGGTGGCCAGCAGCACCGGGGTGGTGAGGGCCCGGCGGTCCAGCCCGGCCTGGTCGACCAGGGCGAACAGCCGGCTCTCGATCGTCACCGACAGGCCCCTGGCGAGCGAGCGGTCGGCCTCCCGCAGCAGCGCGCCGTGATCCACCAGGACCGCGTCGATGGGCGGGTCGCCGCCGGCGCCGAGCTCGGGCGGCGGGGGGAAGAACGCGCGCAGGCCCCACCAGGGATCGGCCGGCGTCGGCTCGTAGATCCCGCTCACCACCAGGCCGTGACCGACCGGCGCGCCCAGCGGGGTGGTGGCGTCCAGGCGGCTCCCCAACACCAGGCCGAGCCGCCGCGCCATGCGCAGGCTCACCGCGGCCTGCATCGGCGTGGCCTGGGTGCCGGCCGCCGGGCAGCGGCCGGCGCGCAGCCGCAGGTGCCCGCAGAGGCCCTCCCGGGCGGCGATCCGCGCCCTTGACCGATCGCCGCCCCCGGGCCGCGAATAGGTCAGGAAGCTGTCGCTCTCCAGCCCGAACAACGGCGGAGCCAGCGCGGGGACGGCCAGCCGGGGGTCATGCCGCAGCAGGGTCCGGAACCGCGCCGCCTCGGCGCTGCCGGCGACCTTCCGCTCGACCAGCAGCCCGGCGGTGAAGGGCGAGGCCGCGGCGAGCCGGTCCTGGAGCAGGGACTCGCCGGCCGCCCGCAGGTACATCGCCCCGGCCGCGGCCACGCCGACCGCGAACGCGGTCACGGCGGTCAGCGCCAGGGTCAGCCCGGCCCGGGAGGCCAGGGCGCGGACGGCCAGCCACAGGCCGCCGAGCGCACCCCGCCGGCCGCCCGCAGCCGCCCCGGGGCACCGGGCCCACCCGCCCCCTCGCGCGTCCGCATGGTCCTCACCGTAACGACCAGGCCAGGTGCGGGAAAGCCTGGCCTGCCCGGACCGGCGAACGATCAGGGCGCAGCCGGCATGCCGGCGCCGAGCTGAACAAGCTGGACACCGTGGGGTGGCTGTGACGACAATGCGCCATGTCGGCGCATGACCACCCGTTGCCCGCTCCCGCGTCGTCCACCGCCACCCGGGTGCGGGCTCGGCGCCGGCCGTCCGGCGAGCCGCCGCCGCTGCCGCGCCAGCTGCGGACCTCCGGCCGGGGCTGGCTGCTGCTGGTCGGGGTGGTGGTGGCCGCCGGGCTGCTGATCGGCAACCTGCAGCCGGTGTCGGTCGCCGTGGACGTCGCCGACCACGCGGTGCTGAACGCGTTCGTGGGCATCCGCACGCCCTGGCTCACCCAGGTCGCACGCGTCGGCGGGGTGCTCGGGACCCCGCTCGGTGCGCTCGCCGTGTGGTGGGCGACGCTCGCCGTGCTGCTGGTCTGGCGGCGCTGGCGGCACCTGCTCGTCTCGGTCGTCGCGCTGTTCGTGCTGACGTTCGCGAGCAGCATCGCCGTCGACCTGCTCCGACGCCCACGGCCGCTGGGCGTGGAGATCCTCGCCCACTGGGAAGGATCGGCGCTGCCGTCACTGCCGATGGCGTTCCTCACCGGCGTCCTCGTCGCCGCCCTGTACACCCTGGTCCCGGCCGGACCGCTGCGGGAGCGGGGCAAGCTGGTCGTCGCCGGGCTGCTCGTCGTCACCGCCCTCTCCCGCTTCTACCTGGCCCAGGAGGGTCCGTTCGACGTGCTGTTCGCGGTCGTGGCCGGGGTGGCGATCCCGCTGGCCGCGTTCCGGCTCTTCGTCCCCAACTCGTCGTTCCCGGTCAGCTACCGCCGCGGCCGCACCGCGCACCTCGACGTCACCGGCGCCCGCCACGACGCGATCGCGCACGCCCTGCAGGAGCAGCTCGGTG
>Ga0081539_10006976_pt1 | contig 10491 bp, 12 predicted proteins | sample TabmetS4T2R2_FD_71023 | JGI IMG/M metagenome (GOLD analysis project Ga0081539, IMG submission 71023) | Tabebuia heterophylla rhizosphere microbial communities from the University of Puerto Rico - S4T2R2 | ecosystem: Host-associated > Plants > Roots > Rhizosphere ... | reverse complement strand
GCAGGGCTTGTCCCTGCCCGTTGCGTTTACAAACGCGGCGTTGAGTTTTATGAATCACGCGGGCAGGGACAAGCCCTGCCCCTACATTCATAGAGGAGACAGATGGCAGAACAGGCAGGCAGTCTCACATTCGGAATCATCAAGCCCGACGCGGTGCGCGCCGGACGGACGGGCGCTATCTTGCAACGCATACTCGACGACGGCTTCCGCCTGCGCGCTATGAAGTTGATTCACATGACGAAGCCGGAGGCCGAAGGCTTCTACGCGGTTCACCGCGAGCGACCGTTCTTTCCCGAACTGACGACGTTCATGTCGAGCGGCCCGTGCGTCGTCATGGCTCTTGAGAAGGAGGGCGCGGTCAAGGCTTGGCGCGACCTGATGGGCGCGACCGACCCGGCGAAGGCCGACGAGGGGACGCTTCGCAAAGAGTTCGGCGGCTCGCTCGGCGAGAACGCAGTCCACGGCTCGGATTCCGAAGAGAACGCGCAGATAGAACTCGCGTACTTCTTCAGCCGGCTCGAATACGTTTGAAAAGCTGTTAGCTATTAGCTGTTAGCTGTTGGCTAAAAGAAGATGAGCGAGCGTTTGAACTATCAACCCCGACTCTGCCCGACGGCGGATGCCGTGAGCTAAAAGCTAATAGCCAACAGCTAACAGCTTCAGAGGTCTTTATGGGCATCATCAGCGAAGTCATCGAGAACACGAAGGCCATCATCAAGGGCATGATGACGACCGCCTCCTACATCCCGAAAGGGAAGTGGACGGTCGAGTACCCGGACGAGCCTGTGACGATGCAGCCGCGCTATCGTGGACAGCATCTTCTGCACGTTGACGAGTTGGGGCGCGAGAAGTGTGTGGCCTGTTATCTTTGCGCGGCGGCGTGCCCTTCGGACTGCATCTACATCGTCGCGGCTGACGACCCGCGCCCGCCCGCCGAGCGCACGGGCGTTGATGAGCGCTACGCGAAGGTCTATAACATTGACTACGGTCGCTGCATCTTCTGCGGCTTCTGCGTCGAGGCCTGCCCGAAAGACGCAATCACGCACGGCTACAACTTCGAGCTTTCGGTCTATTCGCGCGCCGACCTCTTGAAGACCAAAGACGATCTGCTCATCACCAAACAGAAGCAGTCGGCGAACTACCGCGTCGCATTCGCCGACGAAGACGTGGATTCCGAATACAAGGAAGTCTGAATCACGTCCCCAGTCGCTCGACGAGTTTTTCGACCACGCCCGCCAGCCGGTCAACCTTATCCACGGTTCTGGTTTGCCTCGTGCTTCATCCTTTTCTCCTTGTCGAATGTTGACGGACGTGTGAAGGGCTGCCGAAAGATAAACGACGCGGGCCTGAATTTTGTAATGGATTTTCGCGTGTGAAGTGGAGCTTGCGGAAAGACATTTCAACACGGAGAGCACGGAGACACAGAGTTCACGGAGATTAACTTTGTGAACTCTGTGCCTTCGTGCTCTCCGTGTCAATTCTTACTCGACAAATCAAATTTTCACTCGCCCGCGGCGCGTTTCAGTCGTTCGCGGTCGAGTATCGTGATGCGCTTGCGACCGATTGAGATTAGGTCGGCGGATTTGAGTTCGTTGAGAGCGTTGGTGGCCGTCTCTCGATAGACGCCGAGGCGTTCGGCTATGTCTTGATGCGTGAGTCCGTTTATCTCATCGCCGTCTGCTTCTCTCAACAGAAGCGCCGCGACGCGCGCTTGTATGCCTTTAAAGACGGTCTCTTCGAGTTGACGCTCGGCTTCGAGCACGCGACGCCCGAAGGCTTCGAGTATGCGTCGCGCAATCTGCGGTTTGGTCAGGAGGAGTTGGTTGAGGACGGCGCAGTTCATCGTGACGATTACGGAGTCTTCAGACACCTCCGCGAACGTGTCGTACATGCCCTGCCCGATGCAACTCATCTCGCCGAAGAAGCTGTAGGGCAGTAGCTGCGCGATGACGAGCTTACGCCCCTCGGCGCTCATCCTGTAAATCTGCACCGCGCCCTCGCGCAGGAGGAACAGAGCCTCGCCCGTCTCGCCGGGCGTGTAGATGACTTCACCCTTCTGAAAAGCGCGCGTGCGCGTGACGCGCTCGACCTCGGCGACTTCTTCCGCCGTCAGTCCGTTGAAAAGGTCTGGCGCGGGAAAGCCGTTCGTCTTCGTCTCAGCCATAAATTTGACCCCAAGAAGCCTCAGATGCGCGAAAGCGCCGGCGCGTTTCGTCGCGCCAAAAGGCGGCGTTGAGCGCGACATGTCGAGAAGCGAGGATTTTACACGACCGCCACGCAAAAGTTCGTTATTCCGAACGATTCCGCAGTGTAATCCAAATTACTGACCGCGGGCGCGACTTGCGGCGATACTGTCGTGCGCGGTCGGGGCGGAATTTTTGAGACTGAGGAGACTAAAGATGAGCGAGTTTGTGGGTGAGGTTAACGACGCGACGTTCGAGCAAGACGTGCTCAAGTCGGAATTGCCGGTGGTTCTCGACTTCTGGGCCGAGTGGTGTCCGCCGTGCCGCGCGCTCGCGCCGACCTTCGAGGAGTTGGCGAAGAAGTACGCGGGCGGCGTGCGCTTCTTCAAGTTGAACATAGACGAGAACGCGGCTGTCCCGCAGCGCTTCGGCATCAAGGGCATTCCGACGCTCGTCTTCTTCGACGGCGGGCGCGAGGTCGAGCGCGTCGTCGGCGCGAGCGGCAAGGAGTCTCTGACGCGAATCATAGACAAGTACGTTAAGGTCGCCGCCTGAGTCGCGCGAAGCCTTTGTGACAGTAGCCCGACCGTGAGGGAGGGCGTCGGCGGAAGTTAGAAGTAGGAAGGCGGAAGGATGAAAGCGACGCTGTTCGAGCGTTCTCTTCATCCTTCCGCTTTCTGCCTTCATCCTTCCGCCCGACGCCCTCCCTCACGGTCGGGCTACTGCCTTTTTAACATCTCAACTTTCGCGCCGTTTCGTGATAATCTCCGCGCTGGCCGACTGTCCCATTGCTCGCATCAAGTTTCGGAAACTTAAATCGCACGCGTGAGGTGAGAAACGATGTCCGTTAACGTTAACACACACCCTTTGATGACCCTCGAAGCCATTCGCTCCGTCCCCTTGTTTGCGTCGCTCGACGACGAGGGCGCGCGCGGCCTGCGCGAACTTCTGGAACTTGAGTTGAAGCCCGCCGGAAGCGTCCTCTTCCGTCAGGGCGACGCGGGCGACGCGATGTACCTTATCGAAGACGGGCGCGTGCGCATATACATACGCGACGAGGACGACGAAGAAGTCACGCTCGCCGAACTCGCGGGCGGCGACTTCTTCGGCGAGATGGCTATACTCGACAGCAAGCCGCGCTCGGCCTACGCAACCGTCACAGCCGACGCGCGACTCGCCGTGCTCTCGCGCGACGACTTCCTCAGTTTCGTACGCAAGAACCCGGACGTCGCTCTGACGATGCTCGGCGCTATAACGAAACGCCTGCGCGAGACCGACGAACTGTTGCGACAGCGCGTCTCGCGCAACCTCAACGAAGAGGAGGATGCGCGCAAGACCTTCACCGACCACGTCGCCGACACGCTCGCCGACTTCGGCGGCAGTTGGAAGTTCATCACGCTCCTCTTCCTACTGCTTGCCGCGTGGGTCTATGTCAACACTTGGTTTCAGGAGAAGCCTTTCGACGAGTATCCCTATCAACTGCTCGGACTCGTGCTCGGTCTCATCGCGGGCGTCCAAGCGCCGATAATCATGATGTCGCAGAACCGGCAAGAGTCGAAAGACCGTCTGCGCGCAGACCTCGACTATCAGGTGAACCTCAAGAACGAACTCTCACTCACGGAAGTCCTCCGACGCCTCGACGTGCTCGAATCCGAACGCCTCCCGCTCCTCTTCGCCGAACAGAGCGAACGACTCAAGGCGGAACTCACGGAACGAAGGCAGTAGAGGAGTGGTCGGTGGCCGGTGGTCGGTGGCCAGTAAATTCAGCGTCGCTGGCGTTAGCGATTTAACTTTAACCGCTAGGCTCATAAAGTTTTTCTACTGACCACCGACCACCGACCACTCCTGTCTTTTTTCCCGCGTGGGGCTTACAATGAGCGCGTTCCGAACAGCCCTTAAACAGAGCCGAAAAGTTTAATGATTCAGGCCGTTTTCTTCGATTTCAACGGCGTCGTCATTGACGACGAGCAGTTGCAGTTGAAAGTCTATCGCGACATCCTCGGCGGCGAGGGCGTTACGATTACCGATGCCGACTACTACGCCGCGCTCGGCATGGACGACGACGCCTTCGTCCGCACAGCCTTCGAGCGCGCCGGAAAAGAGTTGACCGACGATACGCTCGCGCGCGTCATCGAAGCGAAGACCGCCGCGCACCGCGAACTCTTGGGCGACGTGCTGCCGCTCTTTCCCGGCGTCGTCACCTTCCTTAAATCGCTCGCGCGCCGGCACCCTTTGGGACTCGTCAGCATGGCGCGCCGCAACGAGATTGACTACGTGCTCGAACGCGCCGCGCTTCAGTCTTATTTCACCGTCGTCGTCAGCGCCGACGACGCGCGCGCGCACAAGCCCAATCCCTGTTGCTACAACAAAGCCCTCGAACGCCTGAACGCGAAACGCACGGAGGCGCAAATCATCCCAGTCAGCCCCGACGAGTGTCTCGTCGTAGAAGACTCGCCGCCCGGCATACGCGCCGGACGCGCCGCCGGGATGCGCACGCTCGGCGTCACAAACACCGTCACCGAAAAGGAACTGCGCGACGCCGGAGCACACGTCGTCACACGCAGCCTCTTCGACTGGACTTACGACGCAGTACACCATGTCTTCGACTGAATGCGGAATGATGAATGATGAATTAAAACCACGACCCTTGTTTCACTCATCATTCATCATTCCGCATCCATCATTTCTTCTATGACTCCTGCCGACAAAATCGCCGCGTCCGACGCGCGCGCACGCTTCGCCGAAGAGGCCGCGCGGCCCGACTCGGAAATAAATCTCGCGCGCGCGGCGCTTCTTATAGGCGCGGAGGAGGAGCCGCGCCTGTGCAACGTCGAACGCTACCTCGCGCGTCTCGAAGAGATGGGCGAGGAGGCACGCGCTCTGTTGCGCGTCGCGGAAGGCTCGCGCGTCGAAGCGTTCAACCGATACCTCTTCGACGCGCAAGGCTTCGAGGGCAATCAGGCCGACTACTACGACCCGCGCAACAGCATGCTTCATCAGGTGCTCGAACGCCGCAAGGGGATTCCGATAACGCTCTCAATCGTCTATATGGAAGTCGGGCGACGCGCGGGCCTGCGCGTCGAGGGCGTGGGGCTTCCCGGCCACTTCATCGTGCGCGCATTCGAGCGAGACGGCAGCGGCCTTCTGGTTGACCCGTTCTACTGTAAGACGACCGACGCCGAAGAGTGTCAGAAGCGTCTCGACTTGATTTACGACGGCAAAGTCACGCTCGGCGGCGAACACCTGAACACGGTCGGCACGCGGGCGATACTCGTCCGCGTGCTCGGAAACCTGAAGGCCGTCTATATCCAAGCGCAACTCTTCCGGCGCGCGCTCGCGGCGGTCGAGCGGATTCTGCTGCTCACGCCGCACGACCTCGAAGAGCGCCGCGACCGCGGAATGCTGCTCGCGCAGTTAGACCAAATGCCCGAAGCCATCGCCGAGACGCAGAGCTACCTCAACCTCGCCCCCGAAGCTACGGACGCCGAAGCCGTCCGCGAGCAACTCAAAAAGATGCACATCCGCCGCGCGATGCTCAACTGAAAGGGAAGTCAGGAGTCAGGAGTCAGAAGTCAGAATACTTAGCGTGACAGGCGTTGACGCTTTCAAGCTGACGATTCGCTGAAGAAGGATTTTCTTCTGACTTCTGACTTCTGACTCCTGACTTCTATGTTTCAGGGTTTCCCTTGCAGGTCGGGCCGAAGAGGGCCGGGATTTTGCCGCTGATGACGGGGTAGTTGGGCGCTTCCTCGACGTTGAGTGCGAGCCACTCTTGAAGATTTTCGGGGAGCGTCGCGTCGGCGTAGATGGCTTCGACGGGACATTCGGGGACGCAGGCGTCGCAGTCAATGCAGGTGTCGGCGTTGATGTAGAGACGGTCGGGCAGTTCGTGGAAAGCTTCGACGGGACAGACCGCGGCGCAGTCCGTGTATTTGCAGTCAACGCAGTCAGCCGTGACAACGTAAGTCATCGCTCGGTTCGTTTCCTCCGCGCTCGTTCTTCGGTCGAGAGTTTGAATATTCGAGTCAAACAGCTTCTAAGACAAATCTTCCGGCGAGTCAAGCGGCAAGGGCGGCGGAACGCGAAGTCCCGCCGCCCAACGCTTCACAAACTTTTCTGGCCGCGTCCGAGTTATTTGACGATGAAAGAGTCGAGACGGATTCTTGAGAAAGAGCCGTTGCCGCTTATCTCGGCCTGCCCATACTTGTTTATGTTTACCTGTAGCTCGCCGCCGCCCTCGTAGCGGAAAACCACCTCATCGCCCTGATAGCTGATGAGCACGCCCCAAGTCGCCTTGCTGAAGCCGCCGATGTTGTCTTGGCCCACGTCGGTAAAGTTGATGCCCCCTAGTCCGGGGATGTCTATGATCCCGTGGCCGAGCGCGCGGTCTATCTTGACGGGCCTTGTGTCGGTCGCGTTCATAACGACCCCGAATGCCCTAAAGGTTTCGTGGTAGTTGTTCGTGACAGTGACATGATAGGACATAAGTATCCTCCTAGGAGTGATGTTGAAAGTTGAAGATTACCGGCGCGCGTATGGCGCGAAGCAGCGCCGGAGTCGGGATTGCGGTCAGTGGAACGGCACGAACAATACGCAGTTAGCAGAAATTTTGTCAATAGCGGCGACTCAAAAAGGGGCGGCAGGGCATGAGAGCCTCGCCGCCTCACGTTAATGTATCGAGCTTTTCCGTTCCGGGCGGAATCGGTTTAACTGTTGCGGCGTCAGTCAAATAGAAACTACGCGGGTCAAGCGAAAGCGGCATCGGACAAACGAAAAGGGCCGATGCCCTTGCCGGACGCCGACCCTTCTTGTTTGACTCGTCGAGTATGACTTAAGCGCGTTTGAGGTTGCGCGCGGCCTGTGCGCGTGGCGCGGGTTTTTCTTCTTCGGCGGGCTGCGCCATCTTGACGCGCTCGGCGCGCGCCGTCATGCGACGGTCGAGGTCTGCGACCTGTTCGGGGCTGAGGCGGTAGATGTTCGGCTGGTTGTGATAGACGCGCGCGCCCGTCACAACGTCTGCCTGCTTGAAGCCGAGGCGCTCGGCCTTCGCCACGAGTTCCTGCACGGTCATCTGCGGCTGTACGAGCGTCAGGGGCTGCTTCTCTTCAATCGTCTCGGGCACTGTCGGGGCTTTCGGCGCTTCGACGGGAAGTTCCGTTCCGTGCTCGCGCTTCATGTGTTCGAGAAAATCCTTGAACGTGACATTGCCCGTCATCTCGAATCCGACCTCGAAGGCCGGGCTGTTCGACTTGACGACCTGAAAGACGCGCACGATTTCGCCGTCGCGCTCCTGCAAAGAGACTTCCACCATCACGTCAACGAAATATTCCAACCCGGAGGCCGTCATCGGCAGAACGCGCCCGACCTCGTTGTCCTCCTTCTGCTCCTTGCCCTTCGCCGGAATCTGGTCAACGATGACCACCGATTTCCCCGACTCCATGCAAAGACGCCGCAAAACTCCCTGCAAAACCATCTGGTCAGCCGCCAACTCCTCAGCCGTCGGCTGCGCCAACTGTTCGCCCGTACGCTCGCGCACGGCGCGTATGGTCTCGGCGTGTTTGGCGCTGAAGTATGCGGCCCAAGAGTCTAGGCCGAAGCAGCCGTAGTTCTGCTCGCGCCCCTCGCCCGAAAGCGCCCAGTCAATGAACTCTGGAAGCTCGTCCGAAGACTCTATCTCCAAGCCGTCGAAGTGGTTGCCGACGCCGGGCAGCAGTCGGGTCTTGCGCTCAACATCGAATATGCACAGGCGGCCAAGTCCGGCCTCCGCCATCGAGCGCAGAAACCAGCTTTTTCCGGTGCCCGCGCCGCCGCGCACGGCCATAACGAGTCGCTGCTGGCGCGGGCGGCGGCTCAAAGGATTGACTCTCGGTTTCGTCGTGTTACTCATCTCTCTTAACTCTCCTCAAAAGCCGTTTACGGCGATCCAACTTTAGAAGGGGGGTAACTACTCGCAATCGCGGCGACGCCTTCCAAAACGGGGACGCCTGCGCAATTTCGGGGGCACTGTATCACGAGTGAAACGAAAGCGCAACAATTTTTCATCGGTGAAACGAAAATTGCTATCCAACACTCGCCTGAGAGGTTTGCGGGCGCATCTACGAAGGCTGGTAATAGTTTCGGTGTTTCGTTAACATCCACGCTCTTACGTCCACGACATTTTTCCGGCCAACACGGTAGAATTGAAAGGAAGAACAAACTTGCTTCACCTCTAAACGTTAGCGCGCAGCCGCGCGCACGACACTTTGAAGGCGCGCATCTCATCTCGATGAAACGAATCCTACTTGTTACGTTGCTTCTCGCCGCGCTCGTCTCGACGGCGGCTTGCGGGCGCTTCTCCAATCCTTCGAACGACGCGAAGGCCGACCGCGTGGTCGTCATCTCGCAAACTTACAACGAAATTATTTGGGCGCTCGGCGCGCAAGACCACGTCGTCGGAGTTGATTTGTCGAGCACGTATCCGCCCGAAGTGAAGAACGTGCAGACGGTCGGTTATCATCGCGCGTTGAGCGCCGAAGGCATTCTCTCGCTCCACCCGACCGCGATCATCCACGACAACAACATCGGCCCGCCGCAGGTCGTCGAACAACTCAAGGGCTTGAACATCCCTATGAAGACCTTCGACGCGAAGAATGATTCGGTCGAAGGCACGAAGGCGCTGCTGCGCGAGATGGGCGCATACTTTCATAAAGAACAGCGCGCGGAAGAACTCTGCCGCACGCTCGACTCGCAGATGGCGTCGTCGCTCGAGGCGTTCAAGAAGTACACAGACCGCCCGAAGGTTGCGGTCATACACTTCGGACGCGCGTCGAACGTCTATCTCGTCGTCGGCAAGGGCGAGGGAACTGGCGACGGCAGCGCGGCCAGCAGGATGATAGAATGGGCGGGCGGAGAGATGGCGATTAGCTCCGGGAGGATGCAGCGCATGGAGTCGCCGGAGATAATCGCGCAGGCGAACCCCGACGTTATACTCGTTACCGATTACGGCTTCGACCGCCTCGGCGGCTCGCTCGATCAAATCAAAGAGTTGCCCGGCGTTGCCACTTCAAACGCGGCCAAGAATAATCGAATCTATCGGATTGAAGAGCACCAGTTGATGTACTTCAGCCCGCGCTCCGGCGAGAACGTTGAGAAAGTGGCCGCGATCATTCATCAAAAGTGAAGAAACAACGTGAGAAACGCGGAGCACTTCTATTCGCACTAATCATCGTCACACTCGTCGTACTGGCCGCGTCAATCCGCTACGGGGCGATTGACTTTTCGGTTCCCGCCATCAGTCGGGCGCTCGCCTCTCTTCTTCCCGGACAACCCGAACCCACACTCGACCAGCGCATCTTCCTCGAACTGCGACTGCCGCGCGCCGTTCTCTGTTTGCTTGTCGGCGCAAGCCTCGGCGTCGGCGGCACGCTGATGCAGGCGCTTTTCCGAAACCCGATAGTTGAGCCGGGACTCGTCGGCACGTCGAGCGGCGCGGCCTTCGGGTCGGCCCTCTTCTTCGTCCTCGGAGGTGTCTTCAATCTCGGCCAGAGTCTCTGGAGTCTTCCCGCCGCCGCGTGCATCGGCGGAGTCGTCTCCACTTACCTCGTCTTCCTGCTTGCACGTTCGCGCGAGGACGGGCGCGCCTCAATCGTAATGCTTCTCCTAACGGGCCTTGCGGTGAACGCGCTTTTCATGAGCGCCATCGGGTTTCTCTCTTACATCGCGCGCGACCCGCAGGCGCGCTCGATCACCTTCTGGAGTCTGGGCACGCTTTCGGGCGCGAACTGGCGCGCCGTCCAGATAGTCGCAATCTCGACCGCGGGCGGAACTCTCGTCGCGCTCCGCTTCGCCAAGCAGCTCAACGCGTTGATGCTCGGCGAAGAGGAAGCGACGTACCTCGGCGTCAACGTCAACCGTTTGAAGTGGATAATTCTCTCCGTCAACGTCTGCATCGTCGCCGTGGCGACGGCCTTCACGGGCGTCATCAGCTTCGTCGGCCTCGTCGTTCCACACATTCTTAGGATGATGCGCGGGGCCGACAACCGTTTTCTCATCGTCGGGAGCGCGCTCGCCGGCGCTATCCTGCTCAGCCTCGCAGACCTCATCGCGCGGCTCTCGCTCCGCCCGGCGGAACTGCCAATCGGCATCGTCACTTCGGCGGTGGGCGTGCCCGTCTTCCTTCTACTATTGCGACGCCGCCGATACGTTTTCTGACAACACACGTCGCGGCGGGAGCGCTTATTAACTTAAGAGCAACAAAACCGTAGGAGCAGGGCTTGTCCCAGCCAGTCGTTGAATACTGTAGGGGCAGGGGTTTGTCCCCCCCCCCCCT
>Ga0081539_10006975_pt1 | contig 10492 bp, 10 predicted proteins | sample TabmetS4T2R2_FD_71023 | JGI IMG/M metagenome (GOLD analysis project Ga0081539, IMG submission 71023) | Tabebuia heterophylla rhizosphere microbial communities from the University of Puerto Rico - S4T2R2 | ecosystem: Host-associated > Plants > Roots > Rhizosphere ... | reverse complement strand
GCCGGATTCTGATCGCCGCGCTATTCCTGATCGCGGCCTACAACAAATTCAAAGGGCTTTCCGGCACGACCGGCTACTTCACCAAGCTCGGCGTGCCGGCACCGTCCGTGATGGCGCCGCTCGTTGCCGTAGCGGAGCTCGCGATGGGCGCGCTCGTGCTCGTCGGCTTCAAGACCCGTTTCGTCGCGCTGGCGATTGCGTTGTTCTGCGTCCTCGCGGCGCTGCTGGCGCATACCAATTTCGGCGACACCAACCAGCTCAACCACTTCCTGAAGAACCTCGCGATCGCGGGCGGCGCGCTTGCGCTGTTCGTCGCAGGTCCTGGTGTCTATTCGGTCGATGCGCGGAAATAGTGTGGCAACGTCGAAGCGGCTGATCGCGGCACAGCCGGCGAGCCGAAGAGCCTGGCTCGGCCGCCTGCTGTTGGTTGCTCTTGGCTTGGCCCTCTCCGGCACGACAACCGGGGGTTCGGCAAAAGCTCAAGTCAGTCATACGCCAAAAGAAAGTAGTACCTGCCCGTCAAAGGACTTCATCACATTCTTTCGCGCATTTTCTACAATGAAGCATTTGCAGCGGACGTACACGCAATTACCCCTTGAATACGGAGTATTGGATCTCGTCGGTACAGCGGAGAATCCAGAACCATCGTTCAAGAAAAGAAGGATTCGGAAATACGAAGAGATACCTCAATACAGACCTCAGAACGGAGCGATCTTCCCGAGCCCGGAAGAGATCAAAGCCGACGGTCTGGAGATCGAATTCACGACCATTGAGAACGGTCGGCGAGGAGAAAACAAAGAGCCGGAGCGGATCATAATTGATCCCAGCATGGCCACGGCAACCTTGTTTCTCCCGGACTCCGGATTCCATGTACACTATCGCTTTCGAAGAGCCGCCGGATGCTGGTTTCTCTTCGGCATCTCCGATCGATCGACATAGCGAGTAAAGCGGACAGCGCCGAATGAGGGGCACCATGTATAGCCACATCACGGTCGGCACCACGAAGCTGACGCGCGCGCTGCGCTTTTACGATGCGGCGCTTGCGCCGCTCGGCATCACTCGCCGCGAGACCTACAAGATCGCGGCGAGCTACGCGCCCGAGGGCTACCCGGGAACGAACCATCCGTTCTGGGTGATGCGCCCGCTTGACGGTCAGACCGCGACCGCCGGCAACGGCGTCACCGTCGCGTTCGAGGCGCCGACGCGCGCCGCGGTCGACGCCTTCCACAAGGCGGCGCTCGCCGCGGGCGGTAAGGACGAGGGGCCGCCGGGCATTCGCGCGCACTATCACCCGAACTACTACGGCGCCTATGTGCGCGACCCGGACGGCAACAAGATCTGTGTCGTGTGCCACAAGCCCGCGCAGGCGGCCGCCGCCTGACCTCTATTGAAAGTCTCGCTGGTTCCCCCATATCTGCGTCGCCCGGCAGGAGGGGCGCAGATATGGCTTCATTCGCTCGCGGTATCGCTTTCGCGGTCGTGTTGGCCGTTGCGGCAAGTGCGGCGCCGTTCGCTCGCGCTGCGGACGAGCCGGATCTCATCTTCCGCAAATCGACCGTGTTTCATCTGATGTCGCCGAACGACAAGCTCGGCACCTACGCGGTCGACGATCCGATCGTGGACGGCGTCGCCTGCCATTTCACGGCGCCCGAGAAGGGCGGCTGGAAGGGCTGGCTCGGCCTTGCCGAGGAGGTCTCGGATATCTCGCTTGCCTGCCGCCAGGTCGGCCCGATCAAATTTACCGGTAAGTTCGAGCAGGGCGACGACGTCTTCCGCCGCCGCCGCTCGCTGTTCTTCAAGAAGATGCAGATCGTGCGCGGCTGCGACGCGAAGCGCAACGTGCTGGTCTACATGGTCTACTCGGACCGCCTGATCGAGGGCTCGCCGAAGAACTCGACTTCGACGGTGCCGATCATGCCGTGGGGCACCGCGACCGACGTGCCGAAATGCGCGGACTTCCTGGAGAAGTAGCCCTTACCGCGAGCAGATGATCGCGACGTAGCCCTCGCAGTTGCCGACGCAGGCGTTGCGCACGCTCGCCGGAACGGCGCCGGTGATCTCGTCCTTGTCGATCTTCTGGAACGAACTCGCGCGCGTGAAGGACTGCGACTGGCAATAGGCGGTGGCGAGGCCGGCGCCGCATGGCTCGCCATTGGCGAGGCAGCGGTCGAGCCCGTAGCCGTCCGGATTGTTTGGAACGATGAAGGTGCGGTTTTCAGCGCTGGCAGTGCCGCCACTCAGGCAGCCGATGATGAGCGCGACCCCGACACTCACGAAACTGCGCATGGAAGGTCCCCGGCTCAATTGGCGCATGATCTGATCCGAAAACCGGTCCCCACTTTTCGGAATCACGCGCGCGACAGCCCTTTGCGGGCATTCTACGGGCGCAGTCGTTTACGCCGCGTTAACTGTAAAAACGGTGATGAGAGAAGAAGTTAGTGCAGCGCGAGCGAGATCGGCGCCGGCTGCGGCGACACCGCGCGCACGCGGATCGGATCGCGCAGGCCAAAGCCCGGGACGCCGAGCAGCTCGTCGAGATCGGGCAGCAGGACGTAGACGCGCATGCCCTCGGCTGCCCCTTTCGGAGGCGTCGTGGGCCGCAGCTCGACCTCGCCGAATGGCGTGCGCAAGCGCGGGTTGGAGCGCGGGTTGCTCATGATCTCGTCCGTTGGGCGATGCACTTAAGCACACCGTCCTGATTAGTCGCTTAACGCCGCACAAGGTTCATTGCTCCCGGCCCTTTTCTGAAATTCTTCGGTTAACCGGGCTGAAATCGGGAAGCTTTCGGACCATCCGCGGCGATGTTCGGGCGACAATGTGGCGGTGCTCAATCAGTAGGCGTCACTGAAACTCTTGACGCCAGGCCCGCGTGCTCGCATAAGGGCCGCATGAACGGCCTTTTTGCAATCTGCGGCATTTGCCGGGAGATTATTCGCTAGCTCTCACGCTGGCTGCGGCCGTCTTTTCTCAACACTTCGAGATCAAAATGACGCCGGGCCAGCAGGCCAGGCGCCTGTTCCGCGTCGCCATTGGCCGCACGAGCCAAGTGGATCTTCCGGCATGAAAGTGTGGGGCGACATGGACCTGAAGCTGTATGACACGCTGACACGCGAGACGCGCGTATTCACTCCGCTCGATCCCAAGCGGGTGCGCATGTATGTGTGCGGTCCGACGGTCTACGACTTCGCCCATATCGGCAATGCGCGGCCGGTCATCGTGTTCGACGTGCTGTTCCGCCTGTTGCGTCACCTCTATGGCGCCGAGCACGTCACCTATGTGCGCAACATCACCGACGTCGACGACAAGATCAACGCGCGCGCAGCCGAGCGCGGCATCTCGATCCGCGAGCTGACCGAGACGACCTACGCGAACTTCCATGCCGACGTGGCGGCGCTCGGTTGCCTTGCCCCGACGATCGAGCCGCGCGCGACCGAGCATATCGACGAGATGAAGATGCTGATCGAGCGGCTGATCGCCTCCGGTCACGCCTATGTGGCGGAAGAGCACGTGCTGTTCTCGGTCGCCTCGATGCCGGATTACGGCAAGCTGTCGCGCCGCTCGCTCGACGAACTGGTGGCAGGGGCGCGCGTCGATGTCGCGCCCTACAAGCGCGGCGAGATGGATTTCGTGCTGTGGAAGCCCTCAAAGGAAGGGGAGCCGGGCTGGCCGTCACCGGCCGGCATCAACGCGCCCGGCCGCCCGGGCTGGCACATCGAATGCTCGGCGATGAGCTGGCGACATCTCGGTGAAACGTTCGACATCCATGGTGGCGGCATCGACCTCGTGTTTCCACACCACGAGAACGAGATCGCGCAGTCGCGCTGCGCCTTCCACACCCAGGTGATGGCGAATTATTGGATGCACAATGGCTTCCTGCAGGCCGAAGGCGAGAAGATGTCGAAGAGCCTCGGCAACTTCTCCACGATCCGCGAGGTGCTCGCCGACTGGCAGGGCGACGTCATCCGTCTCGCAATGCTGTCAACGCATTACACCAAGCCGATCAACTGGACCGTGAAGGGTCTGGAAGAGGCCGAGAAGGCGCTGGCGAGCTTCTTCGATGCGGCCTCGGCCGACGCCGAGGCGCGTCCGGCGCCGGCGGTGCTCGAAGCGCTGGCGGATGACCTGAACACGCCGCGGGCGATTGCCGAGATGCACGGCCTGCGCAATGCGTCCGGCCGCAAGGCGCTCGCCGGCACGCTCGCGTTCTTCGGCTTTCGCCCCAGCGCCTTCGCGGAGTGGCGCGAAGCGCGCGCGCCCGCGCCGGCGCTTGCGCCGGAGGAGATCGATCGCCGCATCGCCGCGCGGCTTGCGGCCCGCAAGGCGAAGAACTTCGCCGAAGCGGATCGCATCCGCGATGAGCTCGCGGCGCAGGGCATTATGCTGAAAGATTCGAAGGACGGCACCACCTGGGAGGTGGCGCGATGATGGCGCGCGCCAGTCCAACGTTCGCGCTGCGGCCCTTCCTGATCGAGGACGCGCCGCTGCTCGCCGAGATTTTCCGCGCCAGCATCGAGGAGCTGACCGCGGACGATTATAGCGAAACCCAGCAGGAGGCCTGGGCCTCGGCGGCGGATGACGAGGAGGAATTCGCGCAGCGCCTCGCGCGTCAGCTCACGCTCATCGTCACGTTGAACGGCGCCCCGATCGGCTTCGCGTCGCTCGCCAACAACGACACGGTCGACATGCTCTACATGCACCCGACCATGGCCGGGCACGGCGCCGGCACGATGCTGATCGACGCGCTCGAGAAGCTCTCCGCAGCACGCGGCGCGAAGCGCCTGACCGCGGATGTGAGCGATGCAGCGCTCGATTTCTTCTCCAAGCGCGGCTTCACGCCGCGGCAGCGCAACACGCTGCAGATCGGCGGCGAGTGGATGGCCAACACCACGATGGAAAAGCAGCTCAAGACCGGGCAGGCGGCCCCATGAAAGAGCGCCTCTATCTGTTCGACACCACGCTGCGCGACGGTGCGCAGATGAACGGCGTCGATTTCACGCTGCACGACAAGCTCACCATTGCGAAGCTGCTCGACGATCTCGGGATCGACTACATCGAGGGCGGCTATCCGGGCGCGAACCCGACTGATACCGAGCTGTTCGGGCGGGAGCGCAAGCTTGCCGCGACGTTCACGGCCTTCGGCATGACGCGGCGGCCGGGGCGCTCGACCTCCAACGATCCAGGGCTCACTGTCCTGCTCGACGCCAAGGCCGATGCGATCTGCTTCGTGGCGAAATCCTGGGACTATCACGTGCGCGTCGCGCTCGAGACCACGAACGAGGAGAATCTCGCCTCGATCCGCGACAGCGTGACCGCCGCAAAAGAGAAGGGGCGCGAGGTCCTGATCGACTGCGAGCACTTCTTCGACGGCTACAAGGCGAACCGCGAGTACGCGCTCGCCTGTGCCAAGACCGCCTATGCGGCGGGGGCGCGCTGGGTCGTGCTGTGCGACACCAATGGCGGCACGCTGCCGCACGAGGTCGAGGAGATCGTGCGCGAGGTGACCAAGCACGTGCCGGGCGATCACGTCGGCATCCATGCGCATAACGACACCGAGCAGGCGGTCGCGAACTCGCTTGCCGCGGTGCGTGCTGGCGCGCGGCAAATTCAAGGCACGCTCAACGGCGTCGGCGAGCGCTGCGGCAATGCCAATCTGGTGTCGATCATCCCAACCTTGAAGCTGAAGGCCGAATTTGCCGACAAGTTCGAGATCGCGATTTCGGACGAGAAGCTCAAATCGCTCGCGCATGCGGCGCATACGCTCGATGAGATGCTCAATCGCGCGCCGAACCGGCATGCTCCTTATGTCGGCGAGAGCGCCTTCGCCACCAAGGCCGGCATCCATGCGTCGGCAATCGTGAAGGATCCGGCGACCTACGAGCACATCCGGCCGGAGCTCGTCGGCAATCAGCGCAAAGTGCTGGTGTCGGATCAGGCCGGGCGCTCCAATGTGCTCGCCGAGCTCGAGCGCATCGGGCTCACAGTCGAGAAGAGCGATGCGCGCGTGAACCGGCTGCTCGAGGAGGTGAAGGAACGCGAGGCCGCGGGCTATGCCTATGAGGCGGCCGGCGCGTCGTTCGAGCTCCTGGCGCGCCGCCTGCTCGGCCGCGTGCCGCGCTATTTCGACGTCGAGAAGTTCGACGTCACCGTCGAGCAGCGCATCAATGCGCGCGGCGAACGCGTCACGGTATCGATGGCGATCGTGAAGGTGAAGGTCGACGGGGAAAGCCTGATCTCGGCCGCCGAAGGGATCGGGCCAGTCAACGCGCTCGACGTCGCGCTGCGCAAGGATCTCGGCAAGTACCAGAAGTACATCGAGGGGCTCGAGCTCACCGATTACCGCGTGCGCATCCTCAATGGCGGCACCGAAGCCGTGACGCGCGTGCTGATCGAAAGCCAGGACGAGACGGGCGAGCGCTGGACCACGGTCGGGGTATCGCCCAATATCATCGATGCGTCGTTCCAGGCGCTGATGGATTCGGTCGTCTATAAGCTCGTCAAGTCGGGAGCGCCGGCATGATCGATCATGTTTCCATCGCGGTCAGCGACCTCGGGCGCGCGGTCAAGTTCTACGAGGCCGTGCTCGGGACGATCGGCTACACGGCGATCGACGTGCGCGGCTCGACCGTCGGCTTTGGCAAGAAATATTCCGAGTTCTGGCTCAACGCGCGCCCGGAGATGACGCCGGTCCCGCCGCGCTCGGGCGCACATGTCTGTTTGCGCGCGCGCTCGACCGGTGAGGTCGACGCGTTTCACGCCGCCGCGCTCGCGAATGGCGGCAGCTCGGACGGCGCGCCGGGGCTGCGGCCGCATGATGGGGAGGGCGGCTACTACGCGGCCTTCATCCGCGATCACGACGGCAATCGGGTCGAGGCGGTGACGTTCACGCCGCGGTGAAGGTGGCGAATGGTAAGTAGTGAACAGAGTGGTTTGCTCTTCACCATTCACTATTCCTCCATTCACCATTCCCCCCTCACAGCCGCTCCACCGTCTCCGGCGCACCGACCTTCTCTTTTTCGCTCACCTTCGCGGCCGCGGCGCGCAGCTTGGGCAAGATCTCTTCCGGCGCCTCGGCGACCAGCAAATTGAACGCCATCTCGGGGCGCACGAAATCGAGCCGCCGCATGTGCTCGAACAGGGCGCACAGCGGGTCCCAGAACTGGCGGATGTTCAGGATCAGGATCGGCTTCTTGTGCCGGCCGAGCTGCGCCCAGGTGAGCTGTTCGACCAGCTCTTCGAGCGTGCCGATCCCGCCGGGCAGCGCCACGAAGGCATCCGCACGCTCGAACATGGTCTGCTTACGCACATGCATGTTGGTCGTGACGATGACCTCCTGCGCTTCGTTCTCGAGGCCTTCCTTGGTCTTGAGAAATTCCGGAATGATGCCGGTGACGCGGCCGCCATGCTCGAGCACGGATGCCGCGACCGCGCCCATCATGCCGCGCGACCCGCCGCCATAGACGAGGCCGATCTTCTCTTTGGCGAGCAGCTCGCCGAAGCGGCGTGCCGCCGCAATGAAGGCCGGGTCTGAGCCGGCGCTGGAGCCGCAATAAACGCAGACGGTTCGAATCGTGCTCATGCGGTTCCGATCTGCCACCCCGGTTCGAGAAGCGTCAAGGCGCGAAAACTGCGCATGATGTGATGCGCCGCGCGGCAAATGATCGATGGAACCGATCGTTCCGGCCTGATTTCGGAGAGCTGTTGCGCCCGCGGCGCAGAGGCGAAACCGGTGGCCGCACAAGGTCCTGCGGCGAGGAGCAAACGATTTTTCTTATGATTTGTCAGGATCATTTGTTAAACTGCGCGCGGGAGCCGAGAGGTTGAGATGGGGCGTCGCGGCGTTGCGTTTGTCGCTCTGGTGGCGGCCGTGATCTCGGCCGCATCGCTCACCTACGCGGTCTTTTGGGCCTACCAGGACGCGCCGGTTGCGCGCGACGCATCGCTCATGCCGGCGCAGCCGGCTGCGCCATCCTCCGCAGCACCTCCCGTCATGGCGCCGACCGCCGCGACCCGGTCCGCGCCACAATCCGCCGACGCGCCGCGCGCCGGCGCTCGGCCCGCCGTGGCACCGCCTGCCGACGAGGCTGCGGCGCCGCTCAAATCGGCGGCGAAGCCGCCCGTTGCCAGCCGTGACGCGAAGGCGATGCCGTCCCCGACTTCGCTCGCGAGCGCGCCGGCCGCCAGTCCGGCGCCGCAGTTAAGCGGGCACGATGCGGCGGTCAGGCCACCTCCAGAAGAACCGCCGCGAGATGCGGCGCCGGCAGCTTCGCTGCCCGTCGCTCCCGCGCCGGCGGAGCGTACGGAGTCGCGCCGGGTCGGATCGGCGCGGATCGTGACCGTGCCGCCCCCGGCGGCTGCGCCCGCGCCGCCGATCGAGCCAGCTGCGCCGCCGTCCGCACCCGGGCCGTTCGCGGCGCTGCCGGCGCATACCGACACGCCGACGATCGGCATCGCACCCGCGCCGGTGATACGCCGAAGCTTGCTGCGGCACGCCGCGCGCCGCCGCGTTGCGACGCTGCGGCCGCAAGTTCCGATGAGTCGGCCGGCCGCGCAGGAGGCACGGCCGATCACGGTTCTGCGCGGCGGTCCGTCGATCCGCGTGGCACCAACTCTTCCAGATGCGTCCGCTGTCGCGCTGGCGGCACCGCCGGTGCTGCGCGTGATCCGTCCGCGCCCGCTCGATCCCCGTCTTGGGCCGCCGGGCCCGCTGATCCTGCGCGTTCAGGACTAAGTCGAAAGCGCTGAGCGCGCCTGGATTTCGAAACCGGGGAGGTGTCCCGACGGCGCGAAGCTCTTATATGTCGTTCGGGGATAGACCAGCCGTCCCGGGGTTCATGAACGCACCGCAGCCACCCGCAAGTTTTACCCGCCCAGCCGTGTCCGCCGACCGCGGCGCGCTGGTGCGCACGCTCGTGCATCTGTGGCCCTACATCTGGCCCTCGGATCGGGCGGATCTGAAGTGGCGCGTCGTGGTCGCGACGCTGCTGCTGCTCGCCGCCAAGCTCGCGACCATCGCGGTGCCGTTCACGTTCAAATGGGCGGTCGACGCCCTGACCGGTGACGTGAAGCCGCCGGAAGTGCCGGGCTGGATGTCTTCCTGGACGCTGTGGATGCTCGGCGCGCCGATCCTGCTCACCGTGGCATATGGCGGCACGCGTATCCTGATGGCGCTGCTCACGCAGGTGCGCGATGGCATCTTCGCGAAGGTGGCGATGCATGCGGTGCGGCGGCTGGCGCATCTCACCTTCGAGCACATGCACCTGTTGTCGCTGCGCTTCCATCTCGAGCGCAAGACCGGCGGGCTCACCCGCGTGCTCGAGCGCGGCCGCAACGGCATCGAGACGATCGTGCGCATGGTGATCCTGCAACTGGTGCCGACGATCGTCGAACTCGCGCTGATCACCGGCGTGCTGCTCTGGATGTTTGACTGGCGCTACGTTGCGATCATTCTGGCGACGGTCGTGATCTACATGACCTACACCTACTTCGCGACCGAATGGCGCATCGGTATCCGTCGCAAGATGAATGACAGCGACAGCGACGCCAACACCAAGGCAATCGACTCGCTGCTCAATTACGAGACGGTCAAATATTTCGTCGCCGAGGAGCGCGAGGCCACGCGCTACGACCGCACCATGGCGCGTTACGAGGACGCGAGCGTCAAGGCCTATACCTCGCTCGCAGTGCTGAACGCGGGCCAGGCGGTGCTGTTCACGCTCGGGCTCACCGGCGCGATGGCGCTGTGCGTCGCCGGCATCCGCAACGGCACCAACACGGTCGGCGACTTCGTCCTGATCAACTCGATGATGATCCAGCTGTACCAGCCGCTGAACTTCATGGGCATGGTGTATCGCGAGATCAAGCAGGCGGTGACCGACATCGAGATCATGTTCGGGATTCTCGCGCGCGAGCCCGAGATCGAGGATCGTCCCGGCGCCACGCCGCTGGCCATCGCGCGCGGCGCGATCCGCTTCGAGGATGTGTGCTTCGCGTATGATCCGGCGCGGCCGATCCTGAAAGGGATCAGCTTCGAGGTCCCGGCCGGGCGTACGGTCGCGATCGTCGGGCCGTCCGGCGCCGGCAAATCGACCATCTCGCGGCTGTTGTTCCGCTTCTACGACGTGACCGGCGGACGCATCACCATCGACGGCCAGGACATCCGCAATGTGATGCAGAAATCGCTGCGCGCCGCGATCGGCATGGTCCCGCAGGACACCGTGCTGTTCAACGACACGATCCGCTACAACATCCGCTACGGCCGCTGGGACGCAAGCAATGCCGAGGTCGAGGAGGCGGCCCAGCTCGCGCAGATCGACGGCTTCATCCGGATGGCGCCGGAAGGCTACGAGACCGAGGTCGGCGAGCGTGGGCTCAAGCTCTCCGGCGGCGAGAAGCAGCGCGTCGCGATCGCGCGCACGATCCTGAAAGGTCCGCCGATCCTCTTGCTCGACGAGGCAACCTCGGCGCTCGACAGCCACACCGAGAAGGAGATTCA
>Ga0081539_10006974_pt1 | contig 10492 bp, 7 predicted proteins | sample TabmetS4T2R2_FD_71023 | JGI IMG/M metagenome (GOLD analysis project Ga0081539, IMG submission 71023) | Tabebuia heterophylla rhizosphere microbial communities from the University of Puerto Rico - S4T2R2 | ecosystem: Host-associated > Plants > Roots > Rhizosphere ... | reverse complement strand
CGCAGGGCATGACGCAGTCGAAGAGATGGATGGGGTCGGAGATGGCGCGCGCACCGAGGTATTCGTCGAGCGTCAACGGCTTCTTCATCAGCGCATGCGGGAACTTCAGCGCGTTGTCGCGTTGGGCGACGCAGATCTTGCCGAAATCCTCGCGCGTGGCGCCGTAGTGCTTCATGTAGTTGCGGGTGATCAACGCGAAGCCCGAATTGGGGCCGCCCGAGCCGTAGGGATAGACGGCATCCTGGGCGAAGCGCGAGAAGGTCGACAGCATGCGGCGGAAGGAATCGACCTGGTTGGTGTCGCCGGCGACGCAGACCACGACCTCGGCATCGCCGCACTGCACGGCGCGCGCCGCCCGGCGCAGCGCCACGACGCCGCTGGCGCCGCCCAGCGGCACGTGGTCGAGCCAGCGCGGGCTCAAGCCGAGATGCTGGGTGAGGCCGATCGCGGTGTCGGGGCCGACGGTGAAGCTCGACAGCGACAGGCCGTCGATGTCGCTGCTCTTGAGGCCGGCACGCTGGACCACCTCGCGCACCGCGCGACCGACCCACCAGTGCGCGGTGTTGGTCGAGTAGCGCCGGTACGGGATGGTGACCGGGGCGGCGATGACGATGCCGTCGTAGGGCTGTCTCATCGCTTCACACGAACAGCTGGATGCTGCCGAGCGCGGCATCGCAGTTGATGAGGTCGACGCGCTTCAGGCGGATCTTCAGGTTGCCGTCGACCGTGGCGAGATGATGCGTTACCCAGGCGGCGTAGAGCGTCTGCTCGTCGGCCCGGCTTTCGACGTAGTGCATCGGCGTCCAGGTGACGTAGCGCCCCTCGCCGTCGTCGCGCTCGTCGACCTGCGGCAGTTGCAGCACGTGATGGCAGCGGCTTTTGGGGCTCTGGCTATAGGTCGCTTTGCCCTTGAGCCGATCGATGCGGATGCGCAGCAGCAGCTTGTCCTCGTACATCAGCGAGGTGGTGAGCCTGGGATCGGTCTGGCCCCATTCGACCGGCATCCAGTAGTGGCCGTCCTCGGTGAAGAGATTGAGCCAGTCATCCAGGCGCTGCTGGTCGAGAAGCCGCGCCTCGCGCACGACGAAATCGATGAGTTGCTGATCAGTGGGCACGGTGGTCATGCGCGGCCTCTGTCACCCCGAGCGTAGCGAGGGGCCTTTACGGAACAGGAAAGGTCCCTCGCTACGCTCGGGATGACACCGGGGCTCGTGGCAGGCATCTGCGCTTCCAAATCACAGGCTCATCGTCATGAACTTGGTCCAGGCGCGGAACTGGTTGCGCATCTGCCCTTCCGAGGTGCCGTCGGTCACGACATTGCGCTGCCCGGGCTCGTCGGCGGCGTAGAGCCGCTGGATGTTGACCCATTCGTTGCCGTTGCTGGCCAGGCCCGCCTGGGCGCGCTCATAGACCTCGAGATCGTCGTGGCCCACGATCGAGGTCGGCGCATTGACCAGCCGGTTGTACATCACCGTGCGCTCCAGCAGCATGTCCGGCGCCCCGACCAAGCGAAACGCCCACGATTCGACCAGCGTCTTGTTGGCGGCGAGCGGCTTGAAGAGGCGCAACAGCTGGATGGGACCCTTCACTGTGACGTTGGGGAAATAGACCGTGTTGTGCCGGTTCTCGCCCAGGATCCCCTTGGCCCGTTCCTCACCATAGGCCGCCTTCATCTGGTCGAAGTACCCCGGCACGGCCGAATAGTCGGAATGGATGGAATGCGACACGCCGGTATGGCCATGCCCGTTCTCCCAGACGCGGATGCCCATGGTCTGGAAGAATTCATACGGGCTCGCAAACGGCGCGTAGATCTCGACAGCCATCGGCTTCTGGGCGCCGGCCGGGGCCGACTTCCAGACATCGACGGTCGTGCCCGCCGAGGACTGATGGGCGATCATCGGGTGGCAGGTGTCGGTCAGATTGTCGACCAGCATCTTCCAGTTACAATCGTGCGTGTAGCGCAGCACGCCTCCCGCCACTTCCAATTTCCCGGCGGGCGAACGATCGACCATATTGTCGATGCTCGAGAGAGACTCGCCGAAGAACTCATCGAAGCCGAGCCCGACGTCAGAAAGCTTGCCGAAGACGAAACCGCGATAATTGCGGACATGGCGCACCGGCGTCATGCCGCGCGCGCCGTGGCTCTCGGCAAAGCCGGTATTGTCGTAGCCGCTCTTCAGCGGAATGCCGGCCAGGGTGCCGTCGAGGCGGAAGGTCCAGGCATGGTAGGGGCAGCGGAAGAAGCGGCCGACGTTGCCGCAGCTCTCGCCGGTCAGCCGCGTGCCCTTGTGTGGGCAGCGATTGTACAGGACTTTGATGGTGTCCGGGGTATCGCGCACCATGATGACGGGCTGCGCGCCGATCGTCGTGGCGTAGTAGTCGCCAACCTTCGGCACCTGGCTGTCGTGGCCGACATAGATCCATGTGTTGGCGAAGAGATGCTCCATCTCCAGCTCGAACAGTTCCTGGTCGAGATAGAGGTCGCGATGGACCTCGGTCTCGCGCACCAGGGCGGAGATGGCCTGTCGATTGCCTCGGTACTTGCTGATCATAGGAAGCTCTCGATGGTCTTGATGGTGTCGTCGAGCGCGCGTCCTTCGGCGTCGGCAAGCGCGGCGGTGCGCAGCCGGCGCATCCAGTCCGCCGCATCGGCACGGCCGTCGAGCCTCGCCGCCATCGCCATCAGGCGCGAGAACCTGCCCTCGCCCGCGTCGTGGGTGTCCGAGTAGCCCTTCACCAGCCGGCGCGCCTCGAGGATTTCCGTCGCCAACGCGACGTCACGGCGCGCAACGGTGCGGGCGAGATCGAGCCAGGCCTCGATGTGCGCCTGCTCGCGGCGATGACGCAGTGTGCCGCGGCGGAAGCGGCGCAGGCCGGCCAGAAGATAGAGTGTCAGGAACCAGCCGATGGTGCCGCTCCTCACCCGCCGACCGTGATCGACAAAGCGGCGCAGAAAGCCAAGCACGCGCGGACTCGTTTCGATCCAGAGCCCGAGCCCCGCCGGCAGGGTGCCGCAGACCTCTTCCATGCGCGGATGCATGAACTCGGTCGCATAGACGATCTGATCCGGCCTGGCCGCCACCTCGGCGCGCACACGGGCGAAGCGGCTGTCGCGCGTCTTGAGGTCGGCGACGCGGATCACGTCGTCGTAGGCCATGGCGCGCGCGATCTGCTTGGCGGCGGCCGCGGTGAGCACGTCGGCACCGAACTCGGCAAAAGCGTCGACGCGATCGAGATATTCGCGCCCGTAGGCAACGTCCTGGAAATCGACGACGCGGGCCAGGCCTGCCGCGACCATGCCGTGCACGGCTGAAGGCAGCTTGCGCGCGCGCTCGATCAGGGCATCAAAGCCGGCATCGCCGATCGGCTTCAGGTCGGGAAACTCTTTGCGGACGGTGTTGCCCGAGGGCGCCGGCGTCGGCGCCTTGAGCTCAGCCACGGCCGCATCGTAGGCGCGACCGAAGGCGCGCAGGCTCGCTTCGACACCGACGCCCGTCTCGCGAATGGTCGCCTCGTAGGCGTCGCGCGGGAACGGCAGAGCGCCAGAGGCCGCCAGGGCACCGAATAGGGCTGCCGAGATCACGCTTTCCGACTGCTCGGCGATGACCGCCATGTCGAAGGCGAGGAACTGCTTGCTGGCGGCGCGCGCCGCCTCATGAACCTTGGCCGGATCGCCCGCGCCGTCACCTGGCGCGATTTTCTCGCTCACCGCATAGGCGCGGTGCGACGAGGCGATCAGCGTGGTGCGATCGGGCGAGACCAGCCCGCGCTGCATGGCGCGGCCGGCCTCCATCAGCTCGGCGCCGATCACGATGTCGACCTCGCCGGGCACTGGCATCAGCGACAGCACGGGACGGCGGCCCGAGCCGTCGGACTGGATCGCCTCGACATAGTAGATGGTGGCGCCGGTGCGCTGGGCGACGCCGGGCACCGACGTCGCTTGCGCCAGCCAACCCTGGCTTTCGATCAGGGCCACGATCCAGTCGACCAGCACGCCGCCGCCCTGGCCGCCCATCGCCATCACCGCGATGGCGGTCGGCCGTCGCGTGTCGAGGGTCGGCGAGGAAAGGACCGCGTCCATGATCAGGCCAGCCGCAGCCGCCGCTTCGCGCGCAGGCGCTGGAAGAAGCCGATTACCGTGGCGCGCATCCCTGCCACCCAGCGGTCCCAGCCCGTGGGATTGATGATGATGTCGGCGCGATAGAAGGACGGGCAGAGCACCGCCGCCTCAGCGACGTCGCCGCAGTTGCCGCAGCCCACGCAGGAATTGTCGACCGCCGCGACCGGATCGTCCTTCAGCGGATCGGCCGTCTGCTTGACCGAGAGCGAAGGGCAGCCCGAGAGGCGGATGCAGGCGTGATCGCCGGTGCAGACATCCTCATCGACGCCGAAGCGCTGGCGCACCATGCGCTGGCCCGCCTTCACCGCCTTGGCGAACAACGGCCGCTCGCGGCGCTGCCGGTTCAGCATGCATTCCGACGAGGCCACGATCACCTTGGGTCCCGGCTGGTCGGTCGTCAGCGCCTCCTTCAGCGTGTCGCGCACGCGGGCGACATCGTAGGTGCGGTCGATCTGGCGCACCCAGCCGACCCCCATGCCCTTGACGGCTTCGGTGATGGCATGCCGCGTCGAACGCGACCGGTTGTTGGCCCGCGACGACAAAAGGTCCTGGCCGCCGGTCGCCGCCGAATAGTGGTTGTCGACGATCAGCACCACGCCGTCGCTCTTGTTGAACACGGCGTTGCCGATGCCCGAGGTCAGCCCGTTATGCCAGAAGCCGCCGTCACCCATCATGGCAATCGACCGCTTGGCCGCCTTGACGTTGAACGCCGACGCCGAGGCCGGGCCCAGACCGTAGCCCATGGTGGTCGTGCCGATGTTGAAGGGCGGCATGATCGAGAACAGATGGCAGCCGATGTCGGCCGCGACGTGGTGCGGCCCCAGCTCGCGCTCGACCAGCTTCATGGCGGCGAAGATCGGCCGCTCCGGGCAGCCGGTGCAGAAGCCGGGCGGACGCGGCGGCACGACCTCGGCCAGCGCGCGCGCGTGCTTCTCTTCCAGAGCCGGTGGCGCATTCGAGGCGCGCACGGACGGCGCCAGCCTGTCGGGAATCCATTGCCGCACGAAGGCGCCGATCGCATCGCCCATGACCTGGGCGGTGTATTCGCCCGCCATGGGAAACAGGTCCTTGCCCGAAAGCGGTGTCGAGATACCCGCCTGGCGCAGGATCTTGGAGAGCGCCTGCTCGATGAAGTCGGGCTGCCCCTCCTCGACCAGCAGCACCGCGCGCTTGTTGCGGCAGAACTCGGCGACTTCGTCCGGCACCAGGGGATAGGTGACGTTCAGCACATAAAGAGGAATGCGGCTGGTTCCCCAGACGTCGGCCAGGCCAAGCCCCTGCAGCGCCCGCAGCACGCCGTTGTACATGCCGCCCTGCAGGATGATGCCGACATCGCCGATATCGCCCGCCACGAACTCGTTCATTCCGCGTTCCTTGATGAACGTCACCGCCGCGGGCCAGCGCTTCTCGATCTTCTCCTTTTCATGGACGTAGGAAGCGGGCGGCAGGACGACACGGCCGGTATCACGCCGCGGCGCCTCCAGCGCATCCTTCACGCTCATCGTCGGCCGCTGGTTGGCCTTGGTGCGGAAGCTGCCGCGCACATGGCAGGCGCGGATGCGGACCTCCAGCATCACCGGCGTGTTCGACGCCTCGGAGAGCTCGAAGCCCAGCTCGACGGACCGCACGATGCTTTCGAGGTCGGGCCTGGGATCGAGCAGCCAGACCTGCGATTTCATCGCATAGGCGTGGCTGCGCTCCTGCATGATCGAGGAGCCCTCGCCGTAATCCTCGCCGACGATGATCAGCGCGCCGCCGGTGACGCCACCCGACGCCAGGTTGGCGAGCGCATCCGACGCAACGTTCGTGCCGACCGGCGACTTGAAGGTGACGGCGCCGCGAATGGGATACATCACCGAGGCCGCGAGCGTTGCCGCCGCCGTCGCCTCGCTGGCGCTGTTCTCGAAGTGGACGCCGAGATCGGAGAGGATGTCCTGGGCGTCCGCGAGCACGTCCATCAGATGTGAGATCGGCGCGCCTTGATATCCTGCGACATAGCCCACGCCCGACTGCAGCAGGGCCTTGGTGATGGCGAGGATGCCCTCGCCGTGGAACACCTGCCCGTCACCGAGCCGGAGGTCCTCTACTTCTTTCGCGAAGGATCGTTCAGCCATCGGGCGCCCCTCGTGGCAACGGGAGATATTTAAGGAGTGAAGCTTTTATCTGTCAATCGATCGCAGCCGGCCTTGACTATCCTTTTCGAGAAACTTTAGGATTGAAATATCTCTTGGGCTGGGGACGGGCTTTCAATGGCTCGACAGGAACTGGTCGATCGCAGCCGCGAAGGCGTGCGGCATATGGTCGGGAAGCGGCACGGTGCCCGCTTCGATCTCGATCAGCTTGCTGCCGGCAATGCTGGCGGCGACGGTGGGCGCATGCGGATGGGCGTGCGGATCGGCCATGGGGGAGATCACCAGGGTCGGACAGCGCACCAGTGGCAGCCGCGGTTCCATCACGTAGCGGCCGACGACCCGATGGCCTTCGGCGGCGCGCGGTCCCGCCTTCAGTGCATCGACGATGAAGCGTTCGAGAAGATCGCCGCGGCCCTCGGGATAGAAAGGCTGCCGCCGCGCCCACAGTTCCTGGAGATGCCGGCCGTCGACATGGGCTGTGACCTCGTCGATCACGCGCCTGCCGGGCTCCTTCGCCCGCCGCGCCGCATCGACATAGGGGCAGGCCGACAGGATCAGCGCCTCGACCCGTTCGGGCCGCGACGCCGCCATCTCGACGGCGATAGCCGCCCCGGTGTGATGGCCCGCGACCACGGCGCGGGTGAGCCCCAACGCGTCCAGCACCTCGTGCGCGGCCGCCGCCCAGGCTTCGATGGAATCCTGGCCGTCCGGCAGGGGTTGCGAATCGCCGAAGCCCACGGTGTCCATGGCGATGGTGCGGTAGCGGGCGCCGAGCAACGGCAGCACCTCGCGATATTCGTCCCAGGATCTCGGCGTCTGGTGCAGCAGCAGGACCGGCCGGCCGGCGCCGCAGGCCGCGACATGCACAAGTCCGGATTTGATGCGCACGAAAGAGCGTTCGATCATGTCACCACGGGGATCAGGGCTGAAAAAAGGAGATAGTGATGAAGAATAGCATTGCGGCGGCAGTCGTCGCCGCCTCTCTTGGGTTTGCCACGGCCGCGCAGGCCGAGATCACGGTCGGGTTCATCACCTCGCAGAGCGGGCCAGGCTCGTCGATCGGCGTGCTCTACGACCGCGGCATGAAGGCGGCTGTCGAGTACGCCAGCAGCGTGGGCGCCGAGAAGATCAAGTTGATCCAGCTCGACGACGGGTCCGATCCATCGTCGGCGACGCGCAATGCGCGGAAGCTCGTCGAGGAGAACAAGGTCGACCTGCTGATCGGCACCTCCACGGCCGCCTCGACCAGCGCCATGGTGCCGATCGCCAACGAGCTGAAGGTGCCGATGATCGCCATCTCGCCGATCAGCGTCGCGGCCAACGAGGCCGGCGACCGCTGGGCGATCGTCATGCCGCAGCCGCCCACCTTGATGGTGAAGGTCGTGGTCGACCGCATGAAGCGCGACGGCGTCAAGCAATTCGCCTATATCGGCTTCTCCGACGCCTGGGGCGATCTCGTCTACAACGGCGCGCAGAAGCCCGCCGAAGCGGACGGCCTGAAGATCCTGACCAACGAGCGTTATGCGCGGACCGACACGTCGGTGACCGGCCAGGTGCTGAAGATGATGGCGGCCAAGCCCGACGCCGTGCTGCTGGGCGGTGCGGCGACCCAGGGCGCGCTGCCGCCGCTGGCGCTGGCCGAGCGCGGCTACAAGGGCCCGTTGTACGGGACGCCGGCGCTGCTCAACACCGACTTCATCCGCGTCGGCGGCAAGTCGGTCGAGGGCGTGCAGGTCTCGGCCGGGCCGGTGATCGTGGCCGAGCAGCTGCCCGACACGCACTTCAGCAAGAAGATCTCCATGGACTTCCGCGCCGCCTACCAGAAGGCGAACGGCACGCCGACCTCGGACGGCTTCTCGGCCTACTCCTTCGACGCCTGGCTGGTGTTTTTGGACGCTGCCAAGCGGGCGATGGCCGCGGGCGCCAAGCCCGGCACGCCGGAGTTCCGGGTGGCGCTGAAGAACGCGATCTTCAGCACCAAGGACCTTGTGGGCACGCACGCCATCTACAACTACAAGCCGAGCGACAGCTACGGCGTCGACGAGCGCGCGCTGGTGATGGTGCGGCTGCAGAACGGCCAGTGGAAGTATGAGCCCTGAGCCGATGGCCCTGAGCCGATGAACGGCGAGATCGCAGCAATTCTGGCGATGGACGGCATCGCCAGCGGGGCCATCTATGTCCTGATCGGCCTCGGCCTGGTGCTGATCTTCGCCGTGACGCGCGTGATCTTCGTGCCGTTCGGCGATATCGCCGCCTTCACGGCGCTGAGCCTCGCCTCGCTGGAAACGGGAGGCCGGCCGGGCACGGTCGGCCTGGTGGCGGTGCTCGCGGTCCTGGCGACGGCGGTCGAGGCGACCGCTCTCGCCAGGAACCGCGCATTCCATCGGCTGCCGCGCGCTCTGCTGTTCTATCTTGTCCTGCCGCTGATACCGGCCGCGGCGGTCTGGTTCGCCGCCGGAACGACCCTGTCGATGCCGCTCCGGATCGTGCTGTCGCTCGCCCTCGTCCTGCCGATCGCGCCACTGCTCGACCGCATCGTGTTCCGGCCGATCGCCGACGCCTCGGTCCTGCTGCTGCTGACCGTGGCGGTGGCGCTGCACTTTGCGCTGAGCGGGCTCGGCCTGATGTTCTTCGGCCCCGAGGGCGTGCGTACCAAGCCATTGACCGATGCCGTGTTCGACGTCGCGGGCCTCGTCGTCAACGGCCAGATGCTGCTGATCCTGGCCGCCTCGATCGTGTTCTGCGGTCTGCTGTTCCTCTATTTCGAGTTCACCATCCAGGGCAAGGCGCTGCGCGCCACGGCGGTCAACCGGGTCGGCGCACGCCTGGTCGGCATCCGGCCGACCTCGACCGGCACCATCGCCTATCTGCTGGCCTCCCTGCTCGCCGGCATCTCGGGCGTGCTGATCGCGCCCGTGACGACGATCTTTTACGACTCGGGCTTCCTGCTTGGCCTGAAGGCGTTCGTGGGCGCCATCATCGGCGCCATGGTGAGCTATCCCGTGACGGCGCTGGGTGCCGTCATGGTCGGCCTGCTGGAAAGCTTCACCTCGTTCTGGCTCAGCGCTTACAAGGAAGTGTTGGTCTTCAGCCTGCTCATTCCCGTGCTGCTGTGGCGCTCGCTCGCCGTTGCCGGCAGCGAGGAGGAAGAGGCCGAGGAATGACGCGCCTGCAATTCCACCTCGTCGCGGCCGTCGGGGTCCTGCTGCTGGCGCTGGCGCCGTTCCTGCTCAGCCCGTTCAGCATCACGCTGATGAACTTCATCGGCATCTATGCGCTGGCCGTGCTCGGCCTGGTGCTGCTGTCGGGCATCGGCGGCATGCTGTCGTTCGGCCAGGCCGCCTTCGTCGGCATCGCCGCCTATGCCACCGCCTGGCTGACCACACGCACCGGCTATTCGCCGTGGCTCGGCCTGGTGCTGGGCCTGACCCTCACCGGCCTGGTCGCCGCGATCCTGGGGGCGGTGACGCTGCGGCTCGGCGGGCACTTTTTGTCGCTCAGCACCATCGCCTGGGGGCTGGCGACCTACTTCCTGTTCGGCAACCTGCCCTTCCTCGGCCAGTTCAACGGCATCAGCGAAGTCCCGCCCATCTCGATCGGCGGCTATGCGCTGTCGAGCAGCGACAGCATCTACTATCTGATCTGGCTCTCGGTGATCGCCTCGCTCGTGCTGTCGGCCAACCTGCTCGATTCACGCGAGGGGCGCGCCGTGCGCGCGCTGCGCGGCGGCGGCATCATGGCCGAAAGCCTCGGCATCGACCCGTTCCGCGTCAAGCTGATCACCTTCGTGATCGCCGCGCTGCTGTCGGCGCTGTCCGGCTGGCTCTATGCCCACATGAGCCGCTTCGTCAGCCCCGCGCCGTTCGACGTCAATGTCGGCATCCTCTACCTCCTGATGGCGATGGTCGGCGGCATGGCCTACCTGTCGGGCGCGATCGTGGGCGCGGCCGTCGTCACCCTGCTGAAGAACAGCATCCAGGACTGGCTGCCGGTGATCTCGCCCGGCGCCTCGGGCCAGCTCGAAGTCATCGTGTTCTCGGTGCTGTTCATCCTGCTGCTGCAGCGGGCCCGCGCCGGCATCGTGCCCCTTGCCCTGCGCTGGCTGCCGCGTGTGCAGCCCGTCCCGCCCCGCGCCTCCGGCGCGCTCGCGCACCGCCGGCAGCCCGAGCGCGGCCAACCAATCCTGAGCGTCGCCGGCGCGACCCCCCGCTTCCGGGGCCCTGTCGCCGCCGACAAAATG
>Ga0081539_10006973_pt1 | contig 10492 bp, 9 predicted proteins | sample TabmetS4T2R2_FD_71023 | JGI IMG/M metagenome (GOLD analysis project Ga0081539, IMG submission 71023) | Tabebuia heterophylla rhizosphere microbial communities from the University of Puerto Rico - S4T2R2 | ecosystem: Host-associated > Plants > Roots > Rhizosphere ... | reverse complement strand
GAACCGCAGCGCTGCCGCGGTCCCTGCGGGCACCTCGCCGGCCGCCACCGAGAAGGTCTCCGGCGCCGGCCGCCGCTCCCACCACTCCTCGACGGCGTCCAGCTCGACGCCGAGCCCGGCCGCGAGCCCGCGCACCACGGACCCCCAGGCCAGCGACAGCACCCCGGGGAGCAGCAGCATCGGCGTGTCGTCCATCGCGCCGGCGAAGCCCATGATCTCGAAGAGGACGAGCGCGTTGTCGTACGTCGCGTAGTTGAGGATCTCGGAGCAGCGCACCTCGTCGATCCGCTCGCTGATGCCGGTGAGCACGAGCGGCAGGACGTCGTTCGCGAAGCCCGGGTCGATCCCGTTGACGAACAGCGACGCCCCGCCCGCCTCCGCCGCCGCGACCACCGGCCGGTAGGCGTCGTCCGGCAGGACGGCGTACGGGAACTGCAGGAACACCGGCCCGCTGGAGACCACGTTGACGCCGGCGGCGAGGAACCGCTCCAGGTCGAGCAGCGCCTTGTCGATCCGGTTGTCCGTCATCGCGCTGTGGACGATGCAGTCCGGCTCGAGCGCCAGCAGCGCGTCGGCGTCGTTGCTCGCCACGACGCCGAGGTCGCGCCCCAGGCCGGCCAGCCGGCCGGCGTCGACGCCGGCCTTCTCCGGCGACGAGACCCAGCACCCCACGAGCTCCAGCTCGGGGTGCGCGTCGATCCCGGCCAGGCTGTGCCGGCCGACGTTCCCGGTCGCCCACTGCACCACGCGATACGTCATGTCGCTCTCACAGGTCCGGCAGGCCGAGCTCGAGGTTCGGCCGGTCGAGGCCGCCGTCCACGTCGATCACCTTGCCGGTGACGTACGAGCCGGCCGGTGAGCACAGCCACAGCACGGTCGCCGCGATGTCCTGCGGCGACCCGACCCGCCGCAGCAGCGGGATCTCCTCCAGCTTCGCGCGCAGCTCGTCGTTCGACGTCACCAGCTCCAGCGCCGACGTCGCGATCGCGCCCGGCGCGACGGCGTTCACCCGGATCCGCGGCGCCAGGTCGGCCGCCGCGAGCTCGCACCAGTGCGCCAGCGCCGCCTTCGCCGTCCCGTAGCCCAGGTAGCCTCGCCCGGACAGCCGGCCCATCGCCGACGTCACCGACACCACGCTGCCGCCGCCGTTCTCCAGCATCGACGGCACCGCGGCGCGGGTGAGCGCGTGCGCAGTGAGCACGTTGAACGAGAACGCCCGCGCCAGGAACCCCGTGCTGGTGTCGAGGAACGCCCGCGGCGGGGTGCCGCCGACGTTGTTGACGACGACGTCGATCCGCCCCAGCTCCTCGCGCGCCACCGTCGCCAGGTTCGCGACGGCGTCGAGGTCGGACAGGTCGGCGGCGGCCACCACGGCCCGCCGGCCGTGGCCCTTGACCAGCTCCGCGACCTCGGCGAGGTCGGACTCCGTGCGCGACGACAGGACGACGTCCGCGCCCGCCTCCGCCAGCGCCACCGCGACGGCGGCACCGATGCCACGCCCCGCGCCGGTCACGATCGCCACGCGGTCGTCCAGCCGGAACAGCTCCGAGATCGTCACGCGCGCCCTCGCATCCGTGCCACGACGAAATGATGGACTCCATTAATATCGGTGCCGTGCCGCGCGACGCAACAGACACCCGGGAGCGGTTGATCCGCGCCGGCGAGCACCTGTTCGCCCGCCAGGGCGTGGACGGCGCGCGCACGGCCGACATCCGCAAGGCGGCCGGCCAGGCCAACGAGTCCGCGCTGCACTACCACTTCGGCAACCGGCAGGGCCTGCTGGTGGCGATCTTCACCAAGCACCTGCGGGCCACCGAGCCGGCCCGGCGTGCCGCCCTGGCCGGGCTGACCGGCGACGGCGTCGAGCGAGGCGGCGGGCCGCAGCTGCGGCGCGTCGTCGAGGCCCTGGTGGTGCCGGACGCCGAGCGGCTCCACTCCCCCGACGGGCGGGACTACCTGCGGATCATCGTGCAGGTGGCGGGCCGGGCCGGCGTCCAGCGAGGTCCGGCGCGGCTGCCGATCGAGGACAGCGCGCTGGCGCGGGTGCTGGAGCACCTGGCGGACCGGCTGACCGGGCGGCTGCCGGAGCCTGTCGCGCGGGAGCGGGTGGCGGCCGCCATCGGCTTCCTCACGATCACGCTCGCGGACCGGGCGCGCCGCATCGACGAGGGCGAGGCCGTCCTGGTCGACCACGAGACCTTCACCGGCGAGCTCGTCGCCATGATCACCGCGGCGATCTCGGCCGAACCTGACAACGTCGATAGGTAGGCTCGGAGGATGTGGCAGGCGTGGCGGCACCGCTGGCGGCACGGCCGGGATCCCCGGCAGGCCCGCTTCCTCACCCTCGCCAGCCTGCGGTGGATGATCCGTCACCGCGCCTACACACCCTGGTACCTGGTGCGCTACTGGCGCCTGTTCGTGCTCCGGCTGCGGCGGCCGGACGTCGTCCTGCTCGGCATGGTCTTCCTCGGGAAGGGGACGACGCTCGCGGCGCGGCCGGGCTACGGTCGGCTCGTCGTCGGCCGCTGGGTGCACATCGGCGACCTGACGCGGCTGCGCGCGCACGAGGGCACGCTGCGCATCGGCGACAAGGTCGTGATGGGCAGCGACAACACCGTCAACTGCTACCTGGACGTCGAGATCGGCGCGGCGACGCTGATCTCCGACTGGGTGTACGTGACGGACTTCGACCACGTCACCGAGGACCTCACGGTCCCGATCAAGGACCAGGGCATCGTGAAGTCGCCGGTGCGGATCGGGCCGGACTGCTGGCTGGGCGTGAAGTCGACGGTCACGCGGGGCACGGTCGTGGGCCGCGGCTGCGTGCTGGCGGCGCACGCGGTGGCGCGCGGCGAGTACCCGGACCTGTCGATCATCGCCGGCGTCCCCGGCCGGGCGGTCCGCAACCGCCGCACGCGGTACGAGCAGACGGCGGCGCGGCGTCGGGCCCTCGCCGACATGGCCCGCAAGCACGCCGAGGCGGCTCGCACCACAGGGCCGTGATCATGCGATTCCCGGACGCCCGCCACGCGAAATGAGGCTTCGGGACGTCGGCGGCGTCCGGGAATTGCATGATCACGGCCTACTCGAGCGGGACGTGCCGGGTCATGCCGGCGACGCGACCCTGGCCGGCTCCGGCTCGGCCGGTTCGGGTCGGAGGGCGACCGGCTCCGGGGTCTCGGTGAGGCCGATCCGGTCGTGCAGCCGGCGCAGCGGCGCCGGTGCCCACCAGTTGGCGCGGCCCATGAGCGTCATCGCCGCCGGCACCACCAGCATCCGGACGACGGTGGCGTCGACGAGGACGGCGAGCACGAGCCCGAGGCCGACCTGCTTCACCGGCGAGAACCCGCCGGCCACGAACGCGCCGTAGACCACCGCCATCAGCGCCGCCGCGGCGGTGATGATGCCGCCGGTGCGCCGCAGGCCCTGCTCCACCGCGCGGTCGTTGTCGCCGGTCCGCCGGTGGCTCTCCGCGATGCGGCCGAGCAGGAACACCTCGTAGTCCATCGACAGGCCGAACGCGATGGCGAAGACGAGCACCGGCGTCGTGATGCTGAGCGCGCCGAGCGCGTCGGTGCCGACGAGGCCGCCGAGGTGACCGTCCTGGAACACCCAGACCAGGGCGCCGAAGCTCGCGCCCAGGCTCAGCAGGTTCATGACGATCGCCTTCAGCGGCAGCACCACGGAGCCGGTGAAGAGGAAGAGCAGCACGAACGTGGCGGCGAACAGCACCGCGGCCGCCCAGGGCGCCCGGTCGCGCAGCGCCTGCTCGTAGTCGACGAGCCTCGCGGCGTCACCCGCGACCTCGACCGGCGCGGGTGCCGGCAGGTCGCGGACCGCCGTCACCAGTCGCTTGGCCACGTCGCCCTGGCTCTCGCCGAACGGCGTGACGTCGACGACGGTCAGCCCCGGCACGCCCTCACGGACGGCGACCGACCGGACGCCGTCGAGCCGGCCCAGCTCGGCCCTGTACGCGGCGAGGCGCTCCGGCGCGACGGTGCCCCGGGCCACGACGGTCACCGGGTCGACGTCCGCCGACAGGTCGAAGCGCGACTCGGCGGCCGCCCTCAGCTGCCGGGACTCGGACGACCTGGGCAGCGACCGCTCGTCCGGGTCGGCGAAGCGGGCGTCGAGGAACGGCACCGCGACGAGCACGAGCAGCGTGCCCGCGACGCCCAGGACGGCGACCGGACGGCGGCGGACGGCGCGCGCCACGGCGACGAACGCGCGGCCCTCGCTCGCCGCGCGGCGACGCGGCCGGACGCGGTGCCCGAGGAGGCCGAGCATCGCCGGCAGCAGGGTCACGGCGGCGGCCAGGTCGAGCAGGACGACGCCGAGACCGGCCACGCCCATCGACCGGAGGAACGCGTCGGGGAAGGCGAGGAGCGCGCCGAGCGACGCCGCCACCGTGAGGCCGGAGAACGCGACGGTGAGCCCGGCGGTCGCGAACGTGCGGGCGATGGCGCCGGCCACCTCGGCGTCCTCGGCGCGCTCCTCGCGGAAGCGGGAGACCAGCAGCAGCGCGTAGTCCACGGCGAGGCCGAGGCCGAGCATCGTGACGATGTTGACCGCGTAGACCGAGATGTCGGTGAGCAGGCTGGCCGCGGCGAGCAGCGCGAGGGTGGCGCCGACGCCGACCAGCGTCACGAGCAGCGGCAGGCCGGCGGCGACCGCGCCGCCGAAGATGACGAGGAGCAGCACGAGGATGACGGGGGTCGAGATCGTCTCGGCGCGGGCCAGGTCGGCGGCCGCCTGGTCGTCCTTCTCGGCGTCCAGGAGCTCGCCGCCGCCGACGAGGACGTGCGGTGCGTCGATGGTCCGCAGCAGGCCGGCGACGGGCTCGACGGCGTCGTCGCCCTCGGGCCCGGGGTCGAACCGGACGGCGAGCGCGACCGCGCGGCCGTCGCGGGACACGGCCTGCGGTGCGGCGGCGGGAGCGCCGTCCCGCCACGGCGTGTCGACGGCCGCGACGCCCGGCTGCGCGGCGACGGCGGCGGCGACGCGGGTGACGCTCTCGCGCAGGCCCGGGTCGGTGGCGGCGCGGCCGTCGGCGACGGCGTAGATCTCGCCGCCGGTGGGGCGCGCCGCGCGCACCGCGTGGGCGGCGCGGTAGGACTCGCTGCCCTGGACGGTGCCCGCCTCGGAGGTGAGGCGGCCGAAGAGCACGGGCGCGGACGCGACGCCGGCGACGACGACGCCGGCCCAGACGAGGATGACGAGCAACGCGTGGCGGGAGCACGCGGTGGCGAGTCGGGTGAGGAACACGGCGGCCTCCGGCGGGTCTGGGGTACGCCTTCGACGCTAGGCGGGCGGCCGTTCCCGGTGATCACCCACGCGACCCAAACCCGGGCTCCCCCGAGCGAGCGAGGTACGGTGCGCCCCCGCCGGCGCATCCCCCGCGCGGGGGATTTCCGGCGGCGGCTCAGGTCGAGCCGGGGCGGACGACGTCGTGCTCGTAGGCGTAGATCACGGCGTGGATGCGGTCCCGCAGACCGAGTTTCATGAGCACGTTGCCGACGTGCGTCTTCACCGTGTGGTCGCTGACGACGAGCTCGGCCGCGATCTCCGCGTTGGAGAGCCCGCGCGCGAGGAGCCCGAGGGTGTCGCGCTCGCGCGGCGTCAGCGAGGCGAGCGCGGCGGCGGCCCGGCGATCGGGCGGCGCCGGCGCCGACGCCGGCGCGCCGGACGAGGGCGCGGCGGGCGCCGTCCGGCTGCGGACGAAGTCGCCGAGCAGGCGGCGGGTGATGCCCGGGGCGAGCAGCGCGTCGCCCGCGGCGACGACGCGCACGGCCGCGACCAGGTCGTCGCGGCCGACGTCCTTGAGGAGGAAGCCGCTGGCGCCGGCGAGCAGGGCGTCGTACACGTACTCGTCGAGGTCGAACGTCGTGAGGACGAGGACCCGCGTGTCCGGCCGGTGCGCGACGACGCTGCGTGTGGCCGCGATCCCGTCCAGGCGCGGCATGCGGACGTCCATCAGCACGACGTCGGGCCGCTCCTGCCGGGCGAGGGCGATCGCCTCCTCGCCGTCACCGGCCTCGCCCACGACCTCGACGTCGTCCTGCGCTTCGAGGATCATCCGGAAACCGGCGCGGACCAGCGCCTGGTCGTCGGCCAGGAGGACGCGGACGGTCACGACCCCATTCTGGCGGGATCGGCGTCCAGGGGGAGGCTGGCGTGCACCGCCCAGCCGCCCTCGGGGCGCGGGCCCGCCGTCACGTCGCCGCCGACGAGGTCGATGCGCTCGCGCATGGCCAGCAGGCCGTTGCCGGAGCCCGTCGCGCCGTTCGTGCGGTGGGCGCCGGCGCCGTCGTCGACGACGTCGAGGCGGACGGCGTCCGCGCCGTAGTCGACGCGGACCTGGACGGTGGCCGGGCCCGCGTGGCGCAGGGCGTTCGTCAGGGCCTCCTGCAGGACGCGGTAGACCGACAGGTCGACAGCGGGTGGCAGGTCGCGCGGCTCGCCGGTGACCGAGAGGTCGACGTCCAGTCCCGCGGCGCGCACGCCGGCGACGAGGTCCGGGATCAGGTCCGCCCCCGGTTGCGGCGCGAGCCGCGCGGCCTCGTCGGCGCGCAGGACGCCGAGCAGCCGGCGCATCTCGGTGAGCACGACCTTGCCGGTCGCGCTGATCGTGTCGAACGCCGCGACTGCCTGCGCCGGGTCGCGCTCGACGGCCACCGGGCCGGCCTCGGCCTGGACGACGATGACGCTGACGTGGTGCGCGACGACGTCGTGCAGCTCCCGCGCGATCCGGTTGCGCTCCTCGACGACGGCGCGCTGCGCCTCGGCGGCGCGGGTGCGTTCCAGGGCGGCGGCGCGTTCCTCGAGCTCCGCCGCGCGCTCGCGGCGGTTGCGGACGCTCATGCCCAGCAGCCACGACGTCGAGAACAGCAGGTAGGTGACGACGGCGTCCTCGTAGTCGGCGCGCGGGTCGACCAGGAGCGCGAACGCGATGGCGCCCGCGGCGATGCCGCCGGCCACGAACGCTCGGGTGCGCGTGGCGTGCGCGGCCGCGGTGTAGAGGGCGACCAGGCCGGCGTACGCGACCGGCGGGTCGGGCTGCGACGAGACGCCGTACGAGGTGGTGGCGACGCCGCAGGCCAGGGCGACGGCGAAGGGCCACCGGCGCCGGACGACGAGCGGCGCGGACAGCGCGGCCACCAGCACGTACGCCCACGCGGGCGCCGGCGTGCAGCCGCAGTCCGCCTCGTGGACGAGCGGCAGGATCGACAGCCCGAAGACGGTCACGGCGATGACCGGGTCGGTGACCCGGTCGATCCGCGCCCGCCAGCGTGCGAGGTCGATCGGCACACGCCCATGGTCGCAAGCCCCCCACGAGCGAACCTCCCCTACGCGGGGGATCTCGCGCCGACAACGAGGCTCCGGCACGCTTGCTCGTGAGGATGGGGCTACTTCTGTTTGCGGAGTCTTCCCCAGGGTTTGAACACCGACAGGGCCGTTGCCACCAGCAGGGCTGTGGGCGAGACGATGGGTGGGAACGCCAGGTCGCCCACCGCCGTCGACACCGCCTGGCCGTCCAGGAGGGCGTTGCCGCGGGCCGCGACCGCCTCGATCCCCGGGCGCAGCGACACCAGGACCAGCGTGCTGAGCACCACGTTGATCACCAGCTTGACCGCCACCCACCAGTACTTGACCAGCCCGTACACCGTGCCCAGGCCCAGCACGACGCCGGAGACCAGGCAGGTGAGGCCCGCCGCCGTCATCGGCCAGACGGTCACGAGCTCGAGCGCGCGGTAGCAGACGGCGCGGGTGCGCGTGTCGTCTGTGACGGCCGACGCCACGACGAGCGTCGCCATCGCGGCGTCGAGCCCCAGCCAGACGCCGGCGGACGCGATGTGCACCACCAGCGTGACCTTGCGCGCCCGGCGGCCGAGCCACGCGGGACGCCTGGAACGGGCCGGCGCCGCCGACCGGGCGGGCGCCGCAGGGGCGAGGGCCGTGTCCGTCATGGGGAAAGCCTCGCCGGAGAGGCGGTCCGGGTCGTCCGACCAGGGGCGGCTCTCGCCGTACTCCCAGGGGAGTACGCGGGCGCCACACGCGTTCGCCGGGTGACGTATCGCGCGTTACGTTGCGATCGATCCGGGTTCCGCAGCCGAGGCGGAGGTGTCGCGATGGACCGGGACGACCGAACGCTGGGCGACCGAACGCTGACGGTCGTGATGATGGGCGTCAGCGGCACCGGCAAGACCACCGTCGGCCGCGCGCTCGCCACCCGGCTGAGCTGGGCTTTCGCCGAGGGGGACCAGTTCCACCCGGAGGCGAACGTCGCCAAGATGCGGCAGGGCGTCCCGCTGGACGACGACGACCGCTGGCCCTGGCTCCAGGCCATCGCCGACTGGATCGGCGAGCGCGAGGCGGCGGGCGAGAACGCCGTCGTCGCCTGCTCCGCGCTCAAGCGCACCTACCGCGACCTGCTCTGCAGCGGCAACCCCTCGGTGTGGTTCGCCCACCTGACGGCGCCGCCGGAGGAGCTCGACCGCCGCCTGCGCAGCCGGCCCGGCCACTACATGCCGGCGTCGCTGCTGCCGAGCCAGCTCCAGACCCTCCAGCCGCTGCAGCCCGACGAGCCCGGCGCCGTGATCGACGACGAGGGCGGCGTCGAGGTCGTCGTCGCCCACGTCCTCGACGTCATGCCCCGCCTCCCCGGCACCGACGCCGGCACCGGGCCGCATCCCGCGAACCAGACCGCCGACACCGGAACGGGGGCCGCCTCGTGACCGCCCTCTCCCCCGTCGCGCTCGCCGCCGCCGAGAAGGCCACCGACGCGAGCGACGGCCGCCTGATCTCGGCCGCGATCCTCGGCATCGCCACCGTCGTCGTGCTGATCACCGTGGTCAAGATGCACCCGTTCCTCGCGCTGATCCTCGGTTCCGCCGTGCTCGGCGTGGTCGCCGGCCTGCCGATCGAGAAGACGATCGACAGCTTCACCTCCGGCGTCGGCGCCACGGTCGGCGGCGTCGGCCTCCTGATCGCGCTCGGCGCGATGATCGGCGGCCTCCTGGCCGACACCGGGGGTGCGGACAGCGTGGTCGCCACCGTCGTGGACCGCGTGCCGGCCCGCGTGCTCCCCTGGGCCATGGGCGGCGTCGCCGCCCTCCTGGGCCTCCCGCTGTTCTTCGAGGTCGGCGTCGTCCTCCTGCTGCCGGTCGTGCTGCTGGTCGCCTACCGCAGCCGGATCCCGCTGCTGCTCATCGGCATCCCCGCCGTGGCCGGCCTGTCGGTGCTGCACGGGCTGGTGCCGCCGCACCCCGGACCGCTGGTGGCGATCGACGCCCTGAAGGCCGACATCGGCATCACGCTGGCGCTCGGCATCATCGTCGCGATCCCGACGGTGATCATCGCGGGCCCGCTGTTCGGCCAGTTCATCTCGCGGTACGTCACGGTCGAGGTCCCGACCGCCCTGCTCCCGGCCAGCGAGCGCGAGCGGGAGCTCGTCACGGCCGGCACGCGCGCCGGCGGCGGCAGCGCGACCAGCCGCCTGGACGACGCCGGCGACCTCCGGCACGCCGACGAGCGGGACGGCGTGCCGGTCGCCCCGGACGCCGGCCGCGACCTCGAGACCGGCGAGACCGACGACGGGACGCCGCGCCGCGCCCCGGGCTTCGGCGCGACGGTCGCAACGGTCCTGCTCCCCGTCGTCCTCATGCTGCTCCGCGCGCTCGCCGAGCTGATGCTCGACGACGGCACGCGGCCGCGCACGATCCTCGAGATCGCCGGCGAGCCGATCGTCGCGCTGCTCGCCGGCGTGCTGTTCGGCATGGTGGCGCTGGGGATCCCGGCGGGGTTCGACCGGGCGCGGCTGTCCGCCTCGGTCGGCGGCGCGCTGCCGGCGATCGCCGGGATCCTGCTGATCGTGGCCGCGGGCGGCGGCTTCAAGCAGACGCTGGTCGACGCCGGCGTCGGCAAGATGATCGCCCGCGCCGCGGAGGGGTCCAGCCTGTCGCCGCTGATCCTCGGCTGGCTGGTGGCGGTGGGCATCCGGCTCGCGACCGGCTCGGCGACGGTGGCGACGATCACCGCCAGCGGCATCGTCGCTCCCCTCGCCAGCGGCCTGAGCGGCGCCGAGCTCGCCCTGCTGGTGCTCGCCGTCGGTGCCGGTTCGCTGTTCTTCTCGCACGTCAACGACGCGGGGTTCTGGCTGGTCAAGGAGTACTTCGGGATGACCGTCGGGCAGACGCTCGCCACGTGGTCGGTGATGGAGACCATCATCTCGGTCTGCGGGCTGATCGGGGTGCTACTGCTGAACGTCGTCGTCTAGCGCGGCCGGGACGCTCACCGTCGCGGGGCGTTCCGGCAGGTCCAGGAAGGTCGCCCCGGTGGCCGGGCAGCGCAGCAGGCGCGCGGGCGGCGTGAACGGCTGCGCGCCGGGCACCGGCACCAGGTGGTGGCCGACGTAGTGCCGCGCCTCCGGCCCCAGCCACGCCACGATGCCCTCGCAGCGGCAGGTGAGGTCCAGGCGCGCCAGCTCGGCGAG
>Ga0081539_10006972_pt1 | contig 10492 bp, 8 predicted proteins | sample TabmetS4T2R2_FD_71023 | JGI IMG/M metagenome (GOLD analysis project Ga0081539, IMG submission 71023) | Tabebuia heterophylla rhizosphere microbial communities from the University of Puerto Rico - S4T2R2 | ecosystem: Host-associated > Plants > Roots > Rhizosphere ... | reverse complement strand
GCGACGGCGGGCTGCCGGTTCACGGCGGTCGGGACGGCGCACAGGCTCCCCAGCTCCTCGAAGCCGTCCTCGATCCAGTCGGTCACCACCGTGTCGCGGCCGACGCGCAGCCCCGGTGTGGGCGGCATCGAGAACCGGACGTCCTCGCGCAGCATCGCGGCGATCGCCGGGACGTCCTTGGCCAGGCTGGCCTCGGTGAAGCGGCGGACCAGCTCGCGGGTCCGGGCGTCCCCGTCGCCGCCGGTCCAGTCCTGGCGTTCGGCGGGCAGGTGCTCGCGCAGGCCGGCTCGGGCCCGCTGGAGCGCGGAGTTGACCGAGTTGACGGAGTCCCCCAGGAACTCGGCGACGTCCCTCGCGGGCCAGCCGAGCACGTCCCGGAGGACCAGGACGGCCCGCGGGCGTGGTGCGAGGTGCTGCACCGCCACGAGGTACGCCAGCTCGATCGTCTCCTTCGCGACGGCGACGGTCTCCGGCTCCTCCGCGGCTGCCGCCTCCAGCTCGTCGAGCAGCCCGTCGGGATAGGGCTGGAGCCAGGGCACCTCGCCGCCGGTCGCCGGCTCGGGGCGCCGCTTGGCCAGCAGGTCCAGGCAGGCGTTGGTGGCGATGCGGTAGAGCCAGGCGCGGAACGTCGAGCGCCCCTCGAAGGTCTCGCGCCGCCGCCACGCGCGCAGGAACGTCTCCTGCACGGTGTCCTCGGCGTCCTCGAACGAGCCGAGCATCCGGTAGCAGTGCACGTGCAGCTCACGCCGGTGCCGCTCCGCCAGCCCGGCGAACGCCGGCTCGTCGACCCCTGTCACCTGCGCCATCGCCTCATCCTCCCGTGCGGGGTGGTCCGTACGTCAGGTGTGACGGTCGCAGGCCCGAAAACTCATCACGGAGTGCTCCGTGGCTCAGGACTCGGCGGGGTGACGCGGCGTCCGCCGAACCAGACCTCCTTCCCGTGCCCCGCGCCGCCCAGCGGGCATCGGAAGATCCGTCGTCAGGTCGACCGCGGACGGGGACGTGGTCCGGGCGTGACGCCCCTGCGTGCGACGACGACGGCCCCGCCGACGACCTCCGAGCCGACGCGTCGTGCGCCAGCGATCCGGCTCACGGCGCCGGTGATCAGGTCGGCAGGCTCAGATCTACATCTCATATACTGAGATCTATGTCTCATTTTTCGGACGAGCGCAGTACCGTGCCAGGTATGCAGAGTGCTGCTCGCTACACGCACGGGCACCATGAGTCGGTTCTTCGGTCGCACCGGTGGCGGACCGCTGACAACTCCGCCGGGTACCTCTTGCCGCACCTGCGGCCCGGCATGAGCGTGCTGGACGTCGGCTGCGGGCCGGGCACGATCACGCGTGACCTCGCCACGCACGTCGGCCCGGGCCGCGTCGTGGGAATCGAGGTCGACGCCGGCGTCGTCGCCACGGCGCAGTCGGCCGCCGGCGACGTCGCCGAGATCCGGGTGGGGGACGTCTACGCCCTCGATCCGGCCGACGGCCGGTACGACGTCGTCCACGCGCACCAGGTGCTGCAACACGTCGCGGACCCGGTCGGCGCCCTCCGGGCCATGGCGGCCGTGACCGAGCCGGGCGGTCTGGTGGCCGCCCGCGACAGCGACTACCGCGCCTTCGCCTGGTACCCGCTGCTGCCGGAGCTGGACGAGTGGATGACGCTGTACCAGCGCGCCGCCCGCGCCAACGGTGGCGAGCCGGACGCCGGCAGGCACCTGATGTCCTGGGCGCTCGCGGCCGGCCTGCATGACCTCACGCCGTCGGCGTCCGTCTGGTGCTTCGCGACTGCCGAGGATCGGGCGTGGTGGGGCGGGATGTGGGCGGACCGCATCCTGGAGTCGGCGCTGGCCCGGCAGCTGGTCGACGGCGGCATGGCGGCAACCGCCGACCTGCGGCGGATCTCGGCCGCCTGGCGCACCTGGGCGGCCGCCGAGGACGGGTGGATCGCCCTGCTCCACGGCGAGATCCTCGCCCGCACGCCCGGCTGACCCGGCGGCGCTCCCCGCCCCTACCAGCCGCCCGGCCGCGACGGCGAGAGCGTGTCCGGTCAGCGGCTACGGTGTCCCCGCAGCGCCTCCAGATGGCGGCGGAGCACCGGCCACACTCCCGCGGCCTGGCCGCGGCGGATCGCCGATACGGGCGACAGACGTTGCACCGGCAGATCAACACCGGCACCGCTGCCGCCGCGGCAGCCGCGCAGGCCCGAGTGCCCGCCACGCCGCGAGCAGCGTGTCCTGCAAGCGTCCTCGGCGTCCTGGAACGAGCCGAGCAGCCCACTCGATGTCAGTTCTCGCCGGCCATCTCCGGTTCTGACACCGGGCCTGCCGAGAACTGGACGCGCCACGCCCGCCCAATTCCGCCACGGCGTGGTGTCTGCACCAGGGACGGCTCGATCCACCGCATGAGGGGCACACATGACACTCACGGGCAAGACAGTCCTGGTCACCGGCGCCAACCGCGGCATCGGAAGGGCGCTCGTCGAGGAGGCGCTGAGCAGGGGCGCCGAACGGGTCTACGCCGGCACACGGCAGGCCCTGAACCCCAGGGATGAGCGCGTCACGCCCCTGGCCCTGGACCTGACGGATGCCGCCCAGATCAACCTCGCCGCCGAGACCGTCGACTCGCTCGACGTCCTGATCAACAACGCGGGCGTCTACGGCTATGAGGACCTGGCCGATCGAGCTGCCCTCGAACAGCATCTCGCGGTCAACCTCTTCGGTCCCTACGCCGTCACGCAGGCCTTCCTGCCCCGGCTTGTCGAGTCACAGGGCGCGATCGTCAACGTGCTGTCATTGGCTGCGGTGGCTGCCGTGCCCATCAGTCCTGCGTACTCGATCTCCAAGGCGGCTGCCTTCTCGTTCACGCAGTCGCTGCGTGCCACTCTCGCCGGCCGGAGCGTGAACGTCCACGCCGTGCTGTCCGGTCCCGTGGACACCGACATGGTGCGCGACCTCGAGATCCCGAAGGCGTCACCACAGTCGGTGGCCGCAGCCATCCTCGACGGGCTGCACAAGGGAGAGGACGAGATCTTCCCCGATCCCTTCTCACAGGCGCTTGCCGACAGCTGGAACAGCGGCGCGGTCAAGGCGCTCGAACGTCAGAACGCGGCGCTCGTTGCCGCGGCCCAGAACCAGTAGCGGAAGGGCATACCCATGAGCACGGGTCTGGCCAACGCGGCGTGGCCGGGGTTCTCGACGTCGTCCCTGCGCCCGCTTCTTCGTCCGCTTCCGGGCCGGGGGCCGTGCTGATCGTGACTCGCCCGTCCGCTGTCGACGCTGACGTGACAGTGAGCGCCTTCCAACCTCCTGAGTCAGCGCAAGGGCGAGACCTACCGCGACCTGGCCGCCGGGTTCGGCGTCGGAACCACGACCGCGGACCGCGACTTGCGTGAAGCGCTGCGCGTCCTGGCCGCGCTGGCACCGAGCCCGGAGCAGGCGGTGCGGGCCGCGGCGGCGAAGGCGTACGTGATCCTGGACAGCACTCCTGGCACGACGCGGGCGCTGCTCAAGAAGACGGCATCCCCGACGCCCTCGCCGACGCCGGCGTGACTGCCATGGCCGACACCGCTTGCCACGGCCTGGAAACCAGCATTCGCGTCCCACACCGGCGCAGCCGCCACGACGCCACGCGGACCTGCCGGGCCGTTGGGCCCTTCGTCCCGGCGGGATCCCAGGGGCAGCGGCGCAACGGGAAGCCGGCGAGGGCATCGATACGAGGGACCCGTAGATCCTATAGGAAATTTTGTGTTGACTATTTGCACGTCCTCTTCCTATGGTTCCGGACACATCGGTCGAAGTGACCGCATGTGGCGAGCGCCGGCACCGAGCGGGCATCACGGAAGGACGGGGCGATGAGGGGTGGACGGCTCGTGGTGGGCGCGGCCATGGCGGTTGCACTTGGAGTGGCCGGCTGTGGCAGCGACCCGGACCCCGGCTCCGGCGCATCGGCGCGGGAGACGACCGCAGCCGCAACGGGCGTTACGGCCGGCGACGGGGGAGCCACCATCGACGTCGACGATCTCGACGCCTGCGCGGTCATCACCGACGCGCAGGTCAAAGCGTTCTTCGGCGAACCGGGTGGCGAGAAGTCGCGGCTCGACCAACCGTACGCGGCCAGCTGCTCCTATGACGACGCGTCGGGCGACTCGTACCTCAGTCTGGTCGTGCAGGCGCCGCCGGACGGCGCGAAGAAACAGTTCGACTACGACAAGGCCAGTTCCCGCAACGTCAAGCCGATCAGCGGTCTGGGCGATGAGGGCTACAGCTGGCAAAACTCCGGCGAGGCGGGGCTGGAGATCGTCTACAGGGGCGCGCTGGTGATCCTCTCGCAGCAGCCGTACAGATCCAAGATCGAGGATCCCGAGGCCGTGATCGCCAAGCTGACCGAGCTTGCCGGACCGACCTTGAAGCAGATACCCAACTAGGTTTACCGCTCATCTCCCGGGGCTTGCCGCTGTGCTCCTGCGGGCCTCGACCCCCTTGGGGACGGGATACGCCTCATCGTTGGCCCGTCTCGTTCGCGGGGACGTGTCCGGTCATCGGCAGGCCGGCGTCGGCCTGGTAGCAGGCGAGTGTCGCCCGGGCTTGGCGGTAAGTCTCGGCGCGGTGCGGGCTGGTGACGCCGTCGCTGACCGCGTGCCCGGCGAGGCTCGCCGTCAACCCCTGCCGCTGGGACTGACGACGCGCAGGTGCGGGAGCACCTTCCTCGACCGACGACTCACGGGCGCGGGGTTGACGGGGAGACCGGGCGCGGTACCGGAAGGTGAGCCCCGGCACCCAAGGCGATCGGCGCCGCGCGTCACCTCAACGCACCACCGCCGGAAGGCCCGCGCGGGCCGGACGCAAGGCGGCTGCCGCGCGGGGCGAATGACCTTGCTGAGCACCGATGCGGAGCTGGCTGACGGAGTGGAGATGCGGATTCGTCGGACGCGTCCCAAGCGGTGGGCGAAGTGGCCCGACACGCCTCTGGCTGAGGCGATCCGGGAACGACGGGAACGACGCCAGCGGCGGCATCGCCGGAAGCAGCGAAGCCGAAACAGCTCCGTCGAGACGACCAGCTGAACGCCGCGCCGGGTGCCCGGCGGAACGGGGCCGACGGTCCCGCATGTCCGCCGGGCCGGCCCGGCGATGCGCCGCGGAGCGCGGCGCCTTGATCCAAGAGAGGTCAATTCGGCAAGCTTCGGTCCAGCTCCGTGGTCCAGCTCCGTGGTGACGGCCACGGCGGACATCGAGTCCGTGACGGCGTCCGCTGCGGCGAAGCGCTCCGCCTTCGCGGGCTTGTTCGCGTAGGCGACTATCGGGACGCCGGCAGCCTGAGCGGCCTCGATGTCCGTGTCGGAGTCGCCGATCATGACCGCGTGTCCGGGCTCGGCGCCCAGGGCGGCGAGCGCGCTGTCCAGCAGGTAGGTGGCCGGCGTCATCAGCCGGGGGTCCTCCTCGCGTCCGTGCACGCTGTGGACAGCCTCGATGAGGTCGTGCTGCTCCAGATACGCGGCCACGGCCGAGGTGGCGTCGTCGGCGCTGTTGGACGAGGGCGGTCTGACGACGCGCGAGATCGCCGACCAGCTCGGGCACAAGCCGATCAGCATGACCCAGGACGTCTGCTTCGGCCGTCAGGCCGCGAGCCCGAAGGTCGCGGCAGTGCTGGAGGCGATCGGCGAGATCCCGTCGCGTGGATGAGCGCTGGGTTACACGGTGGCGAGGGTGCGTTCCAGGCGCTGCGTGTCTGCCGCGGTCCAGCCGCCCGGCGGGACGATGGCGGCCCAGGCCGCGGGTATGAGGTCGTCGTAGCGGTGACCCGACCCCGGGGGAACGCCGTTGGCGGCGACGAGGTCCGCGGTGACCTGCCAGAAGGTCACCACCGGGTACCACCCCATGGAGCGGGAGACGTCGTCCTCGCGGTTCTCGGTCAGCCAGTCCGGGCGCTGGAAGAGCAGATCCGGCGACCACCACACGATCGGGTCGGACGCGTGTTGCAGGAACAACACCCTCGGAGACGACCACGCGTTCGTCCCGGCGGCTCCGAGCTGGTCCGGCAGGTCTCCGCGGTCGTCCGCGAAGCGCACCGACGCGCCCTCACGGAACGTGGGCAGGCGTTCGGAGGAGCCTGGGTCACGGTCGTCGACGATGCCGCGCCACAACCCGTTCGATCCAGGTGGGCCGACGAACAGCGCCCCCGCCACGCCGGGCCGTGCGGTGCCCGCGGCGTCGAACACCACCTGACCGCCGTTGGTGCCGAGACTCTCGCCAAACACGACCAGGCGGGGGCGGTGCTCGGGTGGACGGGCACTCCAGGCCCGATAGACCTGGTCGAACAGCTCGGCGCCGGCGCGCTCCGAGCGTCGGTCGTCAAGCAGGAACGACAGCGGGCTGGGCAGGTACGAGTACTGGGTGGCCACGATCGCGGTGTCGCCGGCGTACAGGTACTCCAGCGCACGGGCGGCCTGAGGGTCGACCCATCCGGTGCCGGTCGTGGTGACGACGCACAGCACCTTGCGTTCGAAGGCACCGGTCCGCTCCAGCTCGGCGACGGCGATCCGGCTGCGCTCCCGGATCGAGCCGGCGCTCTCCAACCCGACGTAGACCCGGACCGGGTCCATCGCCGGCCGTCCGGCGAACGAGGTCAGCTCGCTCACCGACGGCCCTTCGGAGACGAAGTTGCGTCCTTCCCGGCCCAAGTGGTCCCAGGCGACCAGCGACGCAGGACTGCCCGACCTCGACGCGGTGGCCGGCTGCCGCGCTCCGGCCTCGGTGCTGTCGTTGCTCGCGCTGAACGCGTCATCGATGATCATGACGGCGGTCCGCATCAGGACCTGGTCGACGAGCACCGCCACCGCCAGGCCCACGACGAGGACGCTCGCCGCTCCGGCGATCGCCGCCGGCAACCGATGCGTCAGCCGGCGTCGCACCGTCCTGATCAGGATGCGAGCGAGCCGGGCCGCCCCGACCAGGCCGGTGAACCCGGTGACCATGAGCGCGACGATCACGAGCGGAGCCAACGGGCCGGGCTCGGGCTGCCCGACCAGCCGGTGAGCCTCACGCTGCCACTGTCGCCCGGCCACGAGGAAGCCACCGACCGCCCCCGGGCCTCCGGCCGCCACGGTGACGCGCGTCCAGCGAACGAAGGCGGCCGGGACGTGCACGCGCACGACGTGGCGGGCAGTGCGGTGCGCCAGGACGCCGATCCCGTATCCGGAGGCGGCCACGATGCCGCTGAGCCAGCCCTGGAACACCGGGCCCCGGGGCAGGAGGGACGGCGTCAGCGACAGGCAGACGAAGAGGAACGCGACCGAGAGTCCGACGGCGTCGTGACGGACCACGGTGGCCCACCACCGACGCGAGGCGACGTCGGCGCCGACGCGGACGAGCTGCAGCCTGCCGGCCCACGGCGAGAGGGTGAGGTCCGGGGCTTCCTCGACCGAGGTCTCGGCCGCCGTCACGACGCCGGCCGCGGCGGCGCGGGGGTCGCGCCCGGCGGGTACGGGGCACGTCGGGCGGTCACGTCTTGATGTTCCCCTGACCGGTGACGAACGACCAAGCCGCCCAGCCGGACAGCACCACGGTGACCGCTCGTCGGCGGGGGCTGATCGTCGCGGTCAGCGGGTGGGCTCGGGGCGGTAGATGTCCGGCTCGAGAAAGATGAGGCGGGCGCTCGGGAGCGTCCGGCGCACGCGGGCCTCGGCGTCGTCGATGGTCCGGGCGATCTCCTCGCCGTCGGCCTCCGCCGAGACGGCGATCTTGGCGGCCACGAGCAGCTCCTCCGGGCCGAGGTGCACCGTGCGCAGGTGGATGACTCGCTCCACGCCTGGCGCCGCGAGCAGCGCCGTGTTGATCCGCTCCACCTGCTCGGGCACCGCGGCCTCGCCGATCAGGAGGCTGGTGGTCTCCCGGGCGAGGAGGACGGCGATGGCCGCGAGCAGGACGCCGATGCAGAGGCTGGCGATGCCGTCGAACACCCCGTTGCCCGTCAGCTCGCTCAGCATCACGCCGAGCAGGGCGAACGTCAGCCCCAGGAGTGCGCCGCTGTCCTCCAGCAGGATGACCGGCAGTTCGGGCGCGCGGGCGCGCCGGACGAACGCCAGCCAGCCCCGCGCGCCGCGGGTGCGGTTGGCCTCGCGGACGGCGGTGCGCAGGGCGAACCCTTCCAGGGCAGCCGCGACCAGCAGCACGGCCACCGCGACCAGCGGCGACGACAACGGGTGCGGGTCGACGATCTTGTGATAGCCCTCGTAGAGGGCGTACAGGCCGCCCAGCACGAACAGGACGATGGCCACGATGAACGCGTAGATGTACCGCCGTCGCGCGTACCCGAACGGGTGCAGGGCCGAGGGTGCCTGGCGGGCCTGCCGGCCACCGATCAGCAGCAACAACTGGTTGCCCGAGTCCGCCACCGAGTGCACGCCCTCGGCGAGCATCGACGCCGACCCGGTGATCCCGGCGGCGACGAACTTGCTCACCGCGATCCCGAGGTTCGCGCCCAGCGCGGTCACCACGGCCCGGGTACTGCCGTCGGTCGCCAAGACCCCACCCTCCCACCTGCCGCGACCACCAGCGGCGCGGTTCCGCCTCGGCACAGTCTTGCAGGGCCCGCCGTGCGATGGCTGAGAGGATCCAGCAGAGGTAGAGCAGTCCGGCGGCGACCGCCCAGGTGATCGCGCCCGCGATCAGTCCGCCGAACGCGACGAGGACGAGCCCGATGGCGAAGAGCGCAGCGGCGCAGCCCACGAGGAGGAGCACGAGCAGGACGGTTCCGACGGCTGCCGCCGTTCCAGGCGGCGCGGACGAACCGCCGGCGCCGCGCAACGGTCGCTCCAGCACATCGATCACCGCCTGCCGCTCACCACGGCGCCACTCGCGATCCCAGCTTACGAGGGCCGGAAGCCGCCTTGATCGACATCGACGGCGCGGTACTGCGACGTGATCGCCCGGACCGGCGCCAAGGGCTTCGGCGTCGGCGCCCGGCCCGGCTGCTCGGCCTGGCTGCTCGCGACCAACAGTGCCGCTGTGAGCGGGAGCGCCCACCGGACGACGTCGTCGCCCGGAACGCGGTCGTACATGTCCACAACGATCAAGAAGGCAAAGAGCGCCCCCGGCACGGATCGCGGTCCCCGTCGGAGCACAACTCCAGTCTGCCCGGCCCGAGCGACCTGCGGACGCCAATTTCCGGGTGCGACCGAGGTCGAGGTCGTCGGGACGTTCTCGGGGATGGCCGGGGATGGCCAGGGCCCTGACCGGACGGCCGCCGCCGGCGCCGTCGGCTCACCTCGATCGGGCGAGGCGACGCCGGCCGAAACCGGCGCCCGATGACGCGCGAGCACAGGCACCGAGCGATCGCCACCAGCCCGTCACCGGGCGGCGGAGGACCTACCGCCCGGTGACGGGGACGTGGGCTGCCTGAACCGAAACGGCAGCGGGTCGGATCAGCCGCGGAGGAGCTGCAGCACGCCCTGCGGGGCCTGGTTGGCCTGCGCGAGCATCGCGGTGCCGGCCTGGCTGAGGATCTGGTTCTTGGTGAACTGAACCATCTCCGAGGCCATGTCGGTGTCGCGGATCCGGCTCTCCGACGCCGACAGGTTCTCGACGGCGACGTTGAGGTTGTTGACCTTGTGCTCCAGGCGGTTCTGCACAGCACCCAGGTTGGCGCGCTGCGTGGAGACCGTGGCGATCGCGGTGTCGATGTTCGTCAGCGCGGTCGACGCGTTGGCCGCCGTGGTGAGGTCGCCGACCGCCGTGAGGATGGTCGCCGCCTTCATGTCGCCGATGGTCACCGTGAGGGTGTCGCCGGACGAGCCGCCGACCTGGAAGTCCTTGGCGTAGGTGCCGTCGAGCAGCGGCACGCCGGAGAACTCGGTCTTGTTGGCGATGTCGTCGAGCTCCAGGGCGAGCTGCTGGTACTCCGTGTCCGCGGCGGCCTTGGCGTTCGCGTCCGAGCCACCGTCGTTGGCGGCCTGGACGGCAAGGTCGCGCATGCGCTGAAGGATCGAGTGGGTCTCGGTCAGGGCACCCTCAGCGGTCTGGACGACGCTGACGCCGTCCTGGGCGTTGCGGACGGCGACCTTGAGGCCACCGACCTGCGCCCGCAGGTTCTCGGAGATGGCCAGCCCGGCCGCGTCGTCGGCCGCACGGTTGATGCGGAAACCGCTGGACAGCTTCTCCAACGAACCGGAGATCGCGTGGTCGGTCACCGACAGGTTCCGGTAGGCGTTGAACGCGGCGATGTTCTGGTTGATACGAAGACCCACGATGTCCCTCCCTGGCTCGGGTCCACTTACCGCAGGCCCGTCCGTGGGCCAACGTCCCGGACCCTGTCGGCGCCGCGACGACGATCATGAGCGTGGGATCCTCGGATCAGCGGCGGAAGGTCTGATAGGCCGCCACGGCTGGCTCGCCTGCCGCGTCCGGGGCCTGGCCATCGAAGCGGGCCAACAGGCGGCGAACTGACCACACCTGCGAGAGTGGTTCGCCGAAAAGTATGGGTAAAGGATGGGGTGGATC
>Ga0081539_10006971_pt1 | contig 10494 bp, 3 predicted proteins | sample TabmetS4T2R2_FD_71023 | JGI IMG/M metagenome (GOLD analysis project Ga0081539, IMG submission 71023) | Tabebuia heterophylla rhizosphere microbial communities from the University of Puerto Rico - S4T2R2 | ecosystem: Host-associated > Plants > Roots > Rhizosphere ... | reverse complement strand
CACTGGCGGAGCAACCCTGATCTTCACGCCGGCCAATTTCGGCACGTTTCAGATGGTGACGATCAGCGCGGCCGAAGACGCGGATCAGACGAACGGGACAGCCGTGTTTCGAGCTTCGGGGACTGGTTTAACCAGTGTGGATGTCAACGTGAGCGAGGTCGATAACGATGTTCCGGCGATCGCCATTCAGACGAGCGTCACAACGCTGAACGTCAACGAGAACAGCACGGGACAATTCGGCGTGCGGTTGTCAGCCGCGCCGCAAGCCAATGTTACCGTCACCGTCGCGCGCGCCTCTGGAGACACGGATCTCTCGGTCACTGGCGGAGCAACCCTGATCTTCACGCCGGCCAATTTCGGCACGTTTCAGATGGTGACGATCAGCGCGGCCGAAGACGCGGATCAGACGAACGGGACAGCCGTGTTTCGAGCTTCGGGGACCGGAGTGACGAGCGCTGATGTCAACGTGAGTGAGGTTGATAACGACGTCCCGATACAGATTATCATCAACCTGACCAGAACGCTGGCCGTTGTTGAAGGCGCTACGGCACAGTTTGGCGTCAGACTGTCGCGCGCGCCGCTGGCCAACGTGACCGTGACTGTTGCACGACTCTCCGGAGACACGGATCTATCGGTGAGCGCCGGAGCAACCCTGACCTTCACGCCAGCCAATTTCGGTACCCTCCAGATGGTGACGATCAGCGCGGCTGAAGATACGGACTTGACCAATGGAACGGCGATCTTTAGGGCTTCCGGAACCGGTCTGACAAGTGCGGATGCCAACGTCAGCGAATTTGATAATGACGGATTGCCACTGCCACAGCGGACCTTTATCGCTACGCTTACCGGTGCAGCAGAAGTGCCGCCTGTCGCGACATCCGCGTCGGGCACCGCGACCGTCATCCTCTCACCTGATGGGCTGTCCGCGTTGGTCTCTCTCAGTTTCTCGAATTTGAGCACTCCTCAGACGGGCGCTCATCTTCATGGACCGGCCGATCCGGGTACCAATGCTCCGGGATCACTTCTGGATCTGGATCAGCCTCTCGGTCCGGTGTCTAACCTCTTGTGGGTTTTCGCACCGGTTGGCAGTCTGACGGTTCAGGACCAGGTCAATGCTCTCAAGAGCGGACGCATCTACGCCAATGTCCACTCGGCGAATTTCCCGAGCGGCGAGATTCGTGGATGGCTCTTCGTGGTTGACGATGGCGGCGATGGCGGCGATGGCGGCGATGGCGGCGGGTTTGCCGATGCGGCGCGCCTCCTCGAACAGGCGACCTTTGGGCCGACAGTTCAGGAGGCAAGGCGCGTCGCCGATATTGGATTTGAGGCATGGCTCAACGAGCAGTTCAATGCGCCAATGTCGAATTACCAGAACCTGGTGCAATTGCAGCAAGGGCAGTTCGTCAATTATCCGGTCAAGCTACAGTTCTTCCGGAACGCGATGACCGGTACAGACCAGCTCCGGCAGCGTGTAGCCTTTGCTCTCAGCCAGATCGTTGTCGCTGCGGACATCGGTAACCAGGACGGTACCGGTGATCCAACGGCGATGGTCTCGCAATATCATGACATCATCAGTCGTAACGCCTTCGGTAACTATCGGACTCTGATCCGCGAAATGACGCTCAGTCCAATCATGGGCACCTATCTGACCCTGGTGAACAGCAAGAAGGCGGATCAAGCGACCAATACCCAGCCGGATGAGAACTATATCCGTGAGCTGTGGCAGCTCTTTACCGTCGGCACATACAAGTTGAATCTGGACGGCAGCGTGCAATTGAATCCTCAGGGGCGGCCCATCGAGACTTACACCATCGCGGACATTCAAGAAGGCGCGCGGGCGTTGACCGGGTGGAACTATGCGCCGCGGACGGGCCAACCGAACATGGGTGACAACAACCCGCTCAATCCATTCGCGCAGATGATCGTCAATGAGGCGAATCATGATACCGGTTCAAAGACTCTCCTCAATGGCGAGTTCATTCCAAACGGGCGGACGGTGATGCAAGACCTGGATAGCGTCATCGACAATGTTTTCAATCATCCGAATGTCGGCCCATTCATTGGGCGCCAGCTGATCCAACATCTGGTGACCAGCAACCCGAGCCCAGGTTACATCTCGCGCGTTGCATCGGTCTTCAACAACAATGGATCGGGCGTCCGCGGAGATCTGCGGGCAGTCGTGAGGGCGATACTGCTCGATCAAGAAGCGCGCGGAAACAGCAAGACCGATCCGAACTATGGCAGATTACGCGAACCTGCGCTCTTCCTGACCCATCTCTTTCGCGCCCTCGGTTGCACCGGAGGAATGTGGGGCATTCCTCAGCGGAGCCGGACCATGGGACAGAACGTCTTTTCGCCGCCATCGGTCTTTAGCTTCTATCAGCCCGATTTCCGGATTGTCGTCAATGGACAGCCGCTGTTTGCCCCGCCCGCGCAACTGCTCACGACATCGACAATCATCCAACGCTTCAACTTACTCAATGATTTCCTCTTCGGCACGATCCAAGCGGGCGGTGATCCGAACCCGACGGGCGGCGTGACAACGACGGTCGTCTTCGATTTTGCACCCTGGGATCAACGAGCGGCCAATCCGGCGCAACTGGTCGATGCGCTCAATGAGGCGCTCATGCACAACTCGATGTCACCACAGATGCGTCAGACGGTGATCGATGCGGTGACCAGTATTCAGAATAACAACCGGCTGCGCGTGCAGACGGCCATCTACATCATTGCATCTTCAATGCAATACCAGGTGCAACGCTAAGGAGGAATCATGTCATTTACACGTCGAGAATTTCTGAAAAGCTGCGGCCGCGGGATGAGTGCGGCAACCATGCTCACTGCCCTCAGCTATGCCGCTCGCGAGAATGCGTACGCGCAAGTAGATTACAGAGCGCTGGTCTGCCTCTTTCTCGAAGGCGGCAATGATGGATGGAACACAGTCGTGCCGCTCGATCAGACAGCTTACAATACTTATGCTGCGGGCCGGGGGGCGCTGGCGCTTCCGCAGTCGAGCCTCTTGCCAGTCACCGTGCCTAACGCCGGCTCTTTCGGATTCCATCCGAGTCTGACCGGCATCCGCGACTTATGGCAACAAGGCAAAGTCGCTCTCGTTTGTAACGTCGGCAACTTGCTGGAACCCGTGACCGCGCCGCAGGTCCTCGCCAATCCGAACAGAGCGCCTTCAGGACTCTTCGATCATTTTCAGCAACAGGTCTGGTCGCAGAACCTCGTCAATGAAAACACTCTGGGATGGGGGAACAGCCTGGGCGGCCAGTTGCCGATCTTTAACACCGCGCCGCTCATTCCACCGTTGATGACGATGGTCAATAACACCCCGTATTTCAAGGGGCCGGAGGCGACGATCACGCTTCAACCCGGACTTCAGCTCGGGATCACCGGCTTACCAACGACAGGGACGGCGCCGCCCCGGTTTACCGCGATCCAGCAGTTGGCGCTGATTGCCGAGCCTCAAGTTCAGGTCAATGCGTTCAATCAGCGAGTCTCGCGGGCGATGGACGATTCGCGGGTAGTGGGCAATGTCTTCGCCAATCAACCATTCACAACACAGTTTCCCAACACGACCGTCGGGCAGCAATTGCGACAGATCGCCATTGCCATCGCGGCGCGCAACGCGCTCGGGCATGACCGCCGGCAGCTTTTCTACGCGCAGGTGGGCGGCAATGCTTATGACACGCACGGCGCGCAGTTGACCACACAGGCCAGGTTGCTCACTGAGTTGAATGCGGCGATGACCGCTTTTTACGCGGCGACAGTCGAGCTGGGAGTACAAAACCAGGTGACGACTTTTACCTTCAGCGAATTCGGGCGCACCATCCGCATCAACGGTGACGGATCAGATCACGGATGGGGCAATCATTACCTCGTGATGGGCGGCTCGGTACTGGGCGGGAGATTTTATGGAACCTATCCTCCGGTCCAAGTCGGCGATCCGGTCCTCGATTTCCCGCTGTTTAGCGTTGCCGGCAACTTCCGCGGGGCCTTTGTGCCCTCGATCTCGATCGATCAATACGGCGCCACGCTGGCCAGGTGGTTTGGCCTCGGCGATGCAGATCTCAACGATGTCTTCGTCAATCTAAGCCGGTTTCCAACCAGAAACCTGGGATTCCTAGGCTGAGGTGGCGAAGAGAAGGCTCGGCGGCGAAGAGATTGCCGCATCTTTGCCGCCGGGCGGCGCCTCAGATGTGCGGCTACCCGTAACGTTCGATTGATAAGGAGGATCGTCCATGCATATTCGCATCTCTTGGGTAGCACTGTTCCTTTTGACCTTTGCCGGATTGTCGCACTTCGGCTTCCTGCAATCCTCTCTGCGGGATTCTGCCGATCGAAGAGGTTTCAATATCGGCACGTCCGTCGATATGCAGCCCTTCAGGAATGAGAGCGCCTACGTCAATACGCTCAGGCGCGAGTTCAACATGATTGTCGGCGGCAATGCATTCAAGTGGGATGCCGTGCGTCCGTCGAGAACTACCTTCAACTTTACCGACACCGATGCGCTGGTCTCTTTTGCTGAAGCCAACAACATGAAAGTTCGCGGTCATACACTGGTCTGGCATAACCAGATTCCCGGCTGGTTGACTAGCGGCAACTTCACCCGCGACGAAGTGATTGCACTCTTGCGCGAACACATCTTGACGTTGGTGGGACGTTATCGGGGAAGAATCGTGGCCTGGGATGTGGTCAATGAGGCCATCGACGACGGAAATGGGCAACTGCGGACGAGTTCTTTCTGGCATCAGAAGATCGGACCGGAGTATATCCGAATGGCATTCCAGTTCGCGCACGAGGCGGACCCGAATGCCGTTCTCTACTACAACGACTATTCCGCCGAAGGATCTGGGACAAAATCCGATGCGGTCTTCAACCTGGTTCGCGACCTCGTGAACCAGGGCGTCCCGATCAATGGGGTCGGTTGGCAGATGCACCAGATCAATCCTTTCAGAATTCAGACGGCGCACCGAACCAATGCGCAACGTCTAGCCAATCTAGGGTTGGAGATCTCCATTACCGAAATGGATGTGAGGATCAGTTTGCCGACAGATGCGCAGGAATTGGAGCAACAGGCCTTGGCGTATCGGGACGCGACAGAGTTCTGTCTGTCGCAGCCGAACTGCAAGGCCCTTGTTATCTGGGGATTCACTGACAAGCACTCGTGGATCCCCAGCTTTTTCCCAGGTTTTGGCGATGCGTTGATCTTTGATGCCAACTACCAGCCCAAACCGGCTTACTCCGCCATCCAAACGGCTCTCGGCGGAACCGCCCAACCCCCGCCCGTTCCCACGGGACTTTCCGTAACGCCAGGCAATGCCCAGGTCCAGTTGAGTTGGAATGCTGCGGCCGGAGCGACCAGCTACAACGTGAAGCGGTCAACGACGAGCGGAGGTCCGTATACGACGGTCACCAGTGTTGCCGGAACATCTTTCACCAATACAGGGCTGACCAATGGGACTACCTATTTTTATGTCGTCAGCGCGGTCAACGCCAATGGTGAAAGCGCAAACTCAACTCAGGTGAGCGCAACACCAGTGGCGGCAAACTTCACACTGGCGGCGAACCCTTCGAGCTTAACAATCAATCGTGGAGCGAGCGGAACGAGCACCATCGCGATCACACGCAGCGGCGGGTTCTCGAGCGGCATAGCTCTGAGCGTCACAGGATTGCCCGGCGGCGTGACATCCGCATTCAACCCGGCATCCGCGACCGGGACGAGCAGTGTGTTGACTCTGACCGCATCGAGCACCGCCACAACAGGCACCGTGAATGCCACGATCACCGGGACCGGCGGCGGGCTGACGCGCACCGCCACTCTGATCCTGACGGTCAGTCCCGGCGGCGGCACGGGCGGAGTGACGGTCACTCCCGCAGTCACCGCCAGCAGCCCCTGGTTCAACGAAGAGGTCATCCAGTTGAGCAATACCGCCGCGCTCTCGTCCCTCTCGGTCACGATCACGATTCAGCGGACCGCCGGCGTCAGCTTCAGTGGTCAGTACAACACCATAGGTGGGCAAATTCTGCAGAGCAACAGCAGCACCTCGGCGGCGGTCACCTACCAGTTCAATCTGGCGTCGGGGCAGATGTTGGGAGCAGGCACGAATCGGGTATTCGCGGCGCAGGCCGGCGGGAGCGGGACGATTCATCCGGCTGCGGGCGATACCTACGTTGTTACTTATACCACTGGCGGAGTTACCTTCACTCAGACCGGGCATTTCTAAATGCCTGGATTGAACCGAAGACTGATCTCTGACCCCCGGCCCCTGACGCTTTTTTTTTATAAATCTCAGGGATCAGGGATCAGAGGTCAGAAAGAACGTAAGAAGACTAAACACTATTCACGTGGGAGAACAAAAATAGATATGTCGAAGGTACTTCGAGCAGCTATAACATTCGTTATCTGCCTGATAGCAGTACTCAGTATTCCGGTTAGCATTATTCCTGATTCTGCTCTCGCGCAATCCGCGCAGCCATATAACTGGCGTAACGTCGTGATCAATGGCGGCGGTTTCGTTCCCGGCATTATCTTCAACAAGACTGAACCGAACCTGATCTATGCTCGAACCGATATCGGCGGCGCCTATCGCTGGAACCCGAGTACCAATCGTTGGATTCCATTACTGGATTGGATAGGCTCTGATGAATGGAACCTGACGGGAGTTGAGAGCCTCGCCACCGATCCGGTCGATCCCAACCGTGTTTACGTAGCAGCCGGCACTTATACCAACGAATGGACCAACATGAACGGCGCCATTCTGCGCTCGACGGATCAAGGCAATACATGGCAGCGCGCAGACCTGCCTTTTAAGGTTGGTGGCAATATGCCTGGCCGTTCGATGGGGGAGCGATTGGCCATCGATCCCAATCAGAACAGCATTCTCTACCTGGGAGCCCGCAGCGGTAACGGCCTCTGGCGGAGCATCGACTTTGGCGCGACATGGTCCAAAGTTACCAGCTTTCCCAATCCCGGAAATTACGTCGAAAATCCAAACAGCTCATACACGGCTGACATTGTCGGTGTTGTGTGGGTAACGTTCGACCCGCGAACCGGGACCCCAGGCAATCCGACGCAAACGATCTATGCCGGCGTTGCGGACAAAGCCAACAGCATCTATCGCAGCACTGACGGCGGCGCAACCTGGGCAGCGGTTCCCGGCCAGCCGACCGGATACCTGCCGCACCATGGCGTGCTGGCATCGACCGGGATGTTGTACATCACCTACAGCGACGGCGCGGGGCCGTACGACGGGAGCAAAGGCGACGTGTGGAAGTACAACACGGCGACCGGAGCGTGGACGGTGATCAGCCCGATCCCATCGACGAGCGGCGATGATTACTTTGGGTACGGCGGGCTGGCGGTCGATGCGCAGAATCCAAACACCCTGATGGTGGCGGCTTTGAACTCGTGGTGGCCAGACACCGTTATCTTTCGCAGCACCAACGGCGGCGCTACGTGGACCAGGATCTGGGATTGGGCAGTCTATCCAAATCGTACCTTTCGATATGTGCAGGACATTTCAGCCGCGCCGTGGTTGACCTTTGGTACTAGTCCGGCCTTGCCGGAGATCACTCCGAAGTTGGGTTGGATGGTCGGCGCCCTGGAGATCGATCCCTTCAACTCCGACCGGATGATGTATGGCACCGGCGCGACGATCTATGGCAGCGATGACCTCACCGCCTGGGACAGGGGGGAAATGATTCACATCTCGGTGAAAGTCCACGGGCTGGAAGAGACCGCTGTGCTGGACCTGATCAGTCCGCCATCCGGCGCTCATCTACTCAGTGGCCTGGGCGACCTCAACGGGTTTCGACACGATGACTTTGATGTTGCGCCGGCTAAGATCTTCACCACTCCGAGCTTTACCGCCGTCAGCCTTGATTACGCCGAACTTGCCTCAAACTTCATCGTTCGAGTTGGGAACGGAGATACCTCTAATGGCGCCAAACGTATCGGATTTTCATATGATGGCGGCGCCAACTGGTTTCAAGGGATGGAGCCGGGAGGAGTCACCGGCGGCGGTACCGTTGCGGCGGCTGCCGATGCCACCCGCCTTGTCTGGAGCCCTGACGGTGCGGCTGTCAGCTTCTCGACCAATGTCGGCGGCACGTGGACGGCCTCGACGGGTATTCCGGCCGGGGCTCGGGTAGCTTCCGACCGCGTCAATCCAATGAAATTTTATGGATTCAGAAATGGGACATTCTATGTAAGCGTCAATGGTGGAGAGAGTTTCGCCGCGACGGCCGCGGCGGGATTACCGACTTCAGCCAAGTTCAAAGCGATCCCCGGCGTCGAAGGAGACATCTGGCTAGCAGGCGGTCGAGGCGGTCTGTGGCATTCGACCGACAGCGGCGCATCTTTTATCAAACTAACGGATATTGAGGCGGCCGACACGATCGGTTTCGGAATGGCTGCGCCCGGACGGAATTATATGGCGCTCTATACCAGCGCTCGAATCGGCGGCGTCTATGGCATTTACCGGTCCGACAATGCCGGAGCAAGCTGGGTGCGGATTAATGACGACCAGCATCAGTATGGCTCGATCAATGAGGCGATTACCGGCGATCCGCGAGTCTACGGCCGCGTGTATGTCAGTACCAACGGCCGTGGAATCATCTATGGTGACATCGATACCTCGGCTTTTGATTTCTCGCTCTCGGCCGATCCTTCGCGATTGACGATCATCCGAGGTGCGAATGGGACCAGCACTATTAACGTCGATCGCATCGGCGGTTTCGCCGACTCCGTATCATTCAGCGCAGAAAGACTGCCGAGCGGAGTCAGGGCGAGCTTCAGCCCGGCCTCCACAACGGGGACGAGTACAACTCTGACCCTGACTGCTTCCGACACCGCCGCGACCGGGCCTTCACTGGCCATAATCGCCGGCACTGGAGGCGGAATGAAACGCACTCTGGCGATCAGTCTCATCGTCAAAGCTCCGCCCGAACCGGACTTCAAGCTCTCTGCCAAACCATCGGACGTGACGATCGATCGCGGGGCGAATGAAACCAGCACGATCGCAATCGCTCGCAGCGGCGGCTTTGGGAAGCGAGTATTCTTAAGAGCCAGCGGATCACCACACGGAGTCACCGCGCACTTCAAGCCGAGAGTAACAAGCGGAGAGAGCAGCACGTTGACTTTCACCGCTTCGAGCACCGCGGCCGCGGGACCGGCTACCATCACCATCACCGGAAGAGGTGGCGGCCTGGTCCGGACGACATCGATCACTCTGACGGTAAAGGGTGACGAAAACGAGAGAAATCTGGTTTGGTCGTCGAGTTTCCCATCGTCGAAAAATGTTCAAACTTCAGACCCGTGACTTCATCATGGATCTAAATATCTGAAGACTGTTGACTACTAACGGGAGTCCATCAACTTCGTTTGTGCCGGAGCCGGCCCAAACAACAGGGGGAAAGATGAAATTGCTAAGAAACTTAGTAAAAACACCTCTTCTGAGTAAGCACCGATACGCCCTGGTGTTGGCCGGCATCTTCTCGGTCATTCTCTCCGCCGGAGCAGGAGTATCGATCGCAACCTATACACAAGCTCTTCCGGCTACGCTCAAGGTTCAATACCGTGTGGCCGATCCGACCTCAGCTGGCGACAGTCAGATCAAGCCGCATTTGAGCGTCGTCAACACCGGCACTGCCAGCGTGCCGCTCAGCGAGCTGACAATTCGCTACTGGTACACGAATGAAGGGAATCGACCACAGGCTTATGACTGCGACTGGGCCGCGAGGGGCTGTTCAAATATCACCGCGCGTTTCGTTACGATGCCTGCGCCTGTTGCCGGCGCCAGCACGTACCTCGAAATAAGTTTTAGCGCGGGTGCGGGAAGCGTCGCACCGGGTCAGCAGAGCGGGGAGATCCAGAATCGCCTGCACAATCAGGATTGGAGCAATTACAGCGAAGCTGATGATTATTCTTACGATGCGACCAAGACCAGCTTCGCCGACTGGAATAAGATCACGCTCTACCGCAATGGCACGCTGGTCTGGGGCGTCGAACCTACGCCTTCTACTCCCGATACTCAACCGCCGACGGCGCCGACCGCACTGACGGTTGCGGCCAAAACAAGTGCCACCGTCTCGCTAACCTGGACAGCATCGACAGATAACGTCGGCGTTACCGGATATCGCATTCTCGAAGGTACGACGCAAGTGGGAACAAGCGCCGCGAACTCTTTTATGGTAACAGGTCTCGCGGCGTCCTCGACCCATACCTACACGGTGCGAGCGGTGGACGCGGCAAATAACGTATCCAACCCGAGTAACGCGGTGACTGTGACGACCGATCCAGTGGTCGCCGCGAGCCTTAAAGCTCAGTACCGTGCGGCCGATACGAATGTCACCGACAACCAGATCAAACCTTTTCTCAATCTTGTCAACACCGGCACGACAACAGTGCCGTTGAGTGAATTGACGGTTCGCTACTGGTATACCAGGGATCGTAATCAACCACAGGTTTATGAATGCGACTGGGCG
>Ga0081539_10006970_pt1 | contig 10494 bp, 9 predicted proteins | sample TabmetS4T2R2_FD_71023 | JGI IMG/M metagenome (GOLD analysis project Ga0081539, IMG submission 71023) | Tabebuia heterophylla rhizosphere microbial communities from the University of Puerto Rico - S4T2R2 | ecosystem: Host-associated > Plants > Roots > Rhizosphere ... | reverse complement strand
GATCGCGCGAGACGATCGCGGAGACCATGCTCGATCTTACCGCGGACGCGGCGACGCGCTGGCCCTTGCTCGTGACCACCGCCGACCATGTTCTGCTCGATGCAAAAATCGTCGACGAGTTTGCGGATCGAGCCGGCAACGCTGACATCGCCCTCGGAGTGGTCGAGCGTAAGAACCTGCTTAAGCGCCTGCCCAGGACGGAGCGCACCTGGCTCCAGTTCCGCGGCGGCGCTTTCACGGGCGCGAACTTGTTTCTGCTGAAGTCGCCCGCGGTGCGCCCGGCGATCGAGCTGTGGCGAAGCGTCGAGCAGGACCGCAAGAAGGCGTGGCGGGTGATGTCACTGCTCGGCCCCGTGGTGCTGCTTCTCGTGGCCCTCCGGCTTGTCAGCCTCGACGAGGTCATGACGCAGCTCGGCGGACGGCTCGGCCTCAGCCTTAAGGCGGTGCGGCTGTCGAACCCGCTGGCCGGCGTCGACGTGGATAAGCCCGCGGATCACACTCTGGTCGAAGACATATTAGCCGGACGCGCATGAGCGACCTTGCCATCTATGACATGGACCGGACGGTTACCCGCCGCGCGACCTACACGCCTTTCCTGCTCCATTGCGCGTGGCACCGGGCGCCGTGGCGTTTCCTTTTCCTGCCGCTGGTGATCCTGTCGATGCTCGCCTATGTGCTGCGGCTGATCGACCGCGGACGGCTCAAAGAGATCAACCACCATCTGCTGCTCGGCCGCAGGATTCACCCGCGCCACCTCAAGCCGCTGGTGGACAGCTTCGCCGACAAGCAGCTGGCGACGAACATACGCCCCGGCGCGCGCATCGCCATCGCCCGCGACAAGGCCGAAGGCCGCCGCGTCATCCTCGCGACGGCCTCCTACCGGCTCTACGCCGATACCATCGCCGAGCGGCTGTGGTTCGACGACGTGATCGGGACCGGATCGGTGATCGGCCTAGACGAACGCGTCCACGCGAAGATCGCGGGCGAGAATGCCTATGGCGAAGCGAAAATGCGGATGATCGCCGACTGGGTCGAAAAGTCGGGGTTGAAGGGTCGCCACGGCCACGTCCGCTTCTATTCCGACCACGTCTCCGACCAGCCCGCCTTCGAATGGGCCGACGAGCCGGTAGCGGTGAACCCGCACGGCAAGCTGCGGCGCCTGGCCGAGGAGCGCGGCTGGGCGATCGAGAATTGGGGTTAGAGCGGCTTCAGCCGAGTGTCCGCGGGACGACGGAGGCACAATTGCCGCTCCGGCGTGTTGAAGCTGACGATGCTGACGAAGTCCCTATCGACGGCGGGCGAACAGCTGATCGATTTTGACGGCCGGACGCACCGGTTCTTCGCGCCCTATGCAGGCTCGCCGGTCATCCGCGCGCTCGACCTGTTCAGCAAGCTAGGCGACCAGCCGGAGCTCCGGGTCATTGCCGGCGGACTTATCCTTGCGGGAATCTTCGGTCGAAACGACCGACTGCTTCGCGCGGGAGCGCGGATGATAATCGCGCACGAGGCGGCGACGCTCGCCAAGGATTCGATCAAGTTCAACATCGACCGCACCCGGCCGCGAAGCGCGAACGGCCGCAAGGCGAAAAAGCCCAAGAAGGGCAATCATACGGCCAAGGAGAAGACCAGCTTCCCTTCAGGCCACAGCGCCGGCGCCATCGCCGCGGCGCGCGCCTTCTCCCGCGAGTTTCCCGAATATGGCACGGCGGCAATGGCAAAGGCGGGGCTGCTCGCCGCTGCCCAAGTCCCGCGCTGCGCACATTACCCAACCGACGTCGCAGCGGGCATCACGATCGGCCTCGCCGCCGAGGCCCTGATTAGCGCCGCCTGGGACGCGGCGGAAATGGACGCCCGCAGCAGGGCGTAGTCAGATCGAGCTTCCCAGCGCCAACTGTTGCAACATGAAGGCGTAATATTCGGCGATTGAGCGATATCGCTGGAAGCGGCCCGACTTGCCGCCATGCCCGGCTTCCATGTTGACGCGGAAGATCAGCGGATTGCGGTCGGTCTTGTTCGCCCGCAGCCGAGCAACCCATTTGGCCGGCTCATAATATTGCACCTGGCTGTCCCAGAGGCCCGTGCCGACGAACATGGCCGGATAGGCCTTGCGCCGCACATTGTCGTAGGGCGAATAGCTCAGCATATAGTCGTAGAACTCGCGCTCCGCCGGGTTGCCCCATTCGTCGAATTCGTTGGTGGTCAGGGGGATCGACGTGTCGAGCATCGTCGTCACCACATCGACGAAGGGGACCTGGGCGATCATCACGCGATAGTCCTGCGGCGCCATGTTCGCGACCGCGCCCATCAGCAGGCCGCCGGCGCTGCCGCCGGCCGCCGCCACCCGCTCCTTCGCCGCATAGCCCTGCCTCACGAGGTAGCGCGTGACGTCGATGAAATCGGTGAAGCTATTGATCTTGTTCTTGAGATGGCCGGCGTCATACCAGGCGCGGCCCATCTCCTGCCCGCCGCGGATATGGGCGATGGCATAGATCATGCCGCGGTCGAGCAAGGGGATGACGGTCGGCGACCAGGCGGGGTCCATGGAAATGCCGTAGCTGCCGTAGCCGTACTGCAGCATCGCCGCGCTGCCGTCGCGCTTGAAACCCTTTTTGTAGATCAGGGATACTGGGACTTTCGTGCCGTCGCGAGCGGTCGCCCAGACTCGCTCGGTTACATATTGCGAAGCGTCGTAATTGGGCGCCGGAGTGCGCTTCAGCACCGTGCGCGCGCCGGTACGGGAATTGACCGCGTAGGTGATGGTCGGCGTGGTCAGCGAATTATAGGCATAGCGAAGGCTGTTGCTGGTGACCTCGCGATTGTCGCCGATCTCCATCGCATAGGCCGGCTCGTCCGACGCAACATCGCTGCTCCTGCCTGAATTACCGAGCAACCGGATGTGCTTGTTACCGCCCGAGCGCTGCTCGATGGCGATGAAGCTGTTGAACGGCTTGAAATCCTCGATGAAGACGGCGGGGTCGTGGGGCACGAGGTCGCGCCACCCCTCGCGGCCTCGGCGAGCATCGGCGTCGGCCACCTCCATCAGCTTGTAGTTCTTTGCGCCCTGATAGTTGGTGCGGATGATCCAGCGACTGCCGACATGGTCCGCCTCGTAGCGGAACTCGCGCTCGCGCGGGGCAAGGACGAAGAATTTACCCGGCTTGGCGGCACTGGTGCAGCGCTGCTCATCGCTGACCGTGCTCTGCAGCGCGATGCAGAGATATTTGTCGTCGCTGGTGCGGCCGACGCCCATGTAGAAGCTGTCGTCCTTTTCCTCATAGACCAGCTTGTCGGCCTTGGCGGGCGTACCCAGCACATGCGCCTTCACCCGCTTGCTCAGCAGGGTCACCGGATCCTTCTCGACATAATAGACGGTGCGGTTGTCGTCGGCCCAAACGAGGTTCGGCTCCACGTTCGCGACCTTGTCGGGCAGCGTCTTTCCAGTCGCCAGGTCCTTCACCTTCAGCACATATTGGCGGCGGCCCACCGTATCGAGCGCATAGGCGAGCAGGCGGTTGTTCTGGCTAACGTCGTCGTCGCCCACGGAGAAAAAGCCGTGGCCCTTGGCCATCACCGGCTCGTTCAGCATGACCTGCTCTTTGGCTTTGAGCGTGCCGAGCTTGCGCGCGACAATGGGATAATCGGCGCCCTTCTCGAAGCGCGTGTAGTAATAATAGCCGCGCTCGCGCACGGGGACGCTCGAATCATCCTCTTTGATGCGGCTGACAATCTCCTTGAAAAGCTCGTCCTGCAGCGGCTTGGTCGGGGCCAGGACGGCGTCCGCATAGGCATTCTCGGCCTTGAGGTAGGCGAGCATGTCGGCATTCTTCCGCGTATCGTCGCGGAGCCAGTAATAAGGATCGTTGCGGTTGACGGGGCCCTTCACCGTATAGGGCTTTTGCGTCGCGACCGGCGGCGCCGGCGCGTCCTGCGCACTGACGAGTACCGGTACCGTCAAGAGCGCCGCGGCGGCGACCAACATCCTCATCCAATCCCTCCTCACGCCATGCAAGCCGCGATCCTGCGCGACGGCTCGGGGATTGCCAAGAGGGATGGCGCTAGACCGCGTTCAACGCATTGGCGAAGTCGGCGATGAGGTCGTCGGGATCTTCAACTCCGATTGAGATGCGCACCAGGTTCGGACTGATCTCGAGCTGCTGCTTGCGCTCCTCGGGCACGGACAAATGAGTCATGGCCGCGGGAGCACTGGCGAGGGTTTCGGTGCCGCCAAGGCTGACCGCGAGATGGGCGATCGAAAGATTGTCGAGGAAGGCGAAGGCCTCTTTCTCGCCGCCCTTCAAATAGAGCGAGAAGGTCGAGCCGGGGCCGGTACAGTGGCGGCGGTAGATGTCAGCCTGGCGCGAATCCTCCTCGAGGAAGCCGAGATAGCCGACCTTCTCGACCTTCGGGTGATCGCGAAGGAAGGCGCAGACCTTTTCCGCATTCTCGCCGGCCCTGGTCATGCGCAGCTCGAGGGTTTCGAGGCTGCGCAGCAGCATCCAGGCTGTATTCGGGTCGCAGATGCCGCCCATCACGTTGCGCATCATCCGCGCCTTATCGATGACGGCGCGGCTGCCGACGAGCGCTCCAGCGACGAGGTCGCTGTGGCCGCCGGCATATTTGGTGAGGCTGTAGACGCTGACGTCGGCGCCCTGCTGCAGCGGCTTGGCCCAGAGCGGGCCGAGGAAGGTATTATCGATGGCGATGGGCGGGAGGTCGCCGCCATTGCCGAAGGCGGCCTGGCGCGCTGCATGGACGGCCTCGACATCGACGAGCGCGTTGGTCGGGTTGGCCGGGCTTTCGAGATAGATGAGGGCGACGCGGCCCTTGGCCTTGGCGGCGGCCATCACCCGGTCGAGCTCGTCGCGCGTCGCGCCGGCGGGGAAGTCGACATAATGGACGCCGAACTGGGTCAGGATCTTGTCGATGATCGTCTCGGTCGCCGCATAGAGGGGGCCCGAGTGGATCACGACATCGCCGGGACGGACGTGCGAGAGGATGAGGATGGCGATCGCCGTCATCCCGCTCGAGAAGGTCAAGGCGTCCTCGGCATCCTCCCAGATCTGCAGCCGGTCCTCTAAGATCTCCTGGTTGGGGCCGTTGAAGCGCGAATAGACGAGGCCCTCCGCGGTTCCGCCGCCGGGGCGCTTGCCGGTGATTCCCTCGAAGAAGCGCTTGCCGTCCTCAGCCTTTTCGAAAACGAAGGTCGAGGTGAGAAAGATGGGCGCCTTGAGCGAGCCTTCGGACAGCGCGGGGTCGTAGCCGTAGCCCATCATCAAGGTGGCGGGTTTCAGCTGGTGGTTGCCGATCCTCGTCGGCGTCGGCCGCGGCGGGCGGCGGCTCGACGGCATGGGATCGAATTCGACTTTCTCGGCCAAGTTCATATCTCCTTTGGCGCGGCGCCTTAAACCCAACGGCAGCGGCGCGCCAATCAACTGAGCGCGAGGCGGCGATAAGGCGAGCTTCTAGCCCGGGATGGCGATGGCGCTGAGCTGGCGGCCGTAATCGGCCTCGCCGCGGTGGGTAGCGCGGCGGTAGCTGAAGAAGCGTTCTTCATCGGCGTAGGTATCGAGGTTCAGCGCCTCGACCTCGCCGATGCCCGCGGCGATCAGCCGGTGCACGACATAGCCCTCAAGGTCGAAGTGCGGCCTGCCCCGGCCGTCGGTGAAAAAGCGGGCATTATCCGCATCCGCCTCGAGGAAGCGCGCACGAAACCCCTCGTCGACCTCGTAAGAGGGCTGGGCGATGCACGGCCCGACCGCGGCATGAATATTGTCGCGCCGGGCACCGAGCCGCTCCATCGCCTCGACCGTCGCGTCGGTCACTCCGGCGAGCGCGCCGCGCCAGCCGGCATGGGCTGCTCCGACGACCACCGCACGATGATCGGCGAACAGTACCGGCGCGCAATCCGCGGTGAGGATGCCGAGCAGCAGGTTGGGCGTGTCGGTCACCATCGCGTCCGCATTCGGACGTTCCTCCTGCGGCCACGGCTCGTCGGCGACGACCACCTCGGCCGAATGCACCTGGTGGACCGTGGCGAGATCCGCCTCGGGGAGGAGCGCGGCGACGGCGAGCCGGCGGTTTCCGGCCACGGCCTCGGGGTCGTCCTTGCTGCCGTAACCAACGTTGAGCCCGGCGCATTCGCCGACGGAAATCCCGCCGCGACGGCCGAGGAAGCCGTGCGGCAACTGGCCGAGGCTGATGGCGCGGATCACCTCAACGTCGCTCATGCGTTCGTCTGCATGATGATGTGGCGCAGGATCAGGTCCTCGTCGGCATGGGTTCCCACCATGAAATCATACTTTCCAACTTCTTCGAACCCGTAACGCCGGTAAAAGCGGCGCGCGCGGTGGTTGTCGACATAAACGGAAAGGAAAAGCTCTTCGGCGCCGCGCGCTGCCGCCTCGCGCAGAGCCCAGCGCATGAGCTCGTCCGCAATGCCGCGCCCGTGCGCGTCGCTTCGGAGGTAGAGCCGCCTCAGCTCGAGCGCCGGAGTGGCCGTTTCATACGGGAGTTTCTTGGGCGCGAGCTCAACAAATCCGGCGAGCCCGGTTTGGGTGTCGGCTACCCGGATCGCGACCTCCGGATCGGCGAGATTCGCGTCCCACTTGGCGCGGCTGTTGCCGTCGAGGAACTGCTGAAGGTCGGAAGGCCGGTAGAGATGGCCGAAAGTTTCGACGAAGCTTTGTGCGAACAGCTCGCGCAGCGGCTCCGCATCGGCGGGCTCAGCATCGCGATAGTTGATCTTCATGCGAACCCCGCCGGGGTCGGCCAGTCCGGTGAATGAACGGCGACGGCCTTGAACAACCGGCCCATCTGCGCCTCGGACGTCAGCCGTTCCAGCGCCGCCTGCACCTCTTCAGCGCGGTCGGGATTCGCGCGCATCAGCGATTGCGCCCGCGCTTCGATGCCAAGGCGAATGAGCCATTCGCCTTGCGTTGTGACGGGAGAGACCGCTGCACCCGTCGCGCGTGCTGCCTTGGCAAGGGCTTCAAAATCAACATGAGCAGTGAGGTCCTGATCGCCGGGGCTGCCGAACACGGGCGCGTAGCCATGGCCGCGCACCGCCTGCAAGGTATCACCGGGCCCGCTGCGCTCATGTCCATAGTCAATGAAAAGCGCTACCCCGCCATGCTTTGCGAGATGCCGTGCGACCGCCGCGACTGCTTCGTCGCGGACGGGAGCGGTCTCGACGATTTCGCCGTCGCGATCGAAGGCGAGTCCGCCAGCCGCGATGGTCACCAGGCGCTCGATCCCGCCGACATGCTGACGAACGGGCAAGGCGTCCAGGAATTCATTGGCGACCAGCAGCAGCGGCCCCGCGGGAAGATCGGCGATAGTCTCATGCCAGTACGCGTCCGGCACTGCCTGCTGCTGCATCTCGCGCAGCACGGGGCTCGTTTCGACGAGATGCATCTCGCTGGCAAAGCCAGCCGAGCGCATCATCCGCAATGCGTCGCCGGCGAGCGTGCCGCGGCCAGGGCCCAATTCGGCATAAATCGCTCCCGCGGGTGCCCCCGCGCGCTTCCAGCAATCGGCCAGCGCCGCGCCGACGAGCTCGCCGAACATCTGGCTGATCTCCGGTGCCGTGGTGAAATCGCCGCGCGCGCCCAACGGATCACGCGTCGCGTAATAATAGGCATTGCAGGCTTCCATATAGGCTTCGACGCTGATCGGCCCCTCCGCGGCAATGCGTTCGCGGAGAGCGCGCTCGAGCGGGGTCACGCTACTGAGGCGGTTCCGGCCGTGGGCTCCACGCGCACCCGCCGCCGAGCCGCGGTGAGCATCAGGTAGAGGCCGCCGAGGATCATCGGCAACGAGAGCCACTGGCCCATGTGCAGGCCGCTGTTCTGGAAGATGGTCCCGGCGAACTGGGCATCGGGCTCGCGGATGAACTCGATGGCGAAGCGGAAGATGCCGTAGAAGAAGATGAAGGCGCCGACGAGCTTGCCGGGCTCGTAGCGCGCCTTGGTCTTCCAGAACATGAAGGCGAGGATAGCGAAGAGCACGAGGCCTTCGAGCGCGGCTTCGTAGAGCTGGCTCGGGTGGCGCGGCGGACCGAGCACACGCTGGCCGAAATCATTATATTCCTGGAAGCGCACGGCCCACGGCACGGTCGTCGCCGCGCCCCACAGTTCCTGATTCACGAAATTGGCGAGGCGGCCGAAGAACAGTCCGAAAGGCACGCAGCAGGCGACATAATCGTGAATGCGCAGCCAGTTGAGCTTCTGCTTATGCGCGAAATAGAAGATGCCGAGCGAGGTCCCGATCACGCCTCCGTGGAAGGACATGCCGCCGTCCCATAATTTCAATATCTCGATCGGGTGCTTGAGGTACTCGCCGAGATTGTAGAACAGCACATAGCCGAGCCGACCGCCGAGAATGATCCCCAGCGCGGCGTAAAAAACCAGATCGTCCGCATGACGCCGCGCCAACGGTGCGCCGGGCTGCTTCAGGAGCTTCAGCAAATACCAATAGCCGACGAAAATGCCGGCGAGATAGGCGAGGCTGTACCAGCGGAGGTCGAAGGGCCCGATGTGCAGCGCGACCGGCGACAGGCCCAGATCCGGAAACGCAACGAAACGGCTGTTGTCGACGGCTTGCAAGGGCTTCCCCATCAAAGTTCAGCGCCTCATAAGGCGGGGACAGGGAAAGGCAAAGGAGCGGGAACACCAGCAATGCCTAGCGAGCTCGACCGCCGCTACGACGAGGAACTGGCCCGCGTCATTGGGCCGGGCGGCCGGCTGGTCATCGACAGGGACGAGCGGGGCCGGGCGATCGTCGCGAACTTTCCCGCCACGCTTCCGGAATTCTTCAAGACCTTTTCCGCCCTGAATGCCGAGAATGACGCGGTGGTCGCGGGAGATGAGCGGCTGACCTTCGCCGACCTCGATCGCATTTCCGACGCGCTTGCCTATGGGCTCGCGGCGCGCGGCATTGCCAAGGGCGACCGCATCGGGATCGCCATGCGCAACTGCCCGGCCTGGATCGTCTGCTACATGGCGATTCTAAAGGCTGGCGGCATTGCGACCCTGCTGAACGGCTGGTGGGAAAGCCACGAGATGGAGCATGCCATCCAGCTCACCGAGCCGAAGCTGATCATCGCCGATGCGCCGCGGGCCAAGCGCATCGCGGCGCGCTGCTCCAACCGGGAAATCGTCAGCCTGCTAATCGAGGAGCCGGTCGAACAGGCGATAGCGCCGCTGATGAGCGATACCGGCACCAGCGCTTTGCCCGAGCTTTCCCCCGACGATGACGCCACGATTCTCTTCACCTCCGGCTCGACCGGCGAATCGAAGGGCGCGCTCTCGACGCATCGCGCGGTGACGACCGGCGTCTATGCTTATGCGACCGGCCTAATCGTCCTGCTTGGCATCCTGACCGAGGACGGCGAGGCGCCGGAGACCCCGCCGCGGACCTTGCTCAGCGTGCCCCTGTTCCACGTCACGGGCGAAGTGCCGGTGATGCTGAACAGCTTCGTCATCGGCCGCTGCATGGTGATCATGCCCAAATGGGATGCGACCGAGGCGCTGAAGTGGATCGAGAAGGAGAAGGTCACCTATTTCGTCGGTGTGCCGACCATGAGCCTCGAGCTCATGAACCATCCCGACCGGCACAAATATGATCTGTCGTCGCTGAAGGACATCACTGCCGGGGGCGCCCCGCGGCCGATCAGCCATGTCGAGCGGCTGAAGCAGGAATTTCCCAATGCCCAGCCCGCCCTCGGCTACGGGCTCACCGAGACCAACGCGACGGGCTGCGCCAATTTCTGGACCAGCTATGCGGCCAAGCCCGCGTCCACCGGCCGGGCGCAAAGGCCGCTCGTCGAGGTCGCCATCCTCGGGCCGGGCGATCGGCAGCTGCCGCCGGGCGAAACGGGCGAGATCGGCATCCGCACGGCGGCCAACATCAAATGCTATTGGCGCAACCCCAAAGCGACCGAGGATACGCTGAGCCCGGACGGCTTCGTGCGCACCGGCGACGTCGGCTATCTCGACGAGGACGGCTATCTGTTCATCGTCGACCGCAAGAAAGAGATCATCATCCGCGGCGGCGAGAATATCTCGGCGGCGGAGGTGGAGGCGGAATGCTACGCCTGCGCGGCGGTCGCCGAAGCCGCGGTGTTCGGCGCACCGAATGAGCGGCTCGGCGAAGTACCTGTCGCCGTGCTTCACCTTAAAGCCGGGGAGCGGCTTGACGAAGAGCAAATGCGCGCCTTCCTCGACGGCAAGCTCGCCAAGTTCAAGATCCCCGAGCGGTTCATCTTTTCGCCAGAGCCGCTGCCGCGCCTCGGCACCGGCAAGATCGACCGGCGCGCGCTCAAGGCCCAGTACGCGCATTGAACATCGACCGCCGGACATTGCTGATCGGCGGCGGCGCGGGCGTGGGACTGATTGTGGGCTACGCCCTGTGGCCGCGGCATTTGACGAGCGATCTTCCACTGGGCCGCGGCGAGCAGGCGTTCGGCTCATTCATCAAGATCGCCCGCGATGGCCG
>Ga0081539_10006969_pt1 | contig 10496 bp, 8 predicted proteins | sample TabmetS4T2R2_FD_71023 | JGI IMG/M metagenome (GOLD analysis project Ga0081539, IMG submission 71023) | Tabebuia heterophylla rhizosphere microbial communities from the University of Puerto Rico - S4T2R2 | ecosystem: Host-associated > Plants > Roots > Rhizosphere ... | reverse complement strand
TGTGCCTCGTACCGGTTGATCTCGAGCTCCAGAGCGGCGATGCGCTGCTGTCGACGCGTGATCTCCGCCAGCAGCTCCTGCCGCCGGCGCTCGAGATCCGCCGCGCGGTTCTGCAGGAAGTTGCCCTTCAACAACGCGAAGATGTTGCTCTGCCAGCCGAGCGAGAAGGCGACCTTCTGGTAGTTGTAGATCCGCGCGGCGGTCTGCGCGTCGGTGAGCGCGGTGCCCGTCGCCGTGCCCGCGCTCCCGCCACCGATATCCGTCGCGTACACGCCAGCGAGGATGCCGCGATAGTTGAACACGAGCCCCGCGTTGTATTCCCAGGCGTTGTGCTCCGCGACAAGCGTCGCCATCAGGTTCGGCGACATCGGAAACTGCACCTTTCCGCCGTAGAACAGACCACCCGTCGAATGCCGCGAGTAGAGGCTGCCCAGCCCACCGTCGTCCTTGAACAGCCCGTTGCCATAGCCGACCGTCAGCCCGACGTCCACGTCCGCCCATCCCGCGCGGATGTCGCTCAGCGAGAACGACTCCGTCGCGACGCCGTAGACCGTGTTCGAGGTGTTGAAGTTCCGGTGCAGCGAGTCCACGACGTGCTGTGCGTCCGGTTCGGCGGGGGTCGGCGGCAGAAGGATATAGCCGACACCGTAGCGATCGATGTGCTTGTACGGGCCGACGTTGCGGAGGCCGACCGCAACACTCGGCATCCAGCCCGCGAGGCCGCCACGGGGCCGAAGGTTCGCCTGGTTCACGAGCAGTGCACGCCCGAAGAAGCCCCACTCCGGGTTCGACGAATACGCCGCGTAACCCGCCTCCAGCACTGACCACCCCGTGATCGAGAACGTCAGCTGCGAGTTCAGCCGGTCGTTGTAGTTGATCTTCGGCGCGTCCGGATCGACGTCGAAGCGCTTGCCGCTGTAGTTGATCGCGAAGTCGCCCGGCACCTGGCCGACCCACGCCACGGGGATGTCCACCAGACCCGAGCCCCAGTAGAGGGTCTGCGGATTGGTTTGCTGCGCGTGCACCGACGCCGCCACGCCGAGCGTGGCGACTGCGACGGCGACCGTACGTGTCATGCGCATCGGATTGCTGCCTCGCTCAGTTCGATGGCGGATTCGTGCTGCTCGGAGGAGTGCTCGTGGACGGGGGATTCGGCTGGCCCTGCTGGATGCTGCGGAGACGCTCCTCGGCGCGGCGGATGGCCTCGCGCTCCTCCTGGATCGTCCGTTCGAGGTCGGCGCGCCGCTGCGCCATCCCGGCGAGCTCGCCCGCCTGCGCACGGCGCAGCGCCACCTCGAGGCCGCGGATCCGGCGTCCGCGCTGCTCGATCTCGGCTGCCAGCCGCTGCTGTTCGCGCGTCAGCTCGGTGATCCGCGAGCGCAGGATGACGCCGCGCGAGATCCCGATGATGTTGCCGCTGTAGCCGACCGACGCGTTGAACTTCATGTAGTTGTAGGCGGTCCCTTTCTTGTCGGACCCCTGGCCCCCCTCTTCGAGCTCCGTTCCATAGAGCCCGATCGAGAGCCCGCGCCAATCGTAGACGACGCCCGCATTGTAGTCCCAACCGTCGTTCTCGACCATGAAGTCGAGGGTCGAGTTGAGCGAGGGATGCGTCGTGAAACGCGTGCCGAGGAAGAGGCCCTTCGCGATCGTGCCGCGGTCGTTGTAGTAGTCCCCCAGCCCGCCGTCCTCGCGGAAGACTCCGCTGCCGTAGCCGACCGTGACGCCGAGCTGCGAGCCAGGGAGGCGCCCCATCATGCTGCCGAGACCGTACTGTTTCGACAGCACGCCGTACCAGGACGGAGACGTGGAAAGCGCGGCGTATTTCGGATCGAAACCCTTCACGTAGCGATCGCCGCGGAAGAAGATGTCGTGCGCGATGAAGAAGCGATCCTGATGCTTGCCGCCGCCGATGTTTCGCGCCCCGACCGCGGCCGCGGGGAGCATGCTCGCGAGGTTGTCGGGCCAGAGGACTGCCTGGGCGAAGAACCCGTAGTCGGGGTTCTGGCTGTAGGCCACCGCTCCCGCCGAAACACGACCGAAGAGGTGCAGGTCGAGGGCGACGTTGGTGTTCCACAGGCTCGCGAAGCTCTGCTTGGACGGATCCGGAAAGGACGGCAGTCGCTTGCCGCTGATGTTCACGAAGACGTCATAGGACGTCGGCGACACCCAGGCAACGGGGATGTTCACCAGACCTGTTCCGAAGTACAGTGTCGGATGGTAGGGATCGAGCTGCTGCGCGCCCGCGCGCGCCGAGAAGAGCGCCGTCGCCAGCGCGCACGTGAGCGTCGCGGTCTCGCGTCGCAGGATGCGCATGAATCCTCCAAGCGGGATTGTGTTCACCAGCGGTCTCGATCCCGTCGCGCGAGGCGCGACTCGTCCGATCCGTGTATGAGGGGAGGCTCATGGGCACACCCCTCCCTTTCGGTTCCCTGACAGGTGCAAGACACATGCCCCCTTCGATGCTCCGCCTGCGCGCAGTCTGGCGCCGGGGCGAGCGTGGCCTCTGCAGCGGCAAACGGTTGCCGCCGACGGTGGCGGAGTCGGTCTGACCGCGCTTAGCTTCCGCACCACCCCATCCGATCGCATGCTCGCCAGCATCGCCCTCCGCACGTTCCTCGCCGCCGCGGCACTCGCTGCCTGTTCGAACGCGACCGAGCGCCCTCCAACCAGCTCCGGGACTGCGCTGCCGACAAGCGTCGCCGCAACAACCGATACCGCGAGCATCGCGACTCGCGCCGACCGCGGGCGAATCCGCGGCGATTCGGCAGCCCCGCTCTGGGTCGTGATCGTCAGCGACTTCCAGTGCCCTTATTGTCGCCAGTGGCACGACGAGGTCTATCCGTCCATCGTCCGTGAGTACGTGGACACGCGGAAAGTCCGCCTCGCGTACGTGAACCTTCCGCTGTCCAGCCACCAGCACGCCCAGGAATCGGCGGAAGCCGCGATGTGCGCCGCCGTCCAGGGTCGGTTCTGGGAGATGCACGACGCCCTCTTTCGCACTCAGGACCGGTGGGCCCGCATCGGCGCACCGCGCGCCCTCTTCGACTCGCTGGCCGCCAGCGTCGGCGTCGACGGCGCGCCATATCGCGCCTGCGTCGAGTCGAATGCGACGCGTCCCATCGTGCTCGAGGACGCGCAACGGGTCGCCGACGCGGGCGTCTCTGTGACCCCGACGTTTTTCATCGGTTCCGAACGCATCGAGGGAGCAATGCCGCTGCCGGACTTCCGCGCCGCCCTGGACCGGGCGCTCGCCGGCGGCCGCTGACAGCCGCGCGGGGCGTGCACCCGCTGCTGCGTCCGCTCTACGCGGCTGCCGGAGCACTCGCAAGCTCCGCCGCCGCTTTCGTCCCCGGCAGTGGAAGCAAGCTCAGGCGTTCCATCGCCGCGCGGCGCGGGGTAATCGACCGCTTTGTCGCCTGGGGGGCCGACGAACGGGACCCTGATCGGCCCCTCGTCTGGATCCACGCGCCGTCGGTGGGAGAGGGATTGCAGGCGCGGCCGGTCCTGAGCGAGCTTCGTACTCGCAGTCCTGGTCTCCAGCTCGCTTATACCTGGTATTCCCCGAGCGCAGAGCGCTTCGCTGCGAGCCTGCCGGCTGACTTCCGCGATGTCCTTCCCTTCGACACGCGTCGCGATGCCGAGCTCGCCATTGCGGCGCTTTCCCCGGACGTTCTGGCGTTCAGCAAGCTCGACGTCTGGCCAATCCTCTGTGAGGTCGGGGTCCGGCGCGGCGTGCGGCTCGCGCTGATCAGCGCGACGCTCCCGGCCCGGTCCTCACGGCTCCGTGGCCTGGCACCGCTCCTCCTCCGCGACGCCTACGCATCCCTTTCCGTGGTCGGAGCGATCAGCGCTGAGGATGGCGAGCGCCTCGTCAGCCTTGGCTGCAACCCCGGCGTGATCACTGTCACCGGGGACACGCGATTCGACCAGGTATGGGCCCGCGCGCGCCAGGCCGACCGTTCCGGACCGCTGCTCGCACCGCTGGAGTCGGCCCGACCGACGCTCGTCGCGGGCTCGACTTGGCCATCCGACGAGAAGCGCCTCCTGCCTGCGCTGCTCCGCGTCCGCGAGCGGAACCGCGCCGTGCGCGTCGTGCTCGCGCCCCACGAGCCGCGCGAGGACCACCTGCGAGCGATCGAGGACTGGTGCCGCCGCGCAGGCCTCGCGGTCGCGCGGCTCGGAAGCGAGGAGGCGGTCGCTGCCGACCTCGTCCTCGTCGATCGCACGGGGGTGCTCGGCGAGCTCTATGCGCTCGCCGACGTCGCCTTCGTCGGCGGGGCGTGGCACGACGCGGGGATCCACTCCGTGCTCGAGCCGGCTGCATACGGGACGCCGGTCGCGTTCGGTCCGCAGCACGGCAACAGCCGCGAGGCAGCGCTCCTCGTCGCGGCAGGGGGCGCCGCAAGCGCGCGGGAGGGGGAGCAGCTGGCCGTGATCCTCGGCCACTGGCTCACCGATCGCGTCTCGCGGGTGGAGGCCGGCACCCGCGCGCGGGCATTCGTCGAGCGCAACCTCGGCGCGACCGGACGCACGGTCGCCCTGATCGAGGACCTGCTGCGCCGTTAGGCGGTCAGTCGGCGGCGGGAGCGGTGGCGGGAGCGCCGGCGGGCGCGGGCGCCGTCCGCCGCGCCCCAGCCGCCGGCCCGGGGGTGTGAAGATAGAAGCCCTGCACGAGATGCACGCCGAGCGACTTCACCGTCTCGAACTCCTCGGCGCGCTCGACGCCCTCCGCGATCACCTGCGCCCCGTGGTCGTTTGCGAACTTCACCATCGACTCGACGAGATTCTGCTTGATGAAATTCGTGTCGATGGCGCTGATGAGGGAGATGTCGAGCTTGATGAAGTCGGGCTCGAGGTTGGCGATGGATCCGAGTCCGGCATAGCCGCTGCCCGCGTCGTCGACGGCAAAGCGGTAGCCGATCTCGCGGAAGGCCTTGAGCCGCTCGCGGAACTTGGGGTAGTCCTTGATCGCCGTCCGCTCCGTGATCTCGATGACGACGCGCGAGGGCTCGGCGACCTCTCGCTCGGTGAAATCCGGATCGGCGAAGTCGTGGGGGTCGACGTTGATGAAGAGAAGCTCGCCCTGGCCGAGTCGCGTCTCGATCCCCTCGAGCGCCCGGGCGCGACAGAGTCGGCTCAGCTCCCAGATCAGGTCCGCCTGCGCGGCGACGTCGAACATGACCTCGGGACTGCGCAGGCTGCGCATCACCCCGCGCGCGAGGGCCTCGTAGCCGAAGACCTTCCGCGTCTGCGTGACGACGATGGGATGGTAGTCGACGTAGACGGCTCGGTCGCGAAGGCTCGTGCGCAGGTCGTCCACGCGACGCGCCCGCTCGCGCTCCTCGACGCTCTTCGCCGCGTTGGCCGCTTCCCGGATGCCGCGATAGATCAGGCGCTCGAGGCGCAGCTTCGGGTTGTAGTACACGCGCGCGAGCCCGACGTAGATCTCGAAGAGCGTCGCGATGTCCTCGCCGTGCGCCTCCTCGATGCGCCCCGCGACGTGCTTCTGGAGCCGCTCGACGATCACTGTCAGCTGCTGCTCGCTGACGCCCTGCTCACCCAGCGGCGGGACGTGAAAGAAGATGAAGTCGTCGTCGTTGGTGTAGCCGACCATCACGCGTGAGGCCTGAAGATCGTACCCCTCGAGGAACTCCTTCACCGCTGCCGCCGTCGTCTCGAGGACGGCGTCGAGCTTCTCCCAGCCGTAGATCTCCTCGATCTTCGAGTACCGGACGAAGTTGAAGTAGACGACGGTGACCTCGCCCCGCTCCTTGATCTGCGGGCGGATGCGCTCGATCATGACCGGAAGCGTCGGAAGACCGGTCATGAAGTCGTAGAGCATCTGCGCCTGCTCGGCGCGTGCGGCGAGGTCGGGCGTCGACTCGCTGGCCTGCGCGCGCATCAGTGCCGAGCGCACGCGTCCGGCCAGCTCCTCGGCATCGACCGGCAGCCGGATCCACTCCTCGGCGCGGAGCTCGACGGCGCGGCGGCGTGCAGCCTCGTCGCGGCAGCCGACGACCACCGGCAGCCCCTTCGCGTGCGCGCACTCGACGACCTCGCGCAGTGCGGGCGGCCCCTCGGCCGCGACGAATACCGCGCGGAGGTGCGCCTCGTGGCCGATCGCGCGCGCAAGGTCGCGCGTCGGGACGGTTACCGCGCGCCATGCGTCGAGCTGGGCGACCGCTGCCTCGACGGCAGGATCGCCGCAATCAGTGAGAAGAACGCTCTTGTTCACGCCCGAGGCGCGTCGCTCAGGACGCGGCCTTCAGCATCGCGAGATTGCGCTGCACCGTCGAGGCGAGCTTCGGCAGGTCGAAGGGCTTCTCGACATAATCGTCCGCCCCGGTCTGCAGCGCTTCCCGCTTGTCCGCCCATTCGTCGAGCGCGGTCACCATCACGATCCGCATCGACCGTCCCAGAGTGGGATGCTGCTTCATGATGCGACAGGTTTCCCACCCGTCGCGTCCGGGCATCATCACGTCGAGCAGCACGAGGGCGGGACGCACCTGCTCGAAGACGGCGAGCGCCTCGTCACCGCTATGCGCGACCGTGATCGGGTATCCGCGCACCTCGAGATACTGCCGGATGATCTCGGCATTGTCGTGGTTGTCGTCCACTACCAGAATGGGAGGCAGCGTTTCCATCGCCCGATGCGTCAGGAGGGAATCCGTCCGTCAGGGGGCAATTTCCTTGCCCTTCGTAACCTGGCTTGCGGGCGGCGAGCCCGGCAGGCCTTACTGCTGGCGGCGGAGCGCGTACGACAGCGCGACCCCGAATACGCCTCCATTGGGCCCGAATTCCTTCTCCCCGGCGCGGGCGCCGTCCTCGTAGCCGACCGTGATCCCGAACTGCGATGCGAGGGTGACGTCGACCCCGATCGAGGCACGGAACAGCGGCGTCGTCTCGTCGAGCGGCGGCTCCGGAGAGCCGGCAACGGAGTCCTTCTTCGAGCGAATCAGGAGCAGGAAGGGCGCGCCGTACACGCTGATGCCGCGCGTCGGCCCGAGCGCATGGCGGAACCCGAGCGCGAGTCCCACCGGGAACGCCGACTCGCGCAGCCCGCCCGCACCGGTTGCGAAGCCGACGCCGCCGAACGCCGCGGTGCCGAGTCGGCCGGCGGCGAAAGAGAAGAGCGGGATGGAGAGCCGCGCGCCGTACGCGCCGCGCGTGCTGATGGTGTCGTCGAGCGCGCCGCCGCCGACGCTGAGCTGAAAGCGCGAAGCTTTCGGCGCCCATGCCAGGGCGAGGGCGTATGCGGAGGCGTCGCTGCGGCGGCCGTAGTTGCCAGCCACCGTGATCCCGGCGTTGGTCCATGCGTTCTGGAGCACCGGGGTAGCGGGCATCTGCGCCGCTGAGAACGCGGGCAGCACAGCCGCGATCAAAGTGATGCTGACCGAACGAGCCCGCATTGCCACCGTGTCACAGAGAGGAGAAGCATGCCTTCGAACCCCGTGGTGCGCGGCATGAACGATGCCGCGCGCTCCGCGCGACGCGAGCCGGGCGGCGACACCAGATGTTTCACAACCCCGAATGACCTTTGATGCATCGGGGGGAGCGGCGCCAGCCCGCTCCCCCCGATGCCACCGCTTCCCGCGTCACGCCTGAGATTTGACGCAGACCGCGGTGTACTTCGGGTTGTTCCGTTCCGCTGCCGTGATCGGCAGCGTGACGTCGGTGCCATAGGGACCGCCGTTCTTGAAGGTCCCGATGGGGAAGACCGTGTTCTGCGGCCGTCGGTACTGCCGGATCAGGCGACGCATGTCACCGAGCCGGTGGCCGGTCCCCCACATCCAGAAGGCACGCTCCCGAAAGAGCAGATCCACGCGTCCGTTGGCGGTCCCCGGATCCGCGAGCGGCGGCAGCGGGTTCGTGACGTTCGTATACGCAGGCGGTCTCGCTCGCAACGCGTTCAGTGTGTCGAGCCACGTCGCATTGCCCGCTGCCAGCAGCGCTTCGGCGATGATGAGCTTCGCCTCGAGGCCGGACGTCATGACGACCGGCGACGTCTCAGCGGGATACTTGAGATTGAACACCATCCCGGTCCTGCCCTCGAAGTCGCGCGTCGAGTCCGGACTGCTGCTGATGCGCGTCGGCAGCCGGGGGTCGTTCGCCGACACGAACGGAAGCCCGTTCGTGCCCTCGTTGTCCGCCACGACGTACCGTCTGATGCTGTTGTTGAGCGCCCAGATCTGGTTGGGACCCTTCGTGGTGTGCACCGTGGAATACTGGTGCGCGAGCGGTACAGCGGAAGCGACGATCCGTGCCGAGTCGTACTGCGCCCGATTCAGCAACACGCGCGCCTTCAGCACCTGGGCCGCCTGTCGAAAGCGGACCGTATCCGGCAGGTTCGTGATAGCCGAGTCGGCCGACTCCTGCGCTTTCACGAGCACTTCCTCGGTCGTCAGCGCCTCGCCGTACACGACCGGTTCCTGCGATGCGTCGCTGAACGGGATCCCGCTGCAGAAGCTCTCGGCTGCCATGTTCTCCGCGAATCCCCGGACGAAGAACATCTGGCCCTGAAGATCGCGCGGCGTCGGCTTGAACTCGCGGAGTGCCTTGAGTGCGAAGTTCGCGAGCACGTGCGTCCGGAACAGCTGGCGCGCCGCCGTGACCATGAAGCTGTTCGTCGTGTCGATGCTTCGCTGGTCGGTCTCGTTGCGCTGGATGAAGGTGTCCCCGGAGCGGAATTCGTCGCCGAGGAGGCCGCCGAGGAGCACGACGCTCTCGCCGCCTGACGTCATGGTGTGAAGGCGGCCGAACGCTCCCTGCCGAAGTGCATCGGCGCCTTCGGGCGTCCTGACATCGGCGGGATCGATGATGTCGGGATCACGAAACTCGAGCAGCGGGTCCGTGACCCGGTCGCACGCGGCGAGGGCAACCGCAGCGAATAGCGCGGCCGTGACGGGGAGTCGGCGCCCGCGCGCGAGGTCGTACGTCACGCGTGTCATGCGCGCCACCTGGAGAAAGTTGGTCGCCGGCATCAGAACCCCACGTTGAATCGGATGCTGAACACCGTCGGCGGGGGAAGCGTCTGGAAGTCGTTCTGCACGTCGTCCTGACCGTAGTTGCTCTCCGGATCGATTCCCGTGTAGTCCGTCCAGACCCTGATGTTGCGGACCCCCAGTGTGATGCTCGTATTCTCGGCGCGCAGGTACCGCGCTGCCCACTCCCTCGGGATGAAAGTCAGCGACAGCTCGCGGAATCGGGTGAAGCTCGTCGGCTCGTTGTAGCCGGCCGACGTCTTTGCCGGGTGCTCGCGCAACGCGACCGCGCGGGCCTGCTCGAAGTAGCTCGCGAAGGGGCTCGCCATGCCGACGCAGTTCGCGCGGTTCTCGCAGCGGATGCGCTCCGTGCCGTTGCGTACCACGTACCCGCCGTGGTAGTCGAAGGACATGTTGAGCGCGAGCATGCGGTCGAGGAAGTCGAACGTCGTGTTGAGCGTCGCCTCGCGGGTCGGCAGCGAGGGGCCGATGTACTCGAGCTTGTCGCCGACGTAGACCTCGCTCGGTACGAGGATGCCGTCGGCATTGACGTCGTTCCAGCCCTTGATCTTGCGACCCCAGTACGCGTTGAGCGGATAACCGACGCGCTGCGTGATGTTCGCGCCGGGAGGGAACGGCGTCGGCCCGAGGCTGACGATCTTGTTGTCGTTGTGGTTGTAGGTCGCCGTCACCTCCCAGCCCAGGTACGACTGGTTGAGCACCTGCGCCCGCACGGTGTGCTCGAAACCGTAGTTCTTCACGGCGCCGAGGTTCTCGCGCCGCGTCGTTGCGCCGATGCCCGTGGAGGGGGCGAGGACGCGGTCGATGAGAGCGTCACGCGAAAGCTTGTTGTAATAGACACCTTCGTAGGACACGCGATCCTGGAACAGCTTCAGCTCGACCCCCGCCTCCGCCTCGGTCGACCGCTCGGGACGAAGGTCCTTGTTACCGACGGTCTGGATCCGCAGCACCGGGCGGTCCGTGGCGGTGTTGTTCGACGCGTCGTCGAGCGGATACACCGTCGCGTCGAAGTAGCGCTTCGCGTCGTTCGAGCCGGGCTGGGTGCCCGAGGCGCCGTATGCTCCGCGGAGTCGCAGGTGCGACACGAAACTCAGCGCCTCGGGGAAGAACGGCTCGTCCGACACGATCCATGCCGCGTTGAACTTCGGGTAGTACACCTGCTGGAAGTTCGTGCCGAAGGCGCTGTTCTGGTCGGTCCGCAACGCGGCGGTGAAATAAACTCGCTCCGCCCAGGAGAGCGTCTGCTCGACGAAGGCGCCGAGTGTGCGAGTGCCCGTGGTCGACTCGCCCGTGAACTGCACGGCACCGGTCCCGAGGGATGCGGTGCCGACGGGAAGGTCGCGCGCGTAGGCTTCGGTTGCCGACGAGAGATAGTTCACGTACTGGACGCCGACCGACGACTTCGAACCGAGAAGCTCGGTCGGCTGGAACGTCGCCGTGCTCGAGATGTTCGCGGTGTAGGTGTAGATCCACTCCCGGTTGTCGGTGGTG
>Ga0081539_10006968_pt1 | contig 10497 bp, 10 predicted proteins | sample TabmetS4T2R2_FD_71023 | JGI IMG/M metagenome (GOLD analysis project Ga0081539, IMG submission 71023) | Tabebuia heterophylla rhizosphere microbial communities from the University of Puerto Rico - S4T2R2 | ecosystem: Host-associated > Plants > Roots > Rhizosphere ... | reverse complement strand
GCTCCCCGACCCCAGGCGCACTCGGCACGGGTGCCCACCACGACCAGCCCCACCGTCAGTCAGGAAGGACCCTCCATGAGCAAGCAGGAAGAGCTGGCCCAGGTGATCACGACGACGCGACGCTCGATCCCCGAGCTCCGGGGCGTCATGATCGCGACGACCGACGGCATGTCGATCGCGTCGGACTTCCCCGCCGGCGAGGCCGAGCAGGTCGCCGCCATGGCGGCCACCGCGCTCGGCCTGGGCCAGCGGATCACCGAGCGGACCGCGCTGGGCGGGATGCAGGAGACGGTGGTCCGCGGCGACAACGGCTACCTCGTGGTCTACGGCGCGGGCAGCTCCGCGGTGCTCGTGATGTCCGGTCCCACCGACTCCAACCTCGGGCTCATGCGCATCGAGGCGCGCGCGGCCTCGGCGCAGATCTCCCAGGTCTTGCGATAGGCCTCCCGCGCCTCGGCCACGGCGTCGCGGGCCTCGCGGCCGCGGCGCTCGTGGTCGGTGGGCTGGGCGCGTGGTCGGTCGTGCGCGTGGAGCAGGACCTGTCGGCACGGAGCCGCTCGGCCTTGCGGGCGGCCGGGCTCCGCGCCGGCGTGCGCCTGGACGGCCGCGACGCGGTGATCGAGCCGGACGGCGGCAGCCCGGCGGACCTGGCGCGGGCCGCGGCCGTCGTCGCCGCGCTGCCCGGCGTCCGGACGGTGCGGATCGGCGACGAGGCGTCCGGGGCGAGCCACGGGCCGGGGACGGCGCCCGGCGACGGCGCCGCGGGCGGAGGCGCGCCGCCGGCCACCGGGCCGACCCCGGCGGTTGCCGCGCCGGAGCTCGTCATCCGGTTCCCCAGCAACGCCGCGCGGCTCACGAAGGCGGACCGGACGGCGCTCGACGCCCTGGCGGAGCGGATCCGGCAGGACCCTCGGCTGCGGGTCCGCGTCGCGGGCCACGCCGACGGCGTGGGGAGCCGTGCGGCGAACCTCGAGCTCTCCCGGCAGCGGGCGGAGGCCGTCGCGGACCGCCTGACCGCCGCGGGGGTCCCGGCCGAGCGGGTGACCGTCGAGGCCTACGGTGACACGGAGCCGGTGGCGCGCGACGACACCGCCCGGGGACGTAGCCTCAACCGGCGGGTCGAGGTCGTTCTCCAGGAGGGGCCCTGATGGATGGCATGGCGTACCTGGCCGGCCAGATCGCCGTCCCGCTCGTCCTGGCGACGCTCGCCGGCGTGCTCATCGGGCACCTGGCCTGGCCGCGGCGTCGCGCCGGGCCCGCCGACGGCGCCGACGCCGGCCCGGTCGATCGCACGGCCGCCGACCTGCGGGCCGCCCGGGAGGAGGCCGCCGCGCTGCGCTCGGCCCTGGCCCGGCTGACGGACCAGAAGGACGCCGAGCTCGGCCGGCTCGAGACGGGTGCCATCGAGGCCATGGAGAGCACGATGGCCAGCAGCCGGCAGCGGATCGGCGAGCTCGAGACGCGGCTTCGGGAGTCGGTCGAGGTCTGCCGCGGGCTCGAGGTCCGGCTGGAGAGCGAGCGCGGCCGGACGAGCCGGCTGGAGGCCGCCCTCGTGGAGCGGGACCGCCGCATCCTGCGGCTCAGCTCGTCGCAGAGCCCGCCGGCGTAGCCTCTTCGCGGCCGGCGGGCTCCGTCGCTCTCAGTAGCTCCCAGTAGCTACCAGCGGCTCTCAGAGCAGCGCCGCGTGGGGCCTGATCTGGTAGTAGCACGTGGGGTGGCCGGTCGCCTGGCACTCGATCTCGACGCCCTGCATCGGGACGCCCACGATCGTCTGCACCGCGCCGACGAACACGCCGAGCGTGTACACGCACATGGGCTCGTCGGACTGCCGCATGTAGGTGCAGGCGCCCTCCACGAGCCTGATCTCGAACCCGCCGTCCGGCGCGGCCTGGACGTCGGTGACCGTGCAGAGCCTCGTGCCCTCGATCCCGAGCACCTCGAGGAAGAGCTGGTGCAGCTTGCCCGGGTCGAGGTTCGACCCCGCGAGGCCCCGTTCTCTTATCAGGGCCTCCCCGCGCAGCCTGCCGGCGCCCAGGACCGGCCCCCGGCCCGCCAGGTCCTCGGTGTACAACCGAAGCTGCTGCAGGCAGAACGCCGCGACCATGGGTCCCAGCGTGGGGCGCTCGTTGACCTCCATGCCACATCCTTTCGTCCACCGCGCCAGGAGACCGCGCAAGGAGCCGGAGTCTAGCCCGCGGTTCGCGCTACGGGGTCCTCCGATCTGTGGACCTTGGATGTCCGGGCATTCACGGATGTCTCGCGTCTCCCCTCCGTGCGTCACTAGTTCCGTCGCCAGTGGTGACGTTCCGTGGTCGCAAGCCTGCGACCGGGAGGAGTGCCCCGGGCGGGAGGACGTGGTCACGTGCGCGCACGACTGCACTCGCGGGCCCTGCTCGGCTGGCTGCTTGCGATCGAGGCGACGGCGCAGACCGGTGTCGCGCTGACCGCCGGCCGCGCCGACCGGCGGCGGTTCGGCGAGATCCTCGAGCTCGCGCGGGAGGTCTCCGGCACGGAGGCGTCGCCGCGGGTCCCGCGGCGCGACGCCAGGCCCGCGGCGCGGCTGGACGACGCCGCCGTCGCCACCCGCTACGTCACCCCCAAGCTGCGCGCCTCCGTCGTCGCCGTCCTCGACGGCGAGCCGGCCCGGGTGGTGCTCGCCGACCGCGGACCGCGCCGCCCGCTCGGCCTCGCCGGCGACTTCGTCGACCTCGACGAGTACCCGGCCGAGACGGCCGTGCGCGTCGGCCGGGTGCACGGCGTCGAGGTCGACCGGTGCGGCCTGCGGGTGGTGGGGGTCCTGGACCGCCTCCGGTCGGCGACCGGCAGCTACGGCCCCTCGTACGACGTCGTCTTCGCCGCGCCGGGCACGCCGGCGAGCAAGCCGCCGGGCCGGCCGGCGGGCACGCGGGTCCGCTCGGTGGCCGCGACCGGCCCCGCCCTCGGGGGTGGCGGGGCCGGTCGCGCGCACGACGGAGCGGACGGTCGCGCGGACGGCGCGGACGGCGCGGACGGCGACTGCCCGCCGGGCCCGGCCGGCCCGGCGGTGGCCGCCGTCGACTCCGACGTCGCGCGGGTCGTGCCCGCCGCCCTGGCGGCCGTGCGCGGCGAGGTGGTGAGCCCCGTCCTGGACGAGCCGCGTCCCGACCGCGTGCCGGGCGCCCGCGCGGCGAGCGAGCCGCCGCCGCGCGACGAGCGGATCGACCGGGTCGCGGTGCTCGCGGCCGAGGGTCACCGGGCGCGGGCGTCGGTCCACGACCACGCCCGGTACCACGAGATCTCGACCGCGGTCCGGGCGCTGCGGCGCGGGATCCCGTTCGTGCCGGACGGCGGCGGGCCGGTGTGGATGGACGACCGGCTGGCCACGGCGCGCGCCGTCACGCCGACGGTGTGCGTCTCGGTCGCCGTCCTCGACGCGTTCGGGCGCCTGCTCCTGATGCGCCGCGCGATGTCCGGCCAGTGGGACCTCGTCAGCGGGTACGCGGACCCCGGCGACCCGCCGGTCGGGGTCGCGGTGAAGGAGGCGGCGGAGGAGCTCGGCCTGGCCGTCGAGGTCACCGGGCTGCTCGGCGTCGTCGACGGCATGCGGGCCAGCGGCGGGACCGACGGCCCGATCACCACCGTGGTGCTCACGGCGTACGTCGTGTCGGGCCTGCTGCGGATCGACCCGCTGGAGGCCACCGACGTGGCGTGGTTCCGCCGCGACCGGCTGCCGTGGCCGCTGAGCGGCTGCGCGCGGGCGATCGCCGGCCTCGCGTTCGACCGGTCGGGCGCCGCGCCCGGCCCGGCGTTCTTCGACGCGCCCCGGTCGCACCGGGCCGAGCGATCCCTGAGGAGGCCGGCGTGGCGGATCAACGGTTCGTCCTCTGGGACGTCGACGGCACGCTGATCGAGGCCGACGCGTTCGACGTCGGCCTCGAGCGGGCGGCCCTGGCGGAGCTGTTCGGCGACTTCGGCGTCGACGCCGCCGTCGACGTCGGCGAGCACCACGGCCGCACCCACGACGAGGTGGCGCTCGACGTGGCGGCCCGGGCCGGCGTGCCCCGCGCGGAGGCGACGGCCCGGCTGGCGGGGTACCGGGCGGCGCTCGAGCGCGTCTTCGACGCGCGGCGCGCCGAGTACCTCGCGTCGGTCCGGGTCCTCCCCGGCGTCCGCGAGTCGATCACCGGGCTGCGCCGGGCGGGCCACCGCCAGACGGTCCTCACCGGCAACACCCGCGGCTGCGCGGTCCGGAAGCTCGCCCCGCTCGGCCTCGACACCCGCCTGGACCTCCGGTACGGCGCGTTCGGCGACGACGGCCCCGACCGGGACGGCCTGGGCCGCGTCGTCCTGGACCGCGCGCAGGCGGTCCTCGGCCGGCGCCCGGACCCGGCGCTCGTGACCGTCGTCGGGGACTCCCCGCGCGACGTCGCGTGCGCCCGGGCGAACGGTTTCGTCGCCGTCGCGGTGGCCACCGGCGCGTACGGCGCCGAGGTGCTCGCCGCCTACGGGCCCGACGTCCTGCTCCACGACCTCCGGGGGGCCGAGCACGTCCTCGGGGCGCTCCCCCCGCTGCCTTCTCCCCCACCGACCCCCACATCGCTCGCACGAACGGGATCCGGAAGGTAGGCCAGACATGCAGGCACTCATCCTCGCGGCAGGCTCTTTCCAGCGGCTCAGGGGCCTGTCCGGCGGCGTGCACAAGGCTCTCCTGCCGATGGCGGGCGACACGATCCTCGGTCGCATGGTCGACGAGCTGCTCCGCGTCGGCGTCGACGCCATCACGGTGGTCACCGGGCACGCCGGCGACCAGCTGACGCGGTACCTCCGGATCCGCTACCCCGGCGTGCCGCTGCGGTTCGTCCACAACCACCGCTACGCCCGCACCAACAACGTCGTGTCCCTGTCGGTCGCGCTCGACGCGCTCCCGCCCGACGACGACCTGCTGCTCGTGGAGTGCGACGTCCTCGTCGAGGAGGGCCTGCTGTCCCGGCTGGTCGACCACCCGGCCGCCAACGTCGCGCTCGTGGAGCGGTTCCGCACCGGCATGGACGGGACCGTGGTCACGGTGGCGGACGGCGTCGTCACCGACGTCGTCCCGCGCGAGGCCCAGGACCGCGACTTCGACTACGCGCACGCCTACAAGACCCTCAACCTCTACCGGTTCTCGGCGTCGTTCGCGCACGGCGTCCTGCGGCCGCTCGTGCACTGCTACGCCAACGACATCGACCCGCAGGCGTACTACGAGTCCGTGCTGCGCGTCGTCTGCAACGACCCCGAGCACGAGATCGCCGCCGCGGTCGTCTCGGACGAGCGCTGGATCGAGATCGACGACCCGAACGACGTGACGCGGGCCTGCTTCCGCTTCGAGCCGCGGCGCCGCGCCGAGCTGATCGACCTGACCCGCGGCGGCTACTGGAACTTCGACCTGCTCGACTTCGCGATGATGCGCAACGCGTACTTCCCGAGCGAGCCGATGCTCGGCATGATGCGGCACGCCCTGCCCGAGCTGATCGGCAACTACGGCTCGACGCAGCGCGTGCTGAACCAGAAGCTCGCGCACGCGCTCGGCTGCCGCCCGGACCGGCTGCAGGTGCTGCACGGCGCGACCCAGGCGTACCCCATCCTCGGCCGGCTGTGGGAGGGCCGGTCCGTCGCCGTCCCGGACCCGACCTTCGGCGAGTACACGCGCGTGTTCCCGCACGGGGCCGCGTACCCGGACGAGCCGGGCCGCGGCTGGCCCGACCTCGACGACGTCGCGAGCGCCTGCGACGTGGTCGTCGTCGTCAACCCCAACAACCCGACCGGGTCGACGGCCCCGACGGCGGACCTGCACGACCTCGCCCGCCGCCACCCGGCCACCGACTTCCTCGTCGACGAGTCGTTCCAGGCGTTCACCGGCGACCGGTCGCTGCTCGACCGGCTCGAGGCGGAGCCGCTGACGAACGTCGTCGTCCTCACCAGCCTCAGCAAGGCGCTCGGGTCGCCCGGCCTGCGGCTCGGCCACCTCTACTCGGTCGACCGGTCCCTGATCGAGGCGGTGGGCGCGGAGGTGCCGATCTGGAACCTCGGCGCGCCCGCCGAGTTCCTCCTCGAGCTGCTGCTGAAGTTCCGCGGCGACCTCGCCCGGTCGTACGCCCAGACGATCGCCGACCGTGAGCAGTTCGCGGTCGAGCTGTCCCGCCTCGAGGTCGTCGCCGAGGTCTACCCCAGCGGCGGCAACTTCCTCCTCGTGCGGCTGTCCGGCGACGGCGGCCTGGCCGGCACGCTGCGCCTGCGGCTGCTGGTCGACGAGCGGATCGACGTCAAGGACGTCACCGACCGGTTCGCCGACGGGCAGCCGCGCCTGCGCGTCGCGGTCCGCCTGCCGGACGAGAACCAGAGCCTGGTGCGCGCCCTCGCGCGAGCCGGCGCCGGCCTGCCGACCGCGCGGCGGCTGCGCCCGGTCGTCACCGTGCCGGCCACGCTCACCAGCTGACACCGACGACTCCGGAGCGGAGGCACGACGATGCCCGAGACGATCACGCCCGAGACCGCCGCGCACGACACGGCCGCGCCCGGGCCGCGGCCCGGAGCTGCCGGGACGCCCACGACCGCCCGGACCGAGCGGTGGAAGGACGTGTGGGAGGCCCGGCGCCTGCAGCCCTCCCGCGGGACGCCGCTGGCGCAGCTGATGGCCGCCGACGGCCTCGACACCGGGTTCGGCGACGTCGCCGAGGTCGACTGGGTGGCGTACGTCCGGCGGGTCGCCGACCTGCTGGGCGTCACGCCGGCGACGTCGGTGTTCGAGGTGGGGTGCGGCGCCGGCGCGTTCCTCTACGAGCTGCACCGGCGGGGCTGCCGGGTGGGCGGCGTCGACCGCTCGGCCACGCTCGTCGGCTTCGCCCGCGGCGCGCTGCCCGGCGGGCGGTTCGACGTCGCCGACGCGGTCGACCTGGACCCCGGCGAGCCGGCCGACGTGGTCGTCTCCAGCGGCGTGTTCATGTACTTCCCCTCGCACGAGTACGCGCGCGGGGTGGTCGAGCGCATGGTGGCGAAGGCGAGGCGCGCGGTCGCGGTCCTCGACGTCCCCGACGCCGCGACGCGGGAGGTGGCGCTGGCGCACCGGATCGCGACGGTCGGCGGCGAGCGGGCGTACCGGGAGCGGTACGCCGGCCTCGACCACCTGTACTACGACCGCGGCTGGCTGGCGGACGCGCTGCGCGCGTGCGGGCTCGTCGAGGTCCGGGTCGCCGACCAGGACATCGCGCACTACGCCAACGCCCGGTTCCGGTTCAACGCCTGGGGCAGGCTCCCGGCAACCCCCAGGCGGTGACACCCGGCAACCCCCAGGCGGTGATCATGCCCTTCCCGGACGCCGCCGACCTCGCCCTCGCCGGGGAGGCGCCGTCCGACGGGCAGCGGACGCGGCCGGCCGTGGTCCCGGCCGTCTCGTCCGCCCTGCTGCTGCTCAACGTCGCGCCGGGGTGGCGAAGCCGCGCCTGCGCCGCGCATCGGCCGGTCAGGGGCGGTCCTGGTCGAAGATGCCGGCGTAGGCGTTCAGTGCCGGCTGGCCGCCGAGGTGGGCGTACAGCACCGTGGAGTCCCGGCCGATCTCGCCCGACGTCACCAGGTCGATCAGGCCGGCCATCGACTTCCCCTCGTACACCGGGTCGACGATCACCCCCTCGAGCCGCCCCGACAGGCGGATCGCCTCGACCGTCGACTCGACCGGGATGCCGTACCGGTCGCCGGCCCAGCCGGCCAGCACCTGGACCTCGTCGTCGCGCAGGTCGCGGCCGAGGTCGATGAGGGCGGCCGTGTGCCGGGCGATGCGGTCGACCTGCGCACGCGTCCGCTCCAGGGTGGCGGACGCGTCGATCCCCAGCACCCGGCGCGGCCGGCGGTCGCCGCTCTCCGCCAGCGCGGCGAACCCGGCGATCATCCCGGCGTGCGTCGAGCCGGTGACGGTGCACACGACGACCGTGTCGAAGAAGACGCCGAGCTCCCTCTCCTGCTCGGCGACCTCGAACGCCCAGTTGGCGAAGCCCAGCCCGCCGAGCGGGTGCTCGGACGCCCCGGCCGGGATGCCGTACGGCTTCCCGCCGGCCGCCTCGACCTCGGCGACGGCATCCTCCCAGGACGTGCGGATGCCGATGTCGAAGTCGGACGGGTCCAGGCGCACGTCCGCGCCCATGATGCGCGACAGCAGGATGTTGCCGACCCGGTCGTTGACCGGGTCGTCCCAGTCGACCCACCTCTCCTGGACGAGGCGGCACCTCAGGCCCAGCCGGGCGGCCACCGCCGCCACCTGCCGGGTGTGGTTGGACTGGACGCCGCCGATCGACACCAGCGTGTCCGCCCCCTGCGCCAGGACGTCGGGGACGATGTACTCCAGCTTGCGGGTCTTGTTGCCGCCGAAGGCCAGGCCGCTGTTGCAGTCCTCCCGCTTGGCCCAGACCCGCGCGCCGCCGAGGTGGTCGCTGAGCCGGTCGAGGGGATGAACCGGGCTGGGCCCGAAGGTCAGCGGGTAGCGCGGGAAGTCGGTGAGGGCCACGGCAGCCAGTATCGACTAGCAGCGACTAGCAGCGACCAGCAGCGACCAGCAGCGACGACGCGAGTCCCCGCCGAGTGTGGGGCAAACGGCGGTTGTGCGGCCGTCTTGACCGCACTTTGCCCCACACTCGGCGCGCCGTCGCCGCCGGACGTCAGACGGCGGTAAGGATTTCGCCCCGCCGGCGTCCCTAGCGTGACCGGCATGCGGGTGCTGGTCACCGGAGGGTCGGGGTTCATCGGCGCGGCCGTCGTGGCGGCGCTGCTCGGGCGCGGGTACGACGTCCGGGTCCTCGACCTGGTCCCGCCCGGCGGTGGCGCGCCCGCGACCGACGTCGTCCTCGGCGACGTCCGCGACGCGGCGGCGGTCGAGCGGGCGCTGGCCGGCGTGGACGCCGTCTGCCACCACGCGGCGATGGTCGGCCTCGGCGTCGACCTGGACGACCTGCCGCTGTTCGCCTCGGCCAACGACCTGGGGACGGCGGTGCTGCTGGCCGCGATGGCGCGGGCCGGCGTCGGCCGCCTGGTCCTGGCCGGCTCGATGGTGGTCTACGGCGAGGGCCGCTACTCGTGCCCGGCGCACGGCGTCGTGGCCGCGCCGCCGCGCGCAGCCGCGGACCTGCGGGCCGGCCGCTTCGAGCCGAGGTGCCCGGACTGCGGCCGGGCGCTGGCGCCGGGGCTCGTCCCGGAGGACGCGCCGCCGGATCCGCGCAGCGCCTACGCGGCGAGCAAGCTGGCGCAGGAGCACCTCGCCGCGGTGTGGGCGCGCGAGTCCGGCGGCTCGGCGACCGTGCTGCGCTACCACAACGTCTACGGCCCAGGCATGCCCCGGAACACGCCGTACGCCGGCGTGGCCGCCATCTTCCGCTCCGCGCTCGAGCGCGGCGACGCGCCGAGGGTGTTCGAGGACGGCGGCCAGCGGCGGGACTTCGTCAGCGTGCGCGACGTCGCCGCGGCGAACGTCGCGGTGCTGGAGTCGGCGCCCGCGCCGGGCACGCGCGTCTACAACGTCGGCAGCGGTGAGCAGCGCAGCGTCCTCGACCTGGCGACGGCGCTGGCCGGCGCCCTGCGCGGTCCCGCGCCGCGGGTCACCGGCGAGTACCGGCTGGGCGACGTCCGCCACGTCACGGCGGACACCACCCGGCTGCGCGCCGAGCTCGGCTGGGCACCGCGGGTGCCGTTCGCCGAGGGAGTCACCGAGCTGGCGACGGCGACCCTGCGCTGACCCCGCCGCCGACCCCGCTGACGGCCCCGACCGAGCGCGGCAGCCGCACCTCGAAGCAGCAGCCGCCGTCGCCGTCCTGCACCCGGATCGTGCCGTGGTGCGCCTCGACGATGCCACGCGCGATCGCGAGCCCCAGCCCCGCGCCGCCGCCCGGCTCCGGCGTCCGCGCCTCGGACCCGCGCCACCCGGCCTCGAACACGCGCTCCCGGTCCGCCGCAGCGAGGCCGCCGCAGCGGTCGCTGACGCTGACGACGACCTCGCCGGGACGCTCGGCGGCGACCACCTCGACGACGCCGTCCGAGGGCGTGTGGCGGATGGCGTTGACGACGAGGTTCGTCAGGACCCGGCCGAGGCCGGCGGCGTCGGCGTCCAGGGTGATCGGCGCCGCGCTCGTGCCCAGCCGGACGCCGCCGGCCTCGGCCAGTGGCCGGGTGCCGGAGACGACGTCGGAGATGAGGTCGCCGAGGTCGACGGTCTCCAGCGTGAGGACCAGCGCGCCGGCCTGGATCCGGGACAGCTCGAAGAGGTCGTCCACCAGGCGCGACAGCCGCGCGACCTCCCGGCGGATCTGCCGGTGGTAGCGCTCGGGCTCGCTGGCGACGCCGTCCTCCAGCGCCTCGGCCATCGCGCGCAGCCCGGCGAGCGGCGTGCGGAGGTCGTGGCTGACCCAGGCGACCAGCTCGCGGCGCGACGCCTCGAGGATCCGCTGGCGCTCGCGGGCCGCCGCCCGGCGCCCGGCCCGCAGCGCGAGCCCGCCCCGGGCC
>Ga0081539_10006967_pt1 | contig 10497 bp, 8 predicted proteins | sample TabmetS4T2R2_FD_71023 | JGI IMG/M metagenome (GOLD analysis project Ga0081539, IMG submission 71023) | Tabebuia heterophylla rhizosphere microbial communities from the University of Puerto Rico - S4T2R2 | ecosystem: Host-associated > Plants > Roots > Rhizosphere ... | reverse complement strand
CGCCGCGAACGCGGCGCGGGCGAGCTCGTCCTTCTTCTTCGTGACGGCCGACCAGTGCAGGTCGCGGCCGTCGCGCTTGGCTTGTTTGATCACGCCGATGACCGCCTGCCGGGTCCAGCGCGGGCGTCGCGTGACGTCAGCGTAGTCGAGCCCGGCGCGCTCGACCGCTTTGCGGTACGATCCGAAGTGGTACGCGGCCGCCGAGACGAGCGACTGCTTTTTCCGGGCGAGCGCGTTGTAGGAGAGGTCGGTGCCCGCCTTGCCCAGCCGCTTGAGTTCTTCGAGGAGGCGCGGTTTCGTCCACTTCATTCCGGCAACGTTACTGCGTTTAATGGCTTCACACAATCCGAATGAGCACCGAACGCGGTGAAGGGTGTAGCGCTCGATCCGAATGCGTTAACGAGCCGCGACCGTCAGGGAGCGGTCTGCATTGATCGAACGCCACCGCTCCCTTACGGTCGCGGCTCGTAACGTACCCTGGAGATGCGTTACACCCTCGGTGAAGGACGAACGTCGAACGATGAACGACACGCTCAACGGCATCCTGGTCCTCGATAAGCCGGCCGGCGTTTCGTCGGCCAAGGCGCTGGAGCGCGTGAAGCGTTTTCTGCCGGACGGTCCCCGCTCCGCAAAGGTAGGTCACGCCGGCACACTCGATCCGTTTGCGACCGGCGTGCTGCTCGTGCTGATCGGCCGCGCGACGAAGCTGTGCGAGTCGTTGATGGACGCGCCCAAGACGTACGAGACGACGGTGAAGCTCGGCGCGACAACCGAGACGGATGATCCGGAATCACCCGAGCAGATCGCGGCGCAAACGACCGAACCGGTGTCAATCGAGCGCGTCCGCGCCGCGCTTCCGGCGTTCGTCGGAACGATCATGCAGAAGCCGCCGGTCTACAGCGCGTTGAAGTTGGCAGGCAGGCGTGCCTGCGACCGCGTGCGCGACGGGCAGGAAGTGGAACTGGAGGCGCGGCCGGTGCGCGTGTACGCGATCGACTTGCTCGACTACGCGTGGCCGCTGTTGAAACTGCGGATCGACTGCGGGCGAGGCACGTACATTCGGTCCATCGCGCGAGATCTGGGCGCGGCGCTTGGAATCGGTGGATACCTGCGCGAGCTGCGCCGCACGCGCGTCGGTGAATATGACCTTTCGCGCGCGGCGACGATCGAGCAACTCGAGCGTGACGACTTGGCCGCGCGCCTGCTCCCGATGCCTTCGGCTACTTCGCCTTCTTGATGAACTTCGCCTTCACGTCATCCCACGTCGCGTTCACCTTCAGCGCCTGCCCCATCGCGCCCGAGAGATGCGCGTGCGCCGACTGCGCGCTGGCCGCGTCCTCGAACATCAGCGACCGCTTCTTCCCAGCCGGGTCGCGGAACACCAGCCGGCCGATCTTCGCGCCGCCCCAGAACGACGACGGCTCGATCGACATCTCCGAGAGCTGCCGCTGCTCGTACTCGAGGTTCTCCTTCTCGCCGGCGATCAACTGCTCGGGAGGCACCGAGTGGATCTCCTGGAGCTTCTGCTCGGTCTTCTTCGCGTCGCGCTTGTGAAGCCACATGCCGATGAGCATCCCGAGCAGGCCGAACTGCGCCCCGAGCGCCGCCTGCTGTTGCTTGCTGCCACCCACGCGAATAAAGAACAGCTTCCCGTCCTTCACGTACACGCGCCAGAGGCGGTCGCCCTTCCACTTGTTCAGGACCCCGCGCGCGTGGAACACGCTGAACTGGTCCTGCGTCACCACCGCAAACGGCTTGGGCGTCGCATAGTTCAGGTTGATCGGCTCGGCCATCTCTTGTTGCCTCCAGCGATGTGCACTAGGCGAATGGTCTCCGTACGCGACCTAATATACCGAAGGCCAGCAGTCGGCGTCTCGGTTTCATACGCGCGGCGACCGGCACGGGATGTAGCGTTCGAGCCGGGTACTGGAACGAGCCGCGACCGTGAGGGAGCGGTTGGACGTGACGAAGCAGACCGCTTCCTCACGGTCGCGGCTCGTTGTGTACCGTGGAGATGCATTACACCCACCGGCGCGAGCCCCGCATTCGTTGGCGTCGCGTGGCATCGCCCCTATAATCCTCCGCGCCACCAAGGTTTTGGCTGATTTCGCGTGAGAAAGGACCTTTTTCCCGTGTCCACCGCTACCGCCTCCGACCTGACCGTCCCGCTGCTCGGCGGCCGACAGCACTTCCTGCTCCGGCGGCTGCACTCGCTGACCGGCATCATCTTCGGCGGGTACTTGGTCGTTCATCTGCTGGTCAACGCGACGATCGCCCAGCTCGGCAGCACGTACCAGGTTCAGGTCAACAAGATCCACGACCTCCCGCTGCTCTGGGCCATCGAGTGGGCGTTCATCTTCCTGCCGATCATCTACCACACGGTCTACGGCCTCTACATCACGCTCACCGGCCAGCCGAACGTCGGACACTACCCGTATTCGAAGAACTACTTCTACGTCGCGCAGCGGATCAGCGCGATCGTGATCGTCGTGTTCATGCTCTTTCACGTGCTTGCGCTGAAGTACGGCGCGTTCACGGAGAGCCTCACGTTCGACCCGCACAACGCCTTGTACACTGTGCACCGACATCTGGGCGTGAGCGGGTTCATCACGTGGGTCCTCTACCCGCTGGGCATCCTCGCGTCGTGCTACCACCTGGCCAACGGGTTCTGGACGGCCGCGATCACATGGGGCTTGACGATCAGCGCCGAGGCGCAGAAGCGCTGGGGTTACGCGTGCGTTGGACTGTTCGCGATCACGCTGATCTTCGGATTCACCGCGCTGATCGCCGGCGCGACGATCGACGCCAAGCCCGCGGGCAACGCGCCGACCGCGCAGGTCGACGCGATGAATCCGACGAACTGAGACGCATGCTCGAATCGTGAGTGAGGGGCATACGGGGAACCGGAACGATGGCACACCAGAACGCCGAACTCGTCGAACGTTACGCCCGCGGCGGCGAACAGCTCGCCCTGGCGATCCGCGGCCTGGACCGCGAGGACATGCTCGTGCGCCCGCCCGAGGACGCGAAGGTCGGCCTGTGGTCGATCCAGCAGGTGGTCATCCACTTGCAGGATTCCGACCTGATCGCCACCGATCGGATGCATCGGATCATCGCCGAAGAGAACCCGACGTTGATCGGCTTCGACGAGACGAAGTTCGCGACCAACCTGTTTTACGACGAGCAGGACGTGAACGACGCGGTGACGCTGGTGGACCTCAGCCGCCGGCAGTTCGCCCGCGTGCTGCGCAAGCTGCCCGACAGCGCCTTCGACCGCGCCGGCATGCACAACGAGCGCGGCCGCGAAACGCTCGGCCACATGCTCAAGATGTATCACCAGCATTTGGAACATCACATCGGTTTCATCCACAAGAAGCGCGCGTGGATGGGCAAGGAGATGTGGTGAGCCGCGTCACTTCGATGGTTGTGTCGCGGTGGGTTGATCCTGCGGCTCGGTGCGTTTGATACGATCGTCCCACACCGCGAGTTGTTCCGGCGTTGCCTTCTCGCGACGGAATCGTTCGACAACCTCCTTCACGCGATCGTCCTGCTCGCACAGGGACACGACGGACCATCGCGCCGCGTAGGGTGCGATGTCGGCGGTCGTCAGCTTCCCGTTCTTCGCCCCCACGTCGCGCAACTCACCCTCCACGTCTCGCAGCGCGCATCGGACCACCGTTTCGACGTACGCGCTGTCGCCCGACGCGAAGAACAATGACCAGCACGCATCCAGCGCCTGCGGACTTGGCCTATCCATCGCCTTGAAGTCCGGCACGCGGTCCTCCAGAAGCTTCTTGAGAAACCCCGCGCGCCGGTCGCCAACCTCTGCTCGCCGCCTAAGCAACTCCCGCCCCGCGTCGGCCTGCGACCAGTGAACCGCGCGCCACATGGTCTTCTGTTCGGCAGGCGACAGGGTGTCGATCACGTCGGCCCATTCGGCAAGCTGCTCGTTGTTGTCGGCAAAGACTCGGGACCAGAACGCGGCCGTCATCAGACTCGAATCCTCTTTCCCGAGCAGACCCGCGCGACTCATTTCCTTGACGCGGCGTGCGACCTCTCGCGGCTCGGGATGTCGGTAGTAGTGCATCATCCACGCGCCCACCTCCTCCGCGAGTGCCGCGTCCATCGTCGTCGGCGTCGTGAGCTCGGTGCTCGGCCTTGTGGTCTCGACGGCCCCGATCGATACCAACGACAGGAGGAATGCGATGATCATCTCGGATCCCCTCGCGTGCAGTTTGGCCCCCGCGGCGCAACACTGGTAATATCATGAAGTCATGGCAAAGCAATCAAGACGTGTGATCATCGTCGGCGGCGGCCTCGCGGGGCTCGCCTGCGCCGTCAAGCTCGCCGAGGAAGGCGTGAACGTCGACCTCTTCTCGATGGTCCCCGTCAAGCGCTCGCACTCCGTCTGCGCCCAGGGCGGCATCAACGCCTGCAACGAGATCGCCCGTCAGCAAGGGTTTTCCGAGTGGATGCACTTCGACGAGACCTGTCTCGGCGGCGACTTCCTCGCGGACCAGCCGCCGGTGCTGGAGATGTGCAACTGGGGCCCGAAGATCATCGACCTGCTCGACCGCATGGGCGTGCCGTTCAACCGAACCGCTGAGGGCCAGCGTGACCTGCGCCTGTTCGGCGGCAGCCTGTTCAAGCGCACGTTCTTCGCGGGAGCGACGACGGGCCAGCAACTGCTCTACGCGCTCGACGAGCAGACGCGCCGCCGCGAATCGGAAGGCCTGGTCACCAAGTACGAGTTCTGGGAGTTCCTCTGGCCGGTGATCCACGACGGCGCGTGCGTCGGCATCGTCGCCCAGGACATGCGGACGATGCAGATCAAGGCCTTCCGTGGCGACGCCGTCGTCATCGCGACCGGCGGCAACGGGCTGATCTTCGGCAAATCGACGATGAGCGTGATCTGCACCGGCGGCGCCGCGTCGCGCTGCTACCAGGCCGGTGCTAAGCTCGGCAACCCGGAGATGGTGCAGGTGCATCCGACCGCCATTCCCGGTGAGGACAAGTGCCGCCTGATCTCCGAATCCGCTCGCGGCGAAGGCGGACGCGTCTGGGTCCCGCGCAAGCCCGGCGACTCGCGCTCGCCCAATTCGATCCCCGAACCCGAGCGCTACTACTTTCTCGAAGAGAAGTACCCCAAGTACGGCAACATCGTCCCGCGCGACATCGCCACGCGCGAGATCTTCGAAGTCTGCCAGCAAGGCCTCGGCGTCGGCGGCGGGAACATGGTCTACCTCGACCTGCGCGACGAGGTGAAGAAGCGCGGCCGCGCCGCGATCCTCGGCAAGCTCGAAGGCATCCTCGAGATCTACGAGAAGTTCGTCGGCACCGACCCGCTCGACGAGCCGATGAAGATCTTCCCCGCCGTCCACTACACGATGGGCGGACTGTGGACCACGTTCAAGAAGGACGAGAAGACCGGCGGCCTGAAGCACGGCGACCCCGCGAACATGTCCACCAACATCCCGGGCCTGTACGCGATGGGCGAGGTGAACTTCGGTTACCACGGCGCCAACCGCCTCGGCGCCAACTCGCTGTTGAGCTGCATCTTCGACGGCTTGTTCGGCGGATCGTGCATCAAGAACTACATCACGGACGAGAACCGCACCGCCGCCGCCGACGTTCCCGAGAAGACCTACCTCGATGTCGTCAACCAGGAGACCAACCGCCAGAATTGGCTCGTCAGCAACAACGGCGACGAGAACCCGTACCTGCTGTGGCAGGAGATGGGCAAGTGGATGACCGACAACTGCACGGTCGTCCGTTACAACGAAAAGCTCGAGAAGACCGTCGCCAAGTGCGAGGAGTGGAAGGATCGCTACCAGCGCGTGAAGCTGAGCGACACGGGCATGTGGACGAACCAGAACCTCTCGTTCGCCCGCGCGCTGCGCGACATGATCGCGATGTCCGAAGCGATCCTGAAGGGCGCGCTGATGCGTAACGAGAGCCGCGGCGCCCACTTCAAGCCCGACTACCCCGACCGCAACGACACCGAGTTCCTCAAGGCCACCGTCGCGACCTACGACGCGGCGAGCAACTCGGCGCGGATCAGCTACGAGCCGGTGGACACGAGCCTCGTCCCGCCGCGGGCGCGGACGTACGGCAAGAAGGAGGCGAGCGCCGGCGGTGCCGCGGGCACCGGCGCCACGCCTAAGCCTACCGCGGCACAATCCGTCGGCACCGCGCCGGCCTCGGGAACGCCGGCAGTTGCTAGCGCGTAGCCCGCGCGCGGCGTTCGCACGAACCAACCTCACTGCGGTGTCCCGCGTGAAACCGGTCTGGACCAACGTATCGGTCGTCGCGCTCATGTTGATCGTCGCGGCCGCCGTCGCGCGCTTCTACTCGATCTCCGCCGAGTCGTTCTGGGTCGACGAGATCTTCACGCTCGAAACCTCCGCCGGGAACGGATTGGCCCCCAACCGCTTGCCGACGGGCGTCTGGCTCGACCCCGCCCCGACGTTCACCGACCTCGCCACCAGCGGCGGCGGCGTGCGCGGCATCTTCCAGCACGCCCGCGAGGACACGCAGGGGCCGGTTTATTACCTGATGCTGAACCTCTGGCGGCACATGCTGGGATCGAGCGAACTGGCCGTGCGCTCGCTGTCGGCGATCTGTTCGCTGATTACGGTCGCGATGATCGGGGTCGCGGCGCATGCGCTCGCGACACGCAGAGACGTCGCGCTGCTCGCGACGTCGCTCGCGGCCGTCTCCGGGCCGCAGATCGTCTTCGCGCAGGAAGCGCGTCCGTACGCGATGGTTTTGCTGCTCGTGCTCGTCGTGACGATCGTGCTGCTGCGGATCGAGCGACACGGATTCACCCTCGCGCGCGGCGCGGCGGTCGCCACGCTGCTCGTCCTGATGATGCTCACACACTACACGGCCGCCGCCCCCGCGACGGCATGCTTCACCTACGCGCTGGTCCGCCTGCGCGGCCGCGAACGCCTGCAAACCGCGTCGTGCTTTGTCGCGGCAGGCGTCGTCTTCCTCGCGCTCTGGGGCCCAACGCTCCTCGCCCAGCGCGCTGCTACGCACGGCTATCTCGACTACCTCCATGACGACGCCCCCGGCCTGATCCCGCGCACGCTCGACCGCGCGCTCTGCCAGCCGCTTTCGATGCTCATCACGACGCCACCGTACTCCACGCCCTCGCCCGCGTGGCGATGGGTTGCCCGCGCTGCCGGCGTCGCGCTCGTCCTCTTTCCCGCGGTCCTGATCGTGCGTCGCAAGCAACCGGCCATCCTCTTGCCGTTCCTCATGATGCTGTTTCCGATCGCGCAGACCACGATCTCAGACATCGTCCTACAGCGACAGGCGCTCGAACTGACCCGGTTCAGTTTCCTCGCGTCGGCCGGCGCGGTCATGACCGCGGCGATGCTGATCGCTGCCGCGCCCGCGCGATGGGTGCCGCTGCTGGGCGGCGCGTCCGTGCTGGCGATGCTCGTGCTGTTGATGCTGCCGGGCGCCTACGACCGCCAGAAGCCCGACACCCGCTCGCTCGCCGCGGCGCTGTACGCCCGTGCACAGCCGGGCGAGGTGTTGCTCGGCTATCGCGACGCGTCGCAACCCTGGACGATCGACGCGTTGACCGCCGGCATCACGCACTACGCCGGCCGCTGGCGCGGCCCGGTGCTCGTGCTCGAGTCGGCGCCGGACGACGGGCTGCGGCGCCGGTTGGGATCGTGCCCCGGCGTGTGGCTACTCAGCCCGACGCGCACGTTCCCGGCCGATCTGCTACCGGCCGGGTGGAGCATCGACGTGACGACGGCGATGCAACTTCCGAACATGGGCACTGCCGCGCGCGTCGTGGTCCCGAACGAAGCGCGATGAGTTAAGCGCTCGAAGGCGCGCGCGCACGCCACGCCGGGGCAGAGCGGAGCAAGCGCATCGCTGCGGAGCGCGCTGCCCCGGATCCGGGGCGCGGGCGCGCGCGAGACGACCGACGATCCGGGGCGACGCGGAGTACCGCTTTGCCCCGGCGTGGCGCGCGCACACACGCACGGTCCATCGCTTTTTCTATCACGCGCGCTTGGAAGTGAGTACATCGGCGCTGCGCACGACGTTAGCGCCGGCGCGACGCATCGCGTCGGTCGCTTCTTGTGAATCCGTGGGCTTGAGGTTCACGCCGCGACAGGCGTCTTCGATCAACGTCGTCCTGAAACCCAACTGTACCGCGTCGAGCGCGGTGAACTTCACGCAGTAGTCCGTCGCCAAGCCGCAGACGAATAGGTCTGTCGCATTCTTCGAGCGGAGGTAATCTGCAAGTCCCGTCGCCTTGCGGCGGCCGTTGTCGAAAAAGCCGCTGTAGCTGTCGATGTCCTTGTCGGTGCCCTTCTGAACGACGTGATCGATCCGCGCGCGGCTGAGCGAAGGAGCGAGCTCCGCCCCGCGCGTATTTTGCACGCAGTGCACGGGCCAAAGCGTTTGCTCCAGACCGAACAGGTCGATCCGCTCGTAAAACTTCTTCCCGGGATGACTCGCCGCGAAACTGCCGTGGTCCGGCGGGTGCCAGTCCTGCGTCGCGACGACGAAATTGAACCGGCCCGATTCGATCAACCGGTTCGCGACGGGAATGACCATGTCCCCGTCAGCCACGGCAAGGGCGCCGCCGGGGAGGAAGTCGTTTTGGATGTCGACGACGATCAGCGCGGTCATTTCCGCACAGCGTAACCGATCGGGGCGGCGCTGCGTAACTGATCTGGTGCGTAACTGATCCCCCTTGCATTGGAGATTGGCTCGGCCCGCCGCGCGATTGCAATCCGATTCCGTGCGCTTACCGAATCTTCTTGAGATCGTGTCGGCCGTCGAATCACTTGCTTCGCTCTCGCAGACGCCGGCCCGAATCCGGTCGCACAGCGACCGGATTCGGGGGGAGCGCGCTTTGGATCAGCGGCGGCCGCGTGCTCGGAGGATGAGCTCGGTTCTCAGGTCGTGCAGATGCTTCTCGAGTCCGACCGGATACGTGTGCGGGTTCTCGAACCGCTTGATCGTCGGGTGCAGTCGCTCGAGCTGATCGACCGTGCGACCCCGCGCCTCCTCGATTCGCGGCGGGTCGTAGACCCGCCTGCCCGCGCGGAAGATCGGGACGAGCAAATCCTCGCTATGCGTTTTCGTTTCGATGGTTTTGCGCCGAGTCATGTCCGCCGGATCGACAATGGTCGCGCCCTCGCGCGACAGCTCGTCGCCGCGCGAGACGTCGTAGATCGCGTCGGCGATGAAGTGGCCGTCCGCGTCGATGTACCGCCGCACGCCGAGCACGCCCGGCGTGGAGATCTTGATCGTCTGCTCGGAGAGCTTGAGCTTGTATTCCCACTCCCTCTCCCGGGCAAGGAGAGGGTTGGGGTGAGGGTCGAAGGTTGCATCGGGCGACGACGCGTTCATCGCGCGAGGTGAGCTTCGACCCTCACCCCTGCCCTCTCCCGGCTCGACTGAGCTCGCCGAAGTCTGCCAGGGAGAGGGAGCACGGATCGCCGACAGCTTGTACACGCCGCCCAGCGCGGGTTGATCGTACGCGGTGGCGAGGCGTGTACCGACGCCCCAGGTGCTGATCTGGGCACCCTGGTGCTTGAGCGATTCGATCAGGTGCTCGTCGAGGTCGTTGCTCGCGAGGATCTTCGTGTCGGTGAAGCCGGCCGCGTCGAGCAGCTTGCGCGCCTCGATCGAGAGGTACGCGAGGTCGCCCGAGTCGAGCCGCACGGCCGCGAGCTTGTGGTTGGCCGCGCGCAGGACCTTGCCGACCTCGATGGCGTGGCGGACGCCTCCGAGCGTGTCGAACGTGTCCACCAGCAGCGTGACGTTGTTCGGCAGCGCGCTCGCATACGCTTGGAACGATTCGAGCTCGGAGTCGAAGCTCATCACCCAACTGTGCGCGTGCGTGCCGCCGACCGGGATGCCGTAGAGCTTGCCGGCCAGCACGTTGCTCGTGCCCGCGCAGCCACCGACGAACGCGGCCCGCGCCGCGGCGAGCGAACCGTCGATCCCCTGCGCGCGGCGGGTGCCGAACTCCAGCACCGGATCGCCCTTTGCCGCAAGACAGACGCGCGCCGCCTTCGTCGCCACCAGCGTCGGGAAGTTGATGAGGTTCAGCAGCGGCGTCTCGAGCAACTGGCACTGGAGGATCGGCCCGCGCACGCGCACCAGCGGCTCGTTGGGGAACACGGCCGTCCCCTCGGGAATCGCGTCGATGTCACACGTGAGTTTGAGCTGCGCGAGGTAATCGAAGAACTCTGCATCGGGGAACAGCGGGTTGCCGTCGTTGCCCTTGAGCGTGCGCAGGTAGTTCAGATCGTCATCGTCGAAGCGCAACTCCGCGAGGTATTGGACCGCCGGCTCGAGCCCGCAGGCGATGCTGAACCCGCCGTCGAACGGTTGGTGGCGGAAGGACAGGTGAAACCCCGCCTCGATCTCCGCCCGCCCCAGCTTCCAGTAGCCGTAGGCCATGGTGAGCTGATAGAGGTCGGTGAGCAGCGCGAGTGAGTCGCGGTAAAGTCG
>Ga0081539_10006966_pt1 | contig 10498 bp, 8 predicted proteins | sample TabmetS4T2R2_FD_71023 | JGI IMG/M metagenome (GOLD analysis project Ga0081539, IMG submission 71023) | Tabebuia heterophylla rhizosphere microbial communities from the University of Puerto Rico - S4T2R2 | ecosystem: Host-associated > Plants > Roots > Rhizosphere ... | reverse complement strand
CTCTTCGAGCCCGACGGGAGGCCGCCCCGCACGTCGAAGCCGGAGTCCTTCAGGTTCAGCGCGTGCGCGTGGCCCTGCGATCCGAAGCCGAGCACCGCGATCCGCTGCCCGGCCAGTGCCGATACGTCGGCGTCGTCCTCGTGGTAGATCGTCGCCACCTCACACCCCCCCGCCGGTCCAGTCCGGCTGGTCCTCGGCCCCGGCCGCCTTCGCCACGCGCAGCTGACCCTTCTGCTGGATCCCTCGCTCGCCCCGGCCCAGCGCGATCCGACCGGTCCGGGAGAGCTCCACGACGCCGTACTCGGAGAGCAGCTCGCGGAGCGCCTCGAGTTTCTCCGGCTTGCCGGAAGCCTCGATCGTGAGCGTCGTCCCGGTCACGTCGACGATGCTCACCCGGAACACCTCCGCGATCTCCATGATCCGGGCCCGCGCGTCGCCCTTCGCCTTCACCTTCGCCAGCATCAGCTCCCGCTCGACGGAGGATCCCGGGTCGTGCTCGAGGATCTTGATCACGTTCACCAGCTTGTTCAGCTGCTTCGTGACCTGCTCCAGCGGCTTGGACTCGACGTTCACCACGATCGTCATCCGGGACAGGCCCGGGGTCTCCGTGGGCCCGACGGCGAGCGAGTCGATGTTGAACCCGCGCGCGGCGAACAGACCGGCCACCCGCGTCAGGACGCCCGGCTTGTCCTCGACCAGCACCGAGAGCGTGTGCAGGCTCATGCGATCGGCGCCTCCGCCGGATCGTCCTGCGGTCGCAAGCCCTCCGGCCCGGGGATGATCTCGTCGTTCGACGCGCCGGCCGGCACCATCGGGAAGCACATCTCCTTGTCGTCGCAGCGCATGTCGATCACCACGCTGCGATCGTCGATCGAGAGCGCTTTCTCGATCACCGGCTCGACCTCCTCGGGCCGTTCGGCGCGGAGGCCGACCGCGCCGTACGCCTCGGCGAGCTTCACGTAGTCCGGAACGTCGTACGTCAGGTGCACCTGCGAGTAGCGCTCGTCGTAGAAGAGCTCTTGCCACTGGCGCACCATCCCCAGGTACGCGTTGTTCACGATCATCGTGACGAACGGGATCTTCTCGGTCGTCGAGGTCGCCAGCTCCTGCGAGGTCATCTGGAAACAACCGTCGCCGTCGACCGCGATCACGCGGCGGTCGGGCTGCCCGGCCTTCGCGCCGAGCGCGGCGGGCACCGCGAAGCCCATCGTCCCGAGGCCACCGGAGTTGATCCAGGTTCGCGGCCGCTCGAACCGCCAGAACTGCGAGGCCCACATCTGATGCTGGCCCACGCCGGCGACGACGATCGCGTCGTCGCCGGCGTGGGCCCGGAGCCGCTCGATCGCGTACTGGGCCTTGATCGGCCCGTCCGGCTGCTGGTCGTAGCGCAGCGGATAGCGATCCTGCCACTCACGGATCTGTGCCCACCAGGCGCTCCGGTCCGGCGGCTCGACGCCCTCGTCGAGCCGCCGCTGCAGCTCGGCGACCAGCTTCGCCGTCACGTCCTTGCAGTCGCCGACGATCGGGACGTCGGCGACGCGGTTCTTCCCGATCTCGGCCGGGTCGATGTCGACGTGCACGATCTTCGCGTCCGGCGCGAAGGTCGCCAGCTTGCCGGTCACCCGGTCGTCGAACCGCGCCCCGATCGCCACCAGCAGGTCGGCCTTCTGCATCGCGGTGACGGCCGTGTAGACGCCGTGCATGCCCGGCATCCCCAGCGTGAGCTCGTGCGAATCGGGGAAGGCGCCGCGCGCCATCAGCGTGGTGACGACCGGCATCTTCGCCGCGGTCGCCAGCTCGAAGAGCTCCTCGGTGGCGTTGGCCTTGATCACACCTCCGCCGACGTACAGGACCGGGCGCTCGGCCCGCAGCATCAGCTTCACGGCCTCGACGACCTGGCGCATGTTGCCCTTCGTCGTCGGCTTGTAGCCGGGGAGGTCGACGCGATCGGGCCAGCTCCACGTGGTCTCGTTCACCAGGACGTCCTTGGGGAGGTCCACCAGCACGGGACCGGGGCGGCCGGTGCTGGCGATGTGGAAGGCCTCGCGGATCGTCTCGGCGACCTCGCCGGGGTCCTTCACCAGGAAGTTGTGCTTCGTCACCGGCATCGTGATGCCGGTGATGTCGGCTTCCTGGAACGCGTCGTTGCCCACCACCGGCGTCGGCACCTGGCCGGTGATCGCCACGATCGGGACCGAGTCCATCTTGGCGTCGGCGAGCGCCGTGACCAGGTTGCAGCCGCCGGGCCCCGACGTCGCCATCGCCACGCCGACGCGTCCGGTCGCCCACGCGTACCCCTCCGCAGCGTGCCCCGCGCCCTGCTCGTGCCGGCACAGCACGTGCCGGACGCTCGAGTCCAGCAGCGGGTCGTACGCGGGCAGGATCGCGCCGCCGGGGATCCCGAAGACGATGTCGACGCCCTCCCCTTCGAGGGCGCGGAACAACGCCTGCGCGCCGGTGACCTTCATCGGCCGCTCACCGTTCCCCGGCCTAGCCGAAGACGGCTTCGGGCTCCTCGACCGGCCCGGTCTGGACGCGCCGGACCTCCGCGCGCAGGCTCCGCGCCAGGTTCCGGCAGGCCCGCTCGAACTCCCACGGCGTCCAATCGCGACGGCGGCTCTGCATCGCCTCGCCGCCGAAGCCGGACATGTAGGTCACCTCGGACGCCAGGTAGCGGTCCACGGTGGCCTTCGTCGACGCGTCCTCGGCCTCGATCGTGACCTGACCGGGGCCCTCCCACAGCACGCGGGCGACCGTCCGCCCGTCCTTCTCGAACTCGTACCGCATCTCGGTGCCTCCTCCTCGGGGTCTCCTCAAGGTTCTCGGCTGGTTCCGGGAAACAGAAAACCCCTCGCGTGGCGAGGGGTCTCGGCGCGGGTTCGGGCCTCCTGGGCCCGGCCGCGCCTAGCCGATAAGTACGAGGACGGTGCTCGGCGAGGTCCTCGTCTCCGGCTTCATGGTCGCGCCAGTGTGCGGGCAGACCAGGGCAGTGTCAACCCGCGGACGAACCGCAGGGTTACGCTTCGGCGAACCACAGCTGAGAGCACGCTGAAGGAGAGAGGAACCCGTGGAGACCGACGGCGAGAGGCGCGACCGCGAGCGGCGGAAGCGGATGCGGGACGGAGCCGGCAGGATGGTCACCCGGATCGGCGGGTTCGGGGTCCTGGCGCTGATCGTGATCCTGGTGATCGCGTTCTTCGCCCTCAGCCCCTTCAAGAAGACCCCTCGGGAGCTGATCGGCCTGAGCTACGGCGGCGGGCCGTTCGAGGGCGCCCACTTCCAGAAGGTCGTCCAGCCGGGCTCCAACCTGTTCTTCAACGGCTGGGGCGACCCGCTGTACCTCTATCCGGTCACGCAGCGCAACTACATCATCAGCAAGCGCGCTGGTGAGGGCGACGTCGAGGGGTCGGACTTCGTCCCGGCGCCGTCGTCGGACCGGATCGAGGTCGACTACGAGGTCGCCGTCTACTTCAAGCTGAACCTCTCGAAGCTCCAGCAGTTCCACGAGACGATCGGCCTGAAGTACCACGCGTGGTGCGACCGAGGTTCCGAGCACTGCTCCGACGGGTGGGAGCGGATGCTGCGCGACTCCTTCCGCCAGCAGATCGAGTTCGCGCTCCAGCGCGAGAGCCGTCGCTACCAGGTCGCCGACATCTACGCGAACCAGCAGACGCTGGTCGAGATCCAGCGAGACGTCGGCACGGTCCTCAAGGAGAACGTGAACCAGATCCTCGGCGACGACTACTTCTGCGGGCCGACGTACAGCCTCGCGAGCGCGGACGCCTGTCCGGACTTCGAGTTCGTGATCAAGCGCGTCTCGATCCCGCAGCAGGTGCTCACGGCCTTCGAGGCGAACCGGACGTCCGAGATCGCCGTGCAGACGAAGAAGAACGAGGTCCAGCAGGCGGAATTCGAGGCCGAGGCGATCGAGCGACGTCAGCGGGCGCTCGAGGCGTGCGGCCAGATCTGCGTCCTGTACGACGCGGTGAAGAGCGGCGCGATCGACTTCTGGGTGATCCCCGACCGCGCCGGGCTGAACCTCACGCTGCCGCAGCGGGGCTGAACCCGCTCACCCACCGAGTCTCGTCGTCAACGGCTCCGGTGACGTGGTGCTACCGTTCGCCGCCGTGGCGACCGACGCCTCGATCGACCCCTCGACGGATCCCGCGCTGGGCGCCGCGATCCGCGCGATCCCGGGGTGGCGGACGGACGCGGGCCTCGACGTCCGGCCGATCGCCGAAGGGCGCACCAACCGGAACTTCCGCGTCACGGTCGGCCGCGAGGCGTTCTTCCTCCGGCTCTCGGACGAAGAGACGGCGCTGCTGGGCATCGATCGCGACGCCGAGCAGGCGTCGATCCGCGCCGCGGCGGCCGCCGGCCACGCGCCTGAGGTCGTCGCGTACCGACCCGAGCTGGGGGTGCTGGTCACCCGGTGGCTGGACGCCGAACCGCTGGGCGAAGGCGATCTGGAGCGCGAGGAGGTGCTCGGACCCGCCGTCGAAGCGATCGAGGCGATCCACGGCGGACCGCCGCTCGAGTGGTCCTTCGACCCCTTCCGGATCGTCGATGACTACCGGCGGATCGCGGAGGAACGGGGCGTCGCCGTCCCCGGCGCCTTCGATGAGGCGCACGCGATGGCCCGGCGGATCGAGGACGCGTTCGCCACGCACCCGATGCCAGCCACCCCGTGCCACAACGACCTCCTCGAGGCCAACTTCCTGCTGAAGGACGGGCACGTCTGGATCGTGGACCACGAGTACGCGGGGATGGGCGATCCGTTCTTCGACCTCGGCAACCTGTCGATCAACAACGCGCTGTCCGACGACGCCCAGGAGCGTCTGCTCGCGCTCTCGTTCGGGAACGTGACCGATGCGCATCGCGCGAGGCTGAAGCTGATGCGGATCATGTCCGACTTCCGTGAGGCGATGTGGGGCGTCGTCCAGCAGGGGCTCTCCTCGCTCGACATCGACTACGTCGAGTACGCGCAGAAGCACTTCGATCGGTTGTCGACGACGATGGCCGACCGGCGGTTCGACGACTGGCTCGAGGCGGCGCGGGATCCGATCGCGTGACGGACGATCGCGCGCAGGTCGTGATCGTCGGCGGCGGCGTGGCCGGCACGAGCATCGCCTATCACCTCGCCAAGCTGGGCTGGACCGACGTCCTGCTCCTCGACAAGGGCGAGCTCACGTCCGGCTCGACGTTCCACTCGGCGGGGCTCGTGGCGCAGCTGCGGAACTCCGTGAGCCACACGCGGATGATGATGTACGGCGCGGAGCTCTACCCGACGCTGGCCGCCGACACCGGCGTCGACCCGGGCTGGCACCAGGTCGGGACCCTCCACCTCGCCTCGTCGCCGTACCGGCTGGAGGCGCTGGCGCGCCAGGCCGGCTGGGCGAAGTCCTTCGGCCTGCCGGTGGAGATCGTCTCGGCCGAGGAGGCCTTCGAGCGGTTCCCGTTGATCGATGCCTCGGGCGTGCTCGGCGCACAGTTCGTGCCCACCGACGGGCACATCGATCCGACCGGGCTCACGCTGTCGTTCGCGGCGGGCGCGAAGGGATCGGGTGCCCGGATCCGGACCGGCGTCCGCGTCGAGGCGATCACCGTGGTCGACGGCCGGGTGGCCGGCGTCGTCACGGACCACGGCTCGGTCGAGGCCGAGGTCGTCGTGAACGCCGCCGGGATCTGGGCGAACGAGCTCGGGCGGCTCGCCGGCGTCGAGATCCCGGTCGTCCCGATGGAGCACCAGTACCTGATCACCCGCCCGATCGACGGCGTCACCGCGGCGTCCCCGACGCTTCGCGACCCGGACAACCTCGTGTACGTCCGGGAGGAGGTCGGCGGGCTCGTGGTGGGTGGCTACGAACGGAACCCGGATCCCTGGCACGTCGACGAGCCGATCCCGGCCGACTTCAACCACCGGCTGCTTCCGGAGAAGTGGGAGCGGTTCGAGGCGATCGCCGACGGCGCGTTCCGTCTGATCCCGGCGTTGCAGTCGACCGAGATCAACCGGTTCATCAACGGGCCGGAGGCGTTCACGCCCGACGACGACTTCATCCTGGGAGAGACCGAGGTCGCCGGGCTCTTCGTCGCCGCGGGGTTCTGCGCACACGGCGTGACCGGCGCCGCCGGCATCGGGCGGTGGACCGCGGAATGGATCGTCGAGGGCGAGCCCTCGATGGACCTCTCGAAGATGGACGTGCGCCGGTTCGGCCCGCAGTACCGGAGCCGGGGGTACGCGCTCGCGAGGGCCTTCGAGATCTACGCGAAGCACTACGACGTCCGCTATCCGGGCGAGGAGATGCAGGCGGGCCGGCCGTTGAGGATGGCCCCGACGTACCCTCGCCTGCAGGCGCTGGGGGCCGAGTTCGGCGAGAAGGCCGGGTGGGAGCGCGCCAACTGGTTCGCCTCGAACGAGGATCCCGCGTACGAGCACCTCCGCCCCCGAGGCTGGGCCGGTGAGCAGTGGTCGACCGCGATCGTGGCCGAACACCGCGCGACGCGGGAGCGCGCCGCGCTCTTCGACGAGACGAGCTTCGCGAAGTTCGAGGTCTCCGGACCCGGCGCCCTCGGGCTCCTGCAGCGCCTGTGCGCGAACGACGTCGACGTGAAGCTCGGCCGGATCGTCTACACGCAGATGCTGAACCGGCGAGGCGGGATCGAGTCCGACCTCACCGTCACCCGGCTCGAGGACGACCGGTTCCGGCTGATCACCGGGACCGGCTCCGGCAGCCGCGACCTCGCCTGGATCCGGAAGCACGCCGGAGGCGCCGATGTCTCGATCCGCGACGTCACCTCCGGGCTCGCCTGCCTGGGGATCTGGGGGCCGGCGGCGCGCGAGATCCTCGCCGAGGTGTCCGACGACGACCTGACGACCTTCCCGTACCTGAGCGCGCGCGATCTCGAGGTGGGCGAGGTGCCGTGCCTGGCCGCACGGGTCACCTACGTGGGCGAGCTGGGATGGGAGCTCTATCCGCCGACCGAGTTCACACCGCGCCTGTGGGACGTCCTGATCGAGGCGGGGACACCGCGGGGACTCCTCCCCGGCGGCTACCGGGCGATCGACTCCCTCCGGCTCGAGAAGGGCTACCGATCGTGGGGGGCCGACGTCACGCCGGACGACTCACCCGTCGAGGCCGGCCTGGCGTTCGCCGTCGCGTTCGACAAGAGCGACGACTTCATCGGGCGCGACGCGGTGCGCCGGCGTCGGGACGAGGGCCCGAGCCGGCGGCTGCGCTGCCTGTCCCTCGCCGACCCCCGGTCCTCGACCCTCGGCAACGAGCCGGTGCGGGCCGGCGACGACGTCGTCTCCCGGATCACGTCGGGCGGGATCGGCTACACCGTGGGGAAGAGCATCGCCTTCGCGTACCTCCCGACGCAGCTGGCCGAGAGCGGACAGGCGCTGGAGGTCGAGGCGTTCGGCGAATGGGTCTCCGCCGAGGTCGTCGACGATCCCCTGTGGGATCCGGCCGGCGACCGGATCCGGGCCTGACGGTCAGCCGGCGCCCGGGACCGGGATGTCGTCCCCGACGAACACACAGCCGTTCCAGTACGCCTCGAGCCGATGCGTCCCCGTCCGCCAACCCTTGCGATCGAGGTGGAGCTCCTCCGGAGGGTCCATGCGGCCGAAGTCGTAGTGCACCGTGACGCCGTCGGCGCGGACCTCTCGGAAGCGATGCGGCCGTCGACTGGCCCTGGTGAAGCGTGTCCGTTTGCTCGAGCGGGGTGGCTCGGCGTGCGCCTCGAGCCACGTGTGGTTGCCCACGATCCCGCGGTGCGGATCGAGCCACACCCACACCTCGCCGCCTCGCTCGGCGATGTACGCGTCGGCCTTCGGCGTGGTGACGATCTTCACGGGCTCACCGTAGCGCGGTGGGCCGCGCCGCGGAACGCGGCGCGGCCCCGACGCCTCAGGCCTCGGCGGGCGCGATCCCCGCGAGGTCCTCGTCCTCGGGCGGATGGACCGGCTCGAAGGGTTTCTGCCGCTGGACCGCGAAGTAGTAGATCGCACCGACGATGATCACGAGCGCGAACACGGTCCAGATCACCGGGATGTCGTTCAGGAACCCGATCTTGAAGTCGACGAGCTGCTTGCCCTCCTCGAAGTAGTCGGTCTGGACCGGCTTCGGGTTCGAGAAGATGCGCAGGTAGTTGGCGCCGGTGGCGTTCGCATCCCAGGCCGACGTCGCCGACGAGGGCGTCAGGAAGTTCAGCAGCATCGCCGCGCCCCACAGGATCGCGACCGCGTTCACGACCTTCCCCCAGGCGCCGAGGGAGAACGGCGCCTTGCTCTTCGGCCAGCCCTTGAGGCGGCCTCGCATGAACGCGAGGTTCCCCAACAGGTAGCTGAAGTAGATCGATGCGGTGGCGCCGACCGCGATCGTGCTGGCGCCGGCGAACTGGATGAACGGGATCGCGGAGAGCGCGCCGACGATGACGCAGGTCGCCACCGGCGTGTGCAGCCGGGGGTTCACCTTCGCCATCGTCTTGGAGAACGGCAGCTGGTCGTCCCTCGCCATGCCGAAGGCCAGCCGGATCGTCGAGGTCAGGATCGCCATGCAGCACACGAAGATCGCAGCGGTGACCACGAAGAGGTACAGCACCTGGAACGTCTTGCTCGCGACCGACGTGATGATCGCAGGCGGCCCGGCGAACCCCGCGACCGCCTCACCCATGTTCGGGACGGCGACCAGCACGCCCCACAGGAAGATCGCGCCGATCACGAACGCGCCGATCACCGACGCCAGCACGGCCTTCGGGGCCTCCTGGCGCGGGTTGTGCGTCTCCTCGGCCAGGGTCGAGGCGGTGTCGAACCCGTAGATCACGTAGAGGCTCATGAACATCCCGACGAGGAAGAAGCCGAGGCCGAGATCCGCGGGGAACTCGAAGATGTTGCCGGACTTCGCGCCGTCGAAGATCACGCCGGCGCCTTGGTTGTCGTGGACGAACGCGAGGATCACCGCGAACACGACCATCCCGACGATCTCGAAGAAGACGCCGGTGTTGTTCACGATCGCGACGATCTTCACGCCGTAGATGTTGAGGATCGTGATCAGCGCCAGCGTGACGAGTGCGGCGATCGCCTGGTCCAGGTGGCCGCCGGTGCTGAAGTCCGCGGTGAGGTTCCAGTCGAACATCGTGTTCAGCATCGGGAACAGCGCCAGCGGTAGCGTGGCGCACACGGACGCCACCGTGAGGATCCCGGCGATCACGTAGAACCATCCGGTGAACCACGCGTAGCCCCGACCGGCGAGGTACTTCGTCCACTGGTAGACCGAGCCGGCGACCGGGAAGTGGCTCGACAGCTCCGCGAAGTTCATCGCGACGACGAATTGGAACAACGCGACGACCGGCCAGGTCCAGAACAGGTAGCCGCCCAGCGCCGCCATCCCGAGGAAGAACAGCGTGAAGATCCCGGTGGACGGCGAGATGTAGCTGAACGCCACCGCGAACGAGCTGAACGTGTGGAGCTCCCGTTGCAGCTCCTGCTTGTACCCGAACCGCTCGAGGTCCGCGGCGTCGCGGGCCCGCTGCTCGTCGTAGACCGACATGCGCCCCCCCTCGTTCGAGGCCCCCTTCGGGCCGGGGCGAGTGTGCTCCTCCGGCGGGGATGAGCGCAAGTCCGGGGATGCTCAGCCCCGCAGCGCGTTCAGGAGATCGTCGAGGTCGGGAGCGACGCGGAAGGTGGGCTCGATCGTGCCCTCGAAGGCCTCGACGGTCTTGTAGCCGTTCCCGGTGACATAGGCGACGACCTCCTCGTCGGGGCGGATCGTGCCCTGCTCGGCGAGGCGCTTCAGGTTCGCGATCGTGACGCCGCCCGCGGTCTCCGTGAAGACGCCCTCGGTTTCGGCGAGGAGGCGGACGCCGTCGAGGACCTCCTGCTCGGTGCACCACTCGATCGCGCCGCCGGTCTCGCGCGCCACCTGGAGCGCGAACGTCCCGTCCGCGGGCGAGCCGATCGCGAGCGACCGGGCGACCGTATCCGGCTTCATCGGGGTCACGTCGGCGGCGCCGTCGCGGAACGCCTGCGCGACCGGTCGGCACCCCTCCGGCTGGGCGCCGCTCACCCGGTAGGGGCGTTCCGCGACGGCGCCCACCGCGATCAGCTCCTGGAAGGCTCGATGGATCTTCGTGAGGAGTGCGCCGGACGCGATCGGCACGACGACGTGGTCCGGCAGGCGCCAGCCGAGCTGTTCCGCCGTCTCGAAGCCGAGGGTCTTGGATCCCTCCGCGTAGAACGGCCGCATGTTCACGTTCACGAACGCCCACGGCAGCGTGTCTGCGACTTCGGCGCACAGGCGGTTCACCGCGTCGTAGTCGCCCTTCACGGCCACCACCTTCGCGCCGTAGACCTCGGTCGCGAGGATCTTGGCGCGCTCGAGATCCTCGGGGACGAACACGTACGCGGGCATCCCGACGTGGGCGGCGTGCGCGCCGGTGGCGTTGGCGAGGTTCCCGGTCGACGCGCACGAGAGCGCCTCGAAGCCGAACTCGCGAG
>Ga0081539_10006965_pt1 | contig 10499 bp, 7 predicted proteins | sample TabmetS4T2R2_FD_71023 | JGI IMG/M metagenome (GOLD analysis project Ga0081539, IMG submission 71023) | Tabebuia heterophylla rhizosphere microbial communities from the University of Puerto Rico - S4T2R2 | ecosystem: Host-associated > Plants > Roots > Rhizosphere ... | reverse complement strand
GCCGAGGCGGTAGCGGTTGGGATCGACGACCCGCTCGTGGGCGCCGGTCAGCTCGAGCCACTCCCCGCCGAACGAGCGCTTGTGCTGGTAGAGGCCCCACATCGGCTCGCCTTCGCGCGGCTCGCGCCGGGGGCCGGCCACGTCGGCTCCGCCGAGGTCCATCTCGGACCGTCCCTCGCGGAGCGCCAGCTGGATCGCCCGCCAGCGGAGGAGGTGGAGCGCACCCGGGTGGTCACGGCGCGCCGCCGCGTGATCGCCCGAGTGGACGGTCGAGAGTCGGTCGCCGTGTCGATACAGCAGGAGCCCGGCCTGGACGTCGCCGGGAGGGTCGCCGATGCGCGCCTCGAGGAGGACGAGATGACCGGCTCGGAGGGCGGCCCGCCACCAGGCGAGGAACGCCTCTCGCGGCCCGAACGCGAAGTGCTTCCGTTCGCCGGTCTCGAGGAGCAGGCCGTAGAAGCGGTCGAGGGCGACATCCGGCGGCTCACCGGCGGACGCGAAGCCCTCCCCCACGTCGTGTGGCGGGAGACGGCCGTCGTGGCGGACAACGGTGATCGCATCGTCCTCGGCTTTTCGGATTCGCTGTCGAGTCGACTTCGCGATCCCGCCGAACAGGTCGTCCTCCGTGCGGGCGCCAAGCGGCAGCGAGACGCGATGGCGGGATGGCTGGATCTCCTCGATCGGGTGGAAGCCGCGCCGCCGCAGCTCCTCGCCGTAGCCGGACTCCGCCGCAATCTCCGCGTCGGTCGCGACCACGGCGGCCTCGGCGGCAGCGAGGTGGTCCACGATCGCCGCCGCGCGATCGGCCGTCTGGTCCGGCGACTCCCCCGCCGCGATCGGGCCGCGCGGGAGATACGCGCTCCATCCGCCCACCAGCGGCCAGCGCCGGCGTAGCGCGAGGACGCGGAAGCCGTCGTCGAAGACGAGCCGGTCCGCCGTCCAGCCGGATCGCTCGCGGTGCTCGGCCCAGGTCAGCGACTGGTAGACGTGGCCGCCGGGTCCGTCGACCGTCCGTTCGTCCCAATCCGCCAGCTCGTCGGCGGTCGCCTCGTGGATCGAGGTCAAGCGGCGTCGCCTCCGGTGAACCCGCTCGCGCTCGCACCGCCGGGACCGCCCAGCCCGTGGCGCCAGCGCGCCCACAGCACGCGCGCGCGCTGAGCGGCCTCGTACGCCTGCCGGCCGAGCGGATCGAGGACGAGGTCCCACGCGCCGATGTACCGGACCTCGCGACCGCCGAAGCCGGTCTTGAAGTGGGCGATCCCACCGGTCGCAAGACCCCACAGGTCGTAGCTCGTTGCGCCCGCTTCGCGGGACGAGCGGATCGCCTCCCACTTCAGGAGGTAGTTCGCGCGGGACTCGCCCCCGTCCTGGGTCATCCCGCCGTACGGCTCAACGACACGCGTCCCGCAGCGGACGAGGAAGAGCGTGGCCAGCGCCTCGCCGTCCGGGCGCCGCGCGAACAACAGGCGTGCGTTCCCGGCCGGTGCGAAGGCGTTCCACACATCGCGATAGGCTCCCTCGGTCCGGATAAGGAAGCCGGCCCGGTCGGCGGTCTCGCGGTAGACCCGATAGAACTCCGGAAGCGCGCTGCCGTCCGCGTCGCTCACCGTGATGTCGGCATTGCGGGCCTTGTTCACGTACTGGCGCCACTTCTTCCTGAGATCGCCCCAGAGCGCGTCCTCGTCGGCGGTCAGATCGATGATCCGGGTGGCGTTCGGCTGGATCGGCGAGCCGCGTCGCCAGCCCGCGCTTCGGAGCGCTCGGCGGACTGCGCCGCCATCGTCCGGCCCGGCGTCCAGCTCGATCTCGGGGTCGATCCGGAGGTGGGAGACCCGGCCCGCCCGCTCGGGCAGCTCGGCTCGGATCGCGTCGGTGAAGCCGGCGATCGCCTCCGCGTCCCAGGCCTGCGCGACCGGCCCGCGCGGCGCGTAGGCGAAGGCCCATGGCAGCGGCCGCGGTCGGCGCACGAGGATCTGGGCGGCCGCCTGGGGCGTTCCGAGCCGGGTCGCCGTCCAGCCGTTGACCGCCTTGACCCGCGCCCAGCCGGACAGCTGCAGATACGAGCCCGGCCGTCCGTCGGCCACCCGGGCGTCCCACGTCGCGTCGTCCGTCGCGAGCGCGGCGGCGCCGGTCACGCGGCGCGCGGCCGGCGGAGGAGGTCGAGCATGAGCGCGATCATCGCGTTGAGCTCACCGATCCGCAACAGGAGGGCCGCGGCGACCGATGTCAGGAGCCAGACAATCCCGACCGCGATGACCCGGGCGATGAGCTCGAGGCGGCCCGGGCTCGGACCGAGCGCCAGGTCCAGCCCTGCGGCAATGCCGGCCGCGGCCGCGGACGCGGCCAGCGTCATCGCCAGGGACCGGATCGCGAGCGACGCAATCGGTCCGAAGGCCAGCTCGGGCAGCGCGCGGCGGAGGAGGAGCAGGAGGAGGACGGCCTCGACCCAGGCGGCGAGCGCGATCGCGAGTCCGAGCCCGGGCAGACCGAGGGGACCCGCGAACACGCCTGCAAGCGTGGAATTGATCACCACGGCGAAGATCGCGGCGGTCACCGGCGTCCGGGTGTCGTGACGGGCGTAGAAGGCGCGCGCCAGGATCGCGATCAGCGTGTGGGCGGTCAGCCCGACGAGGAACGTCAGGAGCGTGTCCGCGGTCTGGCGGATCGCCAGGTCGTCGAACTTGCCGTAGCCGAACAGGATCCGGACGATCTCGGTCCGGAGGACGATCGCGATCCCGGTGATCGGCACCATCGTGAAGACGATCAGCCGGATCGCCCGCGACATCAGGGCGGCGAACTCGTGCAGGTCGCCGAGCGCCGCCACCCGGGCCAGCGACGGGAGCACGACGATGCCGACTGGCACGCCGATCACGCCGATCGGGATCTGGAGGAGCGTGAACGCGTAGTTGAACGCGGTCAGGGCGCCGGTCCCCAGGGTCGAGGCGATCGAGGTCACGACGACGAACGTGACCTGGCCCGCGCCGAGCCCGAGCGCACGCGGCGCCATCAGCGTCAGCGCCTTGCGGGCGTCCGGATCCTCGAGCTCGATCGCCGGCTCGTAGCGATAGCCCAGTCGCGACAGCGGACCGAGCTGGACGAGGAGATGACCGAGCGACCCGGCGACGACCCCGATCGCCAGTCCCGTGACGCCGAGGCTCGGCGCGAGGCCGAGCGCCGAGCCGATGATCGCCAGGTTGTAGACGATCGGGGCGAACGCCGACGCCGCGAATCGCCCGCCGGCGTTCAGGACGCTCGTCGCGAGCGAGCCCAGCGCGAGGAAGATCGGGCTCAGGACCATGATCCGGGTGAGGCCGACGATCCGCTCGATCTGGACGGTGTCGTAGCCCGGCGTGATCGCGGGCATCAGCCACGGCGCGCTGACGAAGACGACGACCGCGAGGACCAGCAGGGCCGCCAGCATCAGGTTCGCGATCGTCGAGACGACCCTCCAGGCGCGGGCCGTCTCCTCGTTGGCGAGGAGCCCGCTCACGATCGGCACGACCGCCGAGGACAGGGCGCCCGCGGCAACGAGCTGGAAGATCAGGTCCGGCAGCCGGAACGCGGCGAAGAACGCGTCGAGGTCCGGGCCGGCCGGGAACACGTTGGCGAAGACGACGTAGCGGACCCAGCCGAGGATCCGCGAGACGAGGAAGGCGCCCGAGACGATCAACCCGGCCCGGGCGAGGGCGCGCGACGTCGTCACGAACCGGGAGCGGTCGCGGGGGCACGCGACGCGCGGGGATGGGCGCCGCGGTACGCCGACCGGAGCCGGGCCAGCGAGACGTGCGTGTACACCTGGGTCGTGGCGAGGCTCTCGTGGCCGAGCAGCTCCTGGACGACGCGCAGGTCGGCCCCGCCCTCCAGGAGGTGCGTCGCGAACGAGTGGCGAAGGGTGTGCGGCGACACGCCGAGCGGCAACCCGGCGCGAGCGCGCAGAAGATCGAGCCGGTAGCGCAGACCGCGGACGCCGAGCGCGCCACCGCGATGGTTCAGGAAGATCTCCGTGGGCTCGGTGGCGCGCGCCGGCCGTCGTGCCGCGAGCGCCGGCCGGGCCCCCTCGAGATAGCCGATCAGCGCCTCGCGCGCCGGCCGCCCGAGCAGGCCGATCCGCTCCTTGCGGCCCTTGCCCAGGACACGGATCTCGGCGCGCCGGAGATCCAGCGAGGCCAGGTCCGCGGCAGCGAGCTCGCTGATCCGCAGGCCGGCGGCGTAGGCGGTTTCGACGATCGCGCGATCGCGGATGGCGATCGCCAGCGCGAGCTCGGCCGGCGCCCGCCGACCCGTGGCTGCATCGTCGCCGATCGTCCCGTCGGCCGCCGCGAGCAGGCGCTCCACCTCGTCCACCTCGAGCACACGCGGCAGCCGGCGCGGGAGCCTGGGCGTGGCGATCGCTCCCCACGGATCGCCGGGCGCCAAGCCCTCGCGCGACGCGAACCGATGGAACGAACGGATCGCCGCGAGCCGTTGCGCCGTGGAGGAGCGCGCCCGGCCAATCCCGAGCACCGCGAGGTACGTTCGGAGGTCGGCGCGGGAGGGCGCCCGCCAGTCCGCGCCGCGCGTCGCGAGCCAGGCGATGTACGCACGGAGCGTCGTCGCGTAGGAGCGCTGGGTGTGGGCCGAGGTGTCGCGAGCGGCCAGGGAACCGAGGAATCGATCGAGCGCGGCGTCGGCCGAGCGGTCCGTCACGCCGACATCATCGGGTGCGCGCGGTGCCCGGCGCTCGGCCGATCACGCCTCGGGAGCGGCCCCGCGCGTTCGGGCGGCTCGGCGGCCACCGCTCCGAGCGCCGCCGGATGCTCGTCCGCCGCCGGCCGAGCGGCCGGTCCCACCGCTCGCTCGTCCTCGCGTGCCGCCCCGTCCGGCGCGGGCCGGCCGCGCGAGCGCCTCTGGGTTGGGCGGGCCACCCTCGAGCCGCCGCCCAACGAGGTCCGCGTCCGCCGGGAGCGGGACGTCCGCGCCGCAGACGAGGCAGATCCCGCTCTCGCCGCGTTTCGCGACGGGTCCGCCGTCGGCGTCATGGATGGCACCGACCGGTTCGAAGTTCGTCGTGTAGTCGCACTTCGGGTAGTTCGAGCACCCCCAGAAGACGTTGCCGGTTCGCCGCGCGCGACGGGCGACGAGCTGGCCGTCGTGGTTCTTGGGGCAGTCCACGGCGAACGGCAGCGGCTCGGGCGGCGGCGGGCCCTCCTTCTTGATGTACGTGCAGTCCGGGTACCGCGAGCAGCCCACGAACGGTCCGAACCGGCCGCGCTTGCCGACGAGCGTGCCCTCGCCGCACTGCGGGCAGACCTCGCCCTCGCCCGGCTGGGGCGGCGCCTCCTCGCCCGGGAGCGGCCGCGACTCCTTGTGCTCCGGGTAGAGCGAGCACGCCAGGAACCAGCCGTTCCGGCCGAGCCGCTTCACCATCGGATGGCCCTCGGAGCACAGCTCGTCGGTCGGCTCGGTCGGCCGGCGGGTCGTCTTCCGCTTCTCCTCGACGAGCTCCTGGAGGGGCGTGAAGAAGTCATGGAGGAGGGGCACCCACGGCCGCTCGCCGCGCGCGATCTCGTCCAGGTCGGCTTCCATCTTCGCGGTGAAGCCCAGGTCGATGTAGTCGCCGAAGTGCTCGATCAGGTAGTCGGTGACGATCTCGCCGATCTCCTCGGGCCTGAGGCGGCGCTCCTCCACCCGGACGTAGCCGCGGTCGAGGATCGTCGAGATCGTCGCGGCGTAGGTCGACGGCCGCCCGATCCCGTGCTCCTCGAGCGCCTTGATCAGCGTCGCCTCGGTGTAGCGCGGCGGCGGCTCCGTGAAGTGCTGGGTCGGAGTGACCGCGCGCACGGTCGTCTCGTCGCCTTCGCGGACGGGCGGCAGCGCAGCGGCGGCTTCGTCCTCGTCGGTCCCGTCGTCGCGCCCCTCGGTGTAGACCGCCGCGAACCCGTCGAACAGGGTCTTCGTGGAGCTGGCCCGCAGCTCGTACGGTCCGGCTGTGAGCTCGACCGTCGTCGTCTCGAGCTCCTTGGCAGCCATCTGGGAGGCGAGCGCCCGCTGCCAGATCAGGCGGTACAGCCGGAGCTCGTCGCTCGGCAGCGTGCCCGCGAGCGAGTCCGGGTCCCGCCGGAACGACGTCGGCCGGATCGACTCGTGGGCCTCCTGTGCGCCCTTGCTCTTCGTCCGGTAGACGCGGCCCTTCGGCATCGTGTACGGATCGCCGAAGCGGGATCGGATGACGTCCCGCGCCTCGCCCATCGCGACGCCGGCGATCGCCGTGGAGTCGGTTCGCATGTACGTGATCAGCCCCACGTGGCCGTCCGGCGTGTCGGCGCCCTCGTACAGTCGCTGCGCGACCGACATCGTCCGCTTCGGGCTGAAGCCGAGCTTGCGACTCGCCTCCTGCTGGAGAGTCGACGTCGTGAACGGCGGCGCCGGGCTCCGGCTCTGCTTGCGCGTGCCGACCTTGGCGACCCGCGGGCGCAGGCCGAGAAGCGCGTCGGCGTGACGGTTGGCGGTCTCCTCGTCGGAGACGTCGAGTGGCTGGCCGTCGACTCGGGCGAGCTCGGCGGGGAACGTCTGGCCCTCGGCCGTCGCGAGGATCGCCTCCAGCGTCCAGTACTCGCGAGCCGTGAAGGCAGCGATCTCCCGCTCGCGCTCGACGACGAGGCGCACCGCGACGGACTGCACGCGACCGGCCGAGAGCCCCGCGCGAACCTTCCGGCTGAGGAGCGGGCTCAGGGTGTAGCCGACGAGCCGGTCGACGATCCGGCGGGTCTGCTGCGCATCGACCAGGTTCGTGTCGATCCCACGCGGATGGGCGAACGCCTCGCGGATGGCGCCCTCGGTGATCTCGCTGAACGTCACCCGCTGGGTCTTGGCCGCGGGCACGTTGGCGGCCTCGGCCACGTGCCACGCGATCGCTTCCCCCTCGCGGTCGAGATCGGTGGCGAGGTAGACCTGATCGGCCGACTTCGCGGCCTTCGTGATCTCCGCGACCTGCTTTCGGCGGTCGTCCGAGACGACGTACTCCGGGGCGAAGTCATGCTCGACGTCGACACCGAACTTGCCTTTGCCCGGGTTCTCGGGAAGGTCCCGGACGTGCCCGTAGGAGGCCAGGACGCGATAGTCCGAGCCCAGGTAGCGTTCGATCGTCCGAGCCTTCGCCGGGCTCTCCACGATCACGAGGTTCTTCGGCACGGCCGGGACTGTAGCACAGGGTCCTGCACGGCCAGTTGTGCTCGAATCGTGCGTGGATCACGCCCCGGGTGGCGTCGGGCGAAGCCCGACGAGCCTGCTTCGCGTCAGCCCGGCGGAGCCGGCCAGTCAGCCCGGCGGGGCCGGCCAGTCGAACCGAACGGTCGTCCCGCCCATGGGTCCCTGCCCCACCGTGGCCCGCCCACCGACCTCGGCCGCGCGACGCGACGCGTCGGCCAGGCCGCGGCCCGCGGGTCGCCCGGGAGCCCCCGGATCCAGGCCGCGGCCGTCATCGCCGACCTCGAGATGGACGCGTCCGGATTCGCTCGCGATCGTCACGTCGATCGTCGCGGCAGCCGCGTGCCGGATCGCGTTGTCGAGCGTGACCTGGGCAAACCGCCACGCGGCTCGCTCGACCGCCTCGGGCGGCCGTCCGTCGGCCCGCTCGACCGAGATCGAGATCGGTGGCGCGCCGTCCGCCTCGAGCCGCTCGGCCAGCTCCTCGAGCGCGGCGACGAGCCCGAACGTCTCGAGGACGATCGGCCACCGGTCGGCCATGAGTCGCTCGAGCTCAAGGTCGGCCGCCCGGAGATGGCGGAGGACCGCGCCCGGCTCGGCGCCGCCCTCGGCCTCCTGGATCGCGCGGCGCAGGCTCGGGATCACCGATGCGTGGAGGTCGCCGGCGAGCCGGGTCCGCTCCTCGGCCGCGCGGGACTCCTCGGCTGCGGCCTGGCCGGGAACGAGCTCGCGGATGGTGGCCGAGCCCAGCTCCCAGGCGCTCGACGGGTGAGACAGCCTCGCCCGCGCTCGACGGTGGGCGTCGCGCACGTCGGCGGCGACACCCAGCCCGACGAGGACCGCGAGGATCGGCCGGAACCAGGCGATCGGAACGCTGGCGACGTCGACCCAGGTGAAGGCAGGGTCCTCGCGCTCGCCGGCGGCCACCGCAACGAGCGTGACGGCGACGGCGATGGCGGACCAGCCGAGGAGCACCATGGCGATGACCGGCGCCGGCTCGAGACGGCGTTCCGGGCGGGTGGCGTAGCCCGCGGCGATGAACAACGTCAGGAGTGCTCCGAGTCCGGCCGGAACGGCCCACGTCAGCCAGCTCGCGATGCCGACGCGGGCCGGGTCGGCGCCCTGGGCGAGGCCGATCGGCAGCGAGGCGGTGGCGAACATCCCCGTCGTCGCGGCGAGCCAGGCGACGCTCGGGGTCCGCCAGCTGCTGAGGCCCAGGACGCACAGCGCACCCGCCGCGACGAGGATCGGGACGAGGTCGGGCGCTCCACGCGACTGCGCGATGAGCCAGCCGATCGATACGATGGCGGCGAGGGGGAAGAGCGCCGTCGCGCCGGCCAGCGTCGGGCCGATCCGCGTCGGCCGGACCGCACCGACCGGCCACGACGCGCGCACCGCCCTCATGGCTCCCGGCCGAGCCAGCCCTCGCGCACGGCGAGCATCGCTAGCTCGGTCCGGCTCAGCACGCCGTACCGCCCGAACAGCCGGCGCAGATGGCTCTCGACCGTCTTGATGCTGATCCCCAGACCCGCGGCGATCTCGTCGTTCGTCGCGCCGCGGGCGACGAGCCGGATCGCCCCAAGCTCCCGCTCGCTCGGCCGGCGCGGCGCGTCGCGCAAGGCGCGGAGCGTGATCGCGGGGAACGCCGCGCCACCCGAGGCCACGACGGCGATGGTCCCCAGGATCGTCTCGACCGTGCTCGACTTCGAGAGATATCCCGCGGCGCCGCCCTCGAACGCCGCGCGCAGGAAGCTTGGCTGCTCGAACCCGCTGAGGACGAGGACCCGCGGACCGCCGGCGCCCTGCGAGGTGAGCGTCGCGAGGACGTCGAGGCCGGCCGGCGCGCCGTCGATCCAGAGATCGCACACGACGACGTCCGGCCAGGTGGCGCGCGCGAGGGCGAGCCCGTCGGCGGTCGTCGTCGCGACACCGACCAGCTCCAGCCCGGCGTCGGGCCGCTCCCGGATGCCGGCCTCGATCGCGGCGGCGATCGCGGGGTGGTCGTCGATGACGACGAGGCGGATCACGGCGCGAGCGTAGCGCGGGGTCGTCCGCCCGAGAACCCGATGGAAACCCTGAACGGCAGCGGCCGGGTCAGGCGTCGCGAACGCGGCGGAGGAAGTCCTCGTCGAGCTCGAGGTCGGCATCGGCTCCGTCGTCGACCCCGTTGGTCGAGGCGACGGCGACACTCTGTGACTGCTCGTCGACCAGGCCCGTGGCCGTCCCCGCCATGATCTCGACGAACCGGATCGCGAGGTACGGGAACACGAAGACCGAGCCGGAGTGGTCGATGAAGACCGGCTTCTTCCCGTCGAGCATCCGGATGTTCGTGCAGACGAGGCTGACGTCCTGCGGGGTCGGCATCTCGTAGAGGTCGGCGAGCAGCGGCTGCTCGTTGTTGATGTGGATGACGGCGTTGCGGATCACGGCCGGATCGTGGCGGTTCCCGACGGGTGCGTCACCCCGCCCGATGGTCCCGGTCGCCGCGTGACCCCGGGGCGACTCGCTGCCGGGGTGCCGCGCGGCCGCGCGGCGCGGGAGGAGATCAGCGCGGGTGGTAGAAGTCCACGACCAGGCGAACGCGCCCGCCGGACACCCAGACCCCGATCCCGCACCGGTCGTACTTCGAGTTCATCAGGTTCACGTAGTGCCCGCCGTTGTACGGTTTCTCGCTCTGGAAGTAGAGATGCGACCCGAGGACGGCGGAGTACGGGTTGCCCGACCGACAGCCCAGGTTCTCCGCCCAGATGTAGCTCGTGTAGCCGGCCGCCCGCAGGCGATCGCCCGGCGTCCCGCCCACGAAGTGATCGCACCAGCCGTTCACCGCGAGCTTCTTCGCGTACGGCCGCGAGACGTGGGTCGAGATGCCGGCGTCGAGCTTGAGCGGCGCGACGTTCCGGCCGCCGGGGCTGCTGCAGGTCCCGGTCGAGGTGACCCAGCCGCCGGTGCGGGTGCAGTTCATCAGGCGCAGGTAGTAGACCTCGACCGCACCCCACGAGCCGCCGCCGACCGCGCTGCCGCTGCCGGACCCGCCGGTCGGGATCGAGGTCGAGGTCGAGGTCGGCTTGGGCTTCGGACGGGTCGTGACCTTGACCGAGTCGGCCTTCGCGAGGGGGACGCCAAGGGCCGAAGTGGCGGTCGCGGCAACCGAGACCGTGATCCGGGCGCCGGCGATCAGCGGCTTCACGGGCTGGAAGACGAGGACGGTGTTGCCCTCGGCGAACCGGAACGCGCCCGCGATCGGCGTGCCGTTGACGAGGACCCGGAAAGCGGCCTTCGTCGTCCGCACGTCCATCGCCTGGCTGAACCGGACC
>Ga0081539_10006964_pt1 | contig 10501 bp, 6 predicted proteins | sample TabmetS4T2R2_FD_71023 | JGI IMG/M metagenome (GOLD analysis project Ga0081539, IMG submission 71023) | Tabebuia heterophylla rhizosphere microbial communities from the University of Puerto Rico - S4T2R2 | ecosystem: Host-associated > Plants > Roots > Rhizosphere ... | reverse complement strand
CGTTCGACCGGGCCCGCTGCCTGCTGGCGCACCATCCCTTCAATGGCGGCTCCGACTTGCCGCTGGTGTAAGACGAGCGGCTGATCGTAGATGATGCCCCACTGATCCAGGACATGCGCATAGATGCCCATGGCGTAGGTGCGCCGCCGCGGGTCTACCCGGGCATTCCACAGATGCCGGGAGGCATCGAGACTCATCGCATCGGCGGAGGCCAGCGTCCCTTCCCCCCAGGTTTTGACAATCTCATGGCGATGCAGAAACTGCACCACGAGCTCGTTGGCCTCGCGCAGGGGGCCTTCCTCTTCGAGCAGTCGCATGGCCTCGGCAATGGCCTCGGGCGTCAAGCCCGGGATCATCAAGGCTACCGACGCCGCGTTCAGCTCTGTCCCGTGGGCCAGCAGGCCCGCATATACCAGCAGTAACTCACGTTCGGTCGTCGGCGCACGCCCCAGGAGTCGCCAACTGAACCGGGTGGCGTGATCCACGGCCAGCATTAGCTCGGGCAGTTGGATCGTCCCCACCTCCTCAAAGAGGGCGTCACGGGTGGCCGCCAACTGGGGCGGGGTCTCTTCGGCGTCCAAGGCCTTCAGATGGAGTCCGCGGTCATCGACACTCACGACCCCGGCGTCCACCGCTTCGGCCAGGGACACCAGCCCCACTTCCAGCGTGGCGAGCAACTGGGGGGTGTAGTGCGCGGTGTCGAGGGGGAGACCGAGTTGCGCGTAGAAGCGCCGGTGATGGGTCGTCCACTCGGCCTCTGGGATGAGCATCGCCTCCCGCTGGCGAAAGGCCAGGCTATGCTCAAGCCACATCGAGCCATTGCGGAGCGCCTGGCGCAACGCGAAGAGGGTGGCCGCCTCAAACGCCCGCAGCGCCCGTTGGCGGTCCGGCTGGTCAACCAGTGCCGTCCAGCGGGGAGCGAAGCTGCTATCGCAGGGCACCGGCAAGGCCCGGACCGGGCGCTGATAGAGATCGCGGAGCTGGGCGCAGGCGCGCACGAGCGGGGTCTGCTCGTCGCCGGCCAACGGCAGCGTGAGGAGGGCTTTGAGCAACGGGCGCACGTGCCGCGCTTGCTCGTGAAGCTGCCAGCGCACCCCGGCGGCCCGACTCGGAAACAGGTCATGCTCCGCCGGCATCAGCGCCAGGAGAGCGGGTCGGAGAGCGGCGTCGGCGATGGTGGGATCGGTGAGCAGACGACGGATGTCGCGCAACATGGGTTTAAACGTCCGTGCCACGCGCGCTTCCGCTTCCCGGACCTCGCCCAGGGTCCGGGCATGCAGGCTCACGATGAGCAGATCGGCCAGCGACACGGCCACATCGGTGGTTTGGAGTAAGGTGATACGGAGGAAACAGACCATCTCTAAGGTTCGCCCAGGGTCTTTCAGGGCCCGAAACCGGGCCGGGCGGCGCCGGTGCATGCGGCGGGCATAGGCCCGTTGCCGTTCTAAGCGGAGCGCCGCTAACGAATAGGCATCGACGTGGAGCGCTTTGAGGAAGTGGATTTTGTCGAGCTGCTCCTTGAGCCCCTTAAATTTGCGCCGGGGCGCCTGCTGTAACCATTCCAAGGTGGAGGTCTGGCCCTGGCGCGGGGCGAAGAGGGCGTCGTGCCACGTCTGGAGCACGTCCGCGGGAATCTCACGACGGACGGCCTCCAAGAGGCCCTGTTCGGTGTCCCTATAGGCCGTGCGCGCGAGTTCCCGCACGCGCCGGTCCGCGGGGATCAGAATCCGGCGTTCGTACAGCCACCGTTTCGCAAACTCCACCACGTGATTGAGGGTGAATGCTTTCAGGGCTTCATGGCGGACTTGCCGCAGGAGCGCCCGCTGGCGCCGCTCCGTCAGCGGACGAAAGTCCAGGAGCTGGGTCGCCCAGGCTTGATGCTCATGGAGTGTCGAGCGGCGCTGATATAACGCCCGCAGCGAGGTGAGGTCCGGCGTGGGAATCTGGAGGGTGGTCTGGAGATGCCTGAGCACGGGTGGCGGCACCGTTTCGAACGCATCTAATGTCCGCCCCGTCATTTTAATCATGCCAATCTGTAAGGCCGCGGCCAGACGATGCGAGTCACCATAGCGCGAGAAAATCGCCTCACGTTCCTTGGCGGTATAGGAAAAGAAGTAGCGGATTTCGAAGTCGGTCAGTTCTGGGGGGATCGCCTGGAGACCCAGGAACGGGACGCGCCAGTGTTGCACCATACGCTCCTCACACGATCACTTACCCCGCGGGCTGTCCACGGCCCGCAGCCGTGGTGTTAGGCCTTGGCGCGGGTGATGCCGCGCTGCTTCAGCCAGTGATGCAAGTTGCCCACCGTCGTGCCATAGCGCTTGGCAATAAAGGTCTGGGTAGACCCATTGCCCAGGAGGGCCTCGATCTCGGGTTGATACGGATCGAGCTTACTTTTGCCCGGTCCGCGGGGCCGTCCCAGCGGCATGCCGGCCGCTTTCTTGACTCGTAAGGCTTCGCGCGTCCGTTGCGAAATCAACTCCCGCTCGATCTCGGCGGCCATGGCGAAGGCCATGGCGATAATCGTGCTTTGCATGGTGCCGTCGAGCTGCCAGTCGCCTTTGACCGCGTACAGGTGGAGGCCTTTCTGCGCGGCCAACGCGAGGATTTCCATGCACTCCAGCATACTGCGTCCTAGACGCGACAACTCACTGACAACCAGGGTATCGCCCGCCTCGAGGGTGTCGAGCACCTGGGCGATCTTGCGGCGACGCCACGGGACACGGCTCGAGACCGTTTCTTCGACAAACTGGACCTGGCCCAGCTGTTTCCGATGGGCCAGCAGCAGAATCTCGGTCTGGTTTTTCGCTACATCTTGCTCGCTTGTCGAGACGCGTAGGTAGGCAATCGTGCGGGGGTGGTGCCGCGCCATCGTGAGGCCCCATCAGCAGAGCTGCCATGAAAACGTCCTAGAGTGGGGATATTATGCAAGAAAAGTGACAGCAATATCAAAGTATTTCTTTGAAGATTTCATCGCGCGAAAAGGCTCCTTTTCGTTGCTATCGCCTCGTCTCGGGATGGGGGGTGCGGGACACCGGAAGGAAGCATCTCTCAGGCCACGGAGCACGCCATGGACTCTGGAGAGGGGAGCCCACGGGCCACGACAGCACAGCAGTGCAGCAAGGGTTTGATTTTATTGAAGAAACAAACGACACATCTCTCTAAGATGTTGATTTTGCATGCGTATGAAATCGGGACTTTCTGCGTCGATTGTACGGGTACCCCAGACCGGCCGTACCCTCCTCAATTGGCTCCGTCGCGAAGCGACGGCCCACACAGCGACGCAGATCGTCGAGACACTCCAGAAAGTCGCGTTTCTGCTGGAGGCGCGGGTCGATACCTGGGACCTCGCGGGGCTCAACCCCAATCGGGTCAAATGGCTCGCCCAATTGGGCTGGAAAGCCCCGACGCCGCAACTCCAACGGATGGACCCGCAGCGGCGCTATCCGATTCTCTTGGCTTTTCTGCAGCAGGCGCTCCTGCATCACACCGATGTGGCGGTCGAACTCTACGACCAGTGTTTATGGGAGTATCACAGTGCGGCGCAGAAGGAACTCAAAGAGTTACGCCAAACGCTCGCCCGCTCGACGAATGAGAAGCTGCGGCTCTTCCGCGAACTGGGCCAGGTGCTGCTCGACACGGCGATTGATGATGCCGCCGTCCGCGCGGTCAGTTTTGCGCGCGTCCCAGAAGCGGTGCTCCGGACGGCCATCGAAGAGACCGTAGGGTTAATTCGGCCGCGGCAGGACGATGCCATCGATTGCTTTGGCACCCGCTATAGCACCATCCGGCAATTTGCGCCGGCCTTTCTCCAGACCCTCACCTGGCATGCCCAGGGCCCCGATAACCCGGTGCTACCAGCCGTCGAGGTCCTCCGGGCACTCGACCACGCCCCCACACGCCGTCCCGTCCCCCAAGAGGCTCCCATGGCCCTCGTGACTGACGCGTGGCGCCCCTATATCCGGGAGCAGGATGGGACCATCAGCCGCCGGTACTATGAGCTCTGCACGCTGTGGTCCCTGCGCAGTGCCCTGCGTGCGGGTAATGTCTGGGTAGCCCACAGTCGCCGCTATACCAATCCGGACACCTATCTCATTCCTCCCCAGGAATGGCCCCGCTGGCGCCCGGAGGTCGTCCGTCAAACGGGGACGCCCAGCCAGGGGCAGGAACGCTTGGCAGCACGCGAAACCGAGTTGGATAACACCATGGCGCAGGTCGAGCGCTTACTCGCCCGGAAGGACAGTCATGTCCGGATCGAAGACCAGCAGATTGTCCTCTCGCCACTCGAGGCAGATCCCCGGCCAGCGAGTGCAGAGGCCTTGGCGGCCCACATCACGGAGCGCCTACCACGCGTGGCCCTCAGTGAACTGTTGATGGAGGTCGACACCTGGACGCACTTTTCGCGCCACCTACTCCATGCCGCAGACGGGGAGCGACCCCGGCCCACGCAGTGGGCTCCGCTCTATGCTAGTCTCGTGGCGCATGCCTGCAATTTTGGCTTGGACCAAATGGCCCAACTGAGCGACCTGGCCTATAACCGCTTGGCCTGGTGCACGACGTGGTATCTGCGGGAAGACACCCTCAAGGCGGCCTTCACCGCCCTCGTGAACTATCACCATACGCTCCCCTTAAGCCAGGCGTGGGGGAGCGGGACGCTCTCGTCCTCGGATGGCCAGCGCTTGCCGGTCTCCGGCAAAAACCGGCATGCCCGGCGCATGCCGCCGCCACTCGGCTATGGCATGGGGGTGACGTTTTACAGTTGGACCTCCGATCAGCTCTCGCAATATGGCACCAAGTTCGTACCCGTCACCGTACGGGACGCCACGTATGTGCTGGACGAACTCTGCAATAACGAAACGGAATTGCCGATCCGGGAGCATACCACGGATACCGCTGGGGCCACCGAAATCATCTTTGCGCTGTTTGATCTCCTCGGCTTCCGCTTTGCCCCCCGGCTCCGCGACCTCAACGACCGGCGGCTCTTTGCCTCAGGGACCATCGACATGCAGCGCTATCCGCGGCTCCAACCTCATCTCTCGCACCGGATCAATCGGCCACGGATTCTTGACTGGTGGGACGAGATGATGCGTACGGCAGGCTCGATCAAGCGCGGCTGGGTGACCGCCTCGCTCCTGGTGCAAAAGCTGCAAGCCTATCCGCAACAAAATGCGCTGGCTCGCGCCCTCCAGGAATATGGCCGCCTCGCCCGCACCTGGCATATTTTCCGGTGGTATGCCTCCCCGGAGGAGCGGCGCCGCTTTCTCCGGCAGCTCAACAAAGGCGAGGCCTTGCACGATCTGCGGGCCTTTCTCATGGTGGCCAACAAAGGGCAGCTCCATCAGAGTCGCGGCGCGGCCTTCACCCATCAAGCCCTCTGTCTGAATCTCGTGACGAATGCGGTCATCGTCTGGAATACGGTCTACATGGCGGCCGTGGTGGAGCAACTGAAGCAGGAAGGCTCTCCCGTGTAGGAGAGTGATCTGGCCCATGTCTGGCCCACACGATACGCGCCTATCAATGTGTACGGGAAATATCACTTCAACGTCGAAGAGGCACAGGCCCGCAAGGGCCTACGACCACTCCAGTCGCCAGGGCGACGGGGCTAGCGTACAAAATTTCTCCATCATGTTATAAACCGGATCATGTTAGATACAGGCGGCGCACGGGCCTGACAACGGCTTTGCATGGCATTCCTCTATAACATGATCAGAGTGAAGTCAGAAAGGCAAGAAGCGGATCGTCTGCAGTGAATCGGGCTTTTTGGTCTTCGACAGGCGTCAACTTTTGCAAGGCCTGCTCTTTGGTCGCCAGATCAGCCTCAAGGTAGACATGGGTCGTTTCTAGGCTTTCATGGCCAAGCCACAGAGCAATCGTCGCGATATCAATACCCGCTTGAAGCAGATGGGTAGCCGTTGTGTGACGAATGAGATGCGGGGTAATGGGCCTCGTGAGGAGACTGGGACAACTTAGCGCGGCGCTTTCCACTGCCTTGTGAAGCAAATAATTGACGCTATGCCGCGCCAAAGGTCTTCCCCGGGCGTTGGGGAATGCCATCGCACTCTTCTGCTCTCCTAACTCTCGAAACCACTGCTTTAAGACAGCACGCGTTTGTGGCCACAGAGGGATGGTCCGTTCCTTACGGCCCTTGCCGCGCAGCGCAAGAAACGTCGTCGCCCCAAAGGAGACCTGCTCACATTTCAGCGAGGTGATCTCCGATACCCGGGCGCCGCTGTTATACATCGTGAGCAACAGCGCATGGTCGCGTCGACCGATCCAGCTCGACCGGTCAGTTGCCGCAATGAGGGCGTCGATCTCCGGTCGGGTTAAATATCCCACGAGCTTCTTGTCCTCGCGCTTGATGGGGATCGCCAGGACCCGCGTGACCATCGCAACACTCTCGGGTTCACGCAAGGCCACAAAGCGGAAAAAAGAGCGCAGGGCGGACAACCGGATGTTGCGAGAGCGAATAGCGTTGCCTCGTTGCTGCTCCAGGTGGTCGAGAAAGGCGAGGAGGGTCGGGGCGTCCAGGTCGGCCACGGCGAGGGCCGAGGGCTCGATGCCCATGGTCTCTTTGACAAAGGTCAGCAGCAAGCGGAAAGAGTCGCGGCAACTGGCCACGGTCTGGGGGCTGACGCGTTTATGGCGACAGAGATGGTCGGTAAAAAAGGCCTGGATGTGGGGCGCAAGGGGGGAATGGGCTGCGCTCATGACGCCTCTCCTCTGGCTGCATAGTGCTGAAACTTGGCAGCAGCAGCGGTCAGCAGTTCTGGGGTGGCACTCAGGTACCAGTAGGTGTCCTGAGGACGGACGTGTCCGAGATACACCGAGAGGGTGGGTAAGAGGGCCCGCACATCGGCACCGGCCTCATACCATCGGCGCATCCGCTCGACAGCGAAGGTATGACGGAGCGCATGCAGGGTGGGGCGACGTCCCTCAACGATGGGCTCAATGCCGAGTTGTTGACACTGGGTGGTAAACCAACGGGCCAGCGCCGAATAGTTGAGCGCTGTGCCCTTGTCAGAGATGAAGAACACCTGCGACAAGGCGTCATAACGGAGAGAACGCCGCATGGCTTGGTAGTGGCGGAGGTGGTCGGCAGTGGAGGCATGCAGAGGCACGAGACGCGATTTATGAAACTTGGTCTCCCGGATATGGAGGACAGGCGGTTCGCGGTCAAGCTCGACATCCGCCATGGTGAGTCGGAGCGCCTCCCCAGCACGTAAGCCGGTGCTGGCTAAGAGCCCGATCAGGGTGGCTAAGGTATACGGACGCAGAACACCGCGGGGACCAGCCTGTTGGGCTGCCTGCATCAACGCGTGCAGCTGTGCGGTCCGAAAGAGAAACGGCTTGGGGCGGCGGGCCGAGGCGACTACATCGCGTTCCGGAACCTCCGTCTCGGGTAGCGTCGCCCGGAGGTAGGTGAGGAAGCCTCGCGCCATGCTCAGGCGCTGGGAGGCGCCACCGGTGCCGCGTTTGGACGAGGAGGCACAGGCCCAATCGACAGCCAGTTGAGCCCGAATGGGGCCAGAGACGTGAGCGGTGTCAAGAAACTGGACGAAGTCCCGCAGCAGGGTGCGCTCGACCCGCATCTGAAACCCCAGCGCCTCTCGAAGGCTGAGATATGAGTCGAGATGGAAATGTAAGTTGACTGGCATCATTGGGCGTCTCCTATCCAGGGCAGAGCGACCGCTGAGAGGGTCGCGAGGTCGAGCTTGGCATAGATACCGGTCGTGTGGAGAGATTGATGCCCGAGGACATCGGCCACGTCTTTGAAGCTGGCGCCGCCGTTGACCATGTGAGAGGCCGCGCTATGGCGAAACACATGGGCGCCGCGTCGAGCGCACCGGGTCACCCCCGCCTGCACGAGGGCACGGGCCGCCAGGTAACTGATCGAGGAGGAAGCGGAAAACGGTCGGAAGGGCGCCTTGCAGTGGAGGAAGACGGCTCGACTGGTGGTGGCCGGACGTCCCCAGCAGAGATACTCCGCCAGGGTCGCCCCGACGTCTTGCAATAACGGTAAAACGCGCTCGTGATGCGTTTTGCCCGCACGGATGACGAGATGAGCCTCTTGCCAGTTGATGTCGTCTAAACGCAACGAGACGATTTCATGGGCGCGGAGCCCGAGCCGAGCGAGGAGCGTGAGGATAGCCCGATTGCGCAACGCCGTGGGAGAGGGACCCGCATAGAGAGCGAGAATCTGCTCCACCTCGTGAGCCGTTACGCTTTGAGGAATCGAGGCATGGCTCCACTGGCGGGGGGCGAGAGCGGCCGCTTCCAAGCCCGGCGACAGAGCACCACTGAACACCAGGAATCGGAGCACAGATCGGACGGCGGTACTTGGAAGTCGTCGCCCCCCGCCGTGTTTGTCGGCCGTTTCTTGCCGGATAAAGTCAGCGATCTGCTGCGCGTGTAAGGATGGCCAATCCACACGTCCGGTCCCAAAACAGGTCGCCACGAAACGCCTGGCCAGGCGCCGATAGTGATGACGAGTGCTGGCGGCGAGGCCACAGACCTGATCCAAGTACTGCTCGTATCGAAGCAACCAGTGGTCGGCCTCCGTACGAGGTGGGGCCTCGATGCACTCAGGAAGGCGCTGTTTCTGGCGCCAGAGCTTGAGCAGATGGGACAGCCCCTGGGCATATTTGGGCAACTTACCGCAAGGAGGTCGCGGCAATGCGCTGATGTAGCGGTTGACGAGTGTTTGACTGGCAGTTGAAGGGGCGTAGCCGTGGTGGGAGAGCCATCGAGCGAACTGATCGCAGCCTCGCACATAGTTTCGAATACTGTCCCAAGCATAGCCTTGCTGGTGCAAGGCGGTGGCCAGATCATCCACGTCGGAACCGATCGGCCCGCTGCGAAGCCGGTGGAGCGTGGATGGCCGAGAAAAGTAGTTCTCAAGCATGCGCTTCTCCTTCTCCTCTAGGGGTATGGGAAGAAAGAAGCATCTCACGGCTTGATCATGTCAGAGAGCAAAAACAGGAAGTCGTTGATTTATTGAGGGTAAACTTGGTAAGGCAACGTCAATATAACATGATCCGGTTTATAACATGACGGAGAAATTTCTTACGCCAGGTCCTTTACCCTGACTAACGCAACGGTCGTAGCCCCTTCCGCCTTTGTGCCTCCTCAATGTTGAAGTGATACCGGCCATAGACATTGATATGTTCATACCGGGTCGGCCAGATATGGGCGAGATCGCTCTTGTTGACTGGATAACCCTCCCGTTTGAGCTGGGCAACCGCTTCTGCCATATACACAGTGTTCCATACGATGACGGCATTGGTCACCAGATTGAGGCAACTGGCTTGATTGACGAGTTCTTCACCGCGTTTACGGCGCAGGTGGCCCTTGTTGGCGATCATCAGGTACGCCCGCAGATCATGCAGGGCCTCTCCTTTGTTGAGCTGGCGCATGACCCGACGCCGGTCCTCATTGTTGGCATACCATCGCAGCACGTGTAAAGTCCGGACCAAGCGGCCATATTCCTGGAGGGCTTGCGCCAAGGCATTTTGCTACGGATAGGCTTGCAGCTTTTGCACTAGGAGAGACGCCGTGACATGCCCCAGTTTCATCGAGCCCGCGGCGCGGAGCATGGCATCCCACCAATCCAACACGCGTTGCCGATTGATGTGGCCCGTGATATGGGGTTGCAGTCGAGGGTAGTTGTGGAGGTCGATGGCACCGGAGCGATAGAGGCGGCGACTGCCGATATCCCGCAACCGTGGCGTGAAGCGTAGGCCCAACAAATCGAAGAGGGCAAAAATAATTTCGGTAGCCTCGGCCGTATCGGTCGTATGCTCCAAGATCGCCAGCTCGGTTTCATTGCCCAGGATGGCATCGAGGACATACGTGGCATCCCGTGCCGTGATGATCACGGGTTTGGAGCCGTACTGTGAAAGTTGATCCGAGGTCCAACTGTAAAAGGTGAGGCCCTGACCATAGCCAAGCGTCGGCGGAAACGCCCGGGCGTGACGGTTCTTGCCCGAGACCGGCAAGCGTTGGCCGTCAGAGGAGGACAGCATCCCGGAGCCCCACACCTGACTCAAGGGCAACTTGTGATGGTAGTTAACCAGGGTGGTAAAGGCCGCCTCCAGGGTTTCTTCCCGCACGTACCACATTGTGCACCAGGCCAACTGCCGATACGAGATGTCCGTGCTTTGCGCCATCTGCTCTAAGCCGAAATTGCAGGCATGCGCCAAGATGCTCGCATAGAGATGCGGCAGCAGCGTGGGCCGTAGCGTATCAGTACCAGCTGCATGCACAAAGTGGTCGGAGAAATGCGTCCAGGCATCCACTTCAATCAGCAGCTCACTGAGTTCCACTTGGGGTAGGCGGGCGGTGATGAGGTCTTCAAGGGCTTCTGCGCTCGCGGGACGCTTGTCGGCTGCCAGAGGCGACAGCGTCAGTTCGTCGTGCTCGACGCGGACATGACTGTCTGTGCGCGCCAAGAGCTTCTCGACTTGGGCCAGACGCGTTTCGAGTTCTGTCTCCCGTTCCACCA
>Ga0081539_10006962_pt1 | contig 10503 bp, 9 predicted proteins | sample TabmetS4T2R2_FD_71023 | JGI IMG/M metagenome (GOLD analysis project Ga0081539, IMG submission 71023) | Tabebuia heterophylla rhizosphere microbial communities from the University of Puerto Rico - S4T2R2 | ecosystem: Host-associated > Plants > Roots > Rhizosphere ... | reverse complement strand
GCTCGCGCGCCGTTATGCGAAGATGCTCCTCGTCCATCGCTTCACCTCCGAGGACTGAAATAAGTTTTCCCACTTACCAGCCTTAGAGGTGAAGCACTTTCCGTTCAATGGGTTTCTATTTAGAAGGTAGTGAATGTGAGGGGGTAGTACGCCGAATTGCCCTTGGGCTCGAACCAGATCTGGCTCAGTCCTTCGAAGGTTCGTAAGTATGGATTCCCGACACGTAGACAACGTCATCGAATACGAAACCCCCATTGGCTGCGGGGAGGTACACAATAAGTACCGCCAACAACAGTAAAAGGGCTGCACGGTAATTCCCTCGATATTGGACATTCATTTGCCCGGACATGAGCAGCCTCGTTGGGGTTTTGTCAGTACTGTGGATCGTAGATAGCAATTACTATGACAGATGATATTTCTGTAAGCGATGACGCAGAGAGCGATAGTTGATACCTAGAAGCTCGGCTGCCTTTTTTTGGACCCCCTTTGCTCTCTGTAGGGCAGCGCGGAGGATGTCTTGTTCGTATGTTTCGAGTTCACTATCAAGGCTGATTCCCTTAGTGAAGAACTCAAACGGAGGCTGAAGGCCTTTTCCATACTCGACGGCTGCTATCGGGGCAACATCGATGGTTCGTTGTTGCGGGAAATGCAGCTGTGGAGGAAAATCCTGGCACCGAATCGTTTCTCCTTCCGCCATCGTCACTGCGTGCTGGATAATATTCTCCAATTCGCGAATGTTCCCAGGATAATGGTAGTCGAGTAAAACACGCATTGCTTGTGGGGAAAGTTGATGAGGAGTCTTCCCATTGGCGGTGGCAAATCGGATAAGGAAATGATGAATCAAAAGAGGTAAATCGCCGGTCCGGCCCCGCAGCGGCGGTACAGAGACGGAGATCACGTTAAGTCGATAGAAAAGATCTTGACGAAACCGTCCGGCAGTAACTTCTGCCTCGAGGTCGCGATTGGTTGCCGCAATCACTCGAACATCAACCTGTACTCCTTTGTTGCTACCGATTGGTGTCACTTCTCGTTCTTGCAGGATACGGAGAAGTTTTACTTGCAATGGCAAAGGAAGTTCGCCAATCTCATCGAGAAAGAGGGTACCACCATCAGCTTCGCGAAATAATCCTAATCGGTTATTGATGGCTCCAGTGAACGCTCCCTTGATATAGCCAAAAAGTTCGCTCTCCATGAGTGATTCTGGAATCGCACCGCAATTGACCGGGATAAATGGGCGATTCGCACGCGGTCCCTTGTCATGAATGGCACGAGCGACAAGCTCTTTCCCAGTGCCACTCTCGCCAATGACGAGCACCGTGCTCATACTGTCTGCGACTTTAGTGATGAGCAGATAAACCTTGTTCATGGCATCGCTACGCCCAACCAGACCAGCAAACGTTTCTATCGCCTCCCTATCTTGTGGCAGCCCAATGGGCTCAAGCTCCTGAGCCTCTCGGAGACTACGTTCAAGCGTTTTCACACTGGTAACGTCTTGTACACTATACAGCAAACCGATGCCCTTCCCATATGTATCATTCAGAGGAGAGCACGTCAGCCGTAAGACACGTTCGGCAAGATCATCTTGTCCGCAAAAGTCGAACTCAAATGGTTCACTAGCAGCCTTTATATTATTCATTACAGGGAAGCAATCCACTATTGTTTTCCCAAGTAAAGAGTGAGCTGGAATCCCAGAAATCTCTGCTATCGCGCCATTAGCATATTCAATAACGCCTTTGTTGTTAGTAATGAGCAATCCACTTTCAAGATGCTGGATAACTCCTTGATAGAGGGACGAAAGGTGACCAAACTCTAGAGTGCGCTCTGCCAAGAGCCTCTCGATTTGAAATAATCGATGTGTGAGATAGCTGCCGAGGAAAGCGATTACATAGAAAGAAACCAGAATAGTAGCGAGGCGTATGGCCAACGTAAGGCCAAGGATTGGACTTGTGAGCAAGAGGACCGACGCGCTGAATTCTGAATGAAGTAAAATACCGTAATACAATAAGTCAATCGCACCGCCATAGCAGAGTGCCGCCATGGTTGCGGCAACGAATGCCCCACGGCGAAAGAGAAGAATTGCAGCATTGAGAATGGCAAGGTGATAGAGAAAGGCGAATGGGCTCTCAATTCCACTAGTGAGTAAGATAATTCCTGTAACAAAAAGTGGATCGAAAAAGACCTGCGTGTACGCCAATACCGCCAGATTGCGCACGTGAGCAAGGAGGAGCCCCGAAGCCAGGGAGACGAGGTTGGTGAAGATGATAACGCCGAGGAGCATTCGCTCCGAGAAGGTAGCAAAACTCCTATAGTGGTAAGAAAGAAAGACTGCTCCGAGCAGGCAGGTGGTGATTCCGACTCGGAGTAGCAGGAACCACGTGAAGCGCTGGCGCAGAGCGGTCTGCGAGTCCGTCATGTTCTTAACCGCCGTTGATGATAGAGCCCATTTTGAAGATTGGCATATACATGGCAACGACGAGGCCTCCGATGACAACTCCGAGAAAGGCAATCACCATTGGTTCCATCAAGGCAGTTAGGTTGTTCACGGCATTATCAACTTCGTCATCATAGAAATCGGCGATTTTGTTGAGCATTGAATCAAGCGCTCCAGTTGTCTCGCCGACATTGATCATTTGGCAGACCATCGGGGGAAATACTTGACTGGCGAGGAGCGGTTCTGTAAGCGTCTTTCCTTCGCTAATGCTCTGACGAGCATTGAGAATTGCTTTTTCAACAACTTTATTCCCTGCAGTTTTTCCTGTGATAAACAGCGAATCCAAGACTGGTACACCAGAAGAGAGTAATGTCGCCAGGGTCCGAGTGAATCTTGCAACTGCAGCTTTGCGCAGGAGCTGACCGAAGATTGGCAATTTCAGCAGGAATCCATCGATAGCAAAACGCCCTTTCTCCGTTTTGTACCACATCCGTATTCCAATGAAGGTCGCTGCCCAGAAAGCAATAATGTATTTGAGGTAGGCGATGGTGACGTAACTCAGGTTTATCGCAATCTGGGTCGGCAGAGGAAGAGCTTTACCAAAGCTGGAAAACATATCTGAGAAGGTTGGGATAACGAAGATCAACAAGATAGCAGTGACAATGACCGCAACAGAAATAATACTAATCGGATAAATCATCGCCCCCTTAATTTTCGCTTTCAGCTTAATCGCTTTTTCCATATAGCCTGATAGGCGAAGCAGGATGGTGTCAAGAATACCGCCAATCTCACCGGCGTGAACCATGTTGGTATAGAGTTCGTCAAATTGCTTACTGTGCTTACGGAGAGCATCGGCGAAGGTTGTTCCGCTTTCGACATCAAGCTTAATCTGCTTAATAATTTTGCTAAAGGTTTTATTCTCAGCCTGTTGCGCGAGAATATCGAGGGATTGCACAATCGGCAGACCAGCATCAATCATGGTTGCAAGCTGGCGAGTGAAGATCACCACGTCTTTGGGAGAAACTTTTTCACCAAATCCAGGGATCTTGATGTCTTGGTCGAGTTTGCCCTTTGCTCTGATCTTATTCGTCTTCGGGCGAATACGTTGGGCACGAAGGCGAGAGATGACAGCCTCTCGTGTTGCCGCCTCCATCTCCCCCTGCACAGTTTCGCCATTAGGGCCGACACCTTGCCAAAGAAACGTTGCCATGAATACCTCTAAGTACGAGATCGCCAGGTTAGTACTGATAGCAATATCGGTTAGAGTTACTTTTTTCTTTAGCTCAGAGAACGTCTCTATTCTTTGTTCTTTACGCTAGAATATGCGGATATCGTAGGAGTTTCCTTCTCAGTCACGGGGAGTGCTCAAAGACAGTAGAAGAGGGAGACAGTTACGACACGATACTTTTCAGATGTCGAAAAGATGGAATGACAGTGAAGTCTTGTCGGACAGTCTCTATACGTTCCCCTAGTTGAAGAACGTTTTCTTCCAGAATATTCCCAAAGAATCGATCCGCGAACACGAGATAATCGACTTTGCGAGGGTCAAGCGTCATTATGCGCGTGGCAGTGGCATCGACAGCAGCGAAATCGTCACCAAAGATGAGTACCCCACAATGTTTCGCTTGCCCCTGAATAGGCCCGTTCCCTTCCATGCCAACGATTCCATCGATAATGGCGAAGCGCGGAATCGACAATGCGCTATTAATGTCAACAATACTATTGGGAATCCCAGCCCAATGAAGAATGTTCTTTGGCCATCCATAAATAGCACTCGGAATAAGGCCGAAGAGGTTCTTCATTGACAAGGTAACACCAGCCCAGTGGTGCGTCTTTAACTTTGGCAGTGAGACGAGGAGATCAGCTTTTAATACTGTTTCGGGAAAATAAAACCTGGGGAATCCGGTAAAGTAACTATTAACTGGAATTGCTTGAGCATCATCGTTATCTAGATCAACATATTGAGCTCGGTATTCTTGTAAGACAGCGTGTAAGCCTGATGCAGTCAACAGATATTCGTTGTCCCGTCGATGTCCAGGGCCTTCAGCAACGATCACCTCCCGTGCGTCGAGGCTACGGAGCGCATCAATCGTTGCCGCAATTACGGCTGGGTGAGTGTTAATTACGCCGGCAGGATCGTATTCGACAAGATTTGGTTTGAGAATTATGGTTTTCCCTTTGATATCGAGGGGAAAAAGATTAATTGCTCGTAAGATGATGTCTTTTAAGGAGTTATCGTAACTCGTAGCTTTCAGAATGGCCACCTTAGACTGTTCCGACTTACGGTATGCTCCCTGTTCCCAGCGCGGAGGTTCGGATTGCGGTTGCGAGCACCCTTTCAATAGCGGGGTCATGACGGTCGCAAGCGATCCGGCGACGAACTGACGTCGAGTAAACATAGGTTCCTAAACGCGGAAAGCCCCACTACCGTCCTGAAAGGCGAGTACAGCCAAAGCAATACTTTTTGTTTCATTCAGAAAGTGAGTTCGTACGTAACTGTCAGTTATTTTCGCTTTGTATTCTGCAGCGTTCTGGCCATACAAGGAGAAACAGAGAACGGACCACCCCAGCGTCAGACCGGACCGTACTTGCCTCAGCATCTGACACAATGCTTGCAAGCTCAGCTGGTTGGCGTCTACTGCCATATGCTCTTGTAAAGCAATGAGCGCAATCGCAGTAATATCCGGATACGGAGGAAGTTTTTCTCCTAGCACACGGGGGTTGCCGTAATTCCAGCCTCCTTCTTCACACATCCGATCATACACCAGAAGTTCACCTTGACGGATGCGCTCAGTTACGATGCTGCCAGGCAAAGAGAAGCGGAGTTTTTTCAAAGCGATCAACGCGTAGGAAGTTGGCTCTACCCAGCTGAAAGAGTTGGGCACCCACGACCATCCTTCCAGATGCGGATTGAGCTGAATAGGAAGAGTCTGAGGAGCCCAGCGATAACGTAAGGATTCCCGCCATCCTGGCGTTTGTCCCTTTTGCTGGAGGAGCCACTGTGCGCCCTGAAGCGCGTGTTGATAAAAAGGGGGAAAAGAGGTAAGAGCGAGCACTGCAAGCGCAGTGCTCCAGGAGGTCTCACGGACCTGGCTGCTCAGTGGCCAACTCCCGTCAGCGTTCTGTTGTTGGCCTAGCCACTGTAGCCCTTTATTCACCGCCTGTTCTAAAACTGGGCTTTTCATGCTGTTCAGTGCGAGCAGCGCGAAAGCGCTTGCCTCTGTGTGGCTGTGTTTCCCTGGGACAATTCCCCAACCCCCATCTTGGTTCTGGTTCTGTAACAGAAGGTCAACCCATTGCTCAACCATGAATCAAAACCCCGACTGCAAAAGATCTGAAAGTTTGGAAATTATCGGCACGACAATCAATTTCTTTAGCGCTAGAGAGCGAAAAGGAGCCTCAATTTTTAGTTGTGAAAGCCTGATCGTTGCTGATGCGGTGTCCCCTGTTCCCAGTAAAGAAATTTGGTTTTTGGTCGATGCACTGTCTTGGGGTACGCTCGCTCAGATAATCGTATTGAGTGGAGAGCGGTTTATATGCATCTGCCGGAAACTTCTAGTGAGAGTAGGAATCAACTCTCTGCCATTTTGCTCGTACTTTTGACGCTTTGCGCCTATATTCCTGCTATCTATGGAGGATTCATCTGGGATGACGATCTGTATGTGACCGCAAATCGGTTACACAATGACCTCACTGGCCTCAAGCAAATATGGTTTTGGCGAAATGCAACCCCGCAATATTATCCGCTCATCTATACAACCTTTTGGCTTGAGTTTCAGTTGTGGGGACTCTGGCCAGCCGGGTATCACATAGTCAATATTCTCCTCTCCTGCACTCGTGTAATGCCGTCCTTTTGTGTCGAATATTGCGAATTCTTGCTGTTCCCGAAGCTTGGTTCATTGCAGCGGTGTTTGCATTCCATCCGGCCCACGTTGAATCTGTTGCTTAGATTTCCGAGCGCAAGAATACGCTATCTGGTCTCTTTTATCTTTCCGCTCTCCTCTGTTACTTTCGCTTCGCCTGCTCGCACGCACAGCGTGTTGACCAGGAAAATGTTTCTAGGTGCTATTATTTGCTCTCCTTCGGGTTTTTTGTTGGTGCTCTTTTGAGCAAGACGGTCACCTGTTCTTTGCCGGCGGTTCTTTTGCTTTTGCGGTGGTGGAAAACTGGAGCTGTTCGCACAAAAGATTCTGTACCCCTCCTACCGATGTTTGGCATAGGCATTCTAATGGCGTGGATAACTGCTGGAATGGAAACAGAGGTTGTTGGTGCAGCAGGGAAGGAATGGGACCTCTCTTTCATCGAAAGGATTCTCCTCGCCGGTCGTGTGATCTGGTTCTACTCTAGTACTCTATTCTGGCCCGTGTCCTTGACCTTTATCTACCCTAGATGGGCAATAGATGCTGCCGTGTGGTGGCAATACGTTTTTCCTCTAAGCGTGGCTGGACTCGGAACCGGATTAGTCTTGCTCCAGAGAAGGATTGGAAGAGCCCCTCTAACCGCGGTATTGTTCTTCATTGGGACTCTGGTTCCGGCGTTGGGTTTCTTCAATGTGTATCCGATGCGTTATTCTTATGTCGCTGATCATTTCCAGTATCTTGCGAGTATCGGGCTCATCACTCTTGCTGGCGGACGGTTGTGGTACGGCACCGCGTTCTTGGTTGATCACCCAGAAGCAAAACACGGAGCGACACTGTCTGAATACATAGCCCTGTTCCGTAGTGCCCCCTTACGTTTTCTTGTTTCCTCTTGTGTTCTTCTTTGCCTTGGAATTTTGACCTGGAGGCAAGGTTATATTTACAAAGACGCCAAAACGCTCTGGCGCGACACAATTCAGAAAAACCCGAGTGGTTGGATGGCATATAACAATCTCGGAACGCTTTTCGGCGAGGGGGGAAACTCTCAACAGGCGCTTTTACATTTTGAGAAGGCAGTAAGTTTGAATCCTAAGGATACTGAAACTCACCATAATTTGTGTTTTGAATATGGAAAAAGAGGAAACATCGACCTCGCTATTCAACATGGCCTCCGAGCTGTTGAGCTCAGACCCGGGTGGGCAAATCCATACACCCTCCTGGGAACCTCCTTTCAGAAAAAAGGAGAGTTGAAAAAGGCAGCAACATATTATCGTACAGCGCTCGAACGAAATCCGAGAGATGCTCAAGCGTACTACAAGCTCGGGGTGTTATTCGTTGAGGAGGCTACCTCTTTTCCTGAGGTCAAACCCCAAGAAGCGGTCTCTTACCTTGAAGAAGCCGCAGCTCGAAAGCCGAACGCGATACCAATCCTTGATGCACTCGCTCGAACCTTAGCTACTCATCCGGACCCCATCATCCGTAACGGCAAGAGGGCAGTGCAGTTGGCAGAAGCAGTATGCCAGAGGACCGATTATCGCATTCCAACTTTCCTCGATACTCTTGCGACAGCCTACGCAGAGACACGTCAATTCTCTAAGGCCGCTGTAATTGCTCAACAGGCTGCCGAGCTTGCCCACGCTCAAGACCTCAAAGATCTTGCTACTCAGTTGCAAGGTCGCGCGCAGCTCTATCGACTCAGAGCGTCCTCATATCCCCCACAGCTGTCAGTTGAGACAAATTAGTAATCACTAGTAGAGGATAAGTCTCTCCTTTCAACCAAATCGCAGTGATTTGACATGTGAAGATTCATGACAGTTGAGGAATTAGATGCATACCGACAAATTTTTCGGCGATGCAAATGCTCGCTTTGCAGCCATCGTCCTCGTCTTCGTCACTATCTGTGCCTATCTTCCAGTGATTGTTACTGGGGGGTTTATTTGGGACGATGACTCCTATGTCACACGCAATGTCTTGCTGTGGGAACCGAATGGTCTGTACAGAATATGGTTCGATTTAGGATCCACCCCCCAATACTATCCTTTGACGTATACGACTTTTTGGCTTGAGTATCACCTCTGGGATTTATGGCCAACTGGCTATCATATTGTCAATGTGCTGCTTCACGCGGGGAATAGCATTCTTCTCTGGGTGATCTTGGAAACGCTTAGCGTTCCTGGGGCGTGGTTCATTGCTGCGGTGTTTGCCCTCCATCCCGTTCATGTTGAATCGACAGCCTGGATTACTGAACGAAAAAATGTCCTCTCCGGATTTTTCTATTTTACCGCTTTACTTTGTTATATGCGGTTCTCGCCCTTCCTCTTTTCTTCGGTGGGCGAACAGGTACGACAGTGGTCTTACTATTGGTTTGCATATCTCCTCTTTTTTTGTGCCCTCTTGAGCAAAACTGTGACGTGCTCGCTACCAGCCGTAATTTTGCTGTTGGTTTGGTGGCAGAAGAAACAAATTCGCGCCAACGACGCACTGCTGACTGCTCCTATGTTTGCCGTTGGCCTGAGTATGGCCTTGTTAACTGCATGGCTTGAGAAGAGTGTCGTTGGTGCAGTTGGAGACATGTGGAGTTTCTCTCTCGTTGAAAAAATTCTCCTTGCTGGGCACTCCCTCTGGTTCTATGCCTACAAACTGATCTGGCCTTCTCCTCTTTCTTTTTTCTATCCACAGTGGAATATCGATACTACGGTCTGGTGGCAGTATCTGTTCCCAATGAGTGCTATTGCGCTCATTCTCTTTTTGACTTCTCATACAAAAAGCTGGGGGAGTGCTCCCCTCGTAGCGGTCCTCTTTTTTATCGGCACGCTCGTACCAGCGCTCGGGTTCTTTAGTGTTTACTCAATGCGTTACTCGTATGTGGCTGATCATTTCCAGTATCTTGCTAGTGTCGGGGTCTTTGCCCTCATTGGTGGTGGGCTTTGGTATACTCAGGGGAAAGCTTCTTTCTTACAGGAAGAAAAGCTACGAACGCCGCTTCAAGTCATTAATGAGGTGATCCACAAGAACCCATATCGCTTTTCTTTCTCTCTTATGATTCTGCTCTTGTTCGGGAGTCTGACGTGGAAACAGGGATATGTCTACGAAAATGCACGAACTGTGTGGCTCGATACCATTGAGAAGACCCCTTTAGGTTGGATGCCATATAACAATCTAGGAGTGATTGCGGTCCAAGACGGAAATTTCCTACAAGCGGTAGAGTACTTTGAGAAAGCCGTAGCGCTCAACCCAGACAGCGCGCAGAGTCATATGAATCTCTGCTCAGTGTATAAGCGATTGGAAAAATTCGATAACGCTATTGAACACGGCGAGCGAGCAATCAAACTGTGGCCCGACTGGCCCAAACCCTACAGCTGCGTGGGGACAGCCTTGCTCGCAAAGGGAGAACCTCAACAAGCAGCTAGGTATTTTCATAAAGGCGTTGAGTACGCGCCATAATCTGCACAAGCTTTCTTTGATCTAGGGTGGTTATATAGCAAAAGATCGGAGAGTTTCCGCGAGATTTCTGTGAAAGAAGCAGTAGGGTACCTCGAGAAAGTGCTGATTCTTCAGCCTGATTCAATATGTATCGGTGCCCTGCTTGTGGAAGTTTTTGCGGCCCACCCACGATAATGATGAATGGCCTTGTCGATTTCTCCGTAGAGTCGCTGTAAAGCAGGAATTACCAACACGATACGTCCATTGGTAGAAAGCATACGCGAAAAATTTCGCAAAGTCGCTTCGTCGTCCTTGATATGCTCAAGAACGTTACAGCAAACGACCGTATCGAGTCCGTGTTGATCAATCCACTCTGGTAAGTGTCTATTGAGGTCGAGAGGCTGAATGATGACATTCGAACGATGTGCAAAAGTTGTCTGGAGCCGGTCTAAATAATGTGGATTTGTCTCGGTAGCAACTACTAAATCGAACCACCCGACATTGGCACACTCCGCGTAGCGCGCGCTGTGCGCGAGCCCAGTTACCTCCATTCGTGCGCATGGTGCACGCTACGAAAGAGAACAGCGGAGTAGCTGTACGAAGCTCTTGTGGTCCGATTTAGTTCTTGACCAAGGAGGTATCGAGTCATCGTCCCTATACCAGAGCCCACCTCCAGGACTCGCTTACCGATGTACGGTGAAACTTGCTCCCAGAACCATCGATTATAACGAGAGAGCTGGGCTACTCTTTGTAGTGTTTTATCTCCAGCGCTCCCGACATCATTAATGATAT
>Ga0081539_10006961_pt1 | contig 10504 bp, 11 predicted proteins | sample TabmetS4T2R2_FD_71023 | JGI IMG/M metagenome (GOLD analysis project Ga0081539, IMG submission 71023) | Tabebuia heterophylla rhizosphere microbial communities from the University of Puerto Rico - S4T2R2 | ecosystem: Host-associated > Plants > Roots > Rhizosphere ... | reverse complement strand
CGGATCGCCGCCGCTTGGGCTTGATCGTTGCGGCTTGATCCACATGGCCCCCATGGGCCGGCGCGAACGCAGTAGCATGACGCCTTCCCCCGGAGCATGAGGTGCCGTCGATGACTCAACCCCAGCAATACCAGCAGCCACAGTTCACACCGCAGCATGGTTACGCGGTGCCCTTGCAGTGCCGGTTCTGCGGCTGCGTGCCGGCCGCCGAGACCAAGTTCCGCGGCCACCAGGGCATGATCCTGATCATGCGGTTCCTGTCGATGGACGGGCCGTTCTGCCGCGACTGCGGGCTCGGCACGTTCCGGCACATGACCTCACGCACCCTGGTGCAGGGCTGGTACGGCTACGTTTCACTGGTCGCCGCGCCCGTCACGGTCCTGATCAACCTGGTGCGGCGGGGCAAGGTCGCCCGCCTGGCCCCGCCGCAGCCCAACCCGTACGGTCCGAGCCGGCCGCCGATGGATCCCGGCCCGCGCCTGCTCCGGCGGCCGATGACCTGGCTCGGCCTGGCCATCCCGGTTGTCCTTCTAGGCCTGATCATCGCGGCGGTCGTCACTGACAGCTGACCCGCGTACTCACATCCGGTCGGAACGGCGATGCCCAGCAGGGCGAGCCCCCGGTGCAGGGTCCGCCCGGTGAGCTCGGCCAGGCCGAGCCGGCTCGGCTCGCGGTGCGTCACCGCCGGGGTCACGCCGGTACAAAGCCGAGCAGTGCCAGCCCCAGAGCCCGCTCGGCCGGATGGGCCGGGACGATCCGGCCCGGCGCGACGTCCGCCTTCCTCACCAGCGACCGCACCCGGGCGTACGCGTACCGCAGGTAGGGGCCGGTGTTCCCCTAGTCCGACAGCCGGTCGCCGGAGAGATCGGCGTACTTGCGCACGATCAGCGGCAGCGGCTCGCCGTCCCGGGCGGTGAAGCCGGCCGGGAACGCGCAGAGCGCGCCGTCGCTCTCCACCAGCAATCCCCGCTCGCCGAGCTCGGCGGCCACCGAGTCCAGCTGATCGGCGCAGAATGGTGGGGATGGTCGACGAGTCGTTGTGGCGGGCCGGCGACACCGGGGTGGTCATCCTGCCGTCCGGGCGATCGGTGCGCGGGCGCGGGCTGCGGGAAGGGACGCCGTCCGGCCTCCCGCCGACGTTCGGGGTCTACCTGCTCGGCCGCGAGCCGCCGCCGTTCGGCTGGGAGAGCCGCTGGGTGCGCTGGCCGGACTTCCGGTTGCCGGCCGATGCGTCGTACCTCTCCGAAGTGTTGCGGGAGGCCTGGCAGCGCGCCCGCGCCGAGCGGGTCGAGATCGCCTGCGGTGGCGGACGCGGGCGCACCGGCACCGCGCTCGCCTGCCTGGCGGTCCTGGACGGGGTGGCGCCGGACGAGGCGGTACGGTTCGTCCGCGAGCGCTACCGTCCGCGCGCGGTCGAGACGCTGCGGCAGAGGCGCTTCGTGGCTCGCTTCGCGGGCTTGCCCACCGGCGGAAAGAAACCGGAGCACTGATCAGAAGCGGCCATTACGCTGGACTCCGCACGCCGGCGAAGCCCTGGGGGTCTGATGATCGTCGTGGACCGCACGTTGACCGTGACCGCCACTCCGCCCGCCGTGCTCGACTACCTGAAGGATCTCGAGAACAGCGCGCACTGGGATCCCACGACGCGCCAGGTCACCCGCGACGACACCGGCCCACTCGCCCCGGGAGCGAGCTGGCGCCAGCTCTGCCGGTTTCTCGGCGTCACCGCCGAACTGGCGTGGACGCTGGTCGCCGCGGGGCCGGACCGGCTGATCTTCCACGGGCGCAACGAGGGCATCACCCGCACCGACCACATCCTCGTGCGGCCGGGCGGCCGGGGCACCGAGGTGGCGTACCACGCCGAGCTGGAGATGCACGGCCTCGCGAAGCTCGCCACCCCTCTCCTCAAGATCGAGTTCGGGAAGGTCGGTGTCGCGGCCGCCGCCGCCCTCACCGGAATGCTGGACCGGCTCGGCGGCCAGCACCGGGCCACCGAGCTGGGCTTCGCGCCGAGCCGCGGCGCGGCGCCGGGCCGCAGCCAGGAGGCCCAGGCGTAAGACGAGGATGGTCGGCAGCACGGCGCGATCCTGGACATGAACGGTCGCGGTAGCGCATGTCACGACCTCATCGGCACGGCCCGCTCGACGGCGTGATGCGCGTACCGTCCGCGGCGAACTTGTACGTCGTGCGAACGGGCTTGCCGCTAGCCCGGGCGACCTCCGTCGGATCGGTGAAGTCCGGCGCGTACCGGGTCGCGGTGACCTCGACGCTCCAGCCGCGGCCAGCCGCGACCTCGATGAGCCGGGTAACGCGCGGGCCGCCCCGCCGCCGCAGACCACCGCGCTCTCGACGAGCCGCTCGCGCTCGTAGAAAGCTCGTCATCCCGTCACGAGATGGAAGTTAGGAACCTCCGGTCGCCGCTCATCGATCGGCCGATGAATGTCCCGCACCACCCCACCCTCCGGAATCGGCGCACGCGATATACCGATGCCATGCAGGCAGGTATCGCACCAGAAATGGGCGTACCCGGTTCCCTGTTCCATGTCACCGGTAAAGACCAACCGCAGCGTCTTGTGCTTGCAGTTGGGACAGCCGATGTCAGGGAGTCCGGGAAGGGCGTCGTAGACAATCTCGTAGGCGTCCAACCAGTCGTCGAATGTCGCCATCATCTCTTCCTCGGTTCCGGACGCACGGATTGATTATCCCACCAAGCGTCCTCGTAGGCGTACGCCCGGTCCTCCCACTCGTCCAGTTCGACAGCGTTACTCGGGAACTGCTTGCCCTCGGCCAGCTCATCGTGGTGGACCTTCTCGTGGGCAAGTGTCCTCGCAAGATCCTCCTCGCTGCGGAATCCGGGGACGAACAAGACGATCCGCCCGTCGGGACGGGTGTGGCCGCACGTCCCCCGTCGAACCTTGTCTCCGAGTGAGATGTCGAGAGGCGAGATGTCGATACCGTACTTCGCGGCGATGCGCCGCACCGATGCCAGGGAGTAGAGCTGTTGCGGCCCCGCACCCCTCTTCCTCACCCGATCCAGCACGCTCGGCTCGTCGACACTCCGCCGCAACCGGCCCAGCAGTTTCTTTAGCGCCTCTACGGCTTGGGTGATCTTGGCGACGACGTCCCGTAGCCGAGCCAGGCTCGCGATCAGGTCCTTCAGCCAACGGGCGATCCGCGCCGCCCAGGAGGCGCACAGCGTGGCCACCCGCTCGACCACCAGCGGCGTCGCAAGGCCGAGCGTGAACACCGCTTCCGCGGCGTACGTCACCAACCGCGACACCAGCGTCGCGATCGCGTCGCGCACCATCATCCGTACGCCGGCGATCAAGGCACCCGCTGCCTGGGTGACGACCGCCATCGTCTCCGCCGCGGCTGCCAGGCCCTCGACCGCGCCTCGCTGCTGGCTGGCCCATGCCCGATATGCATCGGCGGCGCTGCCGGTCCATTCGGCGGTGTCCCAGCGCTCCGCCCGATCCAGGTCGGCGGCGCACCCCCGCACCGCCCCCGCGACGTTGCGCCACGTCTGCGCGTGCGCGGCGATCTGGTCCGGATTCCCGGCCAGCCAGTCCAGCGTCTCGGACAGCGGCTCGACGTGCTCGATGATCCATGCCACCCCGAACTGCAGCAGCGCCCCGATCGGGTCCGACACGAGGGTCAACGCGTCCAGGCCGGCCGATACCCCGCCGAGCCCGGCCTCGATCCAGCTGCCGTCGCGCACACCATGCGCGATCGTCTGGACGTCCTCGGCGATCCACACGCCCGCCCACGAATCGACCGGAGCCGCCACGTTACCGGCGACCAGCGGATTCGTCATGGCGCATCGAGCCTCCCCGATGCACGGTAGCGAGAAGGCTCAAGCCGCTCAGAAACTCCAGGTCGACGGCGCCCTCCGGGGCGTGAGCTGTCGATCGTCGGGAAGTTCTCGTCAGCGCAATTGGGAAGCGGTTCGGCTGGCGGTACACCGACCCTCAGGTGACGTTGCTGGCGCCGCTGATCGTGAACGTCGCGCCCTCGCTGGCGTCCAGCACTATGGACAGGTTGTTCTGGTAGTTGAAGCTGACGGCGGCGGCGGTGCACGTTCCGCTCGGCCCGCACCCGGGAGTGCGCTGCCGGCGGCGACGCCGCGCACGACGACCGGGTACGCATGTGGTTAGCGATCTTGATGTCCGCGTCCTCTGCGGCGCCCGGACAGAGGGTTCCGTCCCGAGGTCACAGTGGCCGTTCGAGTCACCTCCGGGCACAATTCCGTGAGCGTTGTGCCTCACGACGAGAGGGCACGATCCATCGCTGCGTCACCCAAGGTCGCCGTACTGCCGCAGCAGGCTGTTCAGCTTACGGAGCTTCTCGATAGTGCCGGCAGGCGGCGGGTCGGGATTGAAGTGCATGACGTCGTTGCGGATGTTCCGGATTTCGTCCAGCCGGTCGATAAATGTGATTCGATCCAATGGCCAGCCGAGCCTGGTCCACACCGCAGGATCCTCAAGAACCCGCTGGTACTCGCCCATCGACAGCTCGTCATACGAGCGCACTCGCCGGTTGCAACGCACGGCGACCTGGTCGAGATCAAGGTTGCGAGAGATGATCCGGCGTAGACTGCGATCCAGTTCGCCGATCTGGAAGAACGGCATAGCCATCTCGCCGTACGCCTGTACCACATCGGCGGTCGTGACGATGCCAGCCACTACGTTCTCTTGGTCGCGTACGAACACGAAGCCGATGCGCTGTAGGTCCGGGAGGACGTCGATGAGTTCCTTGTCGTACCGCACCGCGACGGCGTCCTCGTCAATCGCATCGGACAGATTGGCCCGCGAGTCCGCGTGACGCGCATGCGCGATGGACTTCCACGTGACCGCGCCACGCAGGTTACGCGGGCCGTTGAGTACAGCCAGCTGCGAGAAGTCGTTGAGAAGCATCTTGGTGATCGCTTCGTCGAAGGTGGCGTTTGGCGCCACCGACCTGAGACCGCCCAATGCCGACGGGAGATTGCCGACGGTGAGCCCGATCGGATCGTCATCCGCGTCATCCTCGTCGAGCGCGGGGGCCGGCAGTCCCGGCTGCACCGTGACATCGTCGTCCGTATCCCCAGCGGCGACGACGAGCCGCACGGTTGCATCGAGCGTGACCTTGCGGAAGCTGGGCGAGGTCACCAAGCCGTGGTTGGCCAGATCCGCCTCGATTCGGCTGATCTGATCTCCACGGCCCTTGGCGCCCCACAACGACAGTAATTCGCGTACCGAGAACTCTTCGGGGTGCCGTTCGTCGGCTCGCCGACGAGCCTCGCGGAGTCGTTCATGCACCCGCAGCTCGAGCGTGTCCTCCTCAGGCTCCTCGACGACAGCCGTGGCCACGGCCCGGTCGAGGAGTTCCTGACGCAGGGCATCCAGCGGCCGCCCGGAATCGACAACAGTCCAGGCCAGCCAACCGTCCACGGCCCGCATGCCGGCGGCCACCATCGCCGCCCTCGACGGTGAAGGGAATTCCTGGCCGTCGGGCAGCAGCCGCACCCGCCCGGCTGCTGTCACTTCAGCGTCGTATTTCTCGCCGACACGCCTGCGTACGTATCGCAGCTTCGCCCCCGGCCGCAACAGCTTTGCGTCGATGAGGTCACTTACCTGTACCCGTCGACCGCGTAGCAAATACATCGACCGCTGTACCGGCATCGATAGCGCGGTCATCGCTCGGTCCGCCATGAGCTTTCGTCTCGCTATCCCTGCCGTAGCCCGGCGTGTTTGCCTCGCGCGCCGACAGTCAAGTTCAGGATCCGCTTGGCCGTCTCATCCTTGGTGCGGGCGGCCGGGATATTGAGTGCCTTGGCCACGAGCTTGAGGTTGACGGCAGACAGGCGGAGGGACGCCAACCGCTGAGTGGCCTCATCCACCGTTCCACAGGCACGCAGCTGAGCCGCCACCGACTCGGCGTCGAAGTTGCCGTTCAGCGTCGAGCTTCCTCGACGCGCTGATGCCGTCGGTGGCTCAGCCGACTTTCTGTCGGAGGGTGGGACCGGCGACCTTTCGGGGAATGTGACCGACGGCGTGATACCGGTCGCATGCGAAGTCGACTCGCCGCCTTCAACGACGGCGAGGCGGACGCCACCTTCGGCCAGCGCTAAGAGCCGGTCGGGAGTCAGTTCCGCAAGAAACGTCGCTATCCGGGCCTGCAGTCGCACCAGCAAAGCAAGGTCATTCATGGTGCGAAGTCCCGCCCACGGCGTCGAGGACCTCCGTGGTCAACCTGCGGAATTCGACGACGACTTCGTCGGTGACCGGCGCGCGCAACACCGCCGGGATTCCACTTTCGCCTGCGTCGCCAAAATATCGTGGACTGTCCCGCATCATGCCGTTGAGCACTGGGATCTGGCCGTTGAGGCGGACCTCCTCGATATAGTACTGCTGCGTCCCGATAGGTTTGTTCGCGTAGAACTTGACCATGGTGAAGACTACACCGAGAAAGCGTGTCTCAATCGTTCGGTACGAATCACCCCGAGCGCCACCGTGATTGACGTAGTCGTTGTACTCGGCAACCAGTTCATCACAGTTGCCAGCCAGATACTGGATGCCCAGCGTGGAGAGGTAGTCAGCCTTCGCGGGTACCAGAACATGATCACTGGCCACGATGGCGGTCTTGGTTACCAAGCCGAAGTTCGGCGCGCAATCGATGAGCACCAGGTCGTACTGCTGGAAGGCGGCATGCCGCAAAGCGCGCGCCAGACAACCGTGTAGATCGAGGAACTTATGCTTTGACTCGCGAAGCGTCGTACCGCTGCCCAGCCTTGCCGCCAGGCGAAGGTCAATGTCAATCAGTTTAAGATGTGAGGCGATGAGGTCCAAACGACCGCCGGATGATGTCATCTGTCCGTTGACCACGGGTGGAGTGACGACCAACTCGGACAGATCGATCTCCCGGCCGGGCATCTCACCCTCGTACCATCGCATGATAGTGGTGTCCTTGCGCAGGTCTTCACGCCACTGCTCGACGCTGTAGAACGAGAACGTGAGATTAGCCTGCGGGTCGAGATCTATCATGAGTACTTTGTGTCCCCGATTGGCGACCTCGGCACCAAGATTTGCGGTGAGCGTGGTCTTACCAACACCACCCTTGTAGTTCATGACGGCAATGACGTGCATGGCGCTCCCCACGATCGGCACGCGAATACTGCGACACTAGCGGGGAAAGGACTCGAGATAAACCTCTGTCACCTTGGCGACACTCACCCATGATGCGAACTCTGCAGGCTTGCTAGTGACTCACAGGAGTACGCCGGGCGCACAGTAATCGTCGTTCTAGCAGCACATTGGAACATGTGTCGGAATATCATCGGCCGACCGCGCGAATCTCACATCATTACACGCACTGCACCAACCGTCCAGCACGGGCGACCAAATACAAGCTCAATATCAATCTCTGGAGATGTAAACGATCAGGCAAATTTGCCCGACTCCATCAGGTCGTACGCCGGCCCCGCGGTCTTAAGCGCCGATGCGATGATGTGGCGTCGATGGGTCGTGTAGCCATCCAACGCCTCCCAGTCACCGGCCAGGCCGGTGCCGGCGACCCCGCGACCTCGGTAGCACGTCACTCTCGGGCGAGCGCCTCGCGACCGTGCAGCAAGGCCCGATCCGCGGCCGCCCGTCCGGACGCCCACCCTTCCCGGTTTTTCACGGCGGTCGTCACCTGCATGAGCTCGGGAAACTGTTCGGCGAAGGCATCCCGTACGGCGTCGGAGCGGGCGGCGAGCACCGGCAGCAGCGTGGCCGCGGACGCCGACGCGGCGGCCTCACGGCCCACCTCCGCCGAGGCGGCATTGAGCCGCTCACCGATCCGCGACGCGTACGCCGTCAGGAACGACTGCCGGAACGAGCGGGTGGTACTGCGCCCGTACGCGTCGGTCCGGGAACCGGCCCCGGTCATCGCCCTCGTCGCCTGCACGAGCAGCGAGGTGAACAGCAACTCGGTGGCGTCCAGGTCCGGGGCGAAGCCGACGACGGCGGCCAGGCCGAACCGCTTCATCCACACCGTACGGCAGGTGTTGGCCTCCGCGACCACCTGCAGCAGCAACGTCTTCGCGGCCTCGTACGGGTTGTCGATGACCACCCGCCGGCTGGCGGGCTGGTCGCGCTTGCCCGTCGTGGCCGCCAGCAGCGCGTGATCGATGCGGTGGCGCGTCATGAGCTCCTGCGCCTTCGCGGTGTACGCCTCCGCCTCCTCTGGGAAGTCGGTCGACTCCGCCTTGGCGAGCAGCGCGCGGACCCGGTCCAGGATCCGCTGGTCCAGCTCCCCCACCGCCGCGGCGGTGGCGACGGCGGCAGTGCCGGGCATCGGAACGACCGGCTCGACCGGCGGCATCGTCACGAGCAGGAACAGCGCCTCCACCACGGTCTCGATCGCCGTCGCCCGGTCGACGCCGTGCCGCTGCGCCCACACCGCCAGGAAGTGATCGTCGTGCTCCCACCACACCCGCGCGTCGAGCGCCGTCAACTGCGCCTGCCAACGCCGGTCCACCGAGGCCGCCGGATAGCCGCGCATCTGCGCCGCGACGGCGTCGGCGACGAGCAGCCCGTGCCGCGCCGTTTTCTCCCGCCGCGCTGCCCGCACCAGCTCGGCCGGCTGCCAGCCGCGCCGCCAGGCCTGCTCTACTTCGCGCACCAACGCGGCCAGCAGGGCCCGGTTGACAATGTGGACACCCGCGGCCCCACCCGGGCCGGTGACCAGCAGGTCACGGCAGCGTGCGAACTCTCCCGTCGCCCGGTAGTGCAGGGCACGGACCGCCTGGTCGATCAGCTCATCGGCGATCTGGCGCTGGTGGGGGACGCGGGCCGAACCGAACAGGTCCAGTGGCTCCTCGAAGCCCGGATCCTCGGCGAACCGTCGGCGCCGAGCCGCGTCCGCGGCCTTGCGCTTGGCCTTGTGTCGCTCCCGGCTGTTCCTGCCCACGCGGCGCATCCCTTCGGCACTTGGTGCGCGGGCAGGATACCGGGGTCGTCACGGATCGATCCGGCCGGCTCCGGTACGAGCCTCACGGTACGTCGGGGTCGGGATGCCGGGCTCGAAAACGATCGGCCGCATCCTCGGCGACCAGCGAGTTGTCGACCAACCACTCGGCGGCCCGGCGAAGGGCTCGCGCATCGCGGAACGCGTACCAGACCGGCAGGAGATCGGGGTACTCCTCGCGCAGTTCCTCCCGGAACCGCCGGAACGCGCCGCGACCTTCGAGCGCCCGGCCCAGCCTGCGCGCCACCCGGTCGTCACTGAGCAATTCGGCGAAGTCGACCATGTCCTGATACCAGACGTACGACGGCACGGGGTCGATGGCAACCAGATCGAGCTCGTCGAGGTCGACCGTCTCGCCGTCGATGCCGTCGTCCTCCGTCCAGAAGACGAGCTCCCCGGTCTCCGGGTTGATCAGCCAGCGATGTTCGAACGGGCTCTGGTCCTCCAAAGCGGCGGCCAGCCCAGAGAGGTCGATACGGTCGATGTCCAGCATCGGGCTTCGCCCCTGTCTACCAGCCGTTGCTCGGCGATACGCGTGGTCATCCTGTCACGGACCCGGCGCCTCATTCCAGGAGATCCTGGATGTCCGCCGCCGTCAGCTCCGCCGACGCGAAGTCTCCGCCGTCGAGGACGCTGCTGAACAGTTCGGACTTCCTCGACTGCAACGCCATCACCTTCTCCTCGATGGTGTCCGTGGCGACGAGGCGGTAGACCATCACCTTGCGGGTCTGCCCGATGCGGTGCACCCGGTCCACCGCCTGCGCCTCCGTCGCCGGATTCCACCAGGGGTCGAGCAGGATGCAGTAATCGGCCTCGGTGAGGTTCAGGCCGAACCCGCCCGACTTGAGGCTGATCAGGAAGACCGGCGCGGCGCCGCCCTTGAAAGCCGCGATGACCTCCGCACGACGCTTCGTCTTCCCGTCGAGGTAGCAGCACTCGATCCCGGCGTCCGCCAACCGCGCCCGGGCGGTGCCGAGGAAGCGGGTGAACTGGCTGAAGACCAGGATGCGGTGCCCCTCGGCGACGATGTCGGAAACCTTCTCGACCAGCGCGTCAAGCTTGGTCGAGGAGATGGCGTGGTGCCGGGGATCCACCAGGCTCAGGTCGAGACTGGCCTGACGGAGCAGGGTCAGCGAACGGAAGATCTCGAACCGGTTCCGCTGCAGATCGCCGAGGAGACCGAGGACCTTCTGCCGCTCTCGCTGCAGGTACGTCTGGTAGATCTTGCGATGTCGGGGATTGAGCTCCAGCTCGATGATCTGTTCCTGCTTGGCGGGAAGCTCCGCGACGACCTCGGCCTTGCGGCGGCGCAGCATCAGCGGCCGGATCCGGCGTCGCAGCAGCGCCAGCCGATCCTGGTCGCGCTCCCGCTCGATCGGCCGGCGGTAGTAGTCGGTGAACCGGTCGAGTTGGGACAACAGGCCGGGTGCGGTGATGGACAGCAGCGCCCATAGCTCGGCCAGGTTGTTCTCCATCGGCGTGCCGGTGATCGCCAGTTTGAACGCGACCGGCAACT
>Ga0081539_10006960_pt1 | contig 10504 bp, 10 predicted proteins | sample TabmetS4T2R2_FD_71023 | JGI IMG/M metagenome (GOLD analysis project Ga0081539, IMG submission 71023) | Tabebuia heterophylla rhizosphere microbial communities from the University of Puerto Rico - S4T2R2 | ecosystem: Host-associated > Plants > Roots > Rhizosphere ... | reverse complement strand
TGTCCCAGATGCCGTAGTGGCTCCGCCCCGCCGGCCCGGGGCCGGGCGAGCCCCGACGCGGGGGGGGGGGCGGCGCAGCCTGTGAGCCTGCCGGAGCCCTGGGGCAGTCGGGGGCGAGTGCGCCCGCGACAACCACCCCCACCACCCGTTGGTTCAGCGCTCTTTGCGTTGAACTGGTTGGCGGCCACCCCTCCGATGCACCGGAGGATCCGCTGGAGGGCTTACCCGGTCTCGCTCGCTGATGCCGCTTCAGCCCCCTGTCGTAAGTTCGGGGCTGGCTTGCCTGCCCTTGTGGTGCGCGGCATCATTAGCGGAATGCGAACTTCATCCCTCCTCGTTGTTGCTTGCCTCTTTGGTCTCGCAAGCGACTGCTTGGCCGGCGAACGCGCGGACAAGCGCGTCTACGACTACGAAATGACGTCGGTTCCGAAGGTCGGCGGCGGCGATGCCGACATCAACTCGCAGGGCGGTCGGTCAACTCAAGTTCACATCAAGGTTAGCAACATCAGGCTGGACAACGATGGTAGGGCGATCTTGGTCGAGGTATTATACAGCGTGAAGGAGGTGTGGAAGAATTACACGCACCTCCAGCGCAAGGCGACCGTGAGAGTGGACCTGCCGAACAATTGGAAAGTCAAAAAGCTGGCGGACGATGTCACGGAACTGGACCACTCGGAGGCAATCGAAGGGAAGGAGCACGGCTGGGTGGACATCAGTAACAACACGGGTGGCACATGCGTAGAGGAAGCGCAGGTGAAGATTGACGGGCCGGGCGACGACGACAAGGGAAACGCCCGGCTCAAAATCAAGCTCGTGATCCCGGTTGTTGTCGAAACGCCGGACTGAGCATCCGATCCGCTCACCGGGCGGATGCGACCGCAACTCGGCATCTGACCGTGCGCGTCACATTCTTTGCACGCGTTCCTCGTCCAGAATCTCCTGCACGGTCAACAGCTTGATGATCCCACCATTCCGCCTGTGATACGCCGCGCACTCGCTCTTCGCGTCGCTTGAGAACCCGAAGGACAGTCATTGTGAGATGTAATCCGACCACCGGAAGACTTCGGCTTTCAAGATCGTGCGCGACGAACCCGTCACCGTGCTGTACTTCGTTGTTCCGGTGATGGCGATCGGAATGCCACCATTCAGTTGATACTCGCGGTCATCAACCATCGTTTCGGTTGGCACGCCGCTGAACCAGACGTCGTCGTGGCCGATTCCGATCATCGCAGTCGTGGCGTCTACGACTTGCTTCACCTTGAATTCGTGGAGCATCGCGATGGTCCCGACCTTCAGGAACACGTCTGCTGCATCGTCGAAGACAACGCGGTTGTCCATGTCTGCCAGTAGGTCCTCGGCGGCCCTAATCCGCAGCAGGTGTTCGTCCAACGCCTGCCTCTTCGCCTCCACGTCTGGAAACGTGTATACACGCTTGGTTCGGTCGGTACGGATCGACTTTTCCCCTTTCTTTACCCGCGCATTTTCGATCGCGGCGGTCTCGGCTTTCAAGGCAGCGAGTTCATCGCGAATGGCAGCCTTGCGCTCTTCGCGTAGCTTTGGCTGACGATCCCACCACGCGTTCACGTAGTCGGGCGCGTCATCCCGCAGTCTCGGCGGGAGAGGCTTGGATCGCGAAGGCGTCGTCGTGGGCTTCGTAGCTGACCCGGCGCCGAACAACACAACACAGAGCAATGCAGAAATCAGTCGGCCCATCAGAGTCCCCTTTCATGTGCTAAACGCCCGACCGGGGTCGGCCGCGGTTTCGATGCGAGATGCTCTGCCCGAACGCCCCCATTTCACCATGCCGGGAATGATAACCCCCGCGCCGTGGCGAGGCGAGCGGCTGGGGTTCAGCGTCGAGTTGGACGGCGCCAGGTGCGTGATCTCTACTCGGTGATCGACTGCCACGCTCACGACGACGGGTTCGTCGTGCGCGGAGCTACCTCTCGTTATGAACTAACGATCCAGTCCACGTGATCCGTTGCGATCCCGTTCCATTCAGGTGTCGCCTTGAAGTGTGATCGGCGCGCAGGGGGCTCCTCGGCCTCCGCAGGAAAAACGCCCTCGGCGGAGGGCGTGCGCGGTTATGCGTCGGTTTCGGCGACGGCTTCCTCGATCGCCTGCTGAGCTGCTTGCTTCAGTGCCATGGCGCACTGGTCGGGCGTGAGGCGCGCGCCCGTCGCCTGCACGATCACGCTCGCCTTGTAGTTCGTGTGGAAGACGCGCTTGGGTTTCGGCGCTGCGGAACGCTTCGGGTCGCCCTTGGCGGTCTTGACCTGGCTGATGTGTTGACGGACCTCCCGAACCGTGGCGCCGTGTAGCACCGCGTCCACGAGGCGTTTTTGTTCAGCCGGGTCGTCGAGGCGGGCGATGCGGATCATCGTGTCGTAGCTGAGCGACAGTTGGGACGTCCCAACTTTGCGCTGGAGCGCCGCCGGCAGCGTGAGGATGCGCAGCATCCCGCTGACCCAGGCCTTGTCTTTGCCGATCAGCTTGGCCAGGTCGTCCTGCTCCTTGATCCGGTCGTCTTCATCGATCAGGGCCTGAAGCGCCTCGGCCATCTCGACCGGGCCGACGTCCTCACGCTGCACGTTGGACACGATGCTCTTGAGCCTCCGCTCGTGTTCCGCCTCGGGATGGCGGACGATGACCTCCGCCTCCGTCGTGGCCGCGGCCTTGAGGGCGCGGTAGCGGCGGTGGCCGAATACGATCTGGTAGCGCCCGCCGTCGATCGGCGTCACGACCAGCGGTTCCAGTAGGCCGACCGCCTTCACGGACGCGATCAGTCCCTCCATGTTGCGAAAGGTCTTACGCTCGTTGCGTGGATCTTCGATGAGCTTGTCGAGCGACACGATCAAGCGGCCTTCGCGCTTGATCGGGCCGGCACCGGCGAGGTGTCCGTCGCGGACCAGGTCGATTCGGGTCTTGCCCGGTGGTAAGTGAGTCATGTTGGGTTGGATTGATGACGTTGGCTGTTAATGCTCCTTTCGGTGGCTGATGTGTTGCCGTCCGGGGGGTGAGGAATCAACTCTCCCTCGTTCAGTGTGTACGTGCCGAGCGCAGGGACTTCGTCGTCCGGCACGAGCGGGCGCACTTCGGTCGTCGCGACGGGCGGCGGCGCTATTTCCTTGACGGGGAACTCCGGCTCCCTCCCGAGCGCGACCAGCACTTCGTTGACGAGGTTGGCCATGTCTTCGGCGCCGCGGCTGTGCGGGCGCCAATCGAAGATCGAGCCGCCGTGCTCGTCCACCTGCGCGAGCCATCCGCACGTGCGGACCTCGCTGCCGGCGCGGAGGATGCCGTGGGCGTCCATCACCTCCATCACGCGCCGGCGCAGGCCGGGCTGGCGGGTCAGGTTGCTCAGGACGTGCAGGACGCGGTGCTCCTCGGCCGGCCGGAGCGACAGCAGGAGCTGGTAGAAGTTGGCGTAGCTGCGCACCGCCTTGGTGCTCTCGAACGGCACGACGAACAGGTCGGTCGGCCAGATCGCGTTGGCCATCACGGGCGAGATCTGGTTGGGGCTGTCGATCACGCAGAACGCGAAGCGCTCGCCCAGCGGCGCGAGCAGCCGGGTGAACAGCGTCGCGTAGTCCTCGCGGTCGGTGATCTGCCGCCCCACCTCCTCCAGCCCCTCGGCGCTGGCCACGAACGACAGGTTCGCCAATGCGGTGGACTGGACGAGCTCGGCCAGTTGCTTTTCGCCCGCCATCGCTTCGACGAGCGTACCCGCCGGCGAGAGGCCGTCGCCCAGTCCGAGCCACTGCGTGACCTGAGCCTGCGGGTCCATGTCGATCAGGAGCGTGGTGTGGCCGAGCTTCGATAATCCCGCTGCAAGACTCATCGCGATGGTGCTCTTCCCGCAACCGCCTTTGGCGTTGATGCTGGTGATGATGTTCATGTTCGTGTGGATGATGACGCCGACGACGACGATCGCGGCCGTGCCGGACGGATCAGCCGCTGTTCGGCCTGCTTCAGCGCGTCGGCGAAGCTGGCGCCGCTCGCTCGGTTCGGCGTAGAGTTGGGACGTCCCAACTGGCGAGGCCCCTTCCCCTTCGGGACGGGCGCCGACCAGTCCTCTTCGATGGCGGCGCGGAGCATGCCCAGGCGGTTCGACTTGACGTGGCGCTGGTCGAGCCAGGCGATCTGGCGCTCGACGCGCTCCAGCGCGAACTTGGATGCCAGCACCTTCGCGGCGCGCGCGTCGAACCCTTCTTCCCTGAGCCTTGAAAAGGCGACAGCGGAGTCGTGCTGTTGTTTAGATGTGTTATTTGCTGTTGTTATTTGTATGTCGGTAGGGATTTCCGACCGTTCGCCCGGTGGGGTTTTCCGACCGTTGCCGGTCGGGTTTTCCGACCGATTCTTCGCCGCCAGTTTTTCCAGTAGGGTTTTCCGACCGTTCGGCTCTACCGCGTTGTCGTTGAGCCACTTGACCGCGTACGTCGCGGGGCGCGAAAGGCGGCCGGCGTCGGGATCGAATCGTCCCTCCTCAACCCGTTGAAGGTAATTGCGCTGGAGGCTCGCGCGGATCGCTGCGGCGAGCGTCTTGCGGTCGCCGATGTGCGCGTAGTTCTGGATGTCCTGGTAGGAGAGGGAGATGACCTGTCGGCGGTGGCCCCACTTGGTCTGAAACCCAATGGAGAAGCGGATGACCGAGCCAACGACCTTCACGACGGCCAACGTTTCGTGGCGGACGACGCGGTCGAAGAACTGGTTGGGGATGTAGGTGCGGTTGCCCTCGCCGGCGAAGAAACCGCGGAAGCGTTTCGGGTCTTTGACGTACTCGGCGCCCTCGTCCCATTGCAACTCGTAGAGGGCGGAGACCACCGCGATGCCGGCGGAGTTGGGACGTCCCAACTGGACCTGCACGACGAAGTGCCCGCCGATCGCGTCGTCGATCGCTGATCGGATCATGTCGCGGCTGATGCCGGCCTTTGTGATGAGCTCCTGATAGCTGACGCGGTGGCGCTCCACCTGCGGACGTCCGTGCTCGTCGCTCCAGCCGAGCGTCTTTCGCAGCAGGTAGGCGACCAGCCGCACGCACCCGCGCGAGGAGTTCGGCAGGCAGACGTCGAAGAACTGGTTGGGGCAATAGGTCGTGTTGCTCGTAGGCAGGGCAAAGCCGCGGAAGGCGTCCGACGCTTTCTGCGGTGTTGGATGACCGACGACGACGAGCGGATCGTGCACGGAAGCTGAGCTAGGAGCTGATAATCGCCGCCCTCGACGCGAGCGGTTTGATCTGGCGGGCCTCCACGATCTTGGCGTACTCGCAGACGATCGTGTTGAGCACCCAGGACCGGTTCATCCCCATTCGGCCAGAGAGGTCATTGAGGTAATCAATCACCTCCGGTTCGAGGCTGACGCCGGTGTAGTAACGGTTGTTGTTGCGGTAAGACATGGTGACGTGGATTTGAGCGTGCCGCTTGAGCCAGCAGTGCGGTTCACACCGTCATTGTAACACGTCCTGACACGGTCAAGGTCGCGAGCTGTGGATAACTGATGCGCAGGGCCGATCGGCTTCATGGTCATTTTAGGTGTTTATGGTATTATTGCATTATTACTCGCTAGCGCGTGCGGCCTGCTGCTCAGCAAGTCGTACCTCCATTCCCCCGATGACGCATTTGACGTACCGCGTACAAGTCCGACGGCAAGGGCCCGAGCAGTTCACGGCGCACATCCTCGCCCTGCCGGGTTGCTTCACCTGCGGCCATACCCGCGAGCAGGCGGTGCGGATCGCCCGCGATTTGATCGAAAGCTACCTCCAGCACCTCGCGCTGCGCGACAGGCCGATCCCGCTCGATGACGACAGTCACGACAAGATGAGCGCCGCAGGAGACTTCATCTCGGTCACGGTGTACGCACCCCTTCCCGTCATCGCCTGACGCCGTGGCAGTTGGGACGTCCCAACTGCACGTCGATGGACGCAGCCGACGATTCGCAAACACGTCGGCTGTTTCGTCTTTGGGCAGGGAAGCGTGCCGCTCCCCCAGGTGATCGAGTACGCCTGCGTGATTGACGTTTCATCCGTTTCGAGCCTTGCGCCGCAAGGGTCGGGTTGTTTCCGTGTAACCGGATCGGGCGAGTTATCCACAGGGAGCGGTCGCGCGAGCGAGGGAAGCGTGCGACAATACGAGCACGCGATAATCCGGTTTATCACTCACATGAAGGAGGAAGAAAACGGCACGACAAGCGATTCCCTACCGACGCTCCGCGCCCAAAGCGGCGTTAGCATCGAGCTGCTCAAGTCGGTGCCGGAGGAGGAGGTGTGGCTTGCCGGCCAGCTCTCCGAACACACGCGGCGGGCGTACAAGCGCGACGTCGAACACTTCATCCGTACAATGAGCGTACGGTCGGCCGACGAACTGCGGCAAGTGAATCGCGCAGCGGTGGTCGCCTGGCAGAACCGGATGAAGGAGCGCGGCGCCAAACCGCGCACGGTCCGCCGAAGGTTGTCGGCGCTGTCGTCCCTGTTCACGCACCTCGTCGCGCACCGTGCCGCAGAGTCGAACCCCGTGCGCGACATCAAGCGACCGCGCGTCAACCGCCGGCAGGGAACGACGCGTGCATTCTCGGCGAAGGAAGCGCGGAAGGTGTTGGACGCGCCTGATCCGATGACGATGCTGGGGTTGCGCGACCGTGCGATCTTGTCGGTCGGATTCCAAGCTGGGCCCCGCCGCTCGGAAATCGCCTCGCTGCTGGTGAAGGACTTCCACACGAATGCCGGCTACAAGAGTCTGCACTTCATGCGCAAAGGCGGGGAAGACCTTTCGCTCGCCGTAAACCCACAGACGGCACAGCGGATCGAAGAGCACCTTGCGGCTGCTGGCCACCGTGATGATCTCGACGGTCCATTGTTCCGGCCGATGCACAACAACGGCTCATCCCCAGCTGCGCGTCGTCATCTGAACCCAGAGACAATCGACCGCATTCTGAGGAAGTATGCGGCCGCTGTCGGACTTGGCGCCGGGTACAGTGCGCACTCGATGCGCGCCACGTTCATTACCACCGCCCTCGATAACGGCGCAAGCCTGGAGGACGTGCAGCGCGACGTCGGCCACGTCGACCCGTCGACGACCAAGCTCTACGACCGGCGCGGCCACAACCCGGAGAAATCCGCCGCGTTCTTCGCGACCTACTGACCCTGTTCACAACCGGGCCCGCATCACGGGGCGCCGGCGCAGAGCAGCGATGATCGGCTCCCACTTCACCTCTACCCCGAAAGGAGCCAGCCATGACCGCTTTGCGACAGCGAATGACCGAAGACATGCAGCTTCGGAACCTCTCGCGTCACACGATCCGCGGCTATGTCGATGCCGTCGCCCGCTTCACGAAGCACTTCAACGCCTCGCCCGAGAAGCTGGGCGTTGAGCACGTGCGCCCGTACCGGCTGCACGGGAACAACCAGCGGCGACGTCAGCGTGATTGAGGAAGGCAAAGTCTCTGGCGACACCTCCGAGCCTAGCTAGAAGGTCTTCTTTTCATGCGCAAAGACTGAAAGAGATCGCGAGAACCGCTTCAGTTTGAGTACTTATACTCATGGACGCGCGGCGGAAAGTTGAATTCACCGTCGATCGGCGGCCCGCGTCGATGTCGGGGGCCTCGCGGTCCGATACGCGTTGAGTCCGGCTTCGATCTGCCGCGCGGCGTCGGCGTTGCCGCCAGCGCGGGCTAGGTCCAGAGCTTTCTGGGCCGCGGCGATCGCGTCGTCCGGGCGTTGCATCGCCGAGTATGCGTACGCCAGGCTCACCCACGCGTCCAGGTTGCCCGGCTCAATTTCGAGCGCGCGCCGATCGTGTTCGATGGCCTGTGGGAACCGGTCGAGCTGCGCCAGCACGACGGCGAGGTTGTGATGCGCGACCGCGAAGTCGGCGCGGAGCCGGATCGCCTGCTCGTATTCCTCGGTCGCCTGCCCGAGCATGCCGGTGCCAGCCAGCGCGTTGGCGAGGTTGTAGTGTGCGTCGGCAAAGTCGGGGTTCAAGCGGATCGATTCGCGATAATGCTCGACGGCTTGGGCGTGGCGGCCGGTCGCAGCCAGCGCATTGCCGAGGTTACTGTGCACGATGGCCGGGTCGCTGGTCGTGCCGCGGAGCGAACGTTGCGCGTCCGCTGCGAGGCGGAGCGCTTGCGTATAAGGGTCGACGGCCTCGGCAGGACGGCGCGCGGAGAGCAGCGCGTTACCCAAGCCGGCCCAGGCGTCCACGTTCTCGCGGTCCGCGTGAAGGGCGCGGCGATAGTATTCAACCGCCTCGTCGACGCGCCCGCAACGGGCCAGCGCGACCGCCACGTTGTAGTTGAACGCGCCGTCGTCGGGGCCGCTGCGCAGGGCCGCCTCGAAATGCTCGAGGGCGGCGTCGGGATCGCCTAGGTTCAGCCGCGCGGTCCCCAGGTTCGTGTGCGCGTTCGCGTAATCGGGCTTGAGGCGCAGCGCCTGCTCGAGATAGGGAACGGCCTCGGCGGAGCGCCCGTTGACGACCAGCTCGCCGCCGAGGTTGTTGTACGCCATCCAGCAGCCGGGGTTGCGTTCGATGGTCGTGCGGTAGAGGACCAGCGCGTCGGCGTACGCGTGTGCCTGCCGCCAGGTGAGCACGCCCAACGCGCTCACCGACGCGACCGCAAGCGCGACGCGTACGACCCGCGGCGCCTTGCTCGCGATCGCGGCCGAGACCGCCGCGATGATCCCGAGGCTGGCGAGGTATTGGAAATGATCGGCGACGAACGAATAGACGAAGGGGTAGACGTTGAAAAAGCCCAGTGCCGGGAAGAGGGTGCCGACGAAAAACAGCCACGCGGCCAGCGGCGCGCGCCACCGCTTGCGGAGTGCGAGGAGGGCGGCGGTGGCCGCGGACGCGGACGCGGGGAAGAGCCACTGCCACCACGTCGTCGCGTTCAGTTCCCACCGCGGATAGATGAACACGAGCCGCGTCGGCCAGAGCAACTTCGCGAGGTAGAACCAGACCGCGCGGCCCGCGATGAGCAGGCGCTGCGGCGGCGTGAGCGCGAACTCCTCGCCGGCCGCGCCGACGTGGCGGCGTTCGAACCACGCGGTCAGCGCTCCGCCGAGGAGCGCGAGGATCAGCCACGGGAGGAGCGGCGCGACGTCGCGCCGCCACGAGAGCGCGCCTCGGCGCCACCAAAAGAGGACCAGCAGCGCCGCTGGCAACGTCGCCGTCACCGTCTTGGACAGCAGCCCGCACAAAAAGAGGGCCGACGCCAGCGCGTACCAGCGGCCGGCGCGGGTCCGGTCGAACGACAAGTACACGAGCATCGCGCTCAGGTAAAACACCGCTGAGAGCGTGTTCTTCTGCTCGCTGATCCACGCGACCGATTCGACGTGCACCGGGTGAAGCGCGAACACCACGGCCGCCAGCGCCGCGCCGGCGACGCGCAACTCGCGCAGGACAAGGAACGCTAGGCATGCCGCGGACGCGTGAAGCAGGACGTTGGTCACGTGGTAGCCGACGGCGGCGTCACCCCACAGGCGGTGCTCGGCCCACATCGCTGTGTAAAGGAGCGGGTAGTATTGCTGCGTCGCGCCCCATTCGAACCAGATGCGGCACAACCCGTCCACCGAGCGCAGCGCCGGCTTGGGCACGTGCGCGTCATCGTCCCACAGGTATTCGCCATGAAGCGCGGGGAAGTAGGCAGCGAAGGTCGCAAGCAGGATGAGAAGCGCGACGCCGAACCGTTCCTTCCAGCGGTGTTCCTCGGCGAACGAGCAAGCGGATACGCCGTCCATCCCTTCGACCTTACCGCAAGTCATCGCGCACGACGAGGAAGTAAGAATCGTCTTCCAAGACCGGCGCCTTCCAGAAGATCTGTACCTACGTGAACTACGCCGGCGGCGGTGAGTGATACGGTTCCCACGCGTCCCGGCAGCCGCTGCGGGAGCTTGCTCAGTGGCGTGTCCGGCAGGTTTGTCAGGAGTTGCGTGAGGTAATGCCCGGCGGGCGTCCAAAGGGAGGCGCGCCGACGTGCGCGTGCGGTGCGCGAGGAAAAATTCTTCGGTGCTCTCCGCATGTGTCTGGTGCCGGTGGAAAACCGGTGACAAACGCGTGCGAGGGGTGCCCATTGCGGACCACCCCGAACGCGCGAGGGTCCTCCGCGGAATCAACGCGACCGCGAACGGCTCGCTCGCGCACTCACGCGATTCAGTTGGACGCATCGTGAACCGAGCATTCGAGCTGCTGAAGGAATTGTTCGTCAAACACTAAGACCATCTCGACGGGGATTTTTGGTTTGACCTGCGATGACGAGTTTGTAGGTTTGCTCTTACCTCTGTTGGATTGATGCCCGAGACGGGCACACGGTCGCAAGAGAGCAGAGGGGACCTCTGAACGAATCTCGCAACCGACCCGGTTCTGATGTTCCCCATCGATTCACACACTCTCGCGCGGTTTTCGGCTCGGTGTCGGGCCCGCCGGGGGTCGTTTGGTCGGCCTTGGCGCGCACCGCTCCCCGGCGGTTCACGTCCGGGCCAGCGCCAGCAGGCTGGCGGCGCGTTTGAGGT
>Ga0081539_10006959_pt1 | contig 10509 bp, 11 predicted proteins | sample TabmetS4T2R2_FD_71023 | JGI IMG/M metagenome (GOLD analysis project Ga0081539, IMG submission 71023) | Tabebuia heterophylla rhizosphere microbial communities from the University of Puerto Rico - S4T2R2 | ecosystem: Host-associated > Plants > Roots > Rhizosphere ... | reverse complement strand
CTGCGTGGAACAACACGTGGACCGCGTACGGGTCGGCTGGGTCGTACCGCAGGCTGGCGCGCACGGGCAGTGCCGTGGCGTCAGGCGCTACGAGCCGCAGCGAGGTCTCGACCTCGACGGTCGTTGGACGAATGGTACTCATGGACGAACTCCCCCCGGCACCGCTGCGAGGCGGTGAACCCCGCGTTTCCCATACTCAGGTGATCCCTGTCGTTACGCTCCGCCATACGCTGATCTCACCCAGTAGTGGGAAGACGGTTCCGAAAACCCTTCCGAGCAAGACAATTCGCGATATCTTGTCCTGTTCTGCGCGAGTACTCGGATCCGCCCGGCGTCGGGTGGCCCAGCAGTTGACTTACTCCGGTAACGTCCATTCCTCCCGGGTAGTGACGGGGCGCCGGAACACTGGGGGATGAAATGAGCGCGAAAGCAGACGAGCGAGGCTCCGGCGTGGATGTATTGGATCGGATCCGGAAGACTCCGCACGGCCGGATGGCGCTCAAGATCACTATTGGTACCGTCGGCACCCTGGTGGTGGCGCTCGGCGTGCTGCTCATCCCGTTTCCCGGTCCCGGCTGGGCCATCGTGATCCTGGGCCTCGCCATCTGGGCGCTCGAGTTTTCCTGGGCCAAGAACCTGCTCGAGTTCACCAAGCGGCACGTCCAATCGTGGACGCGGTGGGTGCGCCGGCGATCGTTACCGGTACGCGCTGTCCTCGGCGTGCTCGGCCTGATCTTCGTGGCCGGCGTCGTCTGGGCCTCGGTGCGGCTCAGCTTCGGGGTGAACCTGCTGGCGGTCGCCCGTGACTGGGTGACGTGACGCTCGTGGTGACGGCGCGCCGACACCCCTGGGTCGCACGCGGCGGGCGCGCTCCGGTACAGTCGGTTCGCATTACGGGCGATTAGCTCAGCGGGAGAGCGCTCCGTTCACACCGGAGAGGTCACTGGTTCGATCCCAGTATCGCCCACCAAAGTTTCCGCAGGTCAAAGCCCGGTTGCCGCGAAAGTGGTAACGGGCTGTTTTGTTGTTGCTCCTTACGTTGGGAGCAAAATGGGAGCACAAGATCATCAGGCCGATCCTGTCCCTTTTCGCAGCGCGTCCGATCGCATCGTCCCGTGATGTGAGTCCCCGTCTGGACCCACCGGTGTTGCCCGTTGTTCGCCATGCTCCGGCCAGCTGAGAAATGTGCGTTGGCCGTGTTCGCCCACGTCCTCCTTGAGCCAGGCAGAGGCCCGGACCGGTTGCTGGTCCGGGCTTCTGCCTGCTGCACCCGGCTTAGCCGGCTGGTCAGGCGGCGTGGAGGTGTCGTTGGGGGAGGGGAGTGGGGGCGTGAGAAGACGTTCGGCTGCATGATCCTCGAGGGGTACGGCCTGTCGGAGACCTCCCCGGCCGCCTCCTTCAACCATCCAGGCCGCGAACGTAAACTGGGCTCGATCGGCACTCCCATCGAAGGTGTGCAGATGCGGGTGGTCGACGGCGACGGGCGCGATGTGCCGGTCGGCGCGGTCGGGGAGATCGCGATCCGCGGGCACAACATCATGAAGGGTTACTGGCGGCGCCCGGACGCCACCGCCGAGGCGATCCCGGACGGCTGGTTCCGCAGCGGCGACCTGGCACGCATTGACGAGGACGGATACTTCTTCATTGTCGACCGGAAGAAGGAGCTGATCATTCGCGGGGGCTACAACGTGTATCCCCGGGAGATCGAAGAGGTGCTCTACGAGCACCCGGCGGTCGCCGAAGCCGCCGTCATCGGGATCCCGCACCGGTCACTGGGGCAGGAGGTCGCCGCCGCGCTTGCGCTCAAGCAGGGCGCGCAGGTCACCCCGGAGGAGATCCGCGACTTCGTGAAGGGTCATGTGGCCGCCTACAAGTACCCGCGCCACGTGTGGTTCGTCGAGGCGCTGCCCAAAACTGCGACGGGCAAGATCCTCAGGCGGAAGGTCCGCCCGCCGGCCGCGTTGACAGACTTGCCGACGTCGTCGTAACCGTGAGCTACCCGACGTGCTCGGCCGGCACGGTCTGGGGCCGCTCGTCGACGCACCGGGCACATACATCTTCGAAAGGTGACCACGTACCGGATGGCTGACTCATCCACACGGCTGCTGTCGCGTGCGAAAATGAAGGACGCCGGAGGCCTGCAGTGTATGCCGGGCGGCACGGGCCTTGTCTACGGTGACTGCATTTAGCTGACATTGCCGGTAGCTCCGCAACTTGGCTGGCCGGACGCCACTCTCGCCCACAGCGGCGCCGAGACCATCCAGACGCTCGTCGTCGGAAGGACATCATCCGTGTGGACGCGTTCATCTGAAAGCGGGCAGCGCATCAGGTACGTCGACGTCGACGGGGTACGGCTGCGCACGTCGATCCGCGGCACCGGACGTCCGCTGCTGGTGCTCACGGGCATCGGGGCAGCCCTGGAGCTGTCCGCTCCCCTCGAACGTGCCCTCAACACACACGGTGTGCAGACCCTCGCCCTCGACGCACCCGGTACCGGCGAATCGTCGCGATACCGGTGGCCACGCCGCATGCCCGGTCTCGCCGGAACCGTGGAGCGGACGCTCGATGCACTCGGCTACGACAAGGTGGACGTCCTCGGCGTGTCGTTCGGCGGGGTCCTGGCCCAGCAGGTCGCCCACCAGGCCCCCGAGCGCGTCCGCCGGCTGGTCCTTGCCGCCACCGCGGCGGGAGTGCCCGGCCTGGGCGGCGTGCCCGGATCACCGCGTGCCCTGCTCGCGCTGGCCACCCCCCGCCGCTACCAGTCACCCGACTACTACCGCCGCATCGCCGGAGCGCTGTACGGCGGGGAGGCCCGGCGCGACCCCGATGCGCTGCTGCACGGGTCGATCGCGCGGTTCTCCGAAGCGCCGTCGCTGCGCGGCTACATCGCTCAGCTCTACGCGATCAGCTTCTGGACCGGCCTGCCGTGGCTTTGGCGGCTCCGGCAACCCACCCTGGTACTCGCAGGCGACGACGACCCCATCGTTCCCGTGATCAACGGGCGCATCCTCACCCGGATCATCCCCGACGCCCGGCTGAAGATCGCCCGCGGCGGCGGGCACCTGTTCCTTCTCGAACGCCCCACCGAGCACGCCGCCGTCATTGCCGCGTTCCTCGCGGAAGGGTGAACAGCTGGGCCCTGGAGGTGATGTTGAGCTTCCGGCGTTGCGTTATGAACTCATCGTGAATCGTCGCGGGCCCTCGCGGCAGACTCGGCGGCGATCGCCGTCATGGCGGTGGCTGCCCCGCCGAGTGACCAGCCGCCGTCGGCGGGCAGGACGACGCCGGTGACGTAAGCCGCCAGCGGCGATGCCAGGAACAGGCACACGTCCGCGACGTCACGCGGCGTGCCCCACCGGGCGGCGGGCACCGTTGCCCTCACGATCTCACGAGTCTCGTCCGTGGGTGCCAGGCGCAGCATGCCCTCGGTGCCCTCGATAGGGCCGGGAACGACCGCGTTGACCCGGATGCCGTCGCCTCCCCACTCGATGGCGAGGACGCGGGTCAGCATATCGACGCCCGCTTTGGCGGCACACACGTGCGACTGCAACGGCATGGGAAGGAACGCCTGCGGCGCCGACACATTGATGACTACCGCACCGGGCTTGCGCAGCAGCGGGTAGGCCGCCCGCAGCACGTGGTACGACCCGAGAAGGTCGATGTCGATGACGGAGCGAAAAGCCTTGGGAGACATGTCCCGCGCAGCGGCCGGGAAGTTTCCCGCCGCACCGGACACGAGCACGTCGATGTCGCCGAACATCGAGTGGGCGTGCTGCAGCGCCGCGCTGGTGGCGTCCGGGTCACGGACGTCGGCCGCTTCGCCGGTGACCTGGGCACCCACACCCTGCAGCCGCGCCACCGCATCGTCGACCTTCTCCTTGGACCGGCTCATCACGGCCACACGGGCCCCGGCGGCGGCGAAACCTTCGGCGATGCCGAGGTTGATGCCGCTGGTGCCGCCTGCAACGAAAACCGTCGTCCCGCTGAAATCCACTGTCACCCGGGCCACCGTCGGCCTCCTTTCCGGCGCTCCTACGCTTTCAGAGCCGCGATCTCCGCGGCGTACATCGTCGCCTTGATGGCGCCCAGGGTGCGGGGATCCTTGCCGGCCAGGGGCCGTACCAGATCGATCGCCCGGGTCATTACCTCGGCTTCGGGCGGAGCGAGATCGACCAGCCCGGCGGCGAGGGCCTCCGGCCCGCCATACCGACGACCGGTGGTCATCGCCGCCGCCGCGGCCGCCGGCGTCAGCTTGGCCTGGACGAGCGCGGCCATCCCGGGGGTGAACGGGAGGCCGATGTCCACCTCCGGGAAGCAGTAGTAGCCGCGGTCGGCACGCATCACCCGCCAGTCGTGTGCCATGCCCAGTAACGCTCCGCCACCGAACGCGTGCCCGGTCACCGCGGCGACAGTCGGCATCGGCAGGACGAGCATCTTGGCCAGGATGGCGTGCACCTCGGCGACGTAGGCTTCCTTCTGATCGGGATGGGCCAGAACCCATTCAAGATCCAGCCCGTTGGAGTAGAACTTGCCCCGGGCCATCGTGACAAGGGCACGCGGCGCCGGCTGATTGCTGACCTCGTCGAGCAGGGCGCTGACCGACTTCATCCAGTCCAGGGAGAACCGGTTCTCATCGTCGCCGAGGTGGAGCAGGTAAACATCTTCCTGGCGTTGCAGTTCCGGCATCGTCGTCCTCTCAGGCTGGTTCGCGTCATTCCCGGCGGGCCAGGTTCTCGCCACCCGCGCGTGTTGAGGCGAACGCGCTGATGCCTGTGATGTCACGGCCCACGTGTTGCGGCATCGCCTGCTCCTTGAGACGGAAGTAGTCCGTGCCCAGCGCGTCGCCAATGCCGATTTCGACGGTCATGTCTGGTCCTCCTCCTCGCCTGTCGGTTGTGGACGGTTGATTCAGGAAGTCGAATCAGGAGACCAGTACGGATACGGTCTCGGCGACGCAGGAAGGCTTGTCGCTGCCCTCGCGTTCGACGGTGACCCGGATCGTGGCTTGGGCGCCCTGGGGCCCGTTGTTCAGTTCGAGCAGCTCCGCGCCGGCCCGCACCCGCGAGCCGACCGGAACCGGCGAGGGCAGGCGGACCTTGTTGCTTCCGTAGTTGATGCCCATCTTCAGGCCGTCGACCGCGTAGATCTCAGCGACCAGCATCGGTATCAGCGACAGGGTCAGGTAGCCGTGCGCGATGGTGGTGCCGAACGGTCCGGCCGCGGCCCTGTCTGGGTCCACGTGGATCCACTGGTGGTCACCGGTGGCTTCGGCGAACAGGTCGACCTGCCGTTGGGTGATCGTGTGCCAGTCGCTGTAGCCGAGGTGGGTACCCACTGCCTTTGCGAACTCGTCGAGCCCGTTGAATGTCTTCATCCCTCATTTCCTCTGTCGCCGGTAGATCAGGAACGTGGGCCACCGGCGACATACATGACCTGTCCCGACACTGAGGTAGCCTCTTCTCCTACGAGGAATGACACCGCTGCCGCGATGTCCTCCGGCTGGCCGACCCGACCGACCGGGATCTCGGCCGCTGCGGCAGCCTTCATGTCCTCGAACGATATGCCCGCACGGGCTGCGATGGCAGCGGTCATGTCGGTCTCGATGAAAACCGGGCGCGACAGCGTCGGGGGGGACGCCGAGCCTGCCGAGCCGGTGCTCGGCGAAGCACTTCGGCGCCGATGAGAGTCTCGAACGTCATGCTGTGCGCCGGCACAACCGAACGGCATCGATTGGGTGCCTGCGGTCATCGACCCGCGGGCTCAGCGCGCCCATGATGGGTGTATCCCTGCGGCCTCCATGCCGGACGGAGGCCAACGTGCGGAAGGTGGTTCCCGCCGTGAATCTCGCATCGAACGTCGTACGCAGCGCCAGCACCCACGCCGACCGTGACGCGCTGCGGCTGGGAGACAGCACCGTCTCGTATCGCCAACTCGACCAGGACAGTGCCCACGTGGCGGGGCTGCTCCGCGACCGGGGTATGCGACCCGGCGACCGCGTGGGGATCATGCTGCCCAACACTCCGGAGTTCGGTCTCGTCTATCAAAGCGTGCTGCGCGCCGGCGGGGTCGTGGTTCCGATGAACCCGCTGCTCAAGGCGCGCGAGGTCGCCTACTATCTCAGCGATTCCGGCGCCCGGCTGATGTTCGGCTGGCACGCAATGGCGGATGAGGCGGAAACCGGCGCGAAACAGGCGGAGGCCGACGCGATCATCGTCGACCCGACCGGATTCGGCGGGGTCGTCGCGTCCGCGCGGCCGGAGGCGGAGGTGGTCGAGCGGGACGACGATGACACGGCGGTGATCCTCTACACCTCGGGTACCACCGGCCACCCGAAGGGCGCCGAGCTGACCCACTCCAGCCTCTCCCGCAACACCGAGATCGTCTGTAGGGAATTGCTCGAGCTCACGGCCGACGACGTGATCTTCGGCGGGCTCCCGCTGTTCCACGCGTTCGGGCAGACGTGCACGCTCAACGCGGCCGCCTGGTCGGGTGCCTGCGTGACGCTGTTGCCGCGGTTCGACGCCGCGCAGGCGCTACGGATCCTCGCCGACCATCGAGTGACGATCTTCGAGGCGGTACCGACGATGTACTCCGCGCTGCTCTCCGTTCCGGACCGCGACGGGTATGACGTCTCCCGGCTCCGGCGGTGCATCTCCGGCGGCGCTGCGATGCCGGTCGAGGTGCTGCGCGCCTTCGAATCGGCGTTCGGCTGCGTTGTGCTCGAAGGGTACGGGCTGTCGGAAACCTCGCCGGTGGCCTCCTTCAACCACCCGGAACGGGAGCGCAAACCCGGCACGATCGGCACCCCGGTCCGGGGCGTGCAGATGCGGGTGGTTGACAAGACGGGCAACGAAGTGCCGCAGGGTGAGACCGGCGAGATCGAAATCAAAGGCCACAACGTGATGAAGGGGTACTGGCGGCGCCGCGAGGAGACCGCGGCCGCTATCCAGGACGGATGGTTCCGCACCGGCGACATCGGTCGGGTCGACGAGGACGGTTATTTCTCGATCGTCGACCGGAAGAAGGACCTGATCATCCGCGGGGGATACAACATCTACCCGCGGGAAATCGAGGAGGTGATGTACGAGCACCCGGCGGTGGCCGAGGCAGCGGTCATCGGGCTGCCCCACCCGGAGCTGGGTGAGGAGGTCGCCGCGGCGGTCACGCTCAAACCTGGCGCGAGCGCCACGCCCGACGAACTGCGTGATCACGTCAAGAGGCAGGTCGCCGCGTACAAGTACCCGCGAAAGGTGTGGATCGTCGACGCGCTGCCGAAGACGTCGACCGGCAAGATCGTCAAACGGGAGATCGTTCCACCGGACGACCTCGGGGACCGGTGAGATGACAACCGAATCGACCCTTCCGGGACCGGAGGAGCTTGCCGATCAGGCCGCTTCCTTGGACGTACTGCTGGTCGACGCGGCTCTGGGCCCCATGCGCCGGCTCGCCCCGAACTCGTCGACAGCCATGTTCGCCGCCCGGCTCGCCGGCCGTCCCCGCACCACCGCTCGCCGGCTGGGCAGCCTGGCCGCCGAGCTGGCCCGCGTCGTGGCCGGCACCTCCACCGTCGGGCCGGCCAAGAGGGACCGCCGGTTCACCGACCCGGCGTGGATCGAGAATCCGCTGCTGCGCCGCGCCGTGCAGGCCTACTTCGCCGCCGGGCGCACGGCCGAGGAGCTTGTCGGCGACGCCGACCTGGGCTGGCGCGACGATCAACGGATGCGCTTCCTCCTGGACAATGTGGTCGAGGCGCTGTCGCCAAGCAACGTTCCACTGGTGAACCCGGCGTCGGCGAAAGCGGCTGTGGACACAGCTGGGATGAACCTGCTGCGCGGCGGGGTGAACCTGCTGCGCGACATGGCCGCGCCACCACGCATTCCGCAGATGGTCGACACGTCCCCCTTTGATGTGGGTCGAAACATCGCGGTCACGCCCGGAGCGGTGGTGCTGCGCACCGAGGTGCTGGAGCTGATCCAGTACCGGCCGCAGACCGAGCAGGTTCGCGAGGTGCCGGTACTGTACGTGCCGCCGACCATCAACAAGTACTACGCGATCGACCTGGCGCCCGGCCGCAGCCTGATCGAGTACCTGGTTCAGGGCGGCCAGCAGGTGTTCGTCATCTCCTGGCGCAACCCGGACGCCAGGCACGCCGACTGGGGACTGGACACCTACGTCGAGTCGGTACTGGAGGCGCTCGACGCCGTGGAGCGGATCTGCGGCACGAGCCGGACCGTGCTGTCCGGGATCTGTGCGGGCGGCATTATCGCCGCCATCACGGCGGCCCACCTCGCCAGCACCGGCCAACAGGACCGGTTGGCCGCCTTCACCCTCTTTGTAACGGTCCTGGACAGCACCCGGGCCGGGACCCCGGCCGCTCTGGTGGACCGGCGGACCGCGAACGCGGCGACCGCACTGTCCAGGCGGCGCGGCTATCTCGACGGCCGATCGCTGGCCGAGGTGTTCGCCTGGCTGCGGCCCGGCGATCTGATCTGGAACTACTGGGTCAACAACTACCTGCTGGGGCGCAAGCCGCCGGCCTTCGACATCCTGTTCTGGAACGCCGACACCACCCGGATGAGCGCGCGCCTCCACGCCGACTTCGTCGGCGTCGGACTCGACAACGTCCTCGTCACCCCCGGCTCGATCAAGGTCCTCGGAGTGCCCGTCGATCTGTCCCGGATCGAGGTGGACTCCTACATCGTGGCCGGGATCGCCGACCACATCACGCCGTGGCAGAACTGCTACCGCAGCACCCAGCTACTCGGCGGCGAAAGCCGGTTCGTCCTGTCCACCAGCGGTCACATCGCCGCCCTGGTCAACCCGCCGACCAACCCGAAGGCCAGCTACCAGATAAACAAGGACAACCCGGCCGACCCGCAGGAGTGGCTCCGGACCGCCGAAACCCAGCACGGCACCTGGTGGCCGGATCTCCTGTCCTGGCTCGGTGAACGCAGCGGCGGGGAGAAAAAGGCACCCGAGGAGCCAGGCGGCGGCGGCCTGCGACCGCTTGCGGACGCGCCGGGCACTTACGTCTTCGACAGCTGAGGAGGATGACGTGTACGAGAACATCGGCCGCTCGCGGGGCACGGACTACTTCCGCATCGGCGACCAACTGACCCGCGAGGAGCGCGACTACCTGAGGCGGACCCGGGACTTCGTCGACGACGAGGTGCTGCCGGTCATCAACGGCTACTGGGAGAAGGCCGAGTTCCCCTGGCCGCTGGTCGAGAAGATGGCCAAGCTCGGCATCGTCGGCGACGGCATCGTCGGGTACGGCTGCCCGCCGATGAGCCCGATCGCCACCGGTCTCGTTCACATGGAACTCAACCGGGGCGACGGCAGCCTCGGCACCTTTCTCGGCGTCCAGGCCGGGCTCGCGATGCAGTCGATCGCGATGTTCGGCTCCGAGGAGCAGAAGCAACGCTGGCTCCCCGCCATGGCGCAGCTCGAGAAGCTCGGCGCGTTCGCGCTTACCGAACCGCTGCACGGATCGGACTCGATCGCGCTGGAGACCTCGGCGCGCCGCGACGGCGACGAGTGGGTCATCAACGGGGAGAAGAAGTGGATCGGCAACGGTACCCTCGCCGACGTCGTCGTGGTCTGGGCGCGCGACACCGCCGACAAGCAAGTCAAGGGGTTCTTGGTGGAGAAGGGCACCCCCGGGTACGACGCAACGCGCATCGACGGCAAGGGCTCGCTGCGCGCCGTCTGGCAGGCGCAGATCACCCTGACCGACATGCGGGTACCGGACGAGAACCGGCTGCCCGACACGAAGAGCTTCAAGGACGCCGGGCGGGTACTCGCCGGTACCCGTAACGCGGTCGCCTGGGCGTCGCTCGGCCACGCCACCGCGGCGTACGAGATCGCCGTCGCCTACTGCGCCGAGCGCAAGCAGTTCGGCAAACCGCTGGTCAGCTACCAGATCGTGCAGGACAAGCTGGTCAAGATGCTCGCCGAGATCTGCTCGATGCAGCTGTACTGCCTGCGCCTGGGCCGGCTCATCGAGGAGGGCAAGCTGACCGACACGATCGCCGCCATCGCCAAGATGAACCACACCCGCAAGGCCCGGCAGGTCATCTGGGAGGCTCGCGACCTGCTCGGCGGAAACGGCATCCTGCTCGACTTCCACGTGATCCGCCACATGGCCGACATGGAAACCATCCACACGTACGAAGGCACGGAGACCATGCAGACCCTCATCGTCGGCAAAGACATCACCGGTGTCGGCGCCTTCGCCTGACCAGGCCACGATCCGGTTCGTCGACGTCGACGGCGTCCGGCTGCGTACATCGGGTGCGCGGCGACGGGCCGCCGCTGGTGTGGTGCGTACCGTGCCAGCGCCGGATGCACGGCCACTCAACCCGGCACGGAACCGCCTACTCGTATTGCCAACCACGTGCACACGATCATGCGCAGGGTAGGCCGCATGGCGAGGTTTCCTGCTGCGTGCAGGTTCCTTTTCCAGCGGCCCCCCTCCGAACCCGGCGTACCCGTTTCCGAGTACCGGGC
>Ga0081539_10006958_pt1 | contig 10510 bp, 12 predicted proteins | sample TabmetS4T2R2_FD_71023 | JGI IMG/M metagenome (GOLD analysis project Ga0081539, IMG submission 71023) | Tabebuia heterophylla rhizosphere microbial communities from the University of Puerto Rico - S4T2R2 | ecosystem: Host-associated > Plants > Roots > Rhizosphere ... | reverse complement strand
CGGTGAGGAGTTCATCATCGCGCTCCATCACACGTCCCTCGCCGAGGCGCGGATCGTGGCCGAGAAGTTGCGGGTGGGTGTCGAGCAGACCGTGGTCGAAATCGGCCCTGGACGCTATGCCCGCATCACCATCTCCTTGGGCATCGCGAGCACGGACGTGCACAAGGTGGAGCCGAAGGGCCTCGTCTCGCTCGCCGATGCAGCGCTGTACCAGGCGAAGGAGCTTGGCCGCAACCGCGTCGAGGCGGCGCCGAGCTCGGAGTCTGAGCTCAGCGCCGCCGGCAGCCGGCGAAACGGCAGGGCAAACGTCCGCCGGCCCGTGGAGTTGCGCGTCAGCTGATCCTCACAGCCGCGGAGAGGGTCGGCTCCGGGTCGTCGTGAACCAGATCCACACGTCGAGGGTCGGTTGGGACGTCAGTCGGGCGAAACCGGTCGAATTGGTGAACCTGGCACACATATGCGCCCGCGCGTCGTGCCGAGCCCGTGAATGCCCTACGTCGGTAAATGTGACTCATCGATCCAGTGCCGGCGGTGCGGATCGATGCGACGTGTGAATGTGGCTCACGCGAGTGCGACTTACGTGAGTGTGGTACCCAAAGCGAGCGGCGCGGGGCCGCCCGGGCCTACCGGAACAGGTCCGTCTCGGCGGGCATGAGCAGCTCGCGAATCGAGCCCTCACCCCGCACGACCGACGCCCCGCGGATGATCGCCGCGGGTCGTCCGGACGTCTTGCCGAATGCGAGCTCGGCTGCTGAGGCCAGCTCGTCGGCGACGGCCCGGACGGTCGACCGCATCACCCTGCCATCGTGATCTTCCTGACCGCGCAGGTCCTCCAGCGGATGGATGCCTGACACACCGATCGCGACGTCGACGATGCCGAACCGCCACGGCCGTCCGAACGAGTCGGAGACGATCACCGGAATATCGACACCGAGACGGTCGCGGATCCGGTCGCGGATTCCACGGGCTGACGCATCGGGATCGCTGGGCAGGAGGGTCACCACCTGGCCCGAGCCGGGGCCCACATTCGAAGCGTCGATGCCGCCGTTCGCACAAACGAAGCCATGGGGCGTCTCGGTAATGATCACTCCGCGCTCCATGCGGACGATCCGGCGGGCCTCGCGCAGCACGACCTCGACCTGACGCGCGTCGCGATCGAATTCTCTGGCGAACGCCACGGCCTCTGGGCGGGGCTCGACCGTCCGAAGGTCGACGAACGCACCCTCGGCCTTGGAGACCACCTTCTGGGTGACGACGAGGACGTCCGACGCCTGGATCGGGGCCGCCGGCGACGCTGCGATCGCCCCACATAGCAACGAGGCCAGGTCCACTCCGGGTTTGATCTCGGGGATCCCGGCGAGGGCGAAGACCTCGAGGCTCGCGGGGGCTTCTCCCTCAGTGGGCATCGGCGGTCTCGCCGACGACGACCTCGGGCGCCAACGCCTCGAAGGCGAGCAGGTCGGCCGGCGTATCGAGGTCGAGGGTCAGGGGACCGTCAACCTCGACGACGTGCACGCCGCGGCTCTGCGCGCAGTCGATGTGGGCGGTCCGGCTGTCGCCGCCGAAGCAGAACTCGATTGCGCCCGGCGGCGACAGCAGAAGCGCGTTCGTGCCGCGGCCGTGCCGATCAGGGACGAGAACAGCGAGTGGACGCCGCGGATCGTCGAGCTCGGCGAGGAGCGACGCCAAGGCATCACCAGACACGAGTGGCAGGTCGATCGGCAACACGAGGAGTGCGTCGGCGCCGGCGGCCTCGACCTCGGCGCGACCCTCGCGGAGGCCCTGGTTCAGCCCCTGGTCGCGCTGGCGGATCGGTCGAGCTCCGAGCTCGAGAGCCAGCCCTCGAACCTCGTCGTCGGGCGTGACGACGATGGTCTCGTCGATGCCGGGCGTGCCGGTCGTCGCCTCGATCGTGCGCCGGATCAGCCGCGTGACGAGGTCTCGCCGCTCCTCGGCATCCAGTGTTGCGCCGAGACGCGACTTGGCGCCCTCCAGCGATCCGATCGGCACGACCGCGATGACGCCGGGGCGATCGCTACGATCCGCGTCCACGGACTGCATCCTACGCGACCTCAGGCCGATGCCGGCAGCCACGCGACCACGATCGCGGCGGCGCCAAAGATGACGAGGGCGAGACCCGATAGCCGGTTCAGCCACGTCAGCGCGGTCAGCGTAACCCGCGGCTGGAGCCAGCCGACTATCGAGACGAGGAGCAGCCACCAGAGCCCTGATCCGAGGAAGACACCAAGGCTGAACAGCGCCGCCTCGCCGATGCCATGCCGGGCCAGGCCGAGGGCGCCGAAGATGGCGGCGAAGGACAGGATCGTCATCGGGTTCGTCATCGTCAGGCCATAGATCGACGCTGTTGCCGCCGCAAGTCCCGGTCGCGCCGCATCCGTAGCGACCTCGCCAGGTCGAGACCTCAGCGTTCGCAGGCCGAGATAGGCGATGACCACACCACCGGCGAGCGCGAGGAACGTCCTCGCCCCGACAAGCACGGCGGTTATTGCGCTGAGTCCAAAGGCGGCGATCGCCGCATATGTGCCGTCGGCCAGGGCCACGCCGAAACCGGATGCCAGCCCGTAGAGCCGGCCGTGGGCGAGGGTTCGGCGGATTGTCAGGAGGCTGATCGGACCGACGGCCGCCGCCACGGTGAAGCCCAGCACGATGGCGCGCTCAAAGAGCACGACGTCCACGGCCGGTCAGGATCTGGCGAAGTCGAGGGCGTCTCGCGCCAACCGGGCCCGTGCGGCATCGTCGGTCATGATCGTGTCGACCACGAGCGTCGCCAGGCCCAGCGCCCGAATGGCAGGTTCGAGATTTGCATCGACCGTGTCCAGGACGAAGCGGTCGACGATGTCGGCGTAGAGGCGCGCAACGCCGAGGGCGCTCGATTCCATTCCAAGGGACGCGAGCATCCGGTCAGCTGGCCCTTTGAGCGCCTTGCCGCCGACGATGCCCGACACCGCCACGATCCGGGCGCCCTGACGACGGGCGGCCTCGAGAGCGTCACGGAGGCCGGGCACGGCGAGGATCGGCCCGATCGAAACGATCGGGTTCGATGGCGCAACGATGACCGCATCCGCGCCCGCGATAGCGGCTGTCACCTCGCGAGTCGGGCGCGCCGCGTCGATGCCGCGGAAGCGGACCTCGTGGACAGCCGGCTCCTGGCGGCGGTGGACGAAGTACTCCTGGAATTCGAGCCAGCCGTCGTCGGTGCGGACCTCGGTCCTGACCGGGTCGTCGCTCATCGGCAGGATCGTCGCCCCGACGCCGAGTGCCGCCTGCAACGAGCGAGCGACTTCGGTTGGCCGTTCGCCTCGCCGAAGGCGCTCGCTTCGGACCAGGTGGGTCGCGATGTCGCGGTCGCCGAGCCGGAACCACGCGTCCTCGCCCAGCCGATCCAGTTGTTCGCTGACGGTCCACGTCTCACCGCGGAGCCCCCAGCCCCGCTCGCGGTCGTCGAGGCCGGCGAGCGTGTACATGACCGTGTCGTGGTCGGGCCAGATGACGAGGCCGTGGCGTTCGAGGTCGTCGCCGGTATTGACGACGACCGTGAGCTCCGACCCGAGCTCGGTCTGCAGGCCGTGTGCCAGCTTGGCTCCGCCGACGCCACCGGCCAGTAGAACCGTGTTACCCATCGCCAAGGGCAGTGTTCACCTCGCCGATCCGCTCGATCGTCTCCCGATCATGCGGCGCCGGCATCCGGCAGATGACGGTCTCGAAGCCCATGTCGCGGAACGGCGCGATCTCCTCGGCCAGGTATGAGGGCGGCCCGAAGAGATGCGGCACGTTGCCGGCGTTCTCGGCCGAGTTGATCCGCATGAGCTCCTGGAACGCTTTCTCGGCGGCCTCCTTCGTATCGCGGAGGATCATCGGGAAACTGACGGTCAGCTCGATGGTGCGGATGTCGCGCCCGACCGCGGCGCAGTGCTCCTCGAGGATGTCGAGCTTGCCGCGGACCTCGTCGACCCAGCCCGACGTGTTCCAGGCATCGGCCCGCAGCGCGACCGTGCGCAGCGTCTTCTTAGGGCCTGAACCGCCGACGAGGATCGGCAGGTGGTCCTGGATGGGCCTCGGGTTCGCGAGTGCGTCATCGAAGGCGTAATACGTGCCCTCGTGGCTGAACCGCTCGCCGTCGAAGAGGCGACGCATGAGCGCCACCGCTTCGTCGAGACGGTCGAGGCGCTCGCCGAAGCCGGCACCGAACGGCAGGCCGTAGGCCGCGTGCTCGCGCTCCATCCACGCCCCGCCAATGCCGAGTACGGCACGGCCATGGGAGACGTGATCGAGGGTGATCGCCTGCTTGGCGGTGAGGCCGGGGTTGCGGAACGTGTTCGCCCCGACCATCAGCCCGAGCTTGACGCGCTTCGTGATCGGACCGAGCGCACAGAGGACCGACCAGCCTTCGAAGATCGGCTGCTCCCACGGTCCGAAGATGGCCATGAGGTGATCCCATGTCCAGACCGAATCCCAGCCCGCGGCCTCCGCGGCAACCGCCGAGTCCCTGAACGTCGCCCAGTCCGTCTGCTGCGACCACAGTTGCGCGCCGAATTTCATGTCTCCTCCAGCTCCCGATTTCACCCTGAATTCTCGACAGTTTGGATGAGAGGCAGGACTGTGGCCCTGTTGGCACCCGTACCGAAGGAGATCCTGTCCGTACGACATCGTTGCCCGGCTCGGCGGCGACGAATTCGTCGTGGCGGTCAACGCGACGGATCGGGTACAGGTGCTGACGCTCGCAGACCGGCTTCTCAAGCAGATCAGGAGCTGGCGGTCACCGCTGAGGGCGTCGAGACCGAGGTGCAGCTGGCCCGCCTGACGAACATGGGCTGCGATCGCGCCCAGGGCTATCTGCTGAGCCCTCCACTTTCCCCCGAATCCGCTGGCGGCCTCTTCGAAGAGCTGGCGGCCTAGCTACGCGGTCAGCTTCGGCAGGACTTCGCGGCCGAACGCGTCGATCCACTCCTCCTGGTTGCGGCCCGCGTTGTGGAGATAGACCTGGTCGAAGCCCATATCCAGGAACTTCTGGATCTCGGCGCGGTGCTTCTCGAGATCGGATGAGATGAGCATGCGGCCCTGGAAGTCCTCGGGTCGGACGAGTTTCGCCATCTGCTCGAAGTCCGCCGGGTTGCGGATGTCCTGCTTCGGGAACTTCATCCCGCCGTTCGGCCATTGGGTCATCGCGTTGTTGAGCGCCTCCTCGTCGGTCGGCGCCCAGGACATGTGGAGCTGGAGGATGTAGCGGAACGTGTTGGGGTCCTTGCCCACCTCGAGGCAGCCCTCACGGCACTTCTCGAAGATCATCTCGATCTTCTGCTCCGGAGCACCTACCGTGATGATCCCCTCGGCGAGCTGGCCGGTCCGCTTGGCGGTGACCGGACCCGCGGTCGCGATGTAGATCGGCGGGGATTCGTCGGGCAGCGTCCACAGGCGGGTCGACTCCAGCTTGTAGAAGCGGCCGTCGTGCTTGACGTCCTTGTCGCGGCTGTTGAACAGCTTGCGGATGATCTCGACGGCTTCCAGCATCCGCGCGATCCGCTCCGGGGTCTCAGGCCAGTAGCCGCCGATGATGTGCTCGTTCAGCGCTTCGCCCGAGCCGAGGCCGAGCCAGAAACGGCCCGGGTACATGGCCGCCATCGTCGCCGCGGCCTGAGCCACGATCGCCGGGTGCATCCGGAACGAGGGGCACGTCACGCCCGGCCCGAAATCGCCCTTCGTCCGCTCACCGATCGCCGTCATGACGTTCCAGACGAAGCCGGCCTGGCCCTGCTGGGGGACCCATGGCTGGAAGTGATCCGCGGCCATGACCCCGCTGAAGCCGGCAGCCTCCGCCTTCGCGGACAAGTCGACGACCTCGCGAGGCCCGAACTGCTCAAGCATGGCCGCGTAGCCGATAAGAGGCTTGGCCATGTCAGTCCTCCACGTGGTCGTGGAACCCGGTGACCCGGATCCGGAAGCTGACGCGGTGCTGTTTCTCGAAGCGATTCCGAATGAGGTCCTCGGCCTCCTGGGGATCGTCGGCGTGGTACAGGCGGGCCATCGCGGCGATATCGGCCTGGGCCCGAGGCTGGTCGTCGACGACCTCGGTCACGACGCCGTTCAGGCCGATCCAGCTGTAGCCGTCGTCCTGGTCGGTGATCGTGAAGCTGATCCGCGGGTCGCGCCGGAGGTTGGCCGGCCAGCGGCGGCCATCGAGGCTGTTGATGATGAGCTCATCGCCATCGACGAGGTACCAGATCACGGCCTGACGCGGTCCGCCATCGGGATCGACGGTGGCGATCGAAGCAAACCGCGGCGCGTCGATGAACCTCAGGAGTCGGTCGGGCAGGGTGGGGGATTGGGCAGGGGCGTCCATGGGGCCGATGGTACGCGAGCGTTGCGCTTCGGGCGGGCGCGATCGAGCAGCTCTGCGGCAGGCACATCGACATGATGTCAACGTGGTTGACCAGAAATCGCTCGACATGGCCACAGCCTGCTCGCGACGGCCCTCGTTGATGCCTATTCCGTGCATCAAAACGGCCGTAGGTCGCCCTTTTGACCCGTTTCACAGCGCGCTGTCGCACGGAATCGGCCGTTTCCGGTCAATGGGATTGTCATTCTGTCGTCGTGGCGGCGCCGCGTGAATCCTTCCGGTCAAGGCGCCTTCGAGGGCCGGTAGCGAACCTCCTCGATTGGCGTCCCATCGAAGTCGAGAACGCGGGCCTCACCGTCCGAGAGCCAACCGGCGGCCTCATAGAACCGCCTGCCGCGGATGTTGTCGGTCAGGACCCACAGGACGAGCGGTTCGAACCCGCGCGCGACGAGATCCCGGGTTGCCGCCTCGAACAGCCGCCGGCCCAGCCCGAGCGACCAGGATTCGGGCTCCAGATAGATCGCGTACAGCTCACCGGCGCCGGACGGCAGGTCCTCGTCGCGTGCCGGACCGATCGACGCGAACCCCCGGATTCGATCGCCGTCTTCGACGACCCAGACGCGCTCCGCGCCGTCGTCCTCGATCGTGGATCGCCACGATGCCGCCCGCCTTTCGACCGAGAGCCGGTCCAGGATCGGCTGTGGGACGATCCCGACGTAGGCCGCCTGCCACGACCGGACATGAATCCCCGCGACCGATTCGGCGTCCGCTGGCCGCGCCGGCCGGACCACGGACGGCATCAGGCGAGGCGCTCTCCGGCGCGGACGGGAACGTCGAGCCAGTTGTCGCGCGGCGCGAGGGGACAGGCCCACTTTGGGTCGAAGGCGCACGACGGCTGGAACGAAAAGTTGAAGTCGAGGACGAGCGTGCCGCGCTCAGGATCTCCGCCGAGATCCGCACTCTTCGCCGCATCGAGCAGGTAGCGGCCGGCGCCGTACGTCTCCTGGCCGTTCGTCGCATCGCGGAACGGCAGGAAGAGTCCACCGGCGTAGCCGGCCATCCAGTAGAGGGCTAGCCGCCGCGGTCCGGCTGCGAAGGGGACGTCGATCCAGCCGATGCGCGCGAAGCTCATCGTTCCGCCGGCAGACACCGGCAGCTCGAGCGCGCCAGTTGATTCCGCTGGCTGTTCATCGGCGACCACCGGCAGCTCGAAGCGCAGCGCCGGGTCGTAGTCGAAGTGGACGGCCCTGAAGTCGCGGCGACCCGTTGCCGGGACGGGCGACTGCCGATGATCGCGGTAGAGGCTCTCGCGGGTCGATCGCCAGTCGTCCCACGCCGATCTCGGATTCTCGACGGCGACGGCACGAACGCGCGTGTAGAGATCGGCCACGCGACGTCGCCAGTCCGCGAGCGCCAGGCGATCGAGCGGATCGTCGGGCGCATCGGCCGTGTCGATGTTGAGGATCACCGCGAGCGTCGACCCAGACCCTGGACGACGACGATCGCCCCGATGACGATGAGGATGACCGGCCAGAGGTAGCGCCAATCGATTCGCGGCAGCCGGATGCCGAGCGTCTGGTCAAGGAAGAACCACAAGCCGATCGCGAGGATGATCAGACCCCAGACGACGGCGCCGCTATCACGCCGGCCCGGTCGATAGCGATCGCGGAACGGATCGGGGCTCGACCAGCGCGAAGGATGGTCCGATCCGGGCTGTGGTTGGGGCTGATCGGCTTCGGGTGGCTGTGTCACGGCCTGGCTCCCATGAGGACGTCCTCCGGGATCGTACCGCCCGTGCGAGAATCGGCCGGCTCATCACGCACTCCGCGCCTGCCCTCGTCCGCGCCGGGTGCCATCGCTCTGAGGTTGGAGGACCCTGTGGGAGACGCTGCGGAAATCGGCGTGTTCGGCGGTTCGGGCTTCTATTCGCTGCTCGACGACGTCCGCGAGATCAAGGTCGACACGCCGTACGGCCCGCCGTCTGACTCGTTCTTCCTGGCCGAGGTCTCCGGTCGCAAGGTCGCGTTCCTGCCGCGTCACGGCCGGCGGCACACGATCCCGCCCCACCGAATCAACTACCGGGCCAACGTCTGGGCGATGCGCTCGCTGGGCGTCAAGGCCGTCATCTCGCCCTGTGCGGCGGGCTCTCTCCAACGCGACGTCAAGCCCGGTGATTTCGTCCTGTGCGACCAGTTCGTGGATCGGACGTATGGCCGCGAGTGCACGTTCTACGACGGGCCGATCGTTACCCACGTCTCGTCGGCCGACATCTACGACCCGGTCCTGCGCGGCATCGCCGCCGACGTCATCCGCGAGCACGACATCCCGCTCCACGAGCGGGGCACGATCGTGATCATCAACGGCCCGCGCTTTTCGACGAAGTCCGAGTCGAAGTGGTTCAGCGACGCCGGGTGGGAGGTCATCTCGATGACCCAGTATCCGGAGGCATACCTCTGCCGCGAGCTCGGCATGGCCGTCGTGAACATCGCGCTCATCACCGACTACGACGCCGGCGTACTGGAAGGCACCGAGGCGGTCGACGCACACTCGGTCACCGAGGTGTTCGCCGAGAATGCAGCCCGCATCCAGAAGGTCGTCCTCGACATGATCGCCCGCTTCCCGGACGACCTCGACGGTCTGGGTGGCAGGAAGATCCTCGAGTTCTCCCGTGGCGATGGCCACGTCATCACGTCCGAAGACGTGCGCCTCTTCGAAACCGGCCTGTGAGGGTTTTGCCCGACGCGCCATCTCGGCTACTCGTATGGCGAGTGGTAAACACATCCCGGCTCTGCGCGAGCATTTCCCAGACTCCCAGGTGGGCACATTTCGTGCGGCATCACGCTCGGACGGCAGTCGCAGTTTCGCTCCGGACTACTCAATTCAGTTCGTACGAATTGCGAGACGAGTAGGTGAAACGTTCGACGGCGTGTTCGGCCGATAACACTCGCCACACGATTGAGCGAAATGGCAATTAGCCGCCTGACCGCCGAGGAGGGCGGACTCCCCATCGGCGTATCGATCCGCTCGATCCGCAGCGAGCCCACGTGGTGGCTAGAGAGCGCACGCCGACTCGACGCGGCAGGCTACGACTCGGTCTGGAGCTGGGATCACTTCATGGGCAAGGGCGATCCGACGGTGCCAGTCGTCGAGGGCTGGACGATCCTCTCGATGGCCGCCGCCTCGACGGAGCGGGTGAAGGTCGGCTCGTTCGTCATCAACGTCGTCAACCGCCACCCGGCGGTGCTCGCGCGCATGGCCTCGACGCTCCAGATCGCGAGCGGCGGTCGGCTGATCCTCGGGATCGGGATCGGCGGCCATCCCCAGGAGCACGCCGCCTATGGCATCGACTTCCCGGAGGCGTCCGAGCGCGCGGAACGCCTCGAGGAGGCGGTCGCCGTGATCCGGGCGATGTGGACAGGCGGTCCCGTGACACGCGAGTCTGTCTACTACCCGCTCCAGGGCGCGGCCGCGTATCCAATCCCCGATCCGCCACCGCCGATCGTCATCGGCGGCGAGACGCGCACCGGCGCGAAGCTCGCCGGCCGTATCGGCGATGGCTGGACGACATTCGTCAACAACTTCGAACAGAACCTGCCGCTTTATCTCGAGGCACTCGAGGCCGCCGGCAAGCGGCGCGAGGACCAGGTCGTCTACGTCGGGTTCGAGGGCGACGACTGGCTGGGCGACCTGGATCTTGGCGAGACCGAGTGGTGCCGTGAGCCGCGAGCGACCTGGGAACGCTGGCATGCCGCCGGGGCTGACGCCGCCGTCATCCTCGCGAGGACGACGGCCGATGTCGATGCGCTCGTCGAGGCAACCAACCGCTGGTAGACGAGCGGCGCCACGCCATCGGGGTCGCAGCTCAGCCTGCGCTCGTGGACTCCGGGTCCGAGATCGCACCCTTCCCGGCCGCCCGGCGAGCGACGTAGTTCCTGACCTTCTGGTCCGTTCCGCAGTCCTCCATCGAACACCATCGGCGACTGCCGTTCTTTGTCTCGTCGAGAAACAGGAAGCGACACCCGCCACAGCCTTTCACGCGATCGAGTCGGCCACCGACCAGGAGATCAACCGCCGTATGGACAACCGGCCAAAGCGGTCGGGCGAGGTCCTGATCGCGCCAGCGCCACTCGAAGCGTCCGTTGACAACGATGAGCG
>Ga0081539_10006957_pt1 | contig 10511 bp, 8 predicted proteins | sample TabmetS4T2R2_FD_71023 | JGI IMG/M metagenome (GOLD analysis project Ga0081539, IMG submission 71023) | Tabebuia heterophylla rhizosphere microbial communities from the University of Puerto Rico - S4T2R2 | ecosystem: Host-associated > Plants > Roots > Rhizosphere ... | reverse complement strand
TTTGAAGAAATTGTCCGTGCTCTGGCGGCTGATCTCGTCGAGCGTCGTGCCGCGCACGTCGGCCAGCACCTTGGCGACTTCGACGACGTAAGCCGGCTCGTTGCGCTTGCCGCGATATGGCAGCGGCGCGAGGTACGGCGCGTCGGTCTCCACGAGAAAGCGATCCGCCGGCACGTTTTTTGCGATCTCGCGCAACGCGCCGGAGTTCTTGAACGTCACGATTCCGGTGAAGGAGATGTAGTGGCCGAGCGCGAGCGCGCGGCGCGCGAGATCTGGCCCGCCGGTGTAGCAATGCAGCACAGCCGGGAAGGCGCCCTTCCCGCTTTCTTCTTCCAGAATGCGTGCCGTGTCGTCGTCGGCCTCGCGTGCATGAATGACGAGCGGCAGGCCGGTCGCGCGCGCCGCCGCGATATGAGTGCGGAAGCCTTGCTCCTGCGCGTCGCGCGGCGAGTTATCGTAGTGATAATCGAGGCCGGCTTCGCCGATCGCGACGACTTTCGGATGGCTCGCGCGGGCGATCAGCTCGTCGGCCGTGATGTCGAGCTCTTCATGGGCGTGATGCGGATGCGTGCCGACCGAGCAGGTCACGCTCGGAAAGCGCTCGGCGATCGCGAGCAGCTGCGCGTGGCGGCGCACCCGCGTCGAGATCGTCACCATGCGGGCAACGCCGACACTTTCGGCGCGCGCCACCACCGCGTCGAGCTCCGCGGCGAAGTCCGGAAAGTCGAGATGGCAGTGGCTATCGACCAGCATGTCGGCTTTATGGGCTCTATTGTGCGGCTTCCGGCTCGACGTAACGCGGGAACACCGGGGCAGGTGGCGGCAGCGCCACGCCCGACGCCAAGCGGTGCCCTCCCCCAAGCCACGCGAAGTCGCGCTCTCCGGGCGGAATGCTGAGCAGATCCAACAGCTTTGCGGCCGATCCTGGCACGAAGGGTTGGGCCAGGATCGCGACCTGCCGGATCACTTCCGCGGTCACGTACAGCACCGTGCCCTGCCGCACCGGATCGGTCTTGGCGAGTGCCCAGGGGGCTTCGCCGGCGAAATAGCGGTTGGCATCCGCCACCACGGCCCAAACGGCGTTGAGCACCTGGTGCAGCTGCTGCGTCTTCATCGCCTCGCGCGCCTTGCCGATCATGGCGTCGGCCGCCGCGAGGATCGTCTCGTCGTTTGGGCTGAACGCGCCCGGCTGCGGCAGCACGCCATCGAGCTGCTTCGCCACCATGGTGAGCGAGCGCTGCGCCAGGTTGCCGAGATCGTTCGCGAGGTCGGCATTGATGCGCGCGACGATCTGCTCATGGCTGTAGTTGCCGTCCTGCCCGAACGAGATCTCGCGCAGGAAGAAGTAGCGCAGCTGGTCGACGCCGTAGGCGTCGGCGAGCGCGAACGGGTCGACCACGTTGCCGACCGACTTCGACATCTTCTCGCCGCGGTTCAGGATCCAGCCGTGACACGAGATGTGGCGCGGCACCGCGACCCCGGCCGACATCAGGAAGGCCGGCCAGTAGACCGCGTGAAAGCGCACGATGTCCTTGCCGATCACGTGCAGATCGGCCGGCCAGTAGCGGCGGAACATCGCACTGTCGGTGTCCGGATAGCCGACCGCCGTGATGTAGTTGGTCAGCGCGTCGACCCACACATACATGACGTGCCGCGGATCGCCCGGGACCTTCACGCCCCAGTCGAACGTGGTGCGCGAGATCGACAGGTCCTGCAGCCCGCCACGCACGAAGCTGATGACCTCGTTGAAGCGCTCCTTCGGCAGCACGAAATCCGGCACGCTTTCGTAAAGCTTCAGCAACCGATCCTGGAACGCCGAGAGGCGAAAGAAATAGCTCTCCTCCTCGACCCACTCGACCGGCGTGCCGAGCGGGCCGACGCGCACGTCGCCCTCGAGCTTCGTCTCGCTCTCGTCGTAGTAGGCCTCATCGCGCACCGAGTACCAGCCGGCATATTTGTCGAGGTAGATGTCGCCCGCCTCCTGCATGCGCTCCCAGAGCGCTTGCGAGGCCTTGTGGTGACGTTCCTCGGTGGTGCGGATGAAAACGTCGTTCGAGGAGTCGAGGCGCTCCGTCATCTCGCGAAAGCGCGCGGTGTTCTGATCGACGAGCGCGCGCGGCGAGATGCCGGCCTTGTTCGCGGTCTGCCACAGCTTGATGCCGTGCTCGTCGGTGCCGGTCAGATAGAACACGTCATAGCCGTCGAGCCGCGCGAAGCGCGCGATCGCGTCGGTGCAGATCACCTCATAGCCGTAGCCGATATGCGGCGGGCCATTGGTATAGGCGATCGAGGTGGTGATGTAGTAGCGCGGCTTCTCGGTCGCGGCGGCCTGCGGTGCCGGCCACAAAGGAGCGAGCTGCTTCGCCTTCGGCAGCGTCGCTTGCTTTGATGCGACTTCGCGGGGTGCGGGTTGCCTGGCGACGACCACCTTCTCGGGTGCGGCCAGCTCGGGGGCAGCTTCCTTGGTTACGACTTGCGCGGCTAGCACTTTCTTGGCCGCAGCTTTTTTTGGCGCGGCCTGCTTGGACACAGCCTTCTTGGATACGGCCTTCTTGGGCGCAGCCTTCTTCGGTGCGGACTTCTTCTTCGCGACCGTCTTGCCGGCTTTAGCCTTCGCGCCGCGCGCGAGCTTCTTGGTCCGCGTGGCCGCGGGTTTGGCGGCCTTCTGTTTTGCCTTCTTGGCCTTCTGTTTCGCCTTCTTGGCTTTCTTTTTCGGGCGCGATGCCATCACGGATTTCCTGAAGCAGTCACAATCAACCGCGTCCGCCACAAAGCGGACGTCGACCGCATTGTTCCATTAGAGTCGCGCGACTAGGTATCAACCGCGCGTGGCCGCCGCAAGCCAGCCAAACACATTGAAAACGATCGGCTTTCGCTCAAGATGGAAGATCTCGACCTCGCGCGCGGCGGCATTGAGCTTGTCCCAAACCTCGGCAAGGCGCGCAAGCCGCGCCGGCTCGGCGCGCCCCGGCGCCACGCGCGCGCTCAGCCAGTCGCGCACCGTGTCGACGAAGGCCGCGAAGGCGTTCTCGTCGCGCCCGAGCGCGTCCCCAAGCGCATGCAAGGCGCGCGGATCGACCGCCGGCAGCGCCGTCAGCAGCGCATTGACGCGCTCGCGCACCTGCAGCGCCGTCCCGCCGATGAGGTCGAGCGCGCGCGCAACCGAGCCGTCGGCGGCGGTCGCCACAGCCTTGATCTCGGCATCGGCCGGATCGACCTGCAGCGCATCGCCGAGCGCACGCGCGACGTCCTCCGGCGCGAGCGGTCGCAACGCGAGGCGCCGGCAGCGCGAGCGGATCGTCGGCAGCAGGCGCCCGGGCGCATGGCTGATGACCAGCAGCAGCGATTTCGCCGGAGGCTCTTCCAGCGTCTTCAGGATCGCATTCGCGCCGGCCACATTGAGTTCGTCGGCCGAGTCGAGGATGCAGACGCGCCAGCCCCCCTCGCCTGCGGTCGAGCCGAAGAAGCCGATCGTCTTGCGCACGAGATCGACCGGAATGCTGGCGGGGATCTTGCCCTTCTCGTCAGCGACGCGCTCGAGTGCGAGCAGGTCGCTATGGCCTTGCGCCGCGACGCGACGCAGCGCCGGATGATCAGGCGGGAGTTGCAGCGTCTGCGCATCGCGTACCGCGGCGCTTGCCGGATCCGGATGCGCAAAAACGAACCGCGCCATCCGGTAGGCGAGTGTCGCCTTGCCGATGCCGCGCGGGCCGCCGATCAGCCAGGCATGCGGCATGCGGCTGCGATAAGCATCGAGAAACGCCTGCTCGGCCGCGGCGTGGCCGTAGAGCGACAACGTCTCGCGCGGATGCGGAACCGCGGTCTCGTCGTCCTTGTCGGTGCTCACGAGGCGTCCCGCACCCTGCGCGGGGGCGCCCTGTCCAGATGCAGCCGCGTATAGACCGCCGACCAGACGAGGCCCGCGACGGTCGCGGGGTCGCCGCTGGCGTCGATAACGACGCAGCGCTGCGGCTCGCGCTCGGCGAGTTCCAGATAGGCTTCGCGCAGCTTCTTGTGAAACTCGAACGCTTCACCTTCGAAGCGATCGATCTCAGCGTTGCCGCGGCGCTCCTGGGCGCGCTTGAGCCCGATCTCAGGCGCAACGTCGAGAATGATGGTCAGGTCGGGCGTGAGCTCACCGACCGTGAGCTTCTCCAGCCGCGCGATCAGCCGTGCGTCGACATTGCCGAGCACGCCCTGGTAGACGCGGGTTGAATCCGCAAAGCGGTCACTGATGACCCATTGCCCGCGCTCGAGCGCCGGCCCAATGGTCTGGCGCAAGTGATCCGCGCGCGCGGCTGCAAACAGAATGGCTTCGGCGTGTGGTCCAAGCGGCTTGGCGGCGCCGGAGAGCAGCACGTGGCGGATCGCTTCCGCGCCGGCCGAGCCGCCGGGCTCGCGGCTCACCACCACGCTGAGCCCCGACGGCTTGAGCTTGGCGGCAAGCCGCGCGACTTGCGTGGACTTGCCGCTCCCCTCGCCGCCTTCGAACGTGATGAATTTCCCGCGGCGCGTCTCGGCTTTGACCGGGGCGGCGGCAGGACCCGTGTCCACGATGCTGGTTTTCCGCGCCATCGTTACAGGCGATCAACCCCGGCGCGGAACACGCCGATCACCATCTCGCCCATGGCGTCGAAGGCGCGTTGCGGCAGCCCGCCCTGGCCGATGTCCTCGCCGGCCTGCAGCGGCACCTCGAGCACGAGGTTCTCGCCGCGCGAGACCTTCAGCTTGCCGATCGGCTGGCCTTTCTCGACCGGCGCCATTACCGGTCCCGAATAGATCACCTTGGCGCTCAGCTTCTCGGACGTCGAGCGCGGTACCAGCACGCGCACCGGCTGCGCGCTGACCAGCGGCACCCGGCTCTTCGCGCCGCCATAGGTCTTGGCTTCGCCGATCGTCTCGCCGGCCGCGAACAGCGCGCGCGACTCGAAGGAGCGGAAGCCCCACTCCATCAGCTTGCGCATCTCGTCGGCGCGCTCCTTCATGCTCTTGAAGCCGTTGCCGACCGCGATCAGGCGCAGGCCATTGTTCACCGCCGAGCCGGTGAGCCCGTAGCCGGCCTCCTTGGTGTAGCCGGTCTTCAGCCCGTCGGCGCCGATGCCCATGGCGAGCAGCGGATTGCGGTTCTGCTGGCGCACCCGGTTCCAGGTGAACTCGCGCTCGCCGTAGACTTTGTAGGCCTCCGGATAGGTGCGAATGATGTGCTGCGCGAGCTTGGCGAGATCGCGTGCGCTCGCATTGTGCTCGGGATCGTGGATGCCGGTCGAGTTGGTGAAACGCGAGTGCGTCAGCCCGATCTCGGCGGCGCGCTTGTTCATCAGGTCGGCGAAGGCGAGCTCGCTGCCCGAAATGCCTTCCGCGAGCACGATGCAGGCGTCGTTGCCGGACTGGATCATCACGCCGGACAGGAGATCGCGCACGCTGACGCGGCTGTTGAGCGCTGCGAACATCGCCGAGCCGCCCGACGGCGCGCCACCCTTGCGCCAGGCGTTCTCGCTGATGGTCATCTCGTCTTCGTATTTGAGCTTGCCCTCGGCGATCTGGTGCAGCACGACCTCGACGGTCATCATCTTGGACATGCTGGCGGGCGGGTTCGGCTTGTCGGCGTTCTTCTCGAACAGCACCGTGCCACTGTCGGCGTCGATCAGGATCGCGTAAGGCGCGCTGATGACGAAGTCTTCCTTCTTCGGCGGCGTCTGCGCAGCGGCGGAACCGGCAAGCAGCGCCCCGTAAAGCGCGAGCGCAACTCCGAAGGAGACCGGACGCGTGATGAAACTGGCCATGGCAGGCTCCGCGCGGCTGATCGCGCCCCAAACAGGATGTACCGACTAAACCGCGATGTTGCCAAGGCTTTCGGCCAAATCAAGGGCCGAAAATGACAGGTTCCTGCAGCAGACGGCGCCGGACGTCAGTAGAGGCCGCGGCCCGTCGCGATGGCGCGCGACACATCGTTGACCGGCGCATAGGCGGTAACCGGCGCGGCCGATGCGGCCTTTGGCGCGAAATTCTGCGGCATCGCGCTGCGCAGGGGCGGCCGCGGCTCGCCGTCATCCTCGATGCGCGCGACGCGCGAACGCGAGCGTGCCGCCATATAGGCCGGCATCTCGGTATCGGGCGACACATTGGCGAGGCGCGGATCCATCCGGTGACGCGCCAGCGCTTCGCTCGCGAGCTGACGCGAATCGGCCGCTGCGACGCGCGACTGCGGCTCGTTCGACGCGTAGCGGCCATCGCCTTGACCGATGCCTTGACCCATGCCCTGGCCGAGATCGTACGGTCGCTCCTGCGGCAGCGGCGCGCCGGCGATCGGGACCGCGGAAGGCGGCCGGCCGAAATTCGGCAGGAAACGGTTCGACGCGATCATCACAGCCGGTGGGGCCGGCGCGGGCTGACCGTCGCGCAGGGTCGACATCAGGATCCGGTCGTCGGTGCCCTCGATTGGCGCCGGGCCGACATATTCGACGCGCACGCGCGCGGTCCCGCGGGCCTTGAAGCCGAGCAGATCGGCCGCCCGCGAGGATACGTCGATCTCACGATTGGCATGGTAGGGGCCGCGATCGTTGACGCGCACGATCAGCGACTTGCCGCTCGCCACGTTGGTCACGCGCGCATAGCTCGGCATCGGCATCGTGGGATGCGCGGCCGAGATCGCCTCCATGTCGTAGATTTCGCCGTTGGCGGTCAGCCGGCCGTGAAAATCATCGCCGTACCAGGACGCAAGACCCTCAGCGCGGTAGTTCCGGTTCTCCTCCGGGACGTATTCGCGCCCAGCGACAACATAAGGCTTGCCGACGCGGTAGACGCCGCCGCCTTTGGGGACGGGCTGGCCCGGCTCGACCACGCGCGGGCTTGCGGTCACGCCGTAGCGCGGATCAACGCGGCTCGTCAGTTTCGAGGACGAGGAGCAATTGGCGAGGATGAGACAGCCGAGCACCGCCACGCCCGCGCGCGCGAGCTTCTGGCTCTTTAGGCTATCCTGGTACCACCCCACTCGAGACGTCCCCGCATTTCCAATTGGCGACTCACATGCGATCGCCCGCGAGGTCATCCCCTACCCCGCCTTGGTTAAGATATCCGCGTTTCGCCGGCCAACCAATCGGGGCCGCGTTCTGCTGGTAAACAGCGCATTGAAATTTTGAGGCTTTCCTGAGGCAGACCGCGGCCACGTCGGAAAGCTCGCGATGAGTGTGACCTTTGCGCATCAAGCGCGTTCACGCCCGTTTCCGACGAGTGTGGAAAGCGGCCTTTTGCCTGTAGCCGGGGATGAGCGCGTTCGCGCGAAATCCGGGGTGTCGCCATAGCGCGTCCGTAAGGGCGTTCACGCCCGTCTTCGACGGGCTATGGACGCGCGTAAACGCGCTTAAGGCTCACCCGGGCTACGAGCTTGCTACGAGCTTGCTTCAGTAGCCGCCACCCGGAGGAGACTGCGGATAATAGGGCTGCGGCCCATACTTGAGGTCGGCATTCGGCGGCCGCGCCGACCACGATGGAGACTGCAGTCGGACATCGCGCTGAGCAAAACCAGCTGGCGAGTTGCTGCGCTGGGCCTTCTTCGAGGTCTTCGCGTCTGCTGCCTCCGCAAAGCTGATCAGCAGCGCGATGCTGGCAGCCAGACTGATCAGTTGTTTCAAGGTGAAACGCTCATCATCGTCTGCTTTGCTCATGTGCGTGCGAGCTCCAACAAGACATCTCAACGCCCGCATTGTCGGGTCGCAATCTGTCAGGTGAAATTGTCCCAACGTATAGCGCCACTGGACTTGCGTTTACCCGTGACTGACCGGGGGGCCGTAACGGCGGTACCCAAGTCTTCGGCCGTGCCGATTGCGCGCCTGGCGATTCGCTTTTGCGATCGAGGAGCTGCGCTGATCGCGCCGCGCTCCCTCGTTCTTCGCAAGACTTCGAAGATGACCGCGGTCGACCAGCCAAAAAGCAACACGCCGTTCATCGCCGTTATCGGCCCAAGTAACTGCCAACGCTCCAACGGAACAATGTCGCCGTAGCCGAGCGTCGTGTAGTTGACGAACGCGAAGTAGACGAGGCTGGCTTCATCCGGCGCCACATTGACGGCCGCATACGCGATGGCCCAGACCATGACCTCGAGCGCATGCGTCGCCATCAGCAACGACACGATCGGGATCATGACCGCGACGAGACGCAGCGAGGGGTGCGATCTATCGCGCGCACCTGCAAGCTGCGCGACACGCACCACAGCGGCCATGACCAGCGAGTGGATCGCGATATTGATGATGCTGACGGAGCCGCCGACGAGGAATTGTCTCACCATTTTGTTTGTCGCGCTCCGATCACCCAATTCGCGGCGGCAGGAGGTAGAGCGTCATCGCGAAGATGACATACACGGCGACGACCAGCGCGCCGATGAACCAGTCGGAGCGACCGGTATTGGTCAGAAGCGCGGCCGTCATGGTCGCGATGATCATCATGCCCACCGCGCCGCGCCAGAATTCCAGGTCCATCGGCGTCGGACCGATGACATAGCTGAACAGCACCAGCACGGGCGCGACGAAGAGCGCGATCTGCACCGCGCTCCCGAGCGCGATACCGACGCTGAGATCGAGCCTGTTCGTGCGGGCCGCGGAGAAAGCAGCGGTCATTTCGGCGGCGGCACCGACCAGCGCCACGACGATGAAGCCCACGAAGGCGGGTGACAGTCCGAGCGTCGTTGCCGCCTGCTGCACCGATTCGACGAAGACCTCACTGACCAACGCGACCAGCACCGTGACGCCTGCCAGCGTGATCAATGCGACGGCCAACGGCCACTCGGACTCCGCGGCGTCGGCGTGCGCTTCGCTTACGAACAACTCGCGATGTGTCTTGAGCGAGTGGACCAGCCACAGCGCGTATATGACGATCAACAGGACCGAAAGTCCGACGCTGAGCACGTTGGTCAGCTTCGCGCTGCCGGTCCGCATATCCGCCTCGGCGAGGACCGAAGGGATCAGCATTGCGATCGTGGCGAGGAACAAGAGGCCCGCCTGCATGCGCGCGCTTTCGCGATTGTAGCGCTGAAGGTGGTGCTTGAGCCCTCCGAGCAGGAACGAGGCGCCGAGCATGAACAACGAATTGGTCACGATCGCGCCCGCGATGGAGGCTTTGACCAGCACATACTGCCCGGCGCGCAGCGCCGCGAGCGCGATCAGCAACTCGGTGAGATTGCCGAGCGTCGCGTTCAGGAGCCCGCCCACGGTATCGCCGGTCCTGACCGCAACCGACTCGGTCGCTCGGCTCAGCAGCGCGGCAAGCGGCACGATTGCTGCGATCGACAGCGCGAACAGCTGCGTGTGCGCCTCGGGCTTCCAGATCTGCGCCAACAGCACGAGCGGCACGAACACCAGCAGCCACAGCAGCGGATTGCCGCGCAGCTCTTTCAGCAACGGCGCGATGTAGCGTCCGGAGCTTGTGTCCGGCGCGTAACGAGATTGGCGGATCGTCGACATGACGGGCTCAGTGACCTGAGAACACGAGCGTCTTGAACGGCAGCACCAGCGCCTGCAGGCGCAGGATCAGCGCGTGGACCAACGCAAGTGCGTCAACGACGTGAAGCGCGACGCGCTGCGTCGCGCTGGTGCCCTCGGCGACGATCAGGTCGTGGTTGTTGGAGTACGCGTTGACGATGCAGTTGCTGCCTGGCGTCACGCCGCTCAACCCTCCCGGATAGAGCGGCTCCAGGAAGGCGAGGAGCGTGCCGGGCCGCGTGATCTGCTGCACGTCGATCAGTTGCTCGCCGCCGCGGAACTGGCCTGCCGCGATTACGTCCTGCACCTCCGTGATGACCATCGGGATGATCGTGAACGGCTTCGACACGCAAGTCGCTTCGGCGATCATTCCAGGCTTCATGATCTGCGCTTCGATCTGGTTGAAGCCCGCCTGCAGGCTGCGCGTTCCTCCACCTTCGGGAATCAGGACGCCCGCCGGCCGCATCAGCGGATTGACGATGTCGCCGACGCGCAGGAAGAATTGCTCGACGCGTCCGCTCACGCCGGCGCGCACCCACGTCTTGTCCAGATCAACCTGCGCCTGGGCGAGCTCTCCCTCTGCGCTGGCCTTCTGCGCCGGCAGAACGTCGGAGACGCGAACATCCGCGCCGTCCTTCGCGGCGGTCGCCGCAGCAACCGCCCCCTCATGGGCGGTGACGGCGACTTGAAGCTTTTCGATGTCGCGAAGCGGAACGATGCCGGGATTGCGGCGGTGCAGCTCCTGCTTGGTCTCGAGCTCGTCGCGCGCCTGCTGCAGCGCGCCGTTGGCCTGCTGCAGCTGGCCCTCGGCTTTCACCACATCGGCTCTGGCGACCACCAGGGCCGCATCGACCTCCGCCATCTTGCGGCGGGCGGTCTCCACCGCGGCCTCCTGCTTGGTGTTGTCGAGCCTGAACAGCGGGGCCCCTTGCGTGACCGCAGCGCGCGTGCCGACGAAGATTTCGGCAACGCGCCCGTTCGTCTCGGGCAGGATTGGCACGGTTCGATAGAACAGCGCGGCCGGGGTGGTGGCGGGGG
>Ga0081539_10006956_pt1 | contig 10514 bp, 9 predicted proteins | sample TabmetS4T2R2_FD_71023 | JGI IMG/M metagenome (GOLD analysis project Ga0081539, IMG submission 71023) | Tabebuia heterophylla rhizosphere microbial communities from the University of Puerto Rico - S4T2R2 | ecosystem: Host-associated > Plants > Roots > Rhizosphere ... | reverse complement strand
CCCCGACAATTCGACCGCGCCTCCGGCGGGTCGAGCAAAGGGCTGGTGTATGGAGCTTGAACGGCGTCTTCTTCCGGCACGTACGCGCGCAGACAAGCGTTGCGACAACCAGTTGAACCCACGTTCCTCGCCTGCCTCGGAGCGATGAACAGCCTCGGCCACTTCACCGCAGGGAGTGTCGTCGCGCTGGATCCTGACGGCGGCAACCGCCAGACCATCGTGCCGCCGGCTGCGGGCCACGTCCTGGACGACATGGTGTTCGACAACCATGGCGGCTTCTACATGACGGATTTCAGGGGCAACTCGACGACCGCCGAGGGTGGCGTCTACTACGTGCCTCCCGATTTCGGCCGCATCGTCCCGGTCCTTTCGAACGTGCATGCCGCCAACGGGGTGGCGCTCAGTCCCGATGGGAAGGTCCTGTGGGCCACCGAGTTCGGTGCCTGCCGCCTGCACCGAGCTGACCTCACCGCTCCCGGCATCGTGGCGCGATTCGGCACGTCGATTCCCTATCACTTCATCGGCCGGGCGCCGGACTCCATGCGGACCGACTCCGATGGGAACGTCTATGTCGCGATGTATCATCAGGCACGCATCCTGGTGTTCAGCCCCTACGGCATTCCCATCGGCCAGATCCTGCTGCCCGGGAGGGAGGACAATCACTTCCTGAAGTGCACGAGCCTGGCGTTAGTGCCGGGGTCGCGCGATCTCGTCATCGTGGCCAGGGACGAATTGGGTGGGCGTGGTGCGCTGATTTTTGCGGCCAGAGGACTTGCCGACGGATTCGCCATGTTCTCGCATCAGTAACGGTGGGACGAGGCACCGGACGGTTCCGGCGAGCGCCGCCGAGCGCATCATCCTGCAAGACACCCCGTGTCCTGGCCGGTCCTGCATGGGTGCTTCGAACCGCGGCCGCAGGTGGGCACCATGCCCCGCGACGCAACGGCGATGCTCAACAACCCAGCTCACTCCGGCGCCAAACATCTGGGCTTATCGTCGCGTGCATCGGTCGCGCCAAGGGCCTCGTTGCGGCTGCAGCGTTGCTGCTACCTGCTCGTTTCCAGACGCGCTGCGACGTTTGCCTATGGCGCGAGGTCGCCCTTCGTCATGTCGAGCAGTACCTCGGGCGGCTTGTAGTCGGCCTGCACCCCCAACTCTACGAACCTGCGCTGGATCCCCTCTGATCGCATCACTTCGGCGATCTATCCGGTCAGCCTGTGAATGAAGGTGGAAGGGGTATTGGCGGGCGCGAAGAGCGCGAACCAGGCAGATGCTTCGAGGATGCGAATCCCGGCCTCATCCGCGGTCTGGACGTCCGGCATCGAGGCCAGCTGAGATCTGCCAGAGCGGCGATCGCGCGCAGCCGGCCGTCGCGGATCAGTTCCACGAGGGGAGGGGGAGTGCCGCATGTCACGTCCATGGCGCCGGTCAGCATGTCGTTGATGGCGGGCGCCATGCCCCCATAGGGAACGTCGATGATGTTGGTACGGGCGAGCGAATGGCGCAGTTCCTTCGGTAGGCCCAGGCGGGACCACGGTCAGGATCTCGTCGCGCCCTTTCAGGATATGCCAAGCAGACCAGCAGTTTTCTACTCTTCGCGGCGCTTCTGGTCCCGAAGCGCCGCGTCGGCCGGGGCCTGCGTCGAGGAGATCGCCAGTACACGTGTTGCCTTCGCGAGCTGTCAGAAGGCGAGGCGCACACCGGTGAGGACGACCTGGGAGCGGCTGCGGTCCTGCACGCCGGGGCTGCTGGGATCGAAGTCGCGGTTGCGCTCAGCGACCGTGAACCGGACGAACTCGGCCACGATGTCCATGCCCGGGGCGAGGCGGTAGTTGGCGCCGATGCCATAGCCCCAGCGCCGCATCCCTGCCTGGTTGCCGGCCGAGCCGGGCACCAGGGTCCCGGTGGTCTGGCTGTAGGCCAGGCGGTTGCCGCCCTCGAAGGTGCCGAACACGTAGTTGGCGCCGATGGTGAAGGGGCCGACGGTGTAGGACAGGCCGACCGTGTATTGGTTGCCCGGCCGGTCGCCGCGCATCGTGTTGCCCCAGAAGTAGTTGTAGTCACCATAGATCCAGGCCGCACCGAGGGTGAAGCCGAAGGCGGTGGCCTGGGCGCCGATGGTCATGATGTTCAGGTTGTTGAGCACCTTCGCCTGGGCGCCGGTGGTGACCTGCAGCTCGCGCGCCGCGGTGGAGCCGATATAGCCGCCGGCGACCGCGATGCCGACCGGGCCGAGGCTGCCGCGCCAGCGCGCCGCGAGCTGATACTCGTTGCGGCGCGCGGCAATGCTGGGACCGGAACCCGCGAGGCCGAAGTTGGAGGCGCCGGCGAAGGCGTAGGCGGTGTCGCACCAGCCGGTGGCGGCGTTGGTATTGCAGCCGGTGTCCTCTCCCTCGTTGTAGTTGAAGGCCCAGCTGGCGCCGAAGTCGAAGCCGAAGAACTGCGGCGAGAGGTAGATGATCTTGGTGCTGTCGCCGAGGGCGCCGGGCGCGGTCTGCGTGCGGGCGCCCTGCTGACGGGTGACGAAACTCTCGAAGTCGCCGAAGATGCCGCCGGTGCCGAAGTTGGTGATCCAGCCCGCGTTCATGAGGCCGCCGAGCGGGCCGTCCTCGTCGCCGAAGCGGATCTGGCCGAGGGTGGGGAAGGCGACGAAGGCGTACATCTCGTCGATCGAGGCGGTGGTCTTGGCTGACGAGGCGCGCTGCTGGAGGACCTGGCGACCCTCGAGGCCGTCGAACTCGATCTCGATCACCGCGCCATAGGTCATGCCGTTCGCGGTCTTGCCGTTCACGAACACATGGATCTCGGCATCGGTCGAGAAGTCATGCTTGCCGAGCCGGGCGACGCTGCTGCCGGTGGGCGGCAGGAAGTCGGTCTGGCCGCCGACATTGGTCGGGTCCTGGCTCGGCGTCACCGAGTGGCGGCCGCTCTGGATCGTGTAACCGTAGTAAGCCCGGAAATAACCACCGATCCGGACGGTCGGGGCCTCCTGCGCCTGGGCCAGGCTCGGGCCCATGAGCGCCGCGCCGACCACCGCGGTGGTGCCCAGCAGAATCTTGCGCATTCCAGTCCTCCTCAGTGCCGGAGACCCGGCATTTCCCTCGGCGTCAGCACCCTGTGGAGAGGAGTCCGCCTCTTTAGGGTGACGGTCACGAACTCCTTGCTGGAATTGAACATCGCGAATGGCAGAACCGCGCCCGACCCGACCGCCGCACGGCGGCGCATAGGGACCGCTGTAGATCCCTTCGAGGTCGAGGACCGTCACGCCTTGCAATGGCAGGCTTCGTGTAATCGCGCGCCACCGCAGGAGCAGCGCGGCACCGGTTCCGGTGGTTGCCATGATCATATTCCCCCCTTCGTTCCGCGCCTCGACGCGTCAGGCCGTTCGTGGCGTCAGTCCAGCAGTTTGCGGGCGCGCAGCACCTCCGCCCGCAATACGGAAGGCGTTGGTTGCCGCGGGCAGGCCGCAATAGACGGCCATGTGCACCGGGATCTCGCGCAGCCACCCTACCCGCGTCGGCGCCGCGAGAAGAGGCAGGCTCGTCAGTCTGGCGAGCACACGCCGTCCTGACGCCGACAGCCGGTCCATCAGGTCCCGAAGGATGGAAGCGCCATCCGACACTCGTTTCCTCCACCCTTCCCGATTTCGCCGCGCCGCTCCTAGAGCGAAGACAGAAGTGCGCATATCCGCATATACGATCCGATATGCGCGTAGCATTAGGTCGTATGCGCACGCTGTCAAGCAAACTCTTGCCGCAGGAACTCCTGGCCTGCCGCACCGACTTGAATGTATGTGTGAACCAGTGGTCGCATGCTCGTGCCGCGGTCGTGTCCTGCCCGCGAAGGACTTCGGAATCGGGACACTAGCTGGTGGCGGCCATGTGATATCTCTGGCCGTCACGGAGCGAGCGCCACGCCGTCGTGGACACCGAGGGCCGTGCGCTGGTGCTGCATGCGCATCCCGCCACTGTGCAGGACCGCGACGGCGCGCCGCCCCTGCTGCGCGCTTCGCGGCGCCGATGGTCGATCGTCCAACTCGCCGTCGCCGATGCGGGCTACGCCGGCGAGCGCGTCGCCAAGGCCACTGCTATCCGCATCGAGATCGTCCGCAAACCGAAAGGGCAGATCGGCTTCGCCGTCCACGCGCGAGATGGGTGGTCGAACGGTTCTTTGCCGGATCGGCCGCAATCGTCGCCTTATCACGGACTTCGAGGCCGCTAACGCCTCCGCAGCGGCCTTCTTCTACGCCGCCTCCATCATGCTCCTGCTCGGCCTGCCGCCTCCAGGCCCAACGCGGTGAGCCGCACCGCCTGCTCCTCTTTGATGGCCGCGACGACGCCGTGAGGTTCCCGGTCGAGGCGCATGTTCGCCGTGTCGTGGACGCCATCCAGCGCGCCATCGATGTCGGCATCGGCGGAAGCAAAGAGGCGCTCGAAATCCGCGGTTTCCGGCCCGGTCTCCGCGACCAGCTCGAAAGTCTTCCGCTGCGCGGCCTTCGAGGTCAGGCTGCGGACCAGTACCTCGGCGATCTGGCGTCGGGAGACCACGCCATCGCGCGGTGTCCCGGACTGCCGCTTGTCTCCCTGTAGCAGGACCAACTGCAATTGATCAGGTTCGTTGTAGTCGAACCAGCCCGGCCGGACGATGGTGTACGGTAGGCCGCTTGCGCGCACCAGGCGCTCGGCCCGTCTCTTCCAGTCGTGAGCACCTTTTCGATCGGTCACGCCGATCGCGGTCATCAGCGCGATATGGGCGCAGCGGTTGCCCAAGGCGGCAAGCACGTTCCTGACGCCGCCATAGTCGACCTGCTCGGCCGCGGACTTGCTGCCGTAGGAGCCATGGGTGAAGACGATGGCATCGACACCGTCCACGGCCGGCAGGAGTGAATCCGGTCGCGTCAGATCGCCCCCCACCACCGCCACCTCGGGCGGCAGGCGCAACTTTCGCGGATTGCGCACCAGCGCGAGGACCTTGTGGCCCTGGCGCAGGGCTTCGTCTACGACGTATCGGCCGATGCTGCCGGTCGCGCCGACCGCCAGTACCGTCAGTTCGGGCGCTTCCATTCTACTCCTCCCCATGGGCGTCGCGGCCTTTGATGGACTTCTCCCAGAAGCGGGTGGCGCCGATGATCCACCCCTCGGCGGGGGTGCCGGTGCCCGGTCCGAAGCCATGACCGAGACCGGGAAACTCGTGATATTCGACCGCCGTCCCCATGCGGCGCAGGGATGCGACGCGGCGTCTCATGGCGGATGGCGGGGCGACGCCATCTCGCTCGCCGACGACGACAAAGGTCGGAGGTTCGTCGGACGAGACGTCCGAGTGAGCCGTGTAGGCCATCACGACGGTCGCGGGTTTCGGCAGGTCGGCGCCGCCGAACGCTGCCGCGCCGTGGGAACCGATCGCGGCGGCCATCCTGGCGCCGGCCGAGCTGCCCCAGAGCGAATAGCCCTGAATGCTGACGCCGAGCGCGTCTGCGTTGCGGAAGACGTAGGAAATGGCGGCGGCCAGGTCCTCCGTAGCGACCCTGCTGCCGAGTCCGGCGCGGTATCGCAGGACAAAGGCGTTGTAGCCCTGCCTACTGATTTCAGCAGCGTAGGGAAAGCCCTCGTGAACCGCCCCGACATAGGCGAAGCCGCCGCCGGGCGAGATGATGGCGAAAGGCGCGCCGGGACGCCCGCGGAAGAAGAACAGCCCCGTGTTCTGCCTAGTCGGATCCTCCCGCTTCTGCGCTTCGGTATGGATGTCGTAGAAGACGCGCCGGCCCTTGCTTGCATCGTCGATCATGCGATTGAGCGCGCCGGTGACGACGGCGGGCGCCACATCGCTGTGAAACGGCAGAAGCGAGCCGATCCGGCTCAGCGGCATGTCGGCACCATGGGAGCGACCATCCCACGGTAGGATCAGCCGGCTGAAGCCGACGAATGCCGGGTGGTTCAGGATATCCCTTATCGTGTTGGCAGGGTTGAGATGCGTCCAGCGATGGTCGCGCGCCGCCGCGGCTGTGATTTCGACGGTGGCGCTCTCATGAAACAACACTTCATTCTCCCTGGCCTCTGGGCAGGTCGTGATCCAAAGCAGCGAGAGCGCCAGACAGATGGACTGGAGGGCGAAGGCGCTCATTCGCGTTGACCTGTCGAGTCTCGATTGCCGTGGATCGACCGGAGGACGAGGCCGGCCCGCCGTCGCGCGCGCTCGACGCGCGGCGGCTGGCTCCATTGGCCCTATCGGCCGGTCATCTTCAGCGCGGCTTCGGGAAGGCGTTCCCCCTGGATCTCGATCCTGGACGCCGCGGCATTGATCTCAGTGAGATCGGCCGCGGTCAGGTCGAGATCGACCGCGCCGAGATTCTCCTCGAGGCGATGCAGTTTGGTGGTGCCGGGAATCGGAACGATCCAGGGTTTCTGCGCCAGCAGCCAGGCGAGTGCGACCTGGGCGGGCGAGGCGCCCTTGCGATCCGCGACGGCCTTGATGACATCGACCAGCGCCATGTTCGCCTTGCGAGCCTCCGGCGAGAAGCGCGGCACGTTGTTGCGGAAGTCGGTCGGATCGAACTTGGTGTTCTCGTCGATCTTGCCGGTCAGGAAGCCGGCGCCGAGCGGGCTGAACGGCACGAAACCGATGCACAGCTCCTCCAGCACTGGCAGCAACTCGGCTTCCGGCCCGCGCCAGAACAGCGAATGCTCGCTCTGGACGGCAGTGACTGGGTGGACGGCGTGGGCGCGGCGGATCGTCTGGACGCCGGCTTCCGACAGGCCGAAATGCTTCACCTTGCCGGCCGCGATCAGCTCCTTGACGGCCCCGGCGACATCCTCGATCGGCACTTCGGGGTCGACGCGATGCTGGTAGAACAGATCAATGCGATCGGTCTTGAGGCGCTTGAGGCAAGCGTCTGCCACGGCCTTGACATGCTCCGGACGGCTGTTGGTGCCACCGCGGCGCTCGCCATTTGCGAGGTCGATGTCGAAGCCGAACTTGGTGGCGATCGCCACCTGGTCGCGAATCGGCCCCAGCGCCTCGCCGACCAGTTTCTCATTCACGAAGGGTCCGTAGGATTCGGCCGTATCGAACAGGGCGACGCCGTGATCATGGGCGGCGCGGATGAGCTTGATCATCTCCTGCTTGTCGGCGGGCGGGCCATAGAGAGCGCTCATGCTCATGCAGCCAAGGCCGAGAGCCGAGACCTCCAGGTCGTTTCCGAGTGTTCTCGTCTTCATTGTCGTACTCTGCTCCTCAAAGTCGTCGACCCACGCGGGCCTGAGGGATTAGCGGTCGCCGTGAACTGCCACCTTCGACAACACGGTTTCCTGCGAAGCACTGGCCATGGTGGCTTTGTCCTGTTCGTCGCCCGGCGCGTCAGGCGCATAGCCGGCCCTGGCGGGAAGGACGATCGCCACGAGCACGACCACGAAGGAGAGCGCGAGCATGACGGTCGCGGCGTCGAACGCCATCGCGACCCGGTGTGCCATGAAATCGCGTCCGATCAGATTGCCGGAGCCGATGGCGGCTGCGGCGACGAGCACGCTGAGGCCGACCGAACTGCCGAGCTGGTGGGCCACATTGACCGCACCGGAAGCTGCGCCGGCATCCTGGTGATCGACGCCGACGACACCCGCGGACGTCAGCGGACTGAGCGCCAGGCCCTGGCTGATGCCGATCAGCAGCATGGGGAGGGCGACCGAGACCACATAGCCAGAATCGGTCGAAACGCGGCTGAGCCAAGCCATCGCAACGATGCCGATGGGGATGCCGACGACGAGAAGCGCATTCGGACTGAAGCGGCGAACGAGCCGGGGCACCGCGATGGCGAGCGGGAAATGCAGGATCGTGGCCGGCACGAACGCAATGCCGGTCAACGCAGGGCCGTAGCCGACGACCTCCTGAAGGTAGAGCGTGGTGAAGAAGAAGAAGCCCACCATCGCCCCGATGTAGAGGACGCGGGCGGCATAGGCGCCCGAGCGCTCCCGGCTCGAAAAGAGCCAGAGGGGCAGGATCGGCTGCTTCGCGCGCCGCTCGAGGGCAATGAAGAGCGCGAGCAGGACAACGGCCACGGCCAGCGTCGCGATCGTCTTCGGATCGCTCCAGCCGGAATGGGCGGAGCGGATGAAGCCGTAGGCAAGCGCGCTCATGCCGCCGGTCGACGTCAGCGCACCGAAAAGATCAAACCTGCCAGGATGGCGCGGCGTCTCATGGATAAAGGTGCGCGCTGCCACGATCAGGCCGATGCCGATGGGCAGGTTGATGTAGAAGCCCGCGCGCCAGGACACCCAATCCGCGAGGATGCCGCCCAGCACGAGGCCGACTGTGGCCGAGACGCCCGCGGCGGCGGCGTAGTAGGAGACAGCGCGCGTCCGCTCGTGGCCCTCGGGAAAATTGGTTTGCAGAAGGGCAAGCGTCGAAGGTGCCAGCACCGCGGCGCCGATGCCCTGAATTGCCCGCCAGGCCAGCATCCAGCCGGCGGATTGGGAGGCACCGATCGCGAGCGAGGCGAGAGTAAAGGTCGTCAGGCCGATGACGAACATGCGGCGTCGGCCGAGGATGTCGCCCGCGCGCGCCCCGAGCAGCAGGAAGCCGCCGAAGGTCAGCGTATAGGCGCTCGACACCCAGGCGAGATCCGATTCGGAGAAGCCGAGTCGATGTTGAATCCTGGGCAGCCCGGTCAGGACGACCGAGATGTCCAGCACGATCATCACGTAGCTGATGAGGATGATGGCGAGGATCGCGTTCCTGTTAGCCGCGGCCGCAGGCGATGGGGGGACGGGCATCGTTTACATGACCTTCGGCGCTGGGACGTGCCGTGCATCGCCGGAATGCGAAACGACAACCGTCTTGTGACGAAAAGATGCGGCCCCGCTCGAGCTGACGGGCCCGCGGCCGCCAGTCCCAACGGGGAATGAACTCGTCGAGGCCTTGTAGATGCGCCGAATATTATTGATGTTCACGGGCATTGGCCAAGAACTTCGCGCGACATACTACCCTGCTCTTTTGGTTATGTTTGATTGGGTGTTGCCGAATATAGCCCTCGCGAAGGTCAGCGATTATATGCTATAATTGACATGTGGCTATTACCTGGACTAATGAATGACCCGCGAAAACTTCAACGATCTCGCCGCATTCGCGACCGTCGCAAAGGAACGGAGCTTCACAAGGGCCGCAGCCAAGCTCGGGGTCTCGCAATCGGCGCTCAGCCAGACGATCCGCGCCTTGGAGGAGCGGATCGGGTTGCGGCTGCTGACGCGCACGACGCGCAGCGTAGCGCCGACCGAGGCGGGCGAGCGCCTGCTCGAAACCATCGCGCCCAGGTTCGAAGAGATCGAGGCCCAGCTTGCCGCTCTGAGCGAGCTGCGGGAGAAGCCCGCTGGAACGGTTCGGATCACGGCGGGCGAGCATCCTGCGATCTCCGTGCTGCAGCCGGCCCTGAAGCGCTTCCTGCCGGATCACCCCGACATTCATGTCGAGATCATCGTCGACTACGGCCTCACCGATATCGTTGCGGAAGGATTTGATGCTGGCGTACGGATGGGCGAGCAGGTCGCCAAGGACATGATCGCCGTGAAGATCGGGCCAGACATGCGCATGGCCGTGGTCGCCTCGCCCGCGTATTTCGAGCGGTATCCCATCCCGCGAACACCGCAGGAGCTGACGGCGCACAAATGCATCAACATGAGGCTTCCGACCTATGGCGGGCTGTTCGCCTGGGGCCTCGAGAAGGATGGGCGGGAGGTCAAGGTGCGCGGTGAAGGCCAGCTCGTATTCAACAACCTCGGGCTGCGCCTGAGCTCGGCGCTGGATGGTCTCGGCGTCGCCTATATGCCGGAAGACCAGGTGCTTCCTTACCTGGCGGAGGGGCGCCTCATACGGGTGCTGGAAGACTGGTGCCCATATTTTCCAGGATACCACCTCTACTATCCGAGCCGCCGGCATTCTTCGCCCGCCCTGACCTTGCTCGTCGATGTGCTCCGTTATCGCGGAAGCTGAAAGCAGATCGCACGCCGGCGGTTGCGGTGCTGCGTCCACATCGTGGCGTAGTAGGTCAGGAACATGGAGAGTCCGGCAATCGCGATGCAGTGCACGAAGAAGCTGGCGACCGAGTCTTCGAAGTTCCACCAGTCGAGTGTCACCTGCATCGTGAGCTTCGTGCCCATGCCGAGCACGAACAGACTCCACACGCCATGAATTGCGACGGCGCCTGCGATGAGCCGCAGCGCCCAGCTACGCGCCGCGCTGGGCCTCGAAATGCCGAAGAAGGTGCGCGCGACGCCCATGATCATCGGCCAGCGCAGACCGAGATGCACCGAGACGATGACGAGAGCCCAGTAGGCCGCCAGAGTGTGAATCTGCCGCACGGTGAAACCGCCGAAGGCCGACATGAAGTCGGACAAGGTGTTGGAGATGGTGCCGTCGCGAAGGGTGTTGGAAATGGCTATGGGCGCCTCCGGCATAGCGACGGTATCGGCTCAGGCGGCGAGGTCAATGGCGACGTCGTTCGGCTTCTGACCGAGGGTCTGCCAGCCGTC
>Ga0081539_10006955_pt1 | contig 10519 bp, 7 predicted proteins | sample TabmetS4T2R2_FD_71023 | JGI IMG/M metagenome (GOLD analysis project Ga0081539, IMG submission 71023) | Tabebuia heterophylla rhizosphere microbial communities from the University of Puerto Rico - S4T2R2 | ecosystem: Host-associated > Plants > Roots > Rhizosphere ... | reverse complement strand
GAGAGGCCATACCCGTTCCCATCCCGAACACGGAAGTCAAGCTCTCCAGCGCCGAAGATACTGAGAGGGCAGCCTTTCGGGAAAATAGGTCGTCGCCAGGATTTTTGCGTTTCCGGGATCCGTCGGCGGCGGCGGATCGCGGCGCGGCGGCCGCGCACGCCGACATTCCATGGACCTCCCTGTGCATTCGATGCCGACCTTGGCGGGATGCACGACCGCTAGACTGACCGGAATGAGCGCTTCCGTCGCTACCGATGAGCCCTCGCCGCACCCTTCGTCGCCCGCCTCGCAGCGCCCCCCGCTCGCGCTCGACCCGCCGCCCACGGCGGTCCCGCGTCCGAGTCCGCGCGAGGTCGTGGCCGGCGTGTGCCCGTACCTGGCCTCGGCCGGTGGCTCGTGGCGCTCGGCCGTCCCCAGCCGCGATCACCGCTGCACGGCCGTCGACCCGGCCGCTCCCCAGACGACCGAGAAGCAGCGGAGGCACTGCCTCTCGCCGGCTCACGAGGACTGCTCGCTGTTTCGCGCCGCTCGCGCGGCCCGGGTAACGAGCCTCGCGGCCGGCCTGAATCCTGCCGCGATCGAGGCGGCGGATCGACGCCGGCGCGCGATCGCCCGGACCGCCCCGATCGTTCTGGAGCCGCCCCGCTTCGTCGACCAGGCGATCCGGTTCCAGCTTGACCAGGCCCCCGGTCAGGTCGCCTTGATCGCCTTGATGGTGGTCGCCTTCGCCGTCGTCGCGATCGCGCGGTTCTCCGGACCCTCCGGCGACTCCGGAGGGTCGCCATCCGCCTCGGTCGTCGCTGTCGCGAGCCCCTCGCCGCGACCGAGGCCCACCCCGTCGCCGACCGCATCGCCATCTGTCGAACCGAGCGGCTCGCCTGCCCCGTCGTTCCGGACGACCTACACGGTGAAGCGCAACGACACGCTCAGCTCGATCGCGACCAAGTTCAAGACGACCGCCGCGAAGATCAAGGCGCTCAACGGCCTGACCTCGAACGCGTTGAAGGTCGGCCAGGTCCTGAAGATTCCGTGATCGGCGCCGGGGCCGCGGTCAGTGCTGGCAGCCTCGGCAGAACGACGTTACGAACCCGCCCGGCTTCACCTCGCTGATCCGCGTCCCGCACCGGGGACAGGCCGCCCCGCCCTTGTCGTGGACCGCCAGCCAGTCGCGAGCCTGCCTTTCGAAGGTCGGTGGAACCCGGACTCGGAGCTCGTCGATCGCATGGGCGACCGTCGCCCGCGTCGCCCCATACAGCGCGTCGACCTCCTCCGCGGCCAGCGTCGAGCGCTTCCGGAACGGGAGCAGCCGGGCGGCGTGGAGGATCTCGTCGCTGTACGCGTTGCCGATCCCGGCGATGAACGCCTGGTTCTTCAGCAGGTTCTTCAGCTCGCCCGGGTGGCGGCGGATTCGCGCGCGCCAGGCGTCGAGTGTCAGCTCGGGATCGTCGGCGTCCGGCCCGAGCTCCTCGTCAGTCAGCCCGGGGATCGGTCGTTCCACGCCGGCGGGGACGAGATAGACCTTGCCCATCTGCGTCGGATCGCGATAGCGGACCTCGACGGGCGCGTCGTCGGCCGGCATCCAGGTCGCCCTGGCGGTCCAGCGCGCGGCATCCCGTGGCCGCCGTGATCGTCCCCCGAACGTCAGGACCGCCGCCGTCTTCGAGGGGACAGGAGCATCCGGCGCAGCGAGCTGGAAGCGGCCGGTGAGCATCGGATTCACGACGACCCGGTCGCGGCTGAGCTCGATGAGGACGAGCTTCCCGCGCCGCCGGATCGACCGAACCTCCTGCCCGACGAGGGCCTCCAACTCCGCGGGCGTGCCCCTGACGGCGAGGGGTCCGGGTGCGCGCGCCGCGCTGATCGGCCGGCCGGCGAGAGCAGCGTGGAACGCATCGGCGACGATCGCCAGATCCGGGAGCTCGGGCACGGTCGCGCGATTGTAGCCGCAGGAATCGCTGTGCTAGACTCTCCCGGCCCTAGGCGGCCGACAGCTGAAGACACGTCCCAGCCAGCTCGTACGAAGGGAGCGGACCGCGGCCCACCTACCACGGACCACCTCTGATCGTTCCGGAACCGGCTCGGGCGCTGCCCGAGCCGTCGTCGTGTCTGGGGACTTGACCGACAGGAGAGATCAGACCGTTGACCGAGGAACAGCAGGACCGGTCCGTCGCGCCCGAGGCAGACGCCTCCGGGGCTGACCAGACCGCCGAGCGGGCGACCGCAGCCACGGCCGTCGCCGACGAGCCCACCGCTCCGGAGGCGATCGAGCCCACGGAGGCTGTGGCTCCCGAGCCCGAGGCCGCACCGGTGTCGACCGACGACACGGTGGACGCTGGCGACGCAGCCACGACCGCGCAGCCGGTCGTCGCCGAAGCATCGACCGCCGCCGAGCCTGCCGAGACCCGCAACGACGACGCCGCGGCCGCCGCAAGCGCGACGACCCCGGACGCCGGGAGTGCCGACGACGGCGCCCGCAGGGACGGCGCGAACGACGCTGGCGACTCCGCCGTCGCCTCGACGGCGACGATGCCGCTCCCGCCCGAGATCGACGCAGATGACACCGCGGATGCACCCGTCGCCTCCGACGAGGAGGCCGAGCCAGAGCCGGCCATCCCGCCCGTCCGCACCGACCTCGGCCCCGAGCCGACGACGATGGAGGAGCTGCTCGCCGAGCAGGACTCCGACATCAAGAGCTTCAAGCACGGCGACGTCGTCGAGGGCACCGTCGTCCGGATCGACAAGGACGAGATCCTCGTCGACATCGGGGCGAAGTCCGAGGGCGTCGTCAGCAACCGCGAGCTGTACGGCCGGCATGCCGAGTCCCAGCCGCAACTGACGATCGGGGACACCGTCCTCGTCTACGTCCTCCAGCCCGAGTCGCAGGAGGGCCACGCGGTCCTGTCGCTTCGCCGGGCCGGCCTCGAGCGCAAGTGGCGGGCGATGCAGGAGCAGTTCGAGGCGGGCGTCATCATCGAGGCGCCGGTCATCGACCACAACAAGGGCGGCCTGATCGTCGATTGCGGCATCCGCGGCTTCGTGCCGATCAGCCAGATCGTCGACTTCCCGCGCCGGCCCCAGAACGACCAGCCGCGCGACGCGGCCCAGGAGATCGCCGAGAAGCTCCAGCCGTTCGTCGGCCGGAAGCTCCGGCTCAAGATCCTCGAGGTCAACCGCAAGGCGAACCGCCTGATCCTGTCCGAGAAGGTCGCGCTGTACGAGGAGCGCCGCGAGAAGCGGGACGAGCTGTTCAGCAGCCTCCAGGTCGGCCAGAAGGTCAGCGGCACCGTCCGCTCGATCGCGCCGTTCGGCGTGTTCATCGACCTCGGCGGGATCGACGGCCTCGTCCACAAGAGCGAGCTCTCGTGGAACAAGGTCAACAACCCCGAGGCCGGCTACAAGGTGGGCGACGAGGTCGAGGCCGAGGTCATCGACATCAACCACGAGCGCGGCCGGATCTCGCTCTCGATCCGCCGCCTCCAGCCGGACCCGTGGCACTCGACCGTGGCCGACTTCAACGTCGGCGACGTGATCGACGGCACGGTCACGAAGCTCGTGAACTTCGGCGCGTTCGTCCGGGTCCGCGATGGGCTCGAGGGCCTGATCCACATCAGCGAGCTGAGCCACCAGCGCGTCGCGCATCCGGGCGACGTGGTCCACGAGGGCCAGACGCTCAAGCTGAAGATCATCTCCCTGGACTCCGAGCGGCACCGGCTGGGCCTCAGCCTGAAGCAGGCCGAGGAGCCGCCGGCCCGGCCGGCCCCCGAGCCGGGTGCGCCGAGTGGCGGTGGCCCGGGTCCCTCCGCGCCGCGTGGCGAGCGACGCCCGCGTCCGGAGCGCGGCTGGTCGGCGTCCGACGCCGTCCAGGAGCCCGAGGGCGGCATCGACAACACGCTGGCAGCCGCGTTCGCCCAGGTCCGCGACCAGCTCGCGGCCTCGGAGGAGGCGCGCGCGAACGCCGAGACGCCGGTCGCCGAGGCGCCCGCTGCGGATGTTGCGCCGGCCGGATCCGAGGCGCCCGCCGAAGCGATCGCAGAGCCCGTCGCCGAGACCGCGGAGCCGGTCGCCGAGATCGGCGCCGAGCCGGAGACCACGGCCGAGGCGGCCACCGAGGCACCCGCCGCCGACGTCGAGATGGCCGCCGCGGAGCCGGAGGCCGTCGTCGCCGCGCCCGAGTCGGCCCCAGCCGAGCTGGAGCCGGCAGCAGCCGATGCCGAGCCGCAGTCCGCGACCGAGCCAGAGGCCGCCGCCGACTCCGGGGCCGAGACCGCAACCGAGGCCGGGTCGGCCACCGAGGTCGAGTCGGAGCCTGCAGCCGAGGCGAACGCCTCGAGCGCCGAGGCTCAGGCGAAGACCGACACCGCTGACGTGGAGCCGGACGGCAGCGCGACGCCGGCCGAGGAGGCCGCGGTCGTGGAGGCGAGTGAGCCGACCGACACCGAGGCCGGGACGAGCGACGCCGAGGAGAACGCCAAGGCCTGACGTCGCCGCCGACGTCCGGGCCCAACCGACGACCCGCCCACGGCGGGTCGTTTCGATTCCTTACCGAAATCCGACCCGCGGCCCCACATCGGAGCGGGTCGCGACGGCGAATCATCCACCGTGAGAACCGGTTGTCAGCCCACCCAGCCGACCCATTCGGGGAGGGTGGATCGGCTGGCTTGTCCGGGGTTGCCTCCGTGCTAGCATGGCCTTCGAGCGCCCCCTGAGACGCTCACAAGGGAACGAACGTTCGACTCGATGGACCGCTTCGACAAGTTCACGGACCGCGCGCGGAAGGTGCTGACCCTCGCCCAGGACGAGGCCCAGCGCTTCAACCACAACTACATCGGCACGGAGCACCTGCTCCTCGGCCTGGTCCGTGAGGGCGAGGGGGTCGCGGCGCGGGTCCTCGAGAACATGAACGTCGAGCTGGCCAAGGTCCGGACCGCCGTCGAGTTCATCATCGGTCGGGGCGACCGGCCCGTCGTCGGCGAGGTCGGCCTGACGCCGCGGGCGAAGCGCGTGATCGAGCTCGCGATCGACGAGGCCCGCCGGCTGGGCCACAACTACATCGGCACCGAGCACCTGCTCCTCGGCCTCGTCCGCGAGGGCGAGGGGATCGCCGCGGGCGTCCTCGAGAGCCTCGGCGTCAACCTGGACAAGGTCCGTCACGAGGTGATCCGCGTCCTGTCGCAGAGCTCTTCCGCCGGGCCGACCCAGGAGACGAAACGCGCCAGCAAGACCCCCACGGTCGACCAGCTCGGGATCAACCTCACCGAGCTCGCCCGGTCCGGCAAGCTCGACCCGGTCATCGGCCGCGAGAAGGAGATCGAGCGGGTCATCCAGATCCTGTCGCGGCGCCAGAAGAACAACCCCGCGCTCATCGGCGAGCCGGGCGTCGGAAAGACCGCGATCGCCGAGGGACTCGCCCACCGGATCATCAACGGCGACGTCCCAGAGACGCTCCTGAACAAGCGCGTCCTGACCCTCGACATCGGCTCGCTGGTCGCCGGCACGAAGTACCGTGGTGAGTTCGAGGAGCGCCTGAAGAAGATCATCGAGGAGCTCCGGAACACGAACGACGCGGTCCTCTTCATCGACGAGCTCCACACGCTCGTGGGGGCCGGCGCGGCCGAGGGCGCGATCGACGCGGCGAACATCCTCAAGCCGCCGCTGTCGCGCGGCGAGCTCCAGTGCATCGGCGCGACGACCCTCGACGAGTACCGCAAGTACATCGAGCGCGACGCGGCCCTCGAGCGCCGCTTCCAGCCGGTCATGGTCGAGGAGCCCACGCTCGAGCAGACCATCGACATCCTCATGGGCATCCGCGAGCGCTACGAGCAGCACCACAAGGTCGCGATCACCGACGACGCGGTGCGGGCCGCCGCGGACCTGTCGACCCGCTACATCACGGACCGGCACCTGCCGGACAAGGCGATCGACCTGATCGACGAGGCCGCCTCGCGCGTTCGCCTCCGCCACGCGTCCGCTCCGCCGGCCTTGCGCGAGGCCCAGAAGGAGCTCGACAAGGTCACGAAGGAGAAGGACGCGGCGATCAACAACCAGGAGTACGAGGAGGCCGCGCGCCTGCGCGAGGCGGAGGCGACCTCCCGGGAGACGGTCGAGCGGCTGCGCGCCGAGTGGCAGAGCTCCGTCGCGAGCGACCAGCCCACCGTCGACGAGGAGGAGATCGCCCAGGTCGTGGCGATGTGGACCGGCATCCCGGTGACGCGGATCGCGGCCGAGGAGTCGGAGCGGCTGCTCCACATGGAAGAGGCGATCCACAGCCGGGTCATCGGCCAGCAGGAGGCGATCGAGGTCATCTCGAAGGCCGTTCGCCGCGCCCGGGCCGGGCTCAAGGACCCCAAGCGCCCGATCGGCTCGTTCATCTTCCTCGGCCCCACGGGCGTCGGGAAGACCGAGCTCGCGAAGGCGCTCGCCGAGTTCATGTTCGGCAGCGAGGACGCGCTCATCAAGATCGACATGAGCGAGTTCATGGAGCGCCACAATGTGTCCCGGCTCGTCGGGGCGCCTCCCGGCTACGTCGGCTTCGACGAGGGCGGCCAGCTGACCGAGGCCGTCCGGCGCAAGAACTACTGCGTCGTGCTCCTCGACGAGGTCGAGAAAGCCCACCCCGAGGTGTTCAACATCCTTCTCCAGATCCTCGAGGACGGGCACCTCTCCGACGCGAAGGGTCGCCGGGTCGACTTCCGCAACTGCATCATCATCATGACCTCGAACTTGGGCGCGAAGCAGCTCCAGACGAACTCGTCGCTCGGCTTCCGCAACCGCGGCGAGTCGGCCGAGTCGCAGGCCGAGACCTCCTACGAGCTGATGAAGGAGAAGGTCGCGGCCGAGCTCAAGAACAACTTCCGGCCCGAGTTCCTCAACCGGATCGACGCCACCGTCGTCTTCCGCAGCCTGACCGTTGCCGAGATCACCGAGATCGTCGACCTGATGCTCGCCCGGGTGCGCGACCAGCTCCGCGCCCAGCAGATGAGCCTCGAGGTCACGGATGCGGCCAAGGAGCACATCATCAAGCTCGGCTACGACGTCGCGTACGGCGCGCGTCCGCTCCGCCGAGTCATCCAGAACATGGTCGAGGACGTCCTCGCCGAGCACCTCCTGCTGGGCAAGTACGAACCGGGCACGACGATCGTGGTCGACCGCGACCCGGAAGCCGGCCTCGACATCCACGCTGCCGAGCCGCTGACACCGGTCGAAGCCTGATCGTCCGACGCCCGACCGGCGTGCGATGAGCAAGGCCCCAACCCGCCCGCAGACCCGCTACGTCTGCCAGTCCTGCGGCGATGTGTTCCTTCGCTGGGAGGGCCAGTGCCGGTCGTGCTCGGCCTGGAACAGCCTCGTCGAGACCCAGGTCCGCGCCGAGCCGCGCGCCGCCCGCGCTGTCGGGCCGGGACGCCCAGGCGGTGCGGCCACAGCCCCCGCCCGGCTGGCGGATGTCGTCGAACCGGATCGGATCCGGCTCCCGATCGGCATCGGCGAGCTGGACCGCGTGCTCGGCGGCGGACTGGTCCCCGGCTCGATCGTCCTGCTCGGTGGCGAGCCGGGGATCGGCAAGTCGACGCTCCTCCTCCAGGCCGCCTCGGGCATCGCCGCGGCGGTCGGACCGGACCGCGTCCTGTACGCGACCGGCGAGGAGTCGGCGTCGACGCGCGGCCGGATCGCGGCGATCCGCGCGATCGCCGAGGGACGTGCGGAGATCGACACGACGTTCGCGTCGTACGTCGACCTCTGTCTCACGTGCCGCGCGTGCGAGGACGTCTGCCCGTCGCACGTCGCGTTCGGACGGATGATCGAAGCGGCGCGCGTCGAGATCGAACCGCTCCGGTCCCGGAGTGCGCGGCTGGTCCGCCGGCTCGGGCTCCGGGTGGCGTTGCGACGGCGGTGGATCCTCTCGCTCGTCCGCGCGACGACCCCACTAGCGCGGCCGTTCATGCGCCGGCGCGTCCGCGCGCTCATCCCGCGCGGCCGTCCCGGGCGGCGCGTGCCGCCGGTCACGCAGGCGGAGGGCGCGCCGAAGGGCGCCGTCGCCATCCTCACCGGGTGCGTGCAGGACCAGTGGTACCGCGAGGTGAACCGCGCGACGGCCCGCGTCCTCGCCCGCAACGGGTGGGCGGTGCACGCTCCGCGCCGTCAGGTGTGTTGCGGCGCGCTCCCCGCGCACAACGGTCAGCTCGAGACCGCCCGTCGGTTCGCCCGGCGGAACCTCCGCGCGTTCGAGGGGGTCGATCACGTCGTGGTGAACGCCGCCGGGTGCGGCGCGCAGATGAAGGAGTACGGCGATCTGCTCGACACGGACGAAGCTCGCGCGTTCTCGGCCAAGGTGGTCGACCTGATGGCGTTCCTCGACGCCCACGGCGTCGAACGCCCATCGACCGACGCCGGCGTCCGGACGGTCGCCTACCACGACGCGTGCCATGCGCTCCGCGTTCAACACGTCCGCGAACAGCCGAGGGCGGTGCTGCGGACGATCCCGGGGCTCGAGCTGGTCGAGCTCGACGGTTCGGACCGCTGCTGCGGGGCGGCGGGCCTGTACAACGTGATGCAACCGTCGATGGCGGACGAGCTCGGACGAGCCAAGGCCGAGGCGGTCCTCGCGACGCACGCGACCACGGTGGCGACGGCGAACCCGGGCTGCGCGATGCAGCTCGCCGCGGCGACGAGGGCGGCCGGTGGGACGGTCGAGGTCGTCCACCCGGTCGAACTGCTCGATCGCGCCTACCGTCGTGCGTGAGGCCCTGGGATACGATGCCGCGGCCGTGACCGCAGCCGTGAGCGCAGCTCCGAGCGTCCTCCGTTCGAACGCTCGACGCCTCGCGATCGCTTCGCTCGCCGCCGCCGTGCTCGTGTCCTGCACCGGGGCGGGGGGCGGCGACGGTGGTGGCGGTGGCGACCGCGAGCCGGCGCGGGACGACACGGGGTCCCCGCCGGTCGAGGTCGACGGTTCGACGTTCTCGGGCAACGGCGTCACGTTCGTGTATCCGAAGGGATGGCACGAGGCCACCGTGACGGACGCATCGGTGTCGGCCGGCAGGGAGCTGTGGGCCGAGACCGTCGGCGTCGACGACGTCAACTTCGTGTGGGTCGCCGGCTACCAGATCGACCAGGCCATCACCGGCGACAACATCGAGCAGCAGGCCAGACCCGTCGCGAGGGACTTCGGGTCGCTGTTCGCCCAGGCGGGCGGCGAGCTGACGGAGGGCCCGGACATCATCTCGCTCGGCGGGTTGCCGGCCATGCGGATGGTCGGCACGGCGTTGACGCCGGCGGGCGTGACGATCGAGAGCCGCGTCGTGCTGGGGTTCGACGGGACCAACGAGTACTTCGTCAACTGTCAGTACGACGAGGCGGGCGCGATCGAGATGTCCGAGGGCTGCGACACGATCCTGTCGACGTTCGACGTGTCCGCGTGACGTCGTGCGCATCGCCGAGCGTTGGTTCGAGCGGCGCGAGATCGCCGAGGGCGTCCTCAGGCTCACCGAGCCGTACGCGCTGCCGCTGATCCGCGCGAACCTGTTCCTCGTCCGCGGCCGGGACCGCGACATGCTCGTCGACAGCGGGCTCGGCATCGCGTCGCTCCGCGACGAGCTGGCCGACCTCGTCGAGCGGCCGATCGTGGCCGTCGCCACCCATCGTCACTACGACCACGTCGGCGGACTGCACGAGTTCCCGCAGCAAGTCGTCGCGCACCGGGACGACGTCGACGCGATCGTGACGCCGAGGGGGCTCGGCTCACTCGTCACGAGGGACTATCCGCCCGAGTACGTCGCCTCGCTCGAGGCCGCCGGCTACGAGATCGCCGACGTCCTGATCGCGGCTCTGCCCTACGAGGGCTACGACCCGGCGTCCTACGAGGTGATCGGGGTAACGCCGACGCACGTCGTGGACGACGGCGACGTCGTCGAGCTGGGCGACCGCCGGTTCGAGGTCCTGCACCTGCCCGGTCACACGCCGGGCGAGATCGGGCTGTGGGAGGCCGAGACGGGAACGTTGTTCTCGGGCGACGCCGTGTACGAGTCCGGCGACCTGATCGACGATCTCCCCGAGTCGAGCATCCCCGACTACGTCCGGACGATGGAGCGCCTGCGCGACGTGCCGGTGACGATCGTCCACGGAGGTAATAGACCTGCCTCTTTCAGCACATCCCACTTGCTTGGTGAGGGCGGCTGACTCTCGTCGATATCCAATTCGGAGAGCTTGGATGCCGCATCAAAGATGTTCTTTTTGATCTTGGATGGTTTCTTCTCCTGCCTCAGTGTAGACAGTTGATTCAACACAGTGGTAGCGGTCTTATTCGCCACCTTGAGAGCGGGTTGGGTATCAGCAATCTGCTGGGCAAGTTCGTCACATGCCTTCGGGCTGATCTCTGCAATATCGCGTAGGCGGGAGATAAACTGATTGGAGATGAACAACTGACCTTTGTGGATCAGCGCGCGTGTCTTTTCAGGAAGTGATGCACAGTTGATGCAATTCCCAACGCGGGCGTCGGTCACGCCGACTCTTCGGGCGATCTCGG
>Ga0081539_10006954_pt1 | contig 10521 bp, 13 predicted proteins | sample TabmetS4T2R2_FD_71023 | JGI IMG/M metagenome (GOLD analysis project Ga0081539, IMG submission 71023) | Tabebuia heterophylla rhizosphere microbial communities from the University of Puerto Rico - S4T2R2 | ecosystem: Host-associated > Plants > Roots > Rhizosphere ... | reverse complement strand
GCCGCGACCACGCCGTACGGCGCTCGCAGATCGTTGCGGCGAACCCGAGCCTGCAGGAACGCGAGCTGCTCAAGCTGGCGGCGATGGCGGAGGCAACGGCCGAGGCGCTACAGCGGCGTGGCGTTGCCGAGCCCGCGGCCAGCCTGGCCGCTCACAGCGCGGTGACCGTCTTCCACGTCGCGTTCGCCCGCTGGATCTCCGCGGACGGGCCGCCCAGTTTCGCCGAGTGCATTGCGGACGCGGCGGCGGCACTGCGCGCCCTGACCTGACGTCGGCGAACGGTCGGTTCGCGTCAGCCGATCCTCCGGTAGGTCAGCGCGAAGTCGTGCTCCCAGCCGCCTCCCTCGGCGCCCGTCTGCCACTCGCCGGTGATCGTGTCGCCGTCCTCGCTGAACGTTCCGACGAAGTGCTGCCGGAAGTCCAGCGGCGTGAAGTCGGGCGACTCCCGGGTGAGCGTCCAGACGCCGTCGGCGAGGCTCATCGCGTAGACGCGCACCACGCCGCGGGAGTCGAAGTAGTGCTGCGTGTACGCGCCGGTCTCGGCGTTGACACTGACGATTGACAGGCTGTCGGGCGCCTCCGGGAACGGGGTCTCCGTGCGCTGCATCAGAAACTGCCGCTCCAGCGCCCACTCGAACCGGATTCGCAGCTGCGGATCCTCGCCCGGGGCGGGCTGCGTTATCGGCACCTCGTCGCGGAAGCGGGCCTCCACGGCCCACTCGCCGACGAAGACGTCCAAGCGCGCGAGTGCCGCGGCTCTCAGCTCGGTCACGACCACCAGCCTCCTCTCGGGGACGACACAGGTAGCCCTCTCACCGAATCAGACCGACGCGAGAGCGGAAACTCATCGCGGGGCATCAACGCGTTCCGCGGAACGCGGCCCGGTCGGGATAGCTACTGGACGAGCGCACGGCGCTACAGCCAGCCGAACTCCACCCAGTGGTTGAGAGCTTTCGCGTTCGCTGGGCACTGATACTGCGGCAGCGCCCAGCCGGTGACCGCCCATGCGCCGTGGTTGGAGGCGGCTGAACCGAAGTAGTCGCACGTGATCCACTCGCGGTAGTGGTAGCCGCGCGCGATGCCGATCGGCGTGCCCGTCGGGCGCACGGTCATTGCCTTCTCCTCTCCCTACTGTGGGCAGTAGTAGTCGGCCAGGTCGACGCCCACGGAGGGATGCGGGCCGCGGACTGTCGACACCTCGCCGTCGGCGTCGAATGAGATCCAGCCGGCGTCGAGCAACACGGTGCCGCCGTCGGGTGCGATCAGCTGGATGGGTTTGCCCACCACCCGCCAGGAGCCGTCCGCGGCGTAGAACGCGGTCGCCGCGCCCTTTTCGACCGGCAGCCGTGGGTCAGCGGACCGGAAGGTACGCTCGTCGTGGAACACCTGCGATCCATCCGGGTAGGTCTTCAGCGACCAGCGCTCAGTCACCGTCGTTGTCGTCGTGATGCCGCAGAGGTCGAGGTACAGGTCGTCGTCGAACGTGTCCTGCACGCTGCCTCGCTCGATGTCGGGACCTTGCGCGAGCGCTGGTGCCGCAACTGCGAACGGCAGCGCGACGGCGACCACAGCAGCGCCTGCAAGGGTTCGGATCACGGTGCACCTCCAACGTCGCAGGTCGTGGCGCTGAGCAAGTCGTCGCATAGGTTGTCGGTGGTCACCAGGCTGGCCTCGTGCGACTGGTCCGGTCCGAGCGCGTACGCCAGGTTCATGGTCATGGCCTGCTCCTAGTGGACGTCGACGATGTCGCGTGCCTGGTGTGCCGCTCGCCGTGCGCGGACCCGGGAACCCAGCAGGACCAGGCCGACGCCGACCAGGATGATGATCGCGTTGACCAACCCGTAGGCGATGACCTCGCCGCCGGAGTAGTCGATCGGGAACTGGCCCGAGGGGGTGTCGCCGAAGCCGGAACTGCCGCCGAGACCACTCCCGCCGGACATCCAGCTGAGCAGCAGGTTGAGGCTCTGCAGGCTGAAGAGGAACGAGCCGACGATCAGGTAGGCCAGCAAGGCAGCCTGCCGCCGGGTGACCAGGAAGCCGAGCGGAAACGCGGCCAGGATGGTGAAGAAGAGGTTCATCACGAGCTCCTTGGAGGACGGGGGCTGACTCGCCCAGGCTCGTTGGGAGGCGCTACCGCGCACATCGGTGCACCCGCGTAGACCCGACCCGGATACGACCTACGTGCCAGCACGGGTACGCCCACCGCAGTTCTGCGAGAACATGGCCGCATGGCGCCACTGACGAGCCGAGTCCTGACGGCCGCGGCGATCGGCATCACCGGCGCTGGGCTGGCCCTCGCGGTCGTGGACCGAGACGGCGCCGCCGCCCTCACCTGCCTGGCCGCCGTCTTCGCAGTGGGCTGCGGCTTGGTGCTGGTCCGCCGTGAGCCCTCGTCGGCAGTCGCACCGGCCCTCGCGTGGAGCAGCGCCGGAGCGTCGACGGTGATGCTCGTCGAGGTCCTGGCTCGTTCGTCGTACGACCCTTCTCCGCACCCGTTCGCAGAGCTGGCCCGGCCGATCTGGGTGGGGATCTGGCCGGTCAACGTCGCCGGGGTGCTGGTGCTGCTCCTGGTCTTCCCCGACGGACGGCTGCCGGGTCGCCGCTGGGCGGTCCTGCCGGGGATCTTCGCATGCGGAACCGTGGCGATGGTGGCGACCGGTTGGGGCGCTCGCGAGGTCGGCGACCGGGTGGTCGGCGGACCTAGCGGCAGCTGGGTCACGGTGGTCGGGGTCCTCGGTCTCCTGGCCATCGGCAGCAGCCTGGTCCTCGCAGTTGCCTCAGTCGTGCTGCGCTACCGCAGCGGCGACGCGGTCCGCCGCGAGCAGATCAGGTGGCTGATGCTCGCGGCCGTTCTGACGGTGACCTGTCTGCTCGCAGGGTGGGTCGCGCTCGCCGTCGGGGCGCCCCTCCCGATGGCCTTCACGCCGTTCCTGGTCGGCGTCGTCGTGCTGCTCCCAGCGGCGGTCGGCGTCGCGATCGTGCGCCACGACCTCTTCGACGTCGACCGGGTGCTCAGCGCCACCGCAGCCTGGGTGCTGACCCTCATCGGTTCATCGGCGGTGTTCGCCGCCGTGGTGCTGGTCACGGGGCGGATGGTCGGCGAGAGCACGGGGCTGGCTCCGACGACGGCGGCCTTCATCACCGCTCTGACGTTGCTTCCGCTGCAGCGCTACCTCGCGATCGCGACCGGCCGACTGGTCGACCACGACCGATTCGTCGCGGTGGCCGAGGTCGAGCGTTTCGCCGCCGACGTACAGGCCGGGGAGCGAACGCCGGAAGAAGTGGAGGAGGTGCTCCGTCTCGCCCAACGCGATCCCGGACTGCGGCTCGTCCTGGCCCGCCCCGACGGCACCTGGGTCGACATCCGTGGCTGCGAGGTCGATCCGCCTGCCGCGATCGCCGTCCGGGCCCACGGAGCCGTGATCGCGCGGATCGAGCTTGGTCGTGACTCGGCCCGCGCGCGACGGCGGATCGCCGAGCTGGCCCGCGCAGGCTGGGTGCCGATCGAGGTCAGCCGGTTGCGACTCGAGCTGCGGGAGGCACTGGCGGAGGCCGAAGCGGGACAGGTGCGGCTGGCGGAAGCGACGGCCGCCGAGCGCAAGCGGCTGGAGCGCGACCTGCACGACGGCGTGCAGCCCCGGCTGGTGGCGACCGGGATGCGGTTGCGTTCCCTGCAGCTCCGCCTCGGCTCGACGGACTCGGTCGAGGTCGACACTGCGGTCGACGAGCTGGAAGCGACCATCGCCGAGCTCCGCCGGCTCGCCCACGGGATCAGACCGAGCCGGCTCGACGACGGACTGGGCGCCGCGCTCGCCTCGCTGCGCGCCCAGGCGCCGGTTCCGGTGCAGGTCCGCATCGGCGAGCTGCCCGAGCTCGACGACCTGCGGGCGCTCACGGCGTACTTCGTCGCGTCCGAGGGGGTCGCGAACGCACTCAAGCACGCGAACGCCGCCCGGATCGAGGTCTACGCCCAAGCCAGCGACGGGCGGCTGGTCATCGAGGTGCGCGACGACGGCATCGGCGGAATCCCGCCGCTCGGACTGACCGGGCTACGCGACCGCGTCCAGTACTTGCACGGTGAGCTCCAGGTCACCAGTCCCGCTGGCACCGGCTCGATCATCCGGGCCGTGCTCTGATGCGCATCGTGGTCGCCGAGGACTCGGTGCTGTTCCGCGAAGGTCTCGTCCGGCTCCTGACCGACCTCGGACACCGCGTCGTTGCCGCGGTCGGGGACGCGACCTCGCTGCTGGCAGATGTCGCCGAGACCGCGCCGGAGCTGGCGATCGTCGACATCCGGATGCCCCCCGACCACGACTCCGACGGAGCGCGTGCGGCCGTGGCCATCCGCGATAGTGCCCACGCGCCCGGCGTGGTGCTGCTCTCCCAGCACATCGAGCTGCGGCACTGCATGGAACTGATCGGCACCCCAGGCTTCGGTTACCTGCTCAAGGACCGGGTGCTGCACCTGAACCAATTCGACGAAGCACTGCGCCGCGTCGCAGCCGGCGGCGTCGCGCTCGACCCGGAGGTCGTGCAGGCGCTGGTCCGTTCGCAACAGGCGAACGCGCTGCGAGGGCTGACCGAGCGGGAGAACGAGGTCCTGGAGCTGGTGGCGCAAGGACACTCGAACACCGCGATCGGTGCCGAGCTCGGGCTGTCCGAACGAACCGTGGAGACCCACATGCGCTCGATCTTCGGGAAGCTCGGCCTGCTCGACGACGGTGCGACCCACCGCCGGGTGCGCGCAGTCGTCACCTACCTGGAGTCCGCCGGTTCCGCTCGCGGCACCTGAGGCCTGCGGGGGGACGTCAGCCAGACGGCGCGCGGCGGAAGCTGCGGCGCAGGAGGACTGCGGCGACCGTGATCACCCAAAGCCAGAACAGCAAGTAGGGCACCAGCCAGATCATGTTAGTCCAGCTGATCCGCGTGATGACGAGCCCCACTCCGCTGGCGATGGCCAGCCATCCCGTCCAGCGGGGAAGGAATCGGGTTGAGACGATGACCCAGCCGCAGCATCCGGCGAAGCAACCGAGGGCCACCCGCCCGTTGGCGAATGCTGCTTGTCCCTGATCGAAGGCATACCGGGCGATCTGCGGGTCGAGGTCGTCGGCGCGGAACGCGACAGCGGATTCGTTCCCCGCCCCGGACAAGCCCAGGGCCACGAACACCACACCGCAGCCCATCGCGATTGCCGACCGCCACGGTGCCTCGCCCTCAGCCCGCCGCAACAAGGTGGCCACTGCGCCGACGAACCAGATGAACGCAACTAACCAGAGAACGAAGAGGAAGGATCGCAAGGGGGCCGCAACCGTGTCCGGCGACCGGTAGTAGGCGAGGAACTCGGTTGCGGGGGCCGTGAAAAGCGGCTCATCGCGGGTGCCGACGACAGACAGGAAGAACAGCACCAGGGTGGCCACTCCCGCGACGCCGGTGACCCTGCCCAGGCGCTGCCAAACGGCAGCGTCAGATGTCGGCGCGGTGCTGGTCATGGGTGCCCCCTCCACAGCCACCGGTTCGCGGTGGGCCGTCAGACCATACAGCCCGCCTGGCTTGGCCCTGATGATGGAGACTTCCGGTCAATATCGGCCGAGAGATTCGGCAGCCTGGACCTTTCTCTGTTCTGACGCCAACCTGACGACAGGCGCCGGGCGTTTGTGGACTAGACGCGACAAGTGGTGGAGTCCGGAAGGGGGAGCGTGGCCGGTGACGGGTATGAGTCGTTCGCTGCGTTCGTGGCTGCCCGTCAGCGTTCGCTGCTGAGGTCTGCCACATTACTGACCGGTGACTCGCACCTGGCCCAGGATCTGGTGCAGGAGGCGTTGGTGAAGCTGGCCGTGCGCTGGGACGGCGTGGGCACCGAACACCCAGAGGCTTACGCCCGCCAGATCATGTACCGGGACTTCGTGTCTTGGCGGCGCCGGATGCGACGGGAGTGGCTGGGGAGCGCGGTGACGCCGCCGCCTGTGGCCGACTCGGTCGGCCACAGTGACGATCGGGTTGCCCTGGAGGCCGCGCTGGCGCAACTCACGCGCAAGCAGCGAGCCGTGCTGGTGCTGCGCTTCTACGAGGACCTGTCGGTAGAGCAGACTGCCGATCTGCTGCGGGTGAGTGTCGGCACCGTGAAGAGTCAGTCCCACGCCGCGTTGAGCCGGTTGCGTCTGCTGGCGCCGGACCTTGACAGCTCCGCGAGCACCTCTGCTTACGAGGAGGCGTCCCGTGATTGAGGCCAAGCTGCCGGGCCTGCTCGCAGGCATCGTCGAGGACGTCGATGATGTGGAGGAGATGGGTGGCACGCCGCTGATCCGGGCAGCGTGGACGGCCGGGCGGGTACGGCGGCGCCGGCGGATGCTGGTCACCGTCGCGGCCGCCGTGATTGCGGCCGGCACCGTGTGCGTGAGCGCCGTTGTGGCCGTGCGTGACGTCGGAGGGTCGCCACCGGCCTCGCGAGATCGGTCGGCTGCCCCGTCCGTGCCGGCGAGCGCAGCGAGCGTGACGACGGCGCCCGCGCCTGCCGGAGAATCCGCCCTGCCGGTGCTCGAGACTCCGTTCGCGGCCCTGACAGGCCTACCCATGACCGCGCCCGGACTGTCCACGGCGCCGCTCCCGCGGGTCGCCGCGGCGGCGCAGCGACCGCACGGGCCGGTGTTGCTCCTTGCACCGGACGGCTCCTGGCGCCAGGTGGACAGCACCTGGATGACGGCTGCGGGAACCACGGTCGGAAGCACGGTGGTACCGGTGCTCAGCAGCCGCTCCATCTCGCCGGACGGGCGCACCCTTGCCCTGACCGTGCCGGGAGCCGTGGTACTGGTGGATGTGAGGACCGGCAAGGCCCGGCGGCTGCCCGTTGACGGCCCGACAGGCCGGGCCCTGGAGACGGCCTCTTGGCTGCCCGACGGCGCACACGTCGTCACGGGTGGCGACGCCGGCACGGTCGTGGTCTCGACCGTCGACGGTGTCGTCCGCCCGGCAACCTATCTATCCGACGATGTTGCGTCCGGTCATGGCGGCGATCCCGTGGTCGAGCTCACCGGATCCACCCTCGTGATCCACGACCCCGGCTCGGCGCCCGCACAGGTGCCGCTGCGCCAGGACCCCAGGATCAAGCCGGATCAGTGGTACGGAGCCACATGGATCAACCACGGCCGCATCGCGCGAACCACCTTCCAGGCAGGGTCAGCCGAGCAGGCCGTCGTCGTCATCGACACCACCACCGGACGAATAACGCACGCGATCGAGCTGACCTACGGCCAGCCCGTCGCCCGGAGCCAGGGCTGCTGCGCCACCTTGGGCTGGCTCAACGATCAAACCGTGCTTCTGCGGGACGGTGGTCAGCTTCTCGGATGGCGCCCGGCCACAGGCACCCTGTTCCGGATCGCCCGACTGCCCTCGGCCTCGAGCCAGGACGCCGACGCCGCCGACATCGTGATTGCGATGATGCCCTGATATCGACGGGTGCGCTGACAGACAACGATCAGGTGCTGACCAGCCCGATGGGTCGCGTCCCTGCCCCCTCGCTTGGCCCCAAGACGATGGAAACGTCCGGTCGATATGACCCGGAAGTTTCCATCATCAGGACCGCCCGGGTTTCTTCGAGGATCTTCTGGCACGCGGCGTACCGTCCCGGGCATGAACGAACCCTCGCTCGATCACATCGCGCTCGCTGTCCCCGATCTGGAGGAGGGCACGCGCCAGTTCGCCGAGGTGACCGGGGTGCAGCCCGTGCCCGGCGGGCGGCACGTGGGCCTGGGCACGGCCAACTACCTGGTCGGGCTCGGCGAGAACGCCTATCTGGAGATCATCGGGCCGGACCCTGACGCGCCACCACCGGCCCGGCCGCGGCCGTTCGGTATCGATGACCTCCGCGAATCCCGGATCGTCACCTGGGCCGTTCGCAGCAGCGACATCGACGCGCAGGTTGCGCGCGCCCGGAGCGCCGGTTACGAGCCGGGTTCTCCGCGGGCGATGTCACGCAGAACCGCAGCCGGGGATCTGCTCGCCTGGCGGCTCACCCTCGGCGAAGACGTGCTCGGTAGCGGGCCCGTTCCCTTCCTGATCGACTGGGGTCAGACTCCGCACCCGGCCGGTTCCGGCATACCGCAGCTCACCCTGGTGTCACTGCAGGCGGTATGCCCCGAGCCGGACCGCGTTCAGGTGGCGCTCGCCGCCCTCGGAGTGTCCCTGCCGGTGGCGCGAGGCAACCGGGAAGCGCTGATCCTCACGGTCGATGGTCCCGCAGGGCCGGTCGTGTTCCTGTGACTTCCGTGGGCCAGGCCAGGGCCGCGTTCCGCGGAACGCGGCCCTTCGTCGCTCTTGATCACGGGGACATGGCCATGATCAAGGGGACGAAGATGTCGTGACCATGCCGGCGAACGACCAGAACGTCCCCCTGATCAACGCACCGTCCCCCTGATCAACGCAACCACCACACCGCGCAACCACACCGCGCAACCACCGGGCTGCGCCAACACATCTAGTCGGGGAACTTCACGCCGGTGAGGTCCTCGGAAACAGCCCACAGACGCTGCTGGGTGGCTACGTCGTGGGACTGCTGGCTAGAGCTGACCACCTTCGGGTGTCCTCGGGTCTCGCCCATCCCGTCGGGGCCGTAGTACTGGCCGCCGACGACGCCGGGATCGGTGGCGGCCCGCAGGATCGGCAGCGCACCCATCGCCGCTGACTGGCTGATCAGCGGCATGACCAGGGGGGCCATCGCGCTGAGCGGGCCAGGGAGGTTGCGGATCAGTTCGGTGCTGGACGTGCCCGGATGTGCAGCGACGGCGATGGTGCTGCCGTGCCGGGCGAGCCGTCGTTGCAGCTCGTAGGTGAACATGAGGTTCGCCAGTTTGGATTGCCCGTAGGCCGCCACCCGGCTGTAGGACCGCTCCCATTGCAGGTCGTCGAAATGGATCGCGGCGCGGATCCGGTGCCCGACGCTGCTGACCGTCACGACCCGGGAGCCGGGCACCGGCAGCAGCAGGTCCAGCAGCAGCCCGGTCAGCGCGAAGTGCCCGAGGTGGTTGGTGCCGAACTGCAGCTCGAACCCGTCCCGCGTGGTTTGCTTCGGCGTGTACATCACGCCGGCGTTGTTGATCAATAGGTCGATCTTCGGCTGCGTGGCGTGCAGCTCGGCCGCGGCAGAGCGGACGGACTCCAACGACGTCAGGTCCAGTTGCTGCACCGTGACGTCCCCGCTTATCCGGTCGGCCGCCCGCTTGCCCTTCTCGACATCCCGCACGGCCAGTACCACGGACGCGCCGTGCTCAGCGAGCACGCGGGCCGTCTCGAACCCCAAGCCGGTATTGGCGCCGGTCACGACCGCAACCCGGCCCGTCTGCTCGGGGACGTCGCGCTCGGTCCACTTCTCGCTCATGTCGCTGTCCTCACTTGATCCTTTACGGACCGCTGGTCTGTTAGGTGTTTCTCGACCCTAAGGAACCAGTGGTCTGTTGTCAAGAGACCGCCGGTCTGTACTCTGGATGGCATGACGTTCCAGCGGGCGCGCAGTGAGGAGCAGCGGGAGATCCGGCGCCGAGCGATCCTCGACACGGCGTTGGCCATGCTCGACGAGATGCCGGTGGCCGAGTTGAGCCTCAACGAGCTGAGCCGCCGGGTCGGGCTGGCCAAGTCGAACGTGCTGCGCTACTTCGAATCCCGCGAGGCGGTGCTGCTGGAACTGCTGGACCGTGCCGTGCAGGCGTGGCTTGCCGAGCTCTCCGACGAGCTTGCGGCCGACGTCGATCCCCGCCTGCCGGCGACGGAGCGCGGCGACCAGCTGGCCGCGGTCGTCAGCCGGTCTCTGGCCCGCCACACCGTCCTGTGCGATCTTGTCGGCGCGCAGGTCGGTGTCCTGGAACACAACGTGTCCGCCGAGGTCGTCGTTCGCTACAAGCGCTCCACCATGGCGAACCTCGACACCATGGTGCGGCTGGTGCGCCGACACGTCCCGGAACTGGGCGAGGGCGCGCGAACGGTGTGCCTGATGGCGATGATCCTGGCCGGCGCCCTGCGGACCTACTCCCGCCCCTCAGCCAGCTCCCTCGCGGCCTACGAGATGGACCCCGCCCTGGCCGAGCTCCACATCGACCTGCCGACCGCCCTGGAGCACGCGCTCGCGACATTGATCACCGGCACGCTCACGCGGTCCGCCGGGTCGCCTTGGTGACGGATGCGTTCACTCGTGCAGCCGTTTTGACCCACCTACTGGGTCAAAACGGCTGCACGAAGCGGCCCCGCGAGGACGGACCAGCGTTCCGCGGAACGTCGTGGGATGAATTCAGCCCTTCACGTACGAGAGCTTCTCGCCGACCAGGCCGTCCCTGATGCGGAAGACGTCGACCCCGCGGACATGACCCGGCCCGTGCGGGCCGCTACCCCAGTCGTAACGCCAGCGGACCACCACCCGGTCCCCGGCGGCGATCGTCTCCTCGACCGTGAACGCCGCATCCGGCGAGGCGGCGAAGAACGTCTCCCACGCGCCGCGCACCTCGGCTTGACCGGCGTGCCGGTCGCCGTCCGGCGGGG